>VAPL010235030.1_pt1 | contig 10444 bp, 8 predicted proteins | sample 3395061 | NCBI WGS metagenome assembly VAPL01 (sample SAMN08290444, study PRJNA428436) | hydrothermal vent metagenome | isolation source: Deep-sea hydrothermal vent chimney 2 | place: Pacific Ocean: Juan De Fuca Ridge | depth 2182 m m
AGTGGTAAATAATATGGTTGAGGCTTATAATCTTGCAAGTAAAATTTCGAAAGAAGGGATGCTGGTAGAGAAGGAACTTACGATCACCTGGGAAAAAAGCCGCTTTAAAAAAGGGCGGAGTGTAAATAATAAAGAATTTGTGCATATTTTAGATGATCTCAAAGATCATACTGCCGACCGCAGGTTAGGGTTAGGCTATATGATGGCGCCGTTTGAGAGGATGGAGATTGATATATGGCAAAACCAATTGATGAGGGAAATTAATAAGTTTGCCAATACCCATAAAGTAGCAATCGAGGGTTTGGAAGAACCGCCGTTGAATGAATAGAATTTAATTTTTATAAAGTATTACCATGAAACCATTTATAGCAAGTAAGAAATTCAGGTTTAAAAAAAAGGCTTTTACTTTGAGTCGATTTCCATTTATTGCATCCTTGTTATTAATTATAGGTACATCAACTGTTTTTTCTCAGGATAATGAAATCCTCATAGTTAAGGCTATCGAATACCCAGGGAAAGATCCCGTAATGTGGGACGGCTTGTATGCGGCGAGTGATGGCAAAGTCTATTCCGCACTTATTAGCGAAGGAACAAGTGCTCATTTTTATATGTTCAATCCTAAAAAAAATGAGAACGCCCTTCTTGTGGATATGGCTGACTTCCTCGATGAGCGGGGGAAGGGAATCAGAACTACGAGTAAATTACATAACAAGCCTGTGGAAGACGATGAAGGAAATATTTATTATGTTTCCATGAATAATGGGGGTGGCCCACTATCTATTGATTACACAAGTTGGCAAGGAGGTCATTGGATGAAATATGATCCAAATAATAATAAAACAGAGGATATGGGATTAGTTGACAAGGGAATAGGAAACTACCCACTCGCAATTGACAAAAAGAACGGATATCTTTTCGGCATCGGCTTTACAGGATATTTTTACCGTTTTGATCTCAAAACCCGTGTCACTAAAAATTTGGGACGTGTGAGCAATTGGGATATTTGCAGAAAAATATTCTGCGATGATGAAGGTAATGTGTATATGAGTTTCCCGACTGCCAGGGTGGCAAAGTACGATGTGGAAAAGGGAAAAGTATATGAAACCTCACTTCGAACTCCCTATGACCCAACTATTTTTCCTACACAATTAAAAAATCCCATGATTGACAGGTCATATGACTGGCGCGCTGTTGAATGGGATCCTGTTGATAAAGTAGCTTACGGAATTACATGTGGTAGTGGATCCATCTTGTTTCGTTTTGATCCCCATAAAGGTTTGGAAGGGGAAATAACACCTCTAACAAGAATGTGTGATAGTAAATTTTTAAAAGGAGATCAAAAAAACATACCTTATTCCACATTGGCCTTTGCCATCGATTACAGGAATAAGAAAGTTTTTTTTGCCCCTTCAGCAAGAAATTTCGACATTCAGGGATATGCAGAGACTTTCGGAAGTGCTGAAGGTCATCATCTGATTATGTACGATTTAAAGTCAGATAAACGAATTGATCTGGGCGTAATGAAAACGGAAGATGGACGTAAAATCTTTGGAAGCGAAGGAGCTTCTGTAGCTCCCGATGGCACCCTATATATTTGCGGGCAGGTTGAGGTTAAAGATAAAAACAAGGCAACAAGTATGATAGGCGATATTCCTGTTGCCTTACACCTGATTATTTATAAACCTTAATAACCCCTTAACATTGAAAATATAAAAAGAATAAAGTCAAATGAACATCTATAACATAAAAAAAACTGCCAAATTCATTTTATTACTTCAGGCTTTGTTGCTTTCAAATTATCTGAATGCTCAGGACTGGATTACCCATGTCATGAAAAATCAGCATCGTGTAGATTTGAGAGACCTTGGATATCCCGACATCAATGAAATCCCAGTCAACAGCAGTGCAATAACTTCTTTGATTACAGCAAGAGATGGAATAATTTATGGTTGTACAAGTGGAGAAGACGCTTATTTATTTTTGTTCGATCCAAAAACAAATAAGGTCAAACATCTTGGTAAAATCCCTGGACATTCCGGCGTTCATCATGCTTTGGCAGAAGATAAGGACGGTAATATATATATTGGTTCAGGTAAAAATATGTTCGAAGATTTTTCTTTATCAAAGTGGGGCGAAGGTGATGATGCATTGGATGTTACATTATGGAAAGATATAAAAAGACATTTCAGCGATTACCCGGGTGGTCATTTGTATCGATACAATCCGGCTGAAGATAACGCTAAAGTCAAACTTGCCAATACGAATGCAGAATTGGAGGATTTAGGTATGCCTTTGGCTAATAATTCCATTTATGCACTTACCATAAATACGGCTGGAGATGAGATATATGGACTTACATATCCAGATGGTCATTTCTTTATTTTTAATATAGCGACTAATAAAATTACAGAACTGGGAGAAATCGATCCTCATAAAGTTTATCATGGACCTGAGCGGAGATGGAGGACACTTTCAAGAGCCTTGGTTTGTGATGATTCAGGCAGGGTTTTCTTTTCCGGAACCAAAGGGATGTTAAACTATTATGATCCGGAGGAAGGAGATATAGTTTCTACGAATATTGAAATACCAGGAGATTATTACTATTTACATTCCTCTGAGGACTACACTGCTGTCGAATATTTTGCTAAAGATAAAAACGGTTTGATTTACGGCGGAACAACTGATGGATACCTTTTCTCTTTCGATGCAGAAAATATGGAATTGATTAATCTGGGTAAAGTAAGGGAATCGCGAAGGCTTAGATGTTTAACTGTTGGTAAAAATGGAAATGTATATATCATGGCCGGTGAGCAGTCGGCTTCCAGGCCTTGTCAATTTTATATGTACAATCCACAAACCCACGGTTTTGAAAACTTGGGGATGTTAGCTGTTGACCGAAGTCCGTATTACTATTGGCGTGGTCAGCAATTCGACAGCATGACAACAGGCTTGGATGGAACTATATATTTGGGTGAGAGCGAACGCAAATCTCATTTATTTCTCTTTTTCCCATTACATGAATGATTTGCTAAACGCGGTTATAAGTAGTCGGGAAAGAGGTAAGCAGACAATTTTAAATAAAATAATTATGAAAATGAAAACAAAATATAAGTATGTTTTAAGTTAACGAAGATCTGTTTTCAATAAAATCAGAAATTGATTCTTTACCGAAAAATTAGATTTCTAAAAATAGTGTCAAGTACTTATAAAGGACTTAAAAAATCAAAAAAGTGGCAGATAGCGATAGTGAGTGATCAGGAAAGAGGGGAGATTATTTTTAATGCCCAGGATGATTAACTTATCTTTTGCAATCATGGTTTTGATGTTAATTTTTAAGTGTCTTGATGTATTGTAATCTAAAATTCAACTAATCAGTACAACTTAATATTCTATGTGACTTCCCAAAAGAAAATCTATATTTTAACTGACCTGGAGGGGATCAGTGGAGTGTACAAGATTGCTCAAACTGGCAAAGCGCTTTACGAAGGAGATAAAAAAGCAATGGAAGTTTTGCCGGATTGCAAACCTTATAAATGGATTTTTCGGTAAAAGGTTGGAGTATTTGAAGAAGGAATCAAAAAACGCTGAGCGAAAATTAGTTATTAAAGAGGCGATATTTAATGACCCCAGAGATATTTTGAAGTTTTAGACATTCACATTTTCTATTCATATTAACCTGGCGGATATTATTTAGGATTTTAAGCTGCGGCATAATTTATACATTTGTGCTTAAAATACCTTGCCACTCTATCCGGATTTTTTTGTAGAATTTTCATGTGTGATCGCACATTCTTTTTTAGTTGCTTTTCATTTTTTGGAGCCACTTTTTGGGCTAACCCATATTTCAGATCACAATTTAAATATTCATCAGGATTTCTTTCCGGCGAATAAGATGGCAAGAAGAACAGAGCTATTTTGGCTTCGTTTTTTTCTGCCCATTCCTTTACCAGCTTGCTATGATGTACTCTTAAATTATCAAGAATAAGATATATTTTATTCTTTGCCCCCTTGATTAATCTTTTCAGGAAATCTATAAATACCGATGAATTCATAGTTCCTTTATATGTCATAAACCTAACCTTGCCTTGATTGGTAACTGTTGATATCATGTTTAACGAGATACGTTTTGCCATCTTGTCTTTTACTGGTGTTTTCCCTTTTAGAGCATAAGACCTTCCATATTGACAATCATTTCTCACGCCGGTTTCATCTCCCCAATGAATCTCCGCTTTTTCTTCCTTCGCTGACTTTGAAATCTCTGGATATTCTTCCTTTAACCAGCTCTGTACCGCTTTAGGACTTTGCTCAAAAGCTCTCTTCGTTGGCTTTTGAGGAGTAAACCCCCACCGATGAAGATAGTCTCCCATTGTCCTGATCGCAATCCTTATCCCAAATTCTCTTTTAATCAAATCTCTTATGGCTTTCCTTGTCCATAAACCGTAGGGCAATTTCAGCTGATCCGGCATCTTATCTGTAATCATATCCTGAACCTCCGTTTCCTGTAATGGCGATAATAATCTACCTTCACCTTGCTTATGCCCTCTGGCTTTTTCTTTAAGTCCTTTTGCTCCATGCTTTCTGTAATTTGAATACCATGTGGTTACAGAATTCTTATTGACACCTAACATTCTTGCAACCTCGCTTTGTTTATGACCCTGCTTAATCATTCGTATTGCTCTCTTACGAATGTCTTCTTTTACCTCTTTAGTGGCTGTCCTCAAATCAATTTTTTCCATATCTGAAAATACGGATATTTATTAATATATACTAATATTAATCCGCTGGGTTATAGTACTATTTTAATAGATCAACTTTCACAGTTAATATTTAATTCTATGCAAAAGTTATTATTATTTTCCCTTTTAGTAGCACTATCATGCTCATCTCCCACCCTGAATTCGTACACTTTAGTGTTCGTTCCTTCTGAGTTATACAACGGCAAAATTGCACAACACGTGCGGCTGTCACCTGATAAAGACGCCGTAGTTTTGGAAAGGAGAAATTTCAAAGCTCCTTACCGGGGCCTGATAGAAAGTGACCAAATAGACCCACAAAACAATAACAACCTGTCGGTTCCGGAATCAATGACCCTTAAGTCTATTGAGATCAGAATCGATGCGATAATTCCGGATGGATCTGCCGTTGACTTATATCTGAGTTTTGGAGACAACTATTTCTCTACAAACGGATGGTCGGATTGGAAGAAAGAAAAAACGCTATCTGCTTTGATCAATAACCCTCCTGGCAAATACATTAGATTTCGATTAGTAATGTCGGCTCCTGAAATTGGGGAAACACCAGAGATATTATCTGTAACGATAAATGCAGAACCTAATAAATCTTCCTTATCTTTTAAAAAGGAGCTTGAAATATTACAATTTGACAACGAGCAACTTATCACCTCACAATATGCGTTTGCTTACGAAAGGCAAGACGAGTATCTCAATGAATTTATAGAACAGATGGGATACAATGCCCTTGTATCTAATGCCAATTCAGATTTGAAAAAACTTTTTATGCTTAATACTGCTGTAGCAAGTACCTTCAATTATGAGCGTGGTAGCTGGGCTGCAGGTTATCCATTTGATCCGCGTGAGATATGCAGCATGCAAAATGGGGAAATGGCTATAAGGGGTCATTGCATGTCGTATGCTGTAGTTTTGATTAACTCACTTACAGCGTTTGGCTATTATTCCAGACATTGGCAGCAAACGGATTGAGAGATATGGACCATGAAGTTGTGGAAGTATGGGTGGATAGTTTGCGCAAATGGATTTATCTGGATCCTTCGCTAAGCCAATATTACATTGATCCGCAAACAAAGACTCCACTTTCTCTAAAAGAAATGCATGACATTTATATCCAATTTGTTCTGAAGCCGGGCGAGACACTTCTTAGTGTGCCTGATGAAACTCTAAAAGCCCGCATCAAAGCTAAAGGCCCACTAAAAGGAATGCTTGCGCCAATTGTTTGTATTGATAGCGGGTGGCATTATGGCAATAAAATAGACCCTGCATCTTATGATTGGGGTTGGTTGCATGGATATATAATAAGTGGTTTTCTCCGCCTTATCGAGCGAAATAATTATGTTTCTGAAAAGGAACCGTTGTTTAGCCATTTTGGCGATGGTATTAATTTTAATAATCATTGGCATTGGGTTGATGATGCGACGCCTCCAAGAATGAGCAAAATTCAAACATATACAGGAAGAGAAAGGGATCTTTGGTGGAGTATGAACCAGGCAGCAATGAAGGCAAACCGAATAGGAGAAAAAAACATTGCACTGGAATTTGGAAATACTCAACCATTTTTCATGCACTACCTGATCAGTATTGATAGCGCAAGTGCACCCCAAATTTCAGGTCATGCTTATAATTGGGCTTTACATTCAGGAGAAAATGATATTGTTGTAACACCAGTAGATGAATTCGGGAATAGAGGGTTATCAAGCCATCTTCGATTAAGGAAATAATGAATCCGAGAGAAAAGTTTTAAGCACAATCAATAACGAAATGTGGATATTTCTTTTTGTGCCCAACGATTTATGATTATAAAGTCAATTTTTTATATTCTTTTTCAACTCCTTGGTTCTTCACATAGTTTGAAATCATTTTTTCTGTCCCATGGTGACCAACCGTATTTGTGAAATAACCTTTACCCCAAAACTCGCCTCCCCATAGTTGTTCCTTTATCTCTGGACATTTAGAAAAAACTTCTCGGGCTATCAAACTTTTTATAACTCGAACAATTTTAGTCACACTGTAGGTGGGAACTGATTGAATTAAAAAATGAACATGGTCTTTATCAGTTCCAATCTCCAAAAACCTAATATCATAACGTAGTTCTATACCTTCACATGTAGACAATAATATTTTATCAACCTCCTCATTGACAACTATTCGTCTATATTTGGTGCTGCTTACAATATGATATAGCAATTTGGTGACATTATGACTCTTGCGGATATACTTACTATCTTGTGACATCGAATCACAAGATAGTAAAACGAGGCAAGACTCGGGGCATTAAACCCCTGTAAGAGTAAAAAGCACGAATTATCCATGAATATATAATTTCAAATAGTAAAATTGTACAGAATTTAATAATTGATAAAAAAATAAAAAACTATGAAGTCAAATTTAACGCGCAGGCATTTTATTAAAAAATCAGCAGGCTCTTTTGCGGTATTACAGGCTTTTTTGGTTGGTGGTTCATTCGTTTATGGAAGCAAAAATGAGAAAGTGATTTATTTATCACCAAATAGTGATCTCCCAGTAAAAACAGCAGCAGAAGAGATTGCTGAAAGAATCGGGGCAAGGATTGTAAGCAAATCACATAAAGGAAAAATTAAACAAGGAGAAATTGTTTTGGCTGTCGCAGACGAAACTAAGGCATATAAAGAGGCTTCAGTTTTAATATCGAAAGCAAAAATATCCAACGAATGGGAACTCATAAAACAAATCGACGAAGGATTGTTGTTTTCCGGAAGTACGTCAAGAAATGTATGCCATGCGGTACTTGCTTGGATTGAGGACCCAGAAAGAGAAACAGATCGTTTGTCAGAGTATCGTTTTGAAGAAAGATTTACTATGTGGGATAATTCTTTAAATCAATGGCATCTGTATTCTAAAGGATTTGATCGCCGCGGTCATGTCAGTGACATCGCACATCTTGGTTTTACCGGCATGGAGATCAACCGCTATGTAGATCCTGGGGGATACCATGTGTTGCACAAAAAGTTTCCGGATGATTCGTATGCGTGGTATATGAGTTATGCGCCTGCATTAGATGCATTTGTAGAAAGTTCATTAACTAAAGGAATTTATCCTCAGGAGGAATTGAAGGAAAATTTGGCCGATTTGAAGTCGGCAGCAAAACTTGCGAGAAGGTATGGGCTCAAGCCAGGGTTTGTATGTTACGAGCCACGTGGTGTTGCAGAAGAAGTATTTGACCGTTACCCAGAGCTTAGAGGGTCAAGGATAGATCATCCGGGAAGAAGCCTTCAGCCACGATATGCTCTGGATATCGCAAACCCAAAAGTGCTGGAGCATTATGCTGAGTCTGTAACTAACCTAATGACAGAAGTACCTGATCTTCGATACTTTGTTTTTTGGACTCAGGATAGCGGTTCCGGACTGCCGTTTACAAAAGGGCTTTATGCCGGACCAAATGGTTCTTATCTGGCACGATCGAAAACACTTGGTGGTATGGCTGCTGATTTTATGAAGGCGATTCTGGATGCCGGGCGCAAGATCAATCCTGAATTTGAGGTGATCATGAAAATTGACTGGGAATACTTTTCAGAGGAAAGGAAGGAAATAATGGCAAATCTACCAGAGGGAGCCACTCTGGTTCATATTTTTGGAGGAGACTCCATTCACGGTCGAAAATTCACAAAAAGGGAACACTATATTTCTGAAGCCAGAGCACTTGATCTGGAACCTTATGCATCCATAACAGTATCTTCTACATGGGAAACAGAACCGATTATAGGCATCACTCGGCCTAAAGTTCTTAAGGATAAATTTGCCGAATTGAATCGGCTGGAGTTAAAAAAAATATTTGCCCAGGGCGGAATTTTTCCAAAATCTTTATGCCCATATAATATCACACAAGAACTTTTTTTAGAATTGATTCGGGGAGATATCGAAGATATCGACCAATTCATGCTTGATAAAGCAAAACTTTGGTGCAAGGGTGATACTCAATCCGCAAAGTTATTAGTTAAAGCATGGAATATTGCTGATGAGGCTCTGGAAGAAATGCCTAATTTAAATTGGTATCATCAAGGAGTGGGCACAACTCAGGGTCGTTGGCTCATACGGCCAATCGTTCCTGATATCACATTGTTAAACGAAAAAGAACAATTTTGGGAGCGTGCACTCTTTCCTCTTCCCTGGGATATCGCACGGAAAAACATTGTATTTGAAGGCGGAATCAGGATGTATAAAGAAGAGCAATTGGCTGGTGCTATAAAAGCGTATGATGAGGGAATGTTTCCAAAATACAAGAAATGCATTGATGTGTTCAATAGTGCATTGAAACCTTCGTCACCACAGATTATTCTCGATCAGCGTGATCGTTATCTGGGATTTTTATATAGTTCAATTTCTATTCGCAATCTTTTTGAAGCTCAGATAGCCATTAATTACTATTTGATGAAGAAAGGCAAACCTGACACAAACCGCAAGCTTCTTAACTCCGCCATTCAGGCTGAAATTGAAAACACAGAAAATTGGCTTCATTTGTTGAAATCAAGTAAGGTTAATTTTTTCCGGATTACATACGAACAAGAAACGCCGTTCAATTATAAGACGCCTATTGAAGATTTTGAGCTAAAATTAAGTACGATGAAAGCGCATATAAATGATGATCCGGGTCCATTTTTAAAAGAATTGTTTGATAAAGGATCAGAGGAAAATTTGCTGTTTTATGAGTAGGTATCTAATTTTTTTATTTGAATAGTTAACTTTTATCAATTATGCGGACATTATTTTCAATTCTGTTTTTTCTATTTGCCTTTTTGGGGACAATTAAGGCGAATGATATCACAATTGCAGAAGACTGGAAAATCCATGTAGAGCCCAATGCTCATCAGGAGGTGACCAATGCAGCCAGGGATCTTCAAAACTTCCTTTGCGATCGACTAGGATTGGAACTTAATATTGTCGAAATGGCCACCGGCCCCGGTATTTATCTATCCGTAAATGAGAAGATAAAAAACGATGGTTTTTCCATGAATGTAAATGCATATAGACAACGTTTGGTAATTGAGTATCCAAGTCCAAGAGCCCTATATCAGAGAATATTGGTTCTTGAAGACCATTTATTGTTAGAAATTTTCACTTAAAATAATTTACTTATTAAACATATAATCATTATGAAAAGAAAAATCGCCTTTATTATTAGTATAGGATTTATTGTTAGTTCAATAGAATCGCCTTTAAAAAAGTTAATATATTCTCTTCGATGTCAAATCCCGTTGATTCTATTTTTTATAATCCCATCAACAATGACTTTTGGTTTTGTTAACGACCTTCGTCAATTAGGTTATAGCCTAATTCCGGCACCGCAAAAAATTGAGATCACAGGAGAAAAACTCGTTTTTGACAATAGTTGGTCCATCAACTCTAAACTTGACGCCAATAGTATTGTTTTGAAGACACTTTATAAAGGAGCTCTGGAACTTCATGGGATTAATTTTTCAGGTAGTGGAGAAGGAAGAATTGTTCTGGAAATAAAATCAGGTACAATAAATACCAATTTAGCCCCTGAACTTGCAGCGCAAGCCTATCGCCTGGAAATAAATAAGGGAATAGTTAAAATCACCGGCAATTCCGAAGCGGGCTTATTTTATGGAGTACAAAGTTTTTTGCAATTGCTCAAACCTTTGAATAATGGAGAGTTTTCATTGCCGGAAGGAACAATTACAGATTGGCCGGAT
>VAPL010860868.1_pt1 | contig 10443 bp, 12 predicted proteins | sample 3395061 | NCBI WGS metagenome assembly VAPL01 (sample SAMN08290444, study PRJNA428436) | hydrothermal vent metagenome | isolation source: Deep-sea hydrothermal vent chimney 2 | place: Pacific Ocean: Juan De Fuca Ridge | depth 2182 m m
GAAAAATTTGCAGACTCCGAAACCGCATTCGGCTCCATTCAATTCCGTTTGGACTGGAGCTATGTCTGGGTGCCCATAGGGACCAGTTTACTGACGCTACGGCTGTTGTTACGGGTGTTGTTTCTGGAACCCGTCGATGGGTCGCAAGATGGTTGAGGCCGTCGCCTTGATCGGCGGGCTGATGTTCCTGCTGTTGATGCTGCGCGTACCGGTCGCCTTCGCCGTGCTGGCTGCCGGGGCAGTCGGATTATGGTACGTAAACGATCTGGATTCTTTGGGATCGGTGCTGGCACACGGTCCTTATGAAAATGCCAAGAGCTTTACCCTGACAACGGTCCCCATGTTCGTTTTAATGGCGGAATTTTTGTCGATTGGCCGGTTCACTCAGGATATCTTTGTCGCGGCCAACCGTTTCCTGGGTGGATACAGGGGCGGTGTCCTTTACGCAGTCCTCGCCGGAGGGGTTATCCTGGGGGCCATTTCCGGGTCCAGCACGGCGGCGGCGGGATCGTTGGCGCGCGCGGCTTTCCCCGAATTGAAACGGCTGGGGTATCCTGACTGGTTGTCCGGGGCGACCGTTTCGGTAACCGGGACCCTGGCCATATTAATTCCGCCAAGCCTTGGCTTAATTCTTTTTGGCGTATTCACGGAAACATCTGTCGCCAGATTGTTGGTCGCCGGCATTCTGCCGGGCCTGGTCACTGCGGCTGGATATCTGGTGACGCTGTGGTGGCTTTGCCGACACCATGAGGTAGCCCCCCATCAACCGGCGGCGAAGGAGCAAATTACCCGCCTGCAAAGCCTGAGAGTCGCGGGGCCGGTCCTGTTGCTAATTATCGGGGTAATGGGCGCACTTTACAGCGGGGCGATTACGGTAACCGAGGCCGGGGCCGCGGGGGCCGCCTTTTCGCTGTTTCTTTGCGTTGCATATCGCCGGGTACACGTGAAAAACATCATCGAAGCCCTGATCAGTGCGACCCGCAACAGCGCGATGATCCTGTCGATTATCATATTCTCATCTGTTTTCGCCACCTTCCTGATTTTAAGCGGCGTCACCCAGGACCTGCTGGCGGCCATAGCCAGCCAGGGATTCAATCGCTGGCTGGTGCTGGCCATGATTTTAGCCGTAATATTGCTGTTGGGGTTCTTTCTCGATCAATTGGCTATTTTGCTGATTACCTTACCTTTTACATTTCCCCTGTTGACGGGGCTTGGATATGAACCGATCTGGCTTGGTATAATATTTGCCAAAACGGCGGAAATCGGCATGGTGACGCCGCCCTTCGGCCTCAACGTTTTTGTCGTAAGCGGGGTAACGAAGACGGATCCAAGCACAATTTTCAAAGGTATCTGGCCGTTTGTTATCAGTGATATGATGGTGCTGGGATTGCTTATCGTCACTCCCGCCATAGCCACATGGCTACCGGGTGTTCTGTTCCCCTGACCCGCGCATTTCATCGTTGATGTTCTTGGGCAATTTCCCATGTTCCTGCATATAGGCATGCAGCCCGGCCAGGACATCGTCGGCGATCACCTCCCATTGCCGACCGAAATCACCTATGGGGATCAGGTGATTTACAAAATCATCGTCGCGCCAGATTGCCAGACGGATGGCCGGCGGCTCGAAAACGAAATTGGCCCGCATATCCAGATCGAACTTCACCTGATAGGCCGTGGAGGGACAAACCGATGCGATGCCGCCGGCCCAACGACGTTCAATAGCCCGATGAACGTGGCCGCAAAGCGCCAGGCGAACATCGCCGTGGGCCAGCGCGGCTTCAAGAATCCCCTCGGCCCAGCCACTCCCGGTTCCGTCAAGCCACCGTATTCCAGTGTTAAAGGGTGGCTGATGCATGGCCAATACGACGGGTTTGCCCTTGGCCGCAGCTAACTGTTTCCTTAACAAGGCCAGGCGTTTTTCGCAAAAAGCCGCCGTATGCATGCCCTCATCCAGGGTATCGAGCGCGATCAGATGCGCCGGGCCTAAATCAATCGCAAACTGAATGAATTCATCGGGCCATAAATGGCCGAATTTCCCGCCCAGGACATTTCGAAAAGGTATCCGGGAATCGTGGTTGCCAACCATTGGAAAACAGGGGATTTCCAAGGATTCGATCCGTTCCAGGAAAAATTGGTACTCTGCGGCCAGGCCGTGGTGGGCGATGTCGCCGGAAATCACCACCGCATCCGGACGTGGTTCGAGCGCATTCAGGGTATCAATTGCCTTCGCCAGTGCCGCCGCGCTGTCGAATCGGTCATAGGCGGCTCGCCCTTTCGCCAGGAGATGAAGGTCGGTAATTTGCGCCAGAATCATTATCTGTAAACCCTGTTGTCGGCGGCAGGCCGAAATTACGGCATTTTGCCACGGGATGCCACCGTGCTCCGGTCCACCGGACCGTTCATTCCGCTATCCGACGCGCCGAGTCGGGGGTTTCCAAGTCGGTAATAAGTTGCCCTACCGACCGGCCGGTCTGCGGGTGCCGCCACTGCGGCGCGACATCGGCCAGGGGGCGCAGGACGAAGGCTCTTTGGTGCAGACGCGGATGCGGCAAAATCAGCGCCTGTTCGCCGCCATTGTCGTCAATAATCAAATCGTTATAGGCAATCAGGTCCAGATCCAGCGTCCGGGCCGCATTTCGCAGCCCCCTCACCCGCCCGAACCCGGCCTCTATGGCAAGCAGATTAACCAGCACATCGGTGGCATTCATGGCCGTCGCAACGGCGACGACGCCATTGACATACCAAGGCTGGTCGGATGCCGGTACGGGCGCGCTTTCATACCATCCCGACGTTCCGGTAATGGCCATGCCGGCCCTTTCCAGTTCCGGCAATACCGCCTTGCAGGTCGATAACGACGAACCATGTACCGGATTCGGCAGATTGGCCCCGATGGCGATAAGGATCAAAAGCCGGCTCCGATTACATCTTGCGGGTTAATCGCGGGAGACATAGATATACAGGACTATAAGGCAACTTCCCAAATATTATTAACTTATAACATACATTTTTTACCATAACACATTGTATATAATGGATTATTATTATGGATTTTCATTCGAATGAACGGGTCGGCCTGTTTATCGACGGGGCTAACCTGTACGCTTCGGCGAGGGCCCTGGGTTTCGATATAGATTACAAGCAACTGCTCAGGCTGTTTCGCTCGCAGGCCTGGGTGATCCGGGTGATGTATTATACCGCACTGCTCGAAGATCAGGAATATTCGCCGATCAGGCCGCTGGTCGACTGGCTCGACTACAACGGCTACACGCTGGTCACCAAGCCGGCCAAGGAATTTACCGATTCCGCCGGTCGGCGCAAGATCAAGGGCAACATGGATATCGAACTGGCGGTCGATATGCTGGAAATAGGAGAACACCTGGATCACCTTGTACTGTTTTCCGGCGATGGCGATTTCCGCCGATTGATCGAAGCCGTACAACGGCGGGGCAAGAGGGTAACCGTCGTCAGCACGGTCGAATCCCACCCCCCCATGGCCGCCGACGAACTCCGCAGACAGGCCGATATATTCGTTGATTTAAGGTCGATCCAGGACAAGATAGGCCGCAAAGCGGGTAGTTCCGGCGGCATCGAAGGCTTTCACCTGCTGGCCGGAGACCAGGACGCGGAAGTACTGTAAACGATGACACAACCGCAAACTCCGCCGCCGGATTGTCCGCTTTGCCCACGGCTGGTCGATTACCGGCAGGCCAACCGCCGCAACTGGCCCGGCTGGTGCAACGCCCCGGTGCCCTCGTTCGGCGACCTGGACGCGGCGCTGTTGATCGTCGGCCTGGCGCCCGGCCTGAAGGGCGCCAACCAGACCGGACGCCCGTTCACCGGCGACGCCGCCGGCGACCTGCTATACCCGACATTGCTGAAGTACGGCCTGGCCACAGGCGAATACCGGGCCAGACCGGATGACGGCGTTGAACTGACCGGCTGCCGGATCGCCAATGCGGTGCGGTGCGTACCGCCGCAAAACAAGGTAGTCGCGGCGGAAATCAGGGCTTGCCGGCCTTTTCTGGAAGCCGAAATCGCCGCCATGAAGCGATTGAAGGTTGTCATCGCATTGGGTGTAGTCGCCCATGGTGCGATTTTGTCGGTCTTCGGCCAGAAAAAATCCACCTGTAAGTTCGCCCACCGCGCCCGTCATCCGCTGCCTGGCGGCGTTTCGCTGATCGACAGCTATCATTGCTCGCGCTACAACACCAACACCGGTCGATTAACCGGAGAAATGTTCGATGCCGTCTTCGAACTGTCGCTGAAGCATTTGTGACGAGGCATCGGGCTCAATTTGGCCGCACCCGGATCCGCATGGCGGTGGCTGGATTGCGTTAGATTACGGAACGATTATTCCAATGCAACTTGTTGAAACCTATCAGCCGATCAGAACGCTTAAGCCGGTCGCGCCGGACATCTGGATAGTCGATGGGCCGATCGAGAAAATGCGGCAATTCGGGTTAAGCATTCCTTTCCCCACCCGCATGACCGTGATCCGTCTGCCGGGCCGTCAATTGTTTGTCCACTCGCCGGTCAAACCGGATGAAGCCCTGTTTCAATTAATTGCGGATCTTGGCGAGGTGAAGCATCTGGTTTCTCCCAATAAAATACATTACGCCTCTGTTGGTTCATGGGCTGAGCGTTTCCCGAATGCCATCTGCTGGGCGTCACCGGGAGTGCGTGAGCGCGCCAAAAGTCATAATATTACGGTACATTTTGACTGCGACTTGGGTGACGAGCCGGATGCAGCATGGGCCGGCTGGATCGACCAGTTAATTTTTCGCGGCAGCAGTTTCATGGACGAAGTGGTGTTTTTCCACAAGTCTTCAAAAACCTTAATCCTCGCCGATCTTATCGAAAATTTCGAGCGATCCAAAACAAACCGACTGATGCATTGGCCGCTAAAATTAGCGGGAAACCTCGATCCGGACGGCAAACTGCCGATAGATTTGCGGTTCACTTTTCGTGGTTCTTACAAACAGGCGTACGATAGCTATATGCGCATGTTGGCGTGGCAACCGTCGCGGGTGATCCTGGCCCATGGACGCTGCTATGACAAAGATGGAACCGAAGAAATCAAACGCGCCTTCCGCTGGCTGACCGGACACTTACCGGGGACAAGCTGATTTTTCGGATTACGGCGACAGTATACTAAACCTACAATATTGCTGATGCACCTCTATGTGGGATTCTATCCGGAAACATCCATTTAGCCAAATTCCATCACTGGGAAATTGGCGTTTAGGATGGCACGCTACACTTGTGCCCGGAAGCAGTATCGGAACGCGCCATGGCGGTCTTATGGCCCGGCGGGGTTATCGACCAGTTCAGCCCGCGAAAGTATTCGCGCTTCCTTCCTGCAATCACGCATACAACGGGTGTTGGAGGTATCCGGGTTTTGCCCATTCGGCACAAACCCCTTCCTGTTCGGCATCCTGATTTCCGGAAGATTGTCCTTGTTCAGCACCCCGTTCTCGTCCCAAAGATCGTTCATATCCAGGATAAGGGCGGTCAGGGAATAAACCTCATCCGCCGTCAGTGACTGTGCGTCGCCGAACGGCATGGCGCGTCTGATGTAGTCAAACAGGATTGGCGCATAAGGCCACAGGCTGCCCACCCGCCGTTTCGGATTGTCTTCGGCGAGGGACCCGACCCCGCCGAACAGCGCCGGGATACGGCCCGAACCTTCGCCAAAGTCACCGTGACAGCCGGCGCATTTTTCAAGGTAGATTGCCTCGCCGGCGCCGACCGTGCCTTTCCCGTCGGGCAGGCCGGCGCCGTCATAGCGGACATCGATATCCCACGCCGCAAAATCTCCGGGCATCACGGTCTTCCCGTGTCCAAAATTTCTTTCCCCCGTCTGCGCCAGTGCATGGGGCAAGATGCTGAGGGAGATAACGGCGAAAATCGCCAATATATTAATCAACCTGCACATTTTGCACCGCTCCGTCCGGCTTCACATGCCAGGTCATTATCATGTTGTTGTGGTAGATTGAATTAACGCCCCTCGCCTCGCGAAGCTGGCCGATGGTCGGCTGTACGTAGCCGGTTTCATCCCGGGCGCGGCTTTGCAGCAATGCTTCCTGCCCGTTCCACGCCCACGGCAATGAGAACCGGGTCAGGGCCTTGGGTATAACGGGACCGTGCAGATTGCTTTCACGCCATGACCGGCCGCCGTCAAACGATACATCGACCCCGGCTATTCGTCCCTCTCCCGACCAGGCGAGGCCGTTGATTATGTGCTTGCCCCTGGCCGTCAACGGGGCCTCGGGGCATGGGCTGGTGATGACGGATTTTGCTTCCTGGATAAAAGTAAACTGACGCGATACGCCGTCTTCCAGCAAATCAGCGTAGCGGGCCGTTTCCTCGCGCGTGTTCCACGGCCGGTCGCCAATTTCAATTCTGCGCAGCCACTTTATATTGGTGGAACCTTCCCAGCCCGGCAAAACTAGCCGCAGCGGGTAGCCTTGTTCCGGGCGCAGGGATTCACCGTTCTGGGCGTAGACGATAATGGCGTCGTCAAGCGCCTTTTCAAGCGGGATGCTGCGTGCATATGCAGCCGAGTCGGCGCTTTCCACAAGCATCCATCTGGCTTGCGTCCGCAATCCGGCCTCGTCCAGCAGTATCTTGAGGGCAACCCCCGTCCACTCGCAGCTGGATACCATGCCGTGGCTGAATTGCACCGAGTTGGCCTGGGCGCTTTGCCATTCCATTGCCGTATTGCCGGCGCATTCGATAAAATGCACGACGGAGACGGACGGAAATCTTTTGATGTCCTCCACCGTGAAGACAAGCGGCCGGTCCACCATTCCGTGAAGGACGAGTCGATGCCGGTCGGGATCAATGCCGGGAACGCCGGCGTGATGGCGTTCAAAGAAAAGTCCGTTGGGGGTGATGCTTCCGGAAAGATGTTGCAGCGGCGCGAAGCCGACGGATGATTCACGGGCGACCTGAAACCAGGGGAGCCATTTCCGCACGACATTTTTCTCATACATGGAAGGAACGCCGTATGCCGGGGTTGTCACCCCCGAGCCGAGTTCGTGGCTCCATTCCGGAATTCCCAACTGCTCACCGCGGGCGCCGCCCGTACCGGCGAAAGTCAGCCCCGCGCCGACCGTCAGGCCCCGGCGAAGAAAATCACGACGATTGGGACCCGGCTTTTTCCCCGGTTCCTCGGGGGGTGGCTTTTTCTCGTTCATGCCGGGAATGCTCCAATTCAATGCCTGCCGTCATACCGTAATTTGAACAACCGGTATTTCGAGCCAACGCAGGGTTTGTCTGATTCCGGTGGATATTCTGGCGGTGTATGGATGATGCCGCAAGCGCCAAGTTCCGGTTACGCTGATGGTTTGGCGGCGCCCTGGGCGTGCCCCCGGTTGAACCGAACACCCGGTATTATGTTCGCCACGGTCATTTAAACGGATCATCGTGTCCCATGCGCCAATCTTCGACCGCCCGGTCGCCGCGGCGGATTTGAAATTTGGTCATGCGCGGCATCAACCGGTCCAGCGCCCGCCTGGGATCGTATAGCGGGTTCAGGGCAATGGCGGCGTCCCGTCCGGGCAGGGCCAGCGTATACCACTTATAAGCTTCGACAAAATCCCGGCCATCGGCCCAGCCTTCCTCGTACATGGCGCCCAGCAGATACTGGGCGATTCGGTGCCCCTTGCGGGCCGCCTTTTTATACAGCAAAAAGGCTTCGGCGTAATCCTGGACGACGCCACGGCCATGAAAATACATCTGCGCCATGGCGAACTCGGCGTCCCGGCTGCCGCTCATTTTTGCGGCCAGACCATACCACTCGAACGCCTTGGCCAGATTCTGGCGAACGCCGTCGCCCCGTTCGAGAATTTGGCCTAGCGCGTACTGGGAACCGGCGTGGCCTTGCAGCGCCGCCTTCTTGTACCACTTATAGGCCAGCGCCATGTTCCTGTCCCTGCCCCGGCCAAAACGGTAGGCCTGACCCAGCGCATATTGGGAACCGACCCGCCCGGCCCGCGCCATCTTTTCCATGGCCATAGTGCCCGGCGGCGGTCGGTCGGGCTGGTAAACAAACAGCCGCCACGTCAGGGCGAGAGCGAGCACAACCAGGACCATGACGATCAACAGGCGTAAGTATCTTCGCTTCATGGCGGTTATTCTAACCGAAAGAGCAATTATTCAATATCGACGTTATGGGAATTGTCGCCAAGCTGGCGCTGGTTGCCGTTATAGGGGTCGGGTCGATCGTAACAATCGACACTGCCAAGCGACCGATAGCACCATACTTTCGGGCTCGGATTAAGTTCATCTTCCTCGCAATAGCTGCGTCCGGTGCTGCTGCGCACGATCGAGCAGTTCTTGCCGCTGGCGTAGGAGACGATGTGATCGCTTAACGGCTTGCCGGTGCCGACCGCCGTAATGCCCTCGACGGCGGCAATCGGCGGGACCAAAGCGGTACAGGCCGAAAGCAACAACACTATAAACGTGGCGGCGGTAGTCCGCATGGGGTGCGCTTCTTCAAAATCAGTTATCGATCAGTTATTAAAATGACTCATCGCCGGTTAATTCCCGGTTAATGGACTGGACCACGGATCGGCAATGTTTTAAGCAATCTGGTATAAATCAGGGACAGGAGGAAACGACCGAATGGTATCCACCGAGACGCCGGTTTGTGATTTTGGCTGGAAAGCCGTCGATTTTTCCCTGTTGGGCGTCGATGGCAGGACCTGGTCGCTGGCCGATATCAGCGGCCCGAACGGTACGCTGGTGATGTTCATCTGCAACCATTGCCCCTACGTCAAGGCAATTACCGGCCGGCTGGTCCGGGATGCCGCAGAACTTCAGGATATGGGCATCGGGGTGATCGCCATCATGTCCAACGACGCCACCGATTACCCCGAGGATTCTTTTGAAAACATGAAATCCGTAGCCGGAAACTGCGGCTTTACCTTCCCCTATGTCATTGATCCAACACAGCAAACGGCCAGGGCCTATGGCGCCGTCTGCACTCCGGATTTTTTCGGATTCAACAAGGATCTGGAATTGCAGTACCGCGGCCGGCTGGATTCATCGGGGATGCTGGCCGGCCCCGGCGATGCCCGCCGCGAGCTTTTTCAGGCCATGAGCGGGGTCGCCAAAACCGGTCGTGGGCCATCCGACCAGATCCCGTCCATGGGCTGTTCGATAAAATGGATCGACCAGGGCCACCAATCTAAAAATTGAAAAGTTAATATGGGGGTTTGCCTTCCGCCGCTTAGGTGGATATTTTAGGCCCCTGTTTTGGTGGTATTTTGCCGCAACATTGACAATTGGAGAGTCCCTTGGCCGAACCCTTGGAAGACGGTATTTTTCGCGAAATCAACGAGGAACTCAGACAGGAAAATTTCGCCAAGCTGTGGAAAAAATACGGTGCTGTCGTTATCGCGGGCGCCGTCGGCCTGGTCGTCGCCGTCGGCGGCTATCAGGCCTGGCGCAGCATCGATCTGAATAGCCGCCTGAAACAGGGCGAACGCTTTTCGGCCGCCGTTCGCATGGCCCAGACCGGCAGTATTGATACCGCGCTGGAAGAACTGAACACCCTGTACGGCGACAGCGACGCCGGATACCGGTTGCTGTCGTCCTTTCAAAACGCCGGCCTGCAATCCCGCAAGGGCGACTTCACCGCCGCCGCCGCCGCATACGACCGCATCGCCGATGACGGCGGCGTCGACAGTATCTACCGCGATCTCGCCAGATTGCTGGCGACCACCGCGCTGATTAATTCCGGAGCCGCCGACCAGAACCTGCTGGCCCGCCTGCAACCATTGGACAACGACGCCAATCCGTGGCGTCACAGCGCCCGTGAAATGCTCGCCCTGATCGCCGAGCGCAGCGGCGACAGGGCTAGATCCCGTGATCTGTTCAAGGCCCTGTCCGAAGACGCCACGGCACCGCAGGGCATTCGCCAGCGGGCCGCCCAAATGCTGGCCGCCCTGGGCGGCAAATGACCATGTGGAAATTGGATCGCCGCAAATTTCGCAATTTCACGGCCATCGCCGCGCTGTTACTGCTTGGGGCCTGCGAATCGCTGACCGGGCCGGGCGGTATTTTCGGCGGTGATGTAAAGCCGCCGCTGGAAGGCGACCGCATATCGGTGCTGCTGGATCAACGGTCGCTGTCACCGTCACCGCAATTAGCCGACAAGAACATCCTGCTGCCGGCCCCGACCCCCAACACCGACTGGCCGCAGGCCGGTGGTTACGCCAACCATGCCATGCACCATATCACCGTAGGCGACAATCTGAAGCCTATATGGCGGGCCAACGCCGGCGCCGCAGCGACCGACGAGGTCCGCCTGATCGGCTCGCCGATCGTTTCCGGCGGTCGGGTTTTCGCGATGGATTCCGCCACCGCCGTCAGCGCCTTTGACGCCAAATCGGGCAAACAGTTATGGCGCACCGCCCTGACCCCGGCGGAAGAAGC
>VAPL010363751.1_pt1 | contig 10430 bp, 6 predicted proteins | sample 3395061 | NCBI WGS metagenome assembly VAPL01 (sample SAMN08290444, study PRJNA428436) | hydrothermal vent metagenome | isolation source: Deep-sea hydrothermal vent chimney 2 | place: Pacific Ocean: Juan De Fuca Ridge | depth 2182 m m
AAGCTGGTCAATTATCGCGGAAAAATTGTTCGTACCATACAGAAGGACAAAGATCCGCTGGCCGGTTACAAACTGGGGAAAATGTCCATCTTCACGCTAAAATCGAAAATTGATGGCGCACCCCTTTATTGCCGGATGATCAAGCCGGTAAATTTCGACAGCACCAAAAAGTACCCGGTCATCGTTTATGTTTACGGAGGCCCACATGTGCAGCTGATTACTGACAGCTGGCTGGGAGGAGCAGGATTTATGTTGAATTATCTCGCCGAAAACGGCTATCTTATTTTTACGCTGGATAACCACGGCTCCGAAAACCGCGGAAGAGCATTTGAACAGGTCATCTTCCGGCATCTCGGAACCAACGAGATAAAAGACCAAATGGTGGGTGTTAACTATCTAAAATCGTTGCCCTATGTGGATTCTACCCGCCTTGGTGTTGATGGGTGGAGTTTTGGCGGTTTTATGACCACCTCGCTGATGTTGCGTGAGCCGGGAATTTTTAAAGTAGCGGTTGCCGGTGGTCCGGTCATCGACTGGAAATATTACGAAGTGATGTACGGCGAACGATACATGGATACACCACAGGAAAATCCGGAAGGCTACAAAGAAGCCAGCCTGCTGAATTATGTACACAACCTGAAAGGACATTTGCTCCTTATTCACGGAACCATGGATCCGGTGGTGATGTGGCAAAACAGCCTGTTGTTTTTGCAAAAAGCCATTCACGAAGATAAGTTGATGGATTATTTTGTTTATCCCGGACAGGAGCACGGCATCAGGGGCAGAGACAGGTTGCAGCTGACACGAAAGATCAAATCTTATTTTGATGATTGGTTGTAACCATAAAAAAAGCCTCCCGACCGGGAGGCTTTTTTTATGCGTATCAGCCGGTATTATTCAGTTTTTGATTTAATGAAATTATAAAACAGTCGTACGCCTACGCCTGTACCACCTTCACCGCGATAGCTGCCTCTTTTGTCGAGGAATGCCGGAGCAGCAATGTCAAGATGGATATACGGATAGCTGGTGAAATGCTCCAGGAATTTTCCTGCTGTGATAGCACCTGCTTCCGCCCCGCCAATATTTTTCAGGTCGGCAATTTTCGATTTCAATGATTCTTTGTACTCATCCCAAAACGGGAACTCGATAATTCGCTCATGGGACAAAGAGCCGATACGTTTGAGGTGTTCAAAGTCGTCATCGGCTTTGGCTTCCATACCCACGATAGCCTGGGGGCCGATGGCGCGGGCAGCAGCACCGGTAAGTGTAGCAATGTCCACCACCAGCTCGGGGTTATACTCTTTGGCATAACTCAGGGCATCGGCAAGAATCATACGTCCTTCGGCATCGGTATTCAACACCTCCACGGTGGTGCCGTCGTGCATGGTAATCACGTCGCCAGGGGTGTAGGCATTGCCATCGGGACGATTGTCAGTAGCAGGTACCAGTCCCACCACATATACCGGCAGTTTGGCTTTGGCAATAGCATACATAGCTCCGGCCACAGCAGCGCCACCAGCCATATCACATTTCATGGTATCCATAGAACTGGTGGGTTTCAGACTCAGTCCGCCCGTATCGTAAACCACGCCTTTCCCAACAAAGACAAAAGGCTTTTTGTTTTTGGCATTTTTTGGTTTCCACTCGATAATTGTGAACGTCGGTGGGTCAATACTTCCACGATTCACAGCCAGCAGTCCGCCCATTTTCAGGCTTTCCAGTTTATTTTTGTTAAAGACTTCCACTTTGGCATTGGTGATTTTGCCCAGAGCCTGCATCTCTTCGGCAAATTTTGTGGCGTTCAGATAAGCTACCGGCTCGTTCACAAAATCACGAGCGATAAAAACTGCATCTGTCAGGATACGCAACTCTTCCAACTCTTCTTCTGCAATATCATTATCATAAATGTCCACCTGTTCCAGTGTGTTGTCTTTCTTTTTGTCTCTTTTCTTGTATTTGTTAAAAGAGTAATTTCCAAGCAAAAGACCTTCCGTAAAAGCCAGCACCTCTTCTTTGTCTGCATTGACGTTAAACACGACAGTGCGTTCAACACGCTCCTGGTTTAGCTGTAGCTGAGTTTCATCTCCACGCATACGATAGGCTTCTTTTCGTATGGAACGTGTTCCGATAGTTTCACCGAAAACAACCGATAATACATTTTTGTACCGGTTGATAATCACAACATTGTTGTTGCTACGATGTTGTTTTTTAGCATAATTCATTTCATCTTCGGTAAAACCGAGATGAACGAGATCTTTGCCATCTTTCACCAGGAAAATGGTGTTGGCTGCGGTTGGCTTACGCAATGCCTTTTTTAGTAATGTGTTCATATTTCTATTGTTTTTGGTTAATAATTATAAATTTCCTATTGATTTTTCTTTTTGTTGAACCACAAGATACTCCTTAATTTTTTCTATGGCTTTAAAGGTAGCTCCAGCCTGTTTTTGAACATAAGCGGCAGCAGCTTTAGAAGCTTGTTGATATTTTTCCGCATCGTGCAAGAGCATGTCAGCAGTTTGGTGGAAACTTTTTTTGTCGCTAATGGTAAAACCACCTCCGTTTTCCAGCAGATCGCGGGCTTCGCGAAAACGCTGATAGTTGGGGCCGAAGATTACCGGAAGGCCATAAACTGCCGCTTCCGGAAGGTTGTGGATGCCCACACCAAAGCCACCGCCCACATAAGCCAGCCGGCCATATCGATACAAATACGAAAGCAATCCTAAAGTATTGATAATTAATATACGAGAGTTATCCGGAATACTTCCTGAAGCTTCAGAATATAAAGTAGGGTTGAATGCTTCGAATTTATTTTGGATTTCAGCGATATGTTCTGCGTCGATTTTATGTGGTGCAAGGATCACTTTCGCCCCTTTTTCCTGTGTAAGGTAGTCTTTTATAATATCTTCATCGGGAGGCCAGGTACTACCACAAACGAACAAACCGGTACCGATGGCAAAGTCTTCAATTACAGGAAGTGAAACAGACTCTTTCGACACCCTCAGTACACGGTCGAAGCGGGTATCACCACCTACCTGATTATGAAAAACACGAATACTGTTCAGAAGTTCCGAGGAGCCTTCTTCCTGTACCTGAAACCAGGTTACTTTTTGCAGTTGGTTTCTGAACCAGGTGCCGCCGGGACGGAAAAAATACTGGTTTTGGCGGAAAATAGCCGAAATAAAAAAAAGCGGAATTTTATTTTTTGAAAGCTCTTTTATGTAATTGTACCAGTATTCGTACTTGATGAAAACAACCAGTTTTGGTTTGAAAATACGGATAAAGTGCCGTGCATTTTTTGGCTTGTCAATAGGTAGGTAAAAAATATAATCAGCTCCCGGATAATTTTTTCTCAGCTCATAACCGGATGGTGAGAAGAATGTTAGTAGAATTTTATAATTGGGGAAAGTCTCTTTGAAAGCTTCCATTACAGGACGTCCCTGCTCAAACTCGCCAAGGCTGGCGCAATGAAACCAGACAATATCTTCGTTATCTCCTACAGCTTTTTCCATGAGTGAAAACCCTTTTTTTCGTCCAGCCAACCATTGTCGGGCCTGCCGGTTAAAAGGAGCCGCTATTCTGATGAGAAAAGCATAGCCATAGATAAAAAAATTATAAACTACTCTCATGCCTGTCTTTGTAAATACCTGAAATTTGTATGTTTTCCTTTAATTTTGCAAATATAATAAGAATAATATTCGTTACAACGCAATTAGAGAACGTATTCTCCCTAAAATTATTTGTTTAAATTTACCTTTTTTTTACGGATATTATATTTACAATGGACATGAAACAGAAAAAGAGCTATCTCTATATCATCGGAGCCTTGATTTTCATTGCGCTTATCTGGTATTTTTCCAGGCCACCGGATACCGGAAAGCAGGTGATAAAAGTGGCTGTAAAATCGGGAAAATTTGTTATCAGTGTCACCACCACCGGTGAGTTGGAAGCACGAAGTAACGAAAAAATTCAAGGACCCAACCCAACCGCACTGCGCAATGCCCGTATCTGGCAATACCGTATCGAAAAAATTGTCCCCGATGGCACCGTGGTGGATTCAGGTCAATGGGTGGCCAACCTGGATCGCTCAGATCTGGTAAATAAAATGAAAGACCAGGAATTGGAAGTGGAGAAACTAAACACGCAATACACAAAGACACAGCTGGATACTGCCATGACGCTACGCAATGCCCGGGATGAACTTGTCAACTTGAAATACTCGTTGGAAGACAAGCAGATTGTTGTGGATCAGTCTATTTATGAACCACCAGCCACACGGCGGCAGGTGAAACTGGAATTGCAGAAAGCAGAGCGTACTTACAAACAAACCAAAGATAACTATGTGCTGAAAAGCGAAAAGGCCAAAGCCGATATGAAAGAGGTAGAAGCCGGGCTAACCAAAGCCACCCGAAAGTTTAATGAACTGAAGAAGCTCAAGAATGAGTTTGTGGTGTATGCTCCCAAAGCCGGAATGGTCATTTACAAAAGGAGCTGGGACGGCAAAAAGCAAGGTGTAGGCGCACAGATTTCGACATGGAATAATGTGGTGGCCATTTTGCCGGATCTGAGTGCCATGAACAGTCGTACCTATGTGAACGAAATTGACATCAGTAAAGTGAAAAAAGGCCAAAAAGCCATTGTGAGTACGGATGCTTTTCCGGACAAAAAATTTTCGGGTGTGGTGACGGATGTAGCCAATATGGGGCAGCAAATGAAAAATTCCAATGCCAAAGTCTTTGAAGTGACCATACAGCTTGCCGGGCATGACTCGGTATTGCGTCCTTCCATGACTACCAAAAACCAGATCATTGCAGAGACTATCGATTCTGTATTATTTGTACCCATCGAATGTGTCCACAACAACGATTCCATCAGCTTTGTGTACATAGACCACCGGAAGCAGCAGGTCAGAACCGGAAAAAGTAACGATGAGGATATTGTAATTCGTGCCGGACTAAAAATGGATGATGGAGTCTATCTGTATCCTCCCAAAGGTGCGGAAGAGTGGAGATTACGCATGTTGCATAAGTGAAAATAAGGCTGTGGCTATAGTCTTTCAGCCGGCCTTGAGCTGATAGTTTTGAAATGTAAAAGAGCAGTCAGGGTATTCCAGCCAACTATTGAAAGTAACCACGCATTTAAACTTTATTCCGGTTTGTTTTACTTTGGGTGTGGATGCCTAAAATGGTGTGGAATTTTTATTTTGGCACCGTCAACATTTAGGCTATATTTGTAACGCAATCAATTCATTAGCTTTTTTTATAAACCTAATGCCTCTATGAAGAAATTTATCCTTTCCCTTTTTCTTGTTTCGTTTTTTGCAGGAATGCAGTTAGAAGCGCAGCAATCTGTTATTTTAAGAGCTGCAAAAGCAACACAAATCAATGGTATTTCAGCGAGTTATATTGCTGCCATAAGAAAAACCAAGAAAGGAGAAGATTATTACCGGGTTACTGTTTCCATTACCAACAACGGGGGTAATTATCAGCAGCTTTTTTCTGAGGCTTCTAAAGTTTTTACTAAAATAGGCCACAGCGCATTGGCTTATTTTCAGTTTGCCAATGCTACCGGAAGAGGTTTTTCGGCTGTCTCCGGAAAGCTTTACGCCGGCCCGCTGTCCATATTAGTCCCGTACAAAAGCAAGAAATGTCCTCCACCTGCCGACAGTAGAGAAGACCCATACAACCATTTCATTGAGACCTATTTCATAGGGATGCAGTTTCCAAGTGGTGCTACTATTTCAAAATCTTTTAGTATCAGGGTTCCGGAGGGAGTTGTTCCTGTTGTTCGTGTGATGATGCATTAAAAAGGGATCTCAAAATATTACTTTAAAAAACAAAAAAACAGCCTTTCGGGATTTTCATCCCGGAAGGCTGTTTAGGGTAGTAGAATGTAAAGCCTGCCACCAATAAAATTACATTTTAATCTATTTTGTACCTGTGGATACTGCGGCGGCAGTTGCTTCCACCCTATTAGGCCGGGGAACCGCTTTGTGGATGGTCATTTCGTCGATCAGGCGGGTGTCGCCGGCATATTTATCAATGACAAATAAGATGTAACGAATGTCCACCACAATGGTACGTTGCAATTTGGGAATATAGGCAATGTCGCCACTCATGGCTTCCCAGTTACCATCGAATGCCAACCCTATCAACTCTCCTTTACCATTGATAACCGGACTTCCGGAGTTGCCTCCGGTGATATCATTTGTGGTGAGAAAATCGACATCCTGTTTCCCATCCTGACCATAAGGCCCGTAATCTTTGGTTTCGTAAAGTTCTTTTAGCTTTTTAGGAACAATAAATTCCGGATTTTTGGGATTTTCTTTTTGCATAACACCATACAAATGAGACTGAAACAAATAGTGAACAGCATCTCTTGGGTAATAGCCTTCCACTTTGCCGTAGCTGTAACGCAGGGTTGAGTTTGCATCAGGATAAAAAACTTTGTCTGGTTGCATTTCCATAATCCCCTCCATAAACAGTCTTTTGCCTTCGGCTAACTTTCCGGTGGCAGCACGATAGCCCGATGAGGCAGCCATTAGTTTGGACATGTATGCCTGCGAAAGAATGTAAGCCGGGTCCTTTTCTATCTGTTTCAACGAAGGATTGGCCAGGAAAGCCCTGGTTTTGGCTTCGGTACTGAAATGTGATTTCTCAAAAACATATTTGGCAAAAGCATCAAAATTGTTTTTAAACTTCTTCGCCATTTTATCAAGATACGCCGGATGCAGACTTTCAGGAACCTTGTCAAAATACATTTTTGTCATAGCGGCAAAAACATCCCTGTCGGTAGCCATATCATAATCTTTGTACATCTTTTGGAGTTTTCCGGTCATGGTGGCAGCCATTTTTTTCATTCGCTCCAGTTTTTTGGCTTTTTGTGCTTTGTCTTTTGTCTCTTTGATCTGTTTAAGAATTCCTTCCATGCTGCTTAACTTCTGTGCAAAACTTAGCAACTCGGCACCCTGAGCACCGGCAATACTGGCATAAATCAAAGGTTCGATAGTTTTTGATTCGGAAGCAAAAGCATCATCCATATCTTTTAAAGCTTTGCCGTATTTGGCCTGGCGTTTAGGATTTTCGCTCACCCATTTGGCAAAAGATTGGTCAAAAGCTTTTTTCTTAGCGATGACATGTTGTTTTTTAACGCCTCTCATTTGGCCAATGAAATATTTCCAGCTGTTGGCAATCTCTGCATAGTTAGAGGCGTATTTAAGTTGTACATCAGGATTGGCACTCATGTGTTTTTTCCATACTTCCAGTTTTTTGCCGAAAGCTTCAATCAAAGGCGGAAAATAATGTTCCATTCTGAATTCCAGTTCGGGGGCGGTCATGTAACGGTTGGTTCTTCCCGGAAAACCCCAGACCATGGCAAAATCACCCGGTTTGATACCATCCAGCGAAATGGGCAGATGGTATTTTGGTTTTAGCGGAATGTTCTTTATGGAATAAGTTGCCGGTGAGCCATCGGGAGCCGTATAGATACGGAAAATAGTAAAATCACCGGTTTGGCGCGGCCACATCCAGTTGTCGGTATCACCACCGAATTTTCCGATAGAAGAAGGCGGAGCACCAACCAAACGGATATCGCGGTAAACGATATAAACCAGCATGTAATATTTGTTACCGGCAAAATAAGGCTTAATAACGACATTGTATTTTCCGCTGTCGGCATTGGCTTTTTTCAGCCGGCTGATGATGGGGCGGACAATGGCAGAGCGCTGCTGCTCACTCATGGTATCGGAAAGATGGGGGACAATGCTGTCGGTAATATCTGCCATACGTACCAAAATAGAAGCCGTCAGTCCTTTGTTGGGCAGCTCTTCCTTTTTGCTCATAGCCCAAAAACCATCTTTCAGATAGTCGTGCTTCACGGAGCTGTGTTCCTGAACGGATTTGAAACCACAATGGTGATTTGTAAATAGCAATCCCTGGTCGGAGACAATTTCAGAGGTACAGAAAAAACCTTGCGGGTTAGGACTATTGGAAAGACCGGCAATAGCATCTTTCAGGCTGGAATGGTTCACACTGTAAATTTGCTCGGGGGTAAGTTTCAACCCCATGCGTTGCATGGCAGCAAAATTCTGTCGCAGTAGCATGGGAATCCACATGCCTTCATGCGCTTTTAACTGAAAACCACTAAAAAAGAGAACGGTTACCAGCAGGTAGGAAATTTTTTTCATGATTATTTTAATTGGTAAGACATTTTTTTAAATCTCTACAAACTTACACAAATTGTTCCGGAAAACAGAATATGCTGAGAAGTAAACGGTTGCTTTAATTCTCAAAAGTCTAAAAAGGGCAGAGTGTTCGTTTTTGGACGCCTTTCTTATCCAAAACGAACACCCCTTTTCCTTTGCTGTTTAAATGGTTTGAAGCAAAAGCTATGGTGGTGATAGGCTATTTAGGCACTTTTATCTTCGTACCTTTTTTGAGCCCAGAAAGCACCTGGATATTAATACCATCCGAAAGTCCGGTTTTGATTATCTGCTTTTTAAATACCTGAGGTGCGGTTTCCACCTCCACGTAAGTGGTCGAATCGCCTTCAAACAGCAGCAATCCTTCCGACACAGCCATCACTTTATCAGCACGTTGCAGCACAATATCGGCATTGGCACTGTATCCTGAACGGATAAACTCATTCTTTTTCAGCTTTACATCGGCCTGAATTTCAAACTGTATGGCACCGTTTTCCTCCACCCCTTTGGGGGCAATTTTGGTCAGTACGGCATCGAAATGAGTATTGTCTATGGCGCCAATAGTGAGGATCAACGGCATCCCCACCCTGATTTTTCCTACTTCGGTTTCATCGATTTTCCCTTTGAAAATCATATCGTTCATATCGGCCACGGTGGCAATGGTTGTTCCGGCGTTGAAGTTGTTGGCTTCGATGACCTGATTACCGATTTCCACCGGAATAGCCAGCACCATACCCGAAATGGTGGATCGTACTAACGTGTTGGTGGGCGCTCCTTTTTTCTTAATCTGTCCCTCTTTGATGAGCTGCAGGTTTTCTTTCGCCGTCTGCAATTCTTCCTGAGCAATACTGTTTTTGGTTTCCACGGCATCAAAATCTGCCTGAGCAATTACGCCTTTCACCAACAACTCATGCTGGCGGTTGTAATTGCGTTTGGCTTCTATCAGATTTATTTTTGCCTGATCTACACGCGAAACGGCATTGTTCAGGTTAATCATGTTGGGAATCAGCCTGATTTTAGCAATCAGGTCGCCTTTTTTCACCATTTGGCCTTCCTGCACATAAATGTCAGAGATGATACCCGAAACTACCGGTTTAATGTCAATTTCTTTCCGGGGAACCACCGATCCGGTAGCTACGGTTTTCTTGATAATATTGGTAACAAACGGGGTCTCTGTTTTGTAAACCACGGGCTCCTCTTTCGATTTATCCCACAAGTAGTAAAGGGTATATCCGAAAATACCCAAAATGATAACAATCACCAGAATCTTAATAAACGTTTTCATGCTAAATTATATTTACTGTTTTAAATTTATTTTATTTGTTATTCGATAATTCGTCATTCGATTGACAAACTATCGTTATTTCATCTATTTCGCAACTTCACAGCTTCTTCTTTATTCATCTCTCAGTGCCTCCACCGGTTTAATACTTACGGCACGTTTGGCCGGAATTAATCCCGCTAAAATGCCGGAAACCACCAACACCGCCAAGGCGGTCAGCGCCACGTGGAAATTGACCTCCGGGTGCAGGAAAAACTGCGAGCTGGCACCGCTTTTCACCATAATTTTATCGATGAGCGAAAGCAGGCTGACACCGACCACCAACCCCACATAACCGGCTACAGTGGTTAGCGTTACCGATTCCAGAATGATTTGTGAAATAATATTCATCGGAGTGGCTCCCAAAGCGCGTTTAACCCCTATTTCGCGGGTACGCTCTTTCACAATAATCAACATAATATTGGATACACCAATAATACCGGCCAGCAGAGTCCCCACGCCTACAATCCATATCAGCCCATTGATACCGGTAAACAATCCCGACATTTTCTTAAACTGTTTCTCCACGTTAAAATGGCCAATGGCCTGTGTGTCTTTGGGATTGATATGGTGGATTTTCTTCATTAGGGCTATCACTTTCGCCTCTGCAACGGAAGCAGGCACATTATCCTGCGAGGTTATGGCAAACCAAAAAACCTTGTTTCCATAATTAAAAGTTCGCTGCATGCTGGAGAACGGCAGGAAAATACTGTTGTTTTCACGGTCGGCCTGTCCACCTTTTTTCTTTGATTTAAAGGTTCCGATAACCTCAAAATAGACACCTTGCACACGAATATATTTCCCGATAGGTTTCTCGCTCTTTTTGAAAAGCCCGTCCACCACATCTTTTCCAATCACGGCTACTTTACGGTATTCGCGCACATCGTTCAGGTTAACAAAACGGCCGGAGAG
>VAPL011063156.1_pt1 | contig 10430 bp, 9 predicted proteins | sample 3395061 | NCBI WGS metagenome assembly VAPL01 (sample SAMN08290444, study PRJNA428436) | hydrothermal vent metagenome | isolation source: Deep-sea hydrothermal vent chimney 2 | place: Pacific Ocean: Juan De Fuca Ridge | depth 2182 m m
CATCACCGCGCTCCTGGCCGGTCACTTCGGTATCAAGATTGCCATCGGCCAGGCTTTTCATCGCTTCGGTCATGTTAACCACCGGATTGGCAATGGCACGGGTGGTGAAAAAGGCAATAATTGCCCCGATAAGAGCACCGGCAAACAGTAACGCCCACTCAATATTTACCAAATTTTGTATATCAGCCTCTGAGGCTTCCGCATCAGCATTCAACAGTTTGAGCTGATTTTCCACCATGCCACCGCTGCGGATGCCATCAGCACCTTCCTCCCCGCTCAGAATTGCCAGCAATGCGCCAGCGCGTGGAGCTGCTTCTTTTACCAGCAAGTAATTGGCCATATTCCATTTTTCTGAAGCACGGATTTCAAACATCCTCGGTGGCAATGGTGCAAATTCGGCACGGGCTGCCGCCAGCTTTTTCAATGCGGCCTGCTGCTGCGGCAGCAATTTAGCGGATATGTCATTGAGGCTGGCAAAACGTTTGGTGTTTTTATCCCAAAGTCCGGCAAAATCATCTGAGAATTTTTTATCACCGGTCAACAGGAATGCCCTGATATTGGCAAGTCCTACAGCGAACGACCCTCTGAAGTCGGCCATATAGCCCAGATACTTAATCCGCTCGGTGGGTATACCGCTGTCATTTTCTGCATTTTTTAACTCGGCATCAATTATTGCGGTAATCGACTGTAAAATAACTTTGGCCCGTGGTGCCGCCTCATCTACCAGTATTATTGTGGCCGGTTGCTCATCCTTGCTGTGAGCGATTTTCTCGACCTTTGCCTGGGCAATTTTGAATTCCGCCAGGGTTTTGTTAAAACTTTTCAGCTTTTTGATATTATCGGGGTTGGTCCACGACTTTGAGTATGTGTTGAGCTTTGCCTTAATCTTCGCAATATCCAGCCACACATTTGCACGGTCAGTTTTAAATTCCTTGTTACCTGTCAGCATATAGCCACGTAAACCTGCCAGGGAGGCATTAATATTATTGACCATTTTCGCAGAGGCCTGAGCTGTCGGCATACGTAAATTCACTATCCGGTCTGAGTTTGCACCAACATCTTTCACCAGCCAGACAGTTGTTCCTACTGCCGCCACCAGCAACAATACAAGAATGGCAAATCCGCCATACAGGCGATGTGAAATCTTCAGTTTGTTGAGAAATTTGAACGGGATCATTTTTATCTCCAGACATTACAAATTTGTGGGCGGAATACTTTGGGATTTGAGTCGTTCGACCAGCTCAATATTCATTGTAAATAATTTCAAGTATTTGATCTCAAAACCCTCATATTCATAACAAAACAAGTGCGCCGATATGGTTAATTAAGTGTGCATTCAACATGCATTTTTACTTGTTTTTGAATGAATTCTGTATAAAAAACAAATGTGAGTTGGCTGTATTTGAGATATACGATAATTAATACATGCACATACTCATAGAACAGTTTGTTTAAAATTATTTTTTTGTGAAAAATAAGTCTTGATAAGAATCATGCCATGCGAAACGCAATTCAGCCCCAGAGTTATTCAACATTTTCTGGAAAAAATATTACACATAATTAAAAAAAATACGGATAGTATTACTCTGAAGATATCGCACTAAAACTCTGGTGCATCTTCAAAATGTTAATGCATTTGAATGTTTAAAAAACCTCAACTCAAAGAAGTTCCATTTGATAAACTGACAGAGCTAAGCCCATATCAACACTAATCAACTTGTTCAAGACCAGGCTCAACGAAAACACCTTTTCTGGGGTGTCGGCATAATGAGCATAAATCTTCTCAAGCATGTAATTTTGAATAAGGGTATACCCCGCAACATATAATTGCGGCTTAAGGTCGATCCTGTGGTGAGCAATACCTACTCTTCGAACGCTATTTTCATAGTCAGTTGAAAAATCAAACTTAAAAAGTTTCCTCCAATGCTCTATTTGAGCTGGGATTAATCTTTTTACCTGTTCATGAGTAAGTGCAGGCGTTTCGATTTCTTCTTGAATTTTCTTATAAAATTCTGTGAGCATCACGGCCAGATCCGGTTCTATAATCTCCCAAACCTCAGCGGCGGTAATTGAATCAGTTGTGGCCAAATCAACGAATTTTAGCTGGTCGGCCATGAGTGCATTAACGGAATATTCCTGATTGGCCACTGTGCCTCACTTTATTATTAGAACGCTCCTTCAAAACCCCATTGAGCCTTACGTCAATTTTTAAGTATTGGCGAGTAATTTTCAGGGGACTGTCAACTTATCGAGAAGCTTGATCACGTTAACCTGTGCTTTTTTCCATCAACGAGAAGCATGTGACTTATGAGGCAGAGAGGCTTTTTAATACCCGGCACAGGGGTTTATAAAGTCTATTTTCTCATCCGTGAAATTTGCATTCAACGGTTTCAATTGCGTTTTCATTCATTTTAATTTGACTCCCAAAATCCTCTTATGCTTTATCTGAGTCTCGATGTTGGTGTCCGCAAGGATGAAAAGGGAACATGGAGTGATCAATTGATCATAGCCATGGCTGCCCCCGCAACTGTAAACGTGAAGCCTCGTCTGCTTTTAAACCACTGGAAAAATTTCCGGGAAGGTTTGGACGAAGGTGTTGAAGCGTTGAGCCAGGAGACCTGCCAATATTCGTCACCCATCTTGAGCGCGGGGTGTGCTTGAGAGCGATTTCCGTAGTGGTGGCAATTAGCACTGGCCACTTGAGGTAATCGGAAATGACGAATTCAGACTTTAAAATCAAAATACATATGAAGCAGTCATGCATTGGTTCCTCTCGGCTTTTTTTCAAAAGTCCACAAGGAAAACAACAATGTATTGCCTCACACCCCGCAAGAATAACCCGTTAAAACTCATCGCTTCAGTTGCCCCTGTCGCCCTGATCATACTCTCATCGTCAACCGCCCTGGGCCAGGAAATTGTCCTGCCGGAAGTTCTGGTAACCGCCAGTCTGGATGGAATCGATAGCAAAAAGGTCGGCAGTGCCTTTACGGTAATCACCGGAGAGCAGCTGAAAAATTCCGGCACGACCTATGTGTCTGATGCCTTGCGCAGCGTGCCTGGCGTCTCGGTCAGTCGAACCGGTGGATCTGGCAGCTTCACCCAGGTGCGTTTGCGCGGTGCCGAAGCCAATCAGGTTCTGGTTCTGATTGATGGCATTGAGGTTAGCAACCCGGTTCAGGGTGAATATGACTTTGCCGGATTACTGGTTCAAAACATTGACCGCATTGAAGTTCTGCGCGGACCACAAAGCGCATTATGGGGGTCCAACGCCACAGCGGGCGTTATTAATATCATCACAAAAAAAGCAACACAAGGGCTGCGAACAACCGGTTTTCTTGAAGGCGGATCGTTCTCAACTCTCAGGGCTAACACCGGTATTTCTTATGGGGCGAAGCGCGTTCGTGGTGCGCTAAACCTCGGCTTTTTTCGTACCAACGGCACAAATAATTCTTTTCTGGGCTCTGAACGCGATGGTGATAGAAATTTTACCGCTTCTTTCAATGGCGATGTTGATCTCACCGAAAACCTCAACATTGAGGGGATATTGCGGTATACCGACAAAAATGGTGAACTTGATCCGCAGGATTTTGCGTTTCCGGCAACCCCGACCCAAGGCCTTGTCATTGACGGTGATGCTGAATCAAAATCCAAGGAATTTTTTGGACGCCTGTCAGCCAGACTGTCGTTATTTGATGACCGCTGGGTGCAGAAGTTTTCCGGTGCCATGGCCGATGTCAATCGCGACAGCCTTACAAATGGCGCCAAAACCAGCGGCACGGATGGCAAGCGTTCAACCTTCAGTTATTTGTCGACTGTCAAATTCGAAACCCCGAATTTCCTCAATGCACGCCACACATTTTCCGGTCTGGTTGAGCGCAAATATGAAACTTTCCGCAACACATCACCAACAGCAAACCCGGCCCAGACGGCATTAAAAAAGCGCACGCTTTATGGTTTTGCCGGTGAATACCGTGTTGATCTGTTTGATAATCTGTTCCTGTCGGCAGCCGCGCGCTACAATAAGAACGATGCGTTCAAAGACGCCTCTACTTTTCGCGTTACCGCTGCCTATCTGATCGATCGCACCAATACACGCCTGCATACCAGCCTCGGCAGTGGCATTACCAATCCGACCTTCTTTGAGCAATTTGGTTTTAATCCGTTGACCTTTGATGGCAACCCGAATTTAAAACCCGAACGCTCCCTCGGCTGGGATGCCGGTATTGAACAGACGTTTTTTGATGATCGCCTTACGATTGATGTAACCTATTTTCAATCCAGGCTTAAAAATGAAATTCTGGGGACTTTTGATTTTGCCACTTTCCGGTCCAGTGTTGCCAATCTGTCGGGCAAAAGCAAACGCCAGGGTATAGAAGTAACCGCTACGGCAAGACCTCTTGAAAACGTCGATTTGCGGGCAAGCTATACCTACACAAATTCCAAAGATGCCAATGGTGTCACTGAAGTACGCCGCCCCAAACATATCGCCAGTTTTGATGCCACCGCACGATTTCTTGAAGATCGCCTGACGTTCAATTTGGGGGTGGCTTACAATGGCAAGAATGAGGACCTTGAGTTTATTGCCGCCACGCCGGCAACGCGGGTCATTCTGGATGATTTTGTCCTGGTCAACCTGTCGGCCTCTTATCAGATCACCGATAACGTCCAATGGGTAGGCCGGGTAGAGAATGCTCTGAACACTCAGTATCAGGAGGTTTTCTCTTTCAACACTCCCGGTGTCGCCGCCTACAGCGGCTTCCGGGTCAATTTTTAAGATGCCGGGATTGCCGCAATACCGAAGAACAAAGGAGCGCATGTTATTAGCGGCATGCGCTCTGTTTTTCGTGGTCTTGCCTGCTTTTGTGATGGCGGCAGAAAAGCCACAGAAAATTGTCTCGCTTAACCTATGTACCGATCAGCTGTTAATGATGCTGGTCGCGCCCGATCGCATTGCAGCGGTAAGCTATCTGGCGCAACAGCCAGAAAGCTCGGTGATGGCAGGTTTTGCCGCCAGCCTGCCGATAACCTATGGCGGCGGCGAAGACGTTATTATGCTTCAGCCCGACCTGGTTCTGGCTGGAACCTACAGCACCCGCGCCACCGTCAACATGCTGCGCAAGCTAAAGTATAATGTGGCTGTTCTGGAGCCTGCGCGCACCTTGAGCGATATTGAGAAAAACATCGCCATTATTGCCAGGCTGGTTGGCGAAGTTGAAAAAGGATCGCAACTGATTAAACAGGTGCGTGAAAAACTCAGTGATAAGCCAACGACAAAAAATTCAGACACCCCGACAGCCGCCTTAGTCTATGCCAACAGCTACACATCGGGCACCGGCACCCTTGCCAACCAGATTGTTACAAAAGGTGGATTTAAAAATCTGGGGCAGCGACTGGGTCTTTCAGGAACCGCAAAAATTTCCCTGGAAAGCCTGCTGGTGGAAAAGCCGGAAGCGATCATTCTGGGCCGCACAGGTTTTGGCAAAAAGGATATGGCCCATCAGGTGTTTCAACACCCGGCGTTAAAGAAAATTCTGGCCAAAACCAAATCCATGATCCTGTCTGACACCTATTGGGTGTGCGGCACCCCCTATACGTTGACAGCGGTTGAACGTGTCAGAAAATTTCACAAATCCGGGATTTTCAAATGATGTTTGACCGGCACCAAATCCCCCTTGTGGTCAGTTTTCTGGCGCTGATAGTCTTGTTGATCTTCCTGTTTGGCTGGTCCTTGACGCTGGGTGCGGTTAACACCCCGGCTTTAAGCGTCCTGTCGGCCTTGTTGCAGAACGGTGAAATCTCCGATGCCATCAGAACCATCGTCTGGGAAATCAGGCTGCCGCGCACGATACTGGCAACAGCTATCGGCGCCATTCTGGGTATGTCGGGCGCTGCCTTGCAAGGATATTTACGCAACCCGCTGGCCGAACCCGGTCTGATTGGCGTCTCTTCGGGTGCAGCCCTTGGGGCTGTAGTGGCCCTGTATTCCGGCCTGTCTTCTTTTTTTGCTCTCGCCCTTCCCCTGGCCGGGCTGGCCGGTGCACTGATTGCGGTGATCATTGTCTATGTCCTGGCCGGTGCCAGGGCCAATCCGCTGACCCTCATTCTCGCCGGTGTTGCCATCAGCTCCTTTGCCGGTGCCTTGACCAGCCTTGCTCTCAACCTCTCGCCCAGCCCGTTTGCAGCCCTGGAGATTGTCTTTTGGATGATGGGATCTCTTGTTGACCGCAGTATGGATCACGTCGCCCTGGCCCTGCCATTTATCATCGCCGGGCTTGGTCTGCTGGCTCTCACCGGCCGCGCTCTGGACGCCCTCACTCTTGGCGAGGATGTGGCCGAAACCCTGGGCGTAAATATTCGCCGCACCCAGGCCATCATCGTCATGGGTGTTGCCCTGGGCGTGGGGGCGGCGGTCTCTGTCTCCGGCGTCATTGGATTTGTCGGTCTGGTTGCCCCTCATCTGCTCCGGCCTCTTGCCCATTCACGACCCGGTGTTTTGCTGTTTTTGAGCGCGCTTGGCGGTGCCTGCCTGCTGCTTGGCGCTGACAGTGCGGTGCGCCTGTTCAGCACCGGCCAGGAAATGAAACTGGGCGTGTTGACCGCCCTTGTTGGCGCGCCTTTCTTCCTGATGCTGATTATGAAGGCAAGAAAGCAGATGGTGGTATGAGATTAACCGCGCAGAATATCAGCTTTCAAATTGGACAGTATCGTTTGCTGCACGACATCTCAACGAGCGTTTTACCGGGATGCGTGACTGGTTTTGTCGGGCCCAATGGTGCGGGCAAAACCACCTTGTTAAAAATCCTTGCAGGCTTGCGTCAACCCACCAGTGGCGATGTGACAATCGATGGCGAAAATCTGCACAAGATGCGCGCAACTGAACGGGCAAAACGCATTGCCTATGTGCCCCAGTCGCGGATTGTTCACTGGCCGGTAAGTGTGGCGATGCTGGTTGCCATGGGGAGAATTGCGCACCAAAGATCACCGGGAAATCTGGATGAAAAAAGCCGTATTATCGTCGAAAATGCCATGCGTCAAATGCAGGTTGAGACATTGGCTGAACGCGATGCATTGAGCCTTTCAGGCGGCGAACAGGCGCGGGTTTTGCTGGCCAGGGCTTTAGCTCAGCAACCAGCCATCCTGTTGGCGGATGAGCCGACTTCCGCGCTTGATTTGCGCCACCAGATAAAATTGATGGAGTTGTTGCGCGAACTGGCCCAAAGCGGCCTTGCCATCGTTGTATCCCTTCACGATCTTTCACAAATAGCGCGCTATTGCGACCACGTGGTTGTGCTGGATCAGGGCAAAATGATTGTTGAGGGCACACCGCGCACAACATTAACTCACAAAACCATTGGGGATGTTTACGGCGTTGACATTGATATTTCTGATGTAAATGGCCTGCCGGTTATTATCCCATTGAATGTGCGTGGCTCACCATGAGTATATTTCGGGTGGATCAGCCAATAGTAACGCCAGCCACTGGACCGGCTTTACCTTTTAAAACGTTTATCGCCTCTGTTCTGGGTCATGCCGTTGTTATCATCGGTATTCTCCAGATGGGGATGACCGAATTTTCACCCCCGGAAACCGAAGCCATTATCGTCGATCTTATTTTCGAAAAAAGCGGTGCCAGTTCTAACAACGAGACCAGATCAGAGCCCAAGGCGGTTGCCACTCCAGCGGTGAAAAAAGCAATTCTCACGCCTGCGCCCAAAGAAATCTCCCAAGCAAAAGACTTTGAGCAAACAACTGTGCAGACTGTTGCGGTTTTTTCTGAACTTACCGAGCCCGCACCACCGGAAAAACAGAGTGCAACTGCCGCCAGGGCAATCGTTGCAGAAATGCCTGCCGAGGATATAGAGGCCAGCACACCGGTTATTCTGACAGCAACAATGTCTATAATTGAGCCCGCGCCAATAGTCCCGAGGCCGGAGATAAAAACGGTTTTGCCGCGCCCAAAAACACACGTTGATCCGGTCAGCAACAATGTAAAAAAAAGGCGCGAAACTAAACCCGGGAAAAAGAAAAAACAGATAGCCCGCCGGGCCTCCCTGCCGGGTAAGGGCCAAAAGCAAAAAGGGCGAACTCAGAACATTCAAACTCAAGGTGTGCGCTATACCGGTGCAGGTTTAAGCAATCCGAGGCCACGCTACCCGCCAGCAGCCAGACGCAAGCGGGTTCAGGGAAGGGTTTTGCTGGCTGTTGTCGTAACAAAATCAGGGCGTGCCAGCTCCGTGCGCATACGCAAATCCAGCGGCTTTCAACTGCTGGATCAGGCCGCTTTAAAAACAGTAAAACGATGGCGCTTCAGACCTGCCACCAGAAACGGTCGGCCGGTCCGCGCCAGGGTCATCGTGCCAGTAACGTTTAAGCTCAAAGGATAAAGACGACATTCTGTTTGATATGGGGTTGGAGCGTTTGGTTCGCGGTGTGGCCATGTTGATTCTTGCATTAATGGCACTTATTTTTGTTTTTCGATGTCTTGAATCTACTTTCTTAAAGCGCTCATTTGTGCCGAAAGTATCACCCTCTGCATAATACCGCTTTGACATTATCTCGATGCACCTGTTCATAGGCATCAAAATAAATTAATGCCCCGCTTTCGATATCTGCAGCGACGAACTCGCGAAGGGTCTGGGCACCAAGCTTTGGATCCTCGGGGCAGTGTAAAAGTTTTGCAACATAATCACGCGTCGCTTTAATGAAAGTGTCCTCATAACCGCCACTGGCGATCCGGTCGGGGTCACCGTGACTGGGTAAAATTGTGGCTATATCCCAGGTTGAAAGTCGATCAAGTTCGGTTAAATGCACGCCAAGGCGTTGCGGTTCGTCCACATACGTAACCGTATCTTCTAATGTATCGGCAGCGAGGAGTATCCGGGTTTTGGGTAAATAGAGTACCAACCCGTCAAAACTATGGATTTCCAGAGGCCGCAGGGTAATTTCGATATCACCAACGTGCAATGTCTTCTCACCCTCAAAAATCGTCGTTGGCATCACCAGTGGATCAATAGAAGGCGCACCGGTGGCAAAATCCTGCTGATTTTCCAGAAGAGCTTGTTCGGTTTTACGGCTGGCTATGATCTCACAATCTTTAAATGCCTCGTTTCCGGCCACATGATCATGGTGGTAGTGACTGAGAACAACACGAAAAGATGTAACGCCTCTGTTTTCAAGTTCCTGCCGGATGGCTTTTGCGTGCGCTATCGAGATATGAGTATCAAAAACAAGCGCCTCATTGCCGTCATATACCACATAACTGGCGACACCGAGTGAGTAGGCACCATTGTCCAGCCAGTTGGTTTCCTCGGAATACAGCCGGGTATTGGCGATCCGGCCATCATAAAAAGCGACAATATTGGGTGCTGGCTCCAGCACCCGTAGTGTTGAGATAGACGTGAGCATAGAAAGTCCATTCGGTTTAAGCCCGGCCCGCATTCTCCGGATTTATACAACTTTAGCATCATAGACCCGCATTTGAGTGTATCCGCAACCGGGTTCGTACTATTATCACAGGCATTATTGAAAATGATGTGCGAGGCTGGAGATGTCGGGGAGCAACATTGTTATAGCTGATGATCACCCGTTATTTCGCGGGGCGCTGCGCCAAGCGCTGAGTGATGTTGATGGGGATGTTTCATTTGCCGAGGCTGGATCGCTTGAAGAAGTTGTGCAGGCACTCGAAGCCAGTGGTGAGCAGACTGACCTGGTTTTGCTCGACCTCAAGATGCCCGGGGTGCAGGGATTTTCAGGGCTGATGTTTTTGCGCGCACAATATCCCGGCGTTCCGGTGGTTATTGTTTCAGCCAATGAGGATGCCCCGGTTATCCGGCGCTCTTTGGATTTTGGCGCTTCGGGGTACATTCCAAAATCAGCTTCGGCCGTTGACATGCGTATCGCTGTTGAAACCGTACTCAGCGGGGGTATCTGGGTGCCGACGGAACTTGATCTTGCCGAGGTTGAAGACAACGAAGCCCAGCAGATCGCCCTGCGGCTGGCAACGCTGACACCCCAGCAGGTGCGGGTTTTGATGATGCTTGGCGAAGGATTGCTCAACAAGCAGATCGCCTATGAACTCACTGTTTCAGAAGCCACGGTTAAGGCTCATGTATCGGCTATTTTACAAAAACTTGACGTAGAAAGCCGCACCCAGGCGGTTATTGCGGTGAACCGGATCGAAGGCGATCACTGGCAGGGGATTGCCTGAAAAAAATCTATGCGGGGTTTTAGTGGCTGCTTTTTAGTAGCGCTCAAGCGGCGCGCAGCCTGCACTCGCAGTCACTCGTTAGTCCAACGCTTCGCTCGTCCCGGTACCATATGGAAAACCCGGCGGGTGGTTTCCGGATTACACTCGAAAAATCTGTCATTGTGGCACCGGAGGAGCGCAGCGAACGACTAGCGAGCAAAGCCGAGCGCAGGCTGCGCGCCGC
>VAPL010320116.1_pt1 | contig 10424 bp, 5 predicted proteins | sample 3395061 | NCBI WGS metagenome assembly VAPL01 (sample SAMN08290444, study PRJNA428436) | hydrothermal vent metagenome | isolation source: Deep-sea hydrothermal vent chimney 2 | place: Pacific Ocean: Juan De Fuca Ridge | depth 2182 m m
CCATGCAGTCTTTGCTCCATCATCCATCTGAGCAATCATCGCATTGATTACATCGATCATCATACCCGTACCCATCGCTTTCTCCAGATGTTTGATCGCACTCACGACAGCGCCAGATTCAGACTTTGTGTCAGTGATTGTATTGAGCTGTTGCTCGATCTGAGCTTTGGTACTATCGACATAGTGGTATTTATCACCTTGCTTATAAAGCAGCGCACCTCTATCACCAGCAACATTGCCAGTGAAAAAGTTAAGATCTCTATCATTAGATTGAATACCTGCGTTTGTTGAGCCTGAGACATCATTCCCGCTATATTTGCTGCCAGCTGTCAACGAACCAGCACCAGCGGCTGCCGCTGCACTTGTCTCCTTTTTCGCTGCTTCGGCATCTTTTTGTCTATCTTTAAATACTTTGTTGTAAGACAGATAGTTGTCACTGACTTCCTTACCGGCAGCTCCACCTTCTTTAGCCAACTTACCACGGATTTGTGTATTGGCGAGCAGGGAAGCCAAATCTTTACTACTGTTTACGATAGCTTTGGGTAACCCTATATTAGTAAGTTTATCTTTTAATGTTGGAGTCAGTGTTACATTTGTACCATTGCTATCGTGGTGAGTCTTGATGGCTTGTGCCAGATCTTTGATACTGCTACTCGCCTTTACATCCGTTGCAAAGGCGTTATCAGCACGGAACTCCTGACGATAACCCAGCGATGTAGCCATAGGTGTCGCTATCTCACGAGAGCGCGTACTCGTCTGTCCAGCGAGCATGCCTTCGATCTTCGATGGTGCCGAAAGCACAGAACCGATAGAGCTCAGAGAGCCGTCTTTGCTGAGTCCTGGTATCACTGGCATATACGACAGCGTCTTCATCGCTCCACCAGCGAAACCCTCCGCTGTACCTTTGATTTTTTCTGTTATTTTACCGACTGCTTCGCTCTTGCCCAGCGCTTTGAACGTACCTATCCAGATGATCACGAAGGCAGCGACGAGCCAAATGAGTTTGAAGAAGGCGACTTGCGCACCTTCCGTCGCACCATAGATACCCGTAATCTGTGTAAAAGTACCTTCGGCAAAGATCATAGTAAAACCAATCGACATCGGCACGGCGATGAAGACAGGCAGAAAAGCGTTGGTGATGAACTGCTTATCGAGATCTAGACCGCCAGCAGCTTCGCTGACTTGTGGTACGAGCTCTTTGAACACCCAACCCAACACTAGGATCGGCGAAAGTGCGATCAGCACCCAGAGTACGACCATACGTACGATCAAACCCAAGCCCATCGCAAAGACAAGCACGCCGAGCATAACCGCCAAGACAATGGAAAATAACGAACCGACTATTGCACTGACGTTTTGTTGAGGAGATTTGATATGTTGTAGGTCCACTACGTGGAGCATGTAGAGCATCGTCGTAAACATCGCATTTTTCTTGTCAAATTTAGCACTTAAGTCTTTTACAAAGATACCACCTTCAGAGTAGTTAGTATTGATTTGATCTATTCTCTCCTTCAGCGCTGTACTCAAATCACCTGGGACTTCTACCTTTTTTGTAGTTGGATTCCAAAAGAAGAGGATCTTGTCTCTATTGAGAGTCTTACACGCCTCCAAGCTGAGATCACCACAAATGGTCTTTAGTGGAATGGGAGGTCCTGTAGTTACTTTGTTGACCATACCGGGTAAGCTAAAGATAGCTGTCGCGAGGACATCGGAGGTAGTCAGTACGATCCGTGTACCAAAGAATGTAAAGTTAACAAGTATTAAACCAATAATGAGCTTGGGTAGGATTTTCTTGAGTTTCGCGAGTCCACCTTCGTCTCCCAGTCCGAGTATCACGAGCACCGCTAGGCCGAGTAGCGCGAGTATGAATCCGATATTGACGAAGTCACGAATAGTACTCCACATAGTGTAGAGCGTCTCACCCATGCCAGCATCGTAGATGAAGGTCGAGTCCATGAGATCACCTACACCGATCGCGATAAACGAAATCAAAAATAAAATACCACCAACTACCCAGTAGGCAATGACCTTGATACCATCAGCGATCTTGCTGACGTTATATCCTGAGAGAGGACTAGCCGCTGGATCTGCCGCTAGCGTGCTATCGGGTAGTACGATGAGGGCCAACACAACGACCACTAGGAGTAGCAGGTGTGTCAGTCCGCAGTATGATCGAAGCTGGGAGCAGAATTTTTTTAGCATCTTATTTTTTGGAAAGCTTGAGGAGCTGGCGTGTCGGCACTAGGTGATACTGTGTAGCATGATTGAGTAATCGAAAAAGCTGACGTTTGGCGGGCTCAGAGTTGAGCACAGGTATGTCAGCACCTTTGGGCAAGAAAGACTTTAGCTCGGCAGCCTCGACTGTATACACACCATCGCGAGCCTGCTCGTCGATATACCGCTCTAGCTCTGAGTTTTGCTTGAATTGAACTGGGTCGATTGCAGTGAGCCATTGTTTGACCTGTGGTGCGACTGTCTGGTCTTTATTTTGTTCTAATTTGACTATTTTAGTTTTGAACTCTTTTTTACCAGCCTTGGGTCCCAGCTCTAGCATGCCCCAGTGATGTGCTGTCGCACCGAGGATACCGACATCGGCGAGGAAGACCGAATTGGTAAATAGACTGAGTGGATCGCCGAGATTTTGGATAATCGTAATGATCAAACTAGCCGCAACGATATTGCTCACTCCTAGGTAGAGGAGCGTATTGCTGATATTGGCGTGCTTGCCCAGTGATGTGCCCGATGTATCGAGTGAGCCAGCCTGCTGATCTAGCTCGATCCGGTGAGCTAGGTCGAGTGCAGCGAGGAGTTTGGTCGGGATACCATCGCTGATAAGTGCGTCCAACTCTGTACGCTCTGCCTCGGTTTTTGCCGACTTTAGGATCTCTTTTCTTTCATGCTTGTTTGGTCTCTTGAGCGCGAGTAAGTCGCTCACACTACTGGTCTTTTTGTCACTTGACTGTTCGAAGGCTGCTTGGAGGTTTTTGTACTCTAGACTGTCTGAGCTGAACCCCTTTAGTACCGCTTCGTATGTCTCGTTGAATACTTTGTGCGAGTCGATCGCACGCAGCTTGGCACTGATTTGGTTCTCCTCTGGTGTCGCACCTGCTGGTGCCATCTCACGCTCGGTCAGACGTCCATCACCGACTAGCTGCATAGCGACATAGAGTAGCTCGCGGCTCGCGCTAGTGTGTGCCGTAGCGGGTCGCTCGGCGATATTTTCGAGGTAGGTTGTTAATTTTGCTTTGCGCTCAGCTAGTGTCGGGTACTCAGCTGGCATCATTAGCTCGAAATACGTTTGACTAAATGAAGAGTGGTTTTCTATCCCTGCCTCCCTCAGCTCTGCGAGGCTGATAGTCTCGGCTGAGCCGTCCTTACTGGCCAGTAATTTTAATTCTACTGCTTTGGTCTGGCGTAGGTAGTCGACGTCAGCAGTTAGCTGCTGGGTAAATCCTGCGTCCAACTTATCACCAGCTTGGACCTGAGTTTGGATTTTGTTTTTTAGTTCGGTCGTGATTTGGCTTAGCTGTGCTGCTCGAAAGCTCGCGAAGAGCTGCTGATAGCCATCTGCGACAGTCGGATTTAGATAGCGATCAAACAAAATACTGAAATCGCCGACGAGTAACTCTGAATTTTCGGTGAAATACTCGGTCGTCAGGCTCTCTGGGACTCGATCTACCAAGTCACGCAAGATATCTATACTCGCTCGTTCATTAGGTCTGGCATTGGCATCAAATGAAAGTGCCAGCTCTGCTGCTAGTGTTTTTAGTTCACCGCTGGTGTTATTTGCGATTTGTTGTTCGTATTGCAAGAGTTTTTCCACTAAAACTTGCGCTTGTGGATTGTTTTTTAAATTATTCAGTTGCTTTTGTAGATTGGTCTCAGGACCATTATCTGAATTGCCATCAGTATCAATCGACAGATCGTCGAAATACTGAGACTGAGGTGACGGACTGGTAGCAGCAGAGAGTCCCATAGTCTAGAGGCGCATTGCACGGATTAGGAGATCGGGGAAGGATTCTTTTTGATCGGGTAGCTCAGTGACATATGGCTCGAAGACTGCTCGTAGCTGGGCGAGATCCTGCCCGTAGATATGAATAGTACGAATCGGCTGCCAGGCTCTCTTGAGGCGTATCTTGAGATCGGCGACATAGGGCGGCTCATGGATGAACCAAAAGTGTTTGATCTCGCCAAAGGCAAAAAACTCCTCACCGTGATAAATACCGTCTGGTGTGATCCGAACATCGATCATGCGTGGTGGATGCTGGTGGATGAGGAAATACACCGCGATTGCGAGTAAAAACGCCACCACTAGCGAAAGTGCGTGAGTAACGATACCTATCGCCACAAGCAAAACTGTAAAAACACCAGCTCCAGCATACCAAGTAGTATCACGCTCATACTGAAGAAACTCAGGCGATTGAAACACATGCAAAACCTGTGACGGTTCAGGATTTTTTTTGATGACGAGCTGATTTTGTTTTGATGCCAATTTGTAGTTTGTTTTTATTTTTAAATCTTCTTATTCTACCAGAAATAAGCCCAAAAATCAAGTGTGCCGCGCCAGTTTAATCACTTTACCTACTACGATCACGACTGGTGCTTTGAGCTGCGCGGTAGCAACCTTGGCGCTGATACTAGCTAGATCACCCACCACGACCTGCTGCTCTGGCAATGTACCCTGTGAAATCACCGCGACAGGAGTTGTCTTGGCTTTGCCAGCCTGAATGAGCTTTTTGCTAAGCATGGATAGGTTTTTGTAACCCATAAGGAAAACCAGCGTGCCGATCTGGGCGTAGGCTCGATAGTTGAGGCGGCTGCGAATACTTGTCTCAGTACCTGTAATGATCGCAAGGTCGGAAGTAACTCGTCGATCGGTAACAGGAATACCAGCCGCAGCTGGCACAGCCAGCGCCGAAGTAACGCCCGGTATGACGCAAGTTTGAACGCCATGCTGATTTAAATACTCGACCTCTTCACAACCTCGCCCAAAGAGGAAAGGATCACCGCCTTTGAGGCGGACGATGCGCTGATATTGCTTGGATGAATCAAGTAGTTTGGTATTGATCTGAGTCTGCGTATAGCTGTGTCTGCCTGCTCGCTTGCCTACACAGACCTTTTGACACTTGGCTGAGCAGGTTTTTAATAACTCCTTATCGACCAAGGCATCGTAAAATACGATCTCAGCCTTTCGCAAGGCTCGCAGTCCTGCTACGGTGATCAGATCTGGATCGCCTGGACCAGCACCGACGAGCGTAACCACGCCTGTCTTCCCCCTTTCAACAAGAGGTGGATCGAGGGAAAGTGATTTAAATAATTTCTTTGGCATGTGTAAGGAAATCTTCGGCTAATTCTCGTGCGACGGCAAGCCCAGCTCTGCCTGTCCGTTCGGCACGATAGACGTTTGAACCATCGAGTGTAAAAAGCTCGGCTTTGAGTGTGACTGAATCATTTTCAGCCATAGCGAGTACTCCCACAGGTGTTTGGCAGCCAGCCTGAATAGTTCGTAGAAACTCTCGTTCTGCTAGCAGTGCTTCCTGTACAGTATTTAAAGTTGTCGATTCGACGATTGTTTGAACAAATTTATTGTCCACTCGATACTCGGCAGTGAGCACACCCTGTCCGCCCGCTGGTAGACAGTCCAGATATTCAGTGATCTGCCCTGATAGTCCGAGTCGCTGTAGTCCTGCTGTTGCCAGCACAACCGCGTCATACTCACCGTGATGTAACTTTTGGAGGCGAGTATCGACATTACCTCGCATCGGCACTATTTCTAACCGATTATAAGCGCTTCTAAGCTGCGCGATCCTCCGTGGGGCACTCGTCCCCACTTTGGCACTTCGAAGCTCACTCAGTGGCTCTCCTGTGCGCGAGATGACACAGTCTCGCCAGTCGGCACGTTGTCCTACTGCGACGATTTGTAATCCTGCTGGCAGAGCAGTCGGTAGATCTTTTGCTGAGTGGAGTGCGATGTCTATCTTGCTGTTTAATAATTCGTCTTCCAGTGCTTTGACGAAGACACCGACACCGGTCGGCAGCGCACTCTGATCACGATCACCAGCTGTTTCGATTAGCTTTTTGGTGAATTGAAGTCTAGGAAAATACTTTTGGAATGACTGAATCGCCAAATCAGTCTGCGCTTGGGCGAGTTGACTCCTTCGACAGCCGACGCGGATCTCAATCATCGAGCTTTTTTAAAATCTGTTGCCAAAACTGCTTGCGCTTAGTCGGTGTTGCCAGCTTGGATTGGACTTTGGTTCGGAGCTTACCCAGCTCACGCGTGAGAGAGCTGAACTCTTTTAAATTTGGCTGGATTAGCTTTTTGAGTCGCGCAGCGAGTAGGGGAGACTGACCACCTGTCGAGATCGCTATGGTCAAATGTCCCGAACGTGCCACGGCTGGCAGCGTGAAAGTACAAAGTACTGGACAGTCCACAACATTTACAAAAATTCGCTTGGTATTCGCGAGCTTGGCGATCCTGCTGTTCAGCTCTTTATCATCTGTCGCTGCTATGACCAGCCAGATATTTTTCAAATCACCTACTTGGAAGTTACGCTGACTCTGCTGGCATTTTAGTTGTTTGAACGTCGCTATAAACTCTGGTGCAACGACACTCACTTTAGCTTTGGCTTTTTGTAACGCGCGGACTTTACGCGCCGCGACCGTACCGCCACCGACGACCAGTACTGATTTGCCAGCGAGATCGAGACAGACTGGATAGTTCACCAGCTTATTCTAACAGGCAGCTGACCTATGTCATCCTGAACTTGATTCAGGATCTCCTAATGTTAAAACTCCATCTGCTACCTATAATTGAATCTCAATTTCTACTTCGCTGATCTCACCCTCGACTATACGAAAAGCTCGCAACACTGGCTCAGCCTCCGCCAACGAGCAGATGAAATAGACCGCCTCAGGATAAAAAGCGAGCCGAATATCTGTCGCACTCGGATATGCTGGACTAGCGGGGTGACTGTGATAGATCCCGAGTAGTTTTTGGTTTGAGTCTTGGAGCCGCCGAAAAGCTGTGAACTGCTCTGTTGGATCGAGCACATAGCGTGTTTCGGGTGACTCTTGCTCGACATTCTGGAGCTCTTGAATTTCTGTAATGGCGTCTACTCCACTGAGCAAACCGCACGCTTCTCGTGGCGCTTCACGGCGCGCATGAGCGACGATAGAGTCGTAGACGACTTGGGTTAAGCTAATCACTTTGGAAAGTCTAACAAAATCGGTTAGACTCCCTCGGAAATGCCGTCTGCCAAAGTCAAAAAGCACGCCAAAGTAAAACGAGTCTTGATCCTCGGGAGTGGCGCATTGATGATTGGTCAGGCAGGTGAGTTTGACTATAGCGGCAGCCAGGCGATCAAGGCACTGAAAGAAGAGGGTCTCGAGACCGTCCTGATCAACCCGAACATCGCGACGAATCAAACTAGCAAAGGTGTCGCGGACAAGGTGTATTTCCTGCCAGTCACACCACGCTTCGTCGAGCGTGTGATCAAACGTGAGAAGCCCGATGGTATCCTCCTCGCTTTCGGTGGTCAGACAGCACTGAACTGTGGAGTTGCTCTCTATAAGCAAGGTGTGTTGAAAAAATACGGCGTGAAAGTCCTCGGTACACCAGTCGAGACGATCCAAGCGACAGAAGACCGCGCACTTTTTGTAAAAAAACTCAATCAGATCAATATTTGTACCGCTCGCGCTGTCGCGGTGAAATCTGCGACAGCAGGTGTGAAAGCCGCCAACAAGATCGGCTATCCTGTCATCGTACGAGCAGCCTTCGCGCTCGGCGGCAAGGGCAGTGGCTTCGCACACAACGACACTGAACTAAAGAAACTCCTCGCGATCGCCTTTGCTGAGAGTCCGCAAGTGCTGATCGAGGAGGATCTCCGTGGCTGGAAAGAAATCGAATACGAAGTCGTCCGCGATTGTGCCGACACCTGTCTGACGATTTGTAATATGGAAAACTTCGACCCCCTCGGGATCCATACTGGTGAATCAATTGTGGTTGCGCCGAGCCAGACGCTAGATAACAGTGAGTACCACGAACTCCGTGAAATCGGGATCAAAGTAATCCGACACCTCGGCATCGTCGGCGAGTGTAATATCCAGTACGCGGTGAATCCAAACCCCGAGACTGGTGCTCTCGACTACCGCGTGATCGAAGTCAACGCCCGGCTCTCTAGAAGCTCCGCACTCGCGAGTAAGGCAACTGGCTATCCACTAGCGCACGTCGCAGCGAAGCTCGGACTCGGCTACCGTCTCGACGAGCTGACGAACGCTGTGACAGGCAACACAACCGCCTGCTTTGAACCAGCCCTCGACTATCTAGTGTTGAAAGTCCCGCGCTGGGATCTCCAAAAGTTTCGTAAAGTAACCGAGCACATCGGTACCGAGATGAAGTCTGTCGGTGAAGTCATGGCGATCGGGCGCAGCTTCGAAGAGACACTCCAAAAAGCATTACGTATGCTCCAGATCGGTGCGTACGGCTTTTCTCACGCTGGATTCAAATTTGAGAACCTCGAACACTCGATCAAAAATCCTACCTCTGAACGCATCTTCGCGATTGCCCGCGCACTACGCGACGGCTGGAGTGTGGCGAAGATTCATAGTCTCACGGGCATTGATCCGTGGTTTCTAGAAAAATGTAAAAACATTGTCGAGTTTGAACAAAAGATCCTCAAAAAAGCTGGTAAAAAAATCGGGAAAACTGAGATTGCCGCAGGTAAAAAACTCGGCTTTTCTGACGCACAACTCGCCTGGCGGGCGGGCATACATGAGCTAGCGCTGCGGAAAAAACGGAAGCGCTGCGGAATCCTACCAGTAGTAAAAAAAATTGACACTTTCGCCGCCGAGTTCCCCGCTCGGACGAACTATCTATATCTGACCTACCACGGTGACACTTCCGACCAGATCACCACGACTCGGAAACCCAAAGCCGTAGTGCTGGGTAGTGGCGCGTACTGTATCGGCAGTAGCGTAGAGTTTGACTGGTGCTGCGTGAGCGCCGTAAACACACTGAAAAAACACGGCTATGAGACTGTCATGATCAACTACAACCCCGAGACAGTCAGTACCGACTACGATACTTGCGACCAGCTCTACTTCGATGAGCTCAGTGTCGAGCGCGTACTCGACATCACCGATATAGTAAACCCCCGAGGTGTCGTAGTTAGCACTGGCGGACAAATCGCGAATAATCTCGTCGGTAAACTCCACAAAGAAAAAGTACCCATCTTTGGCACAGCACCACACGATATCGACCAAGCCGAGAGTCGCGAAAAATTTAGCACCATGCTCGACCGACTCGGAGTAGACCAGCCTGAGTGGGCGGAGTTTGTCCACGACAATGAGGCACTACAGTTCGCTGAACGTGTCGGCTACCCTGTACTGGTCCGACCGAGCTATGTCCTCTCTGGCGCAGCGATGAGCGTGGCATTCAACCCAGATCAGCTACAGAGCTACCTCGCCAAAGCCACGACCGTCAGTACCGAAGCACCCGTCGTCATCACCAAGTTCGAAGAAAACGCCCGTGAACTCGACTTCGACGGTGTCGCTGCCGCTGGTGAGCTGACTATCTATGCTGCGAGTGAACATGTGGAAAATGCTGGTGTCCATAGCGGCGACGCGACGATCGTCCTACCACCACAGAAGACATACCTCGAAACACTGAAGCGAATCAAAGCCGTCGCCAAAAAGCTCGCCAAAGAATTAAAAATCACTGGTCCATTCAATATTCAGTTCCTCGCCAAAAATAATCGTGTCAAAGTCATCGAGCTCAACCTCCGCGCCAGCCGTAGCTTTCCTTTCGTGAGTAAAGTCACTGGTCACAACTTCATCGAGATCGCTATCGAGGGTATGCTCGGACATGTGAAGCCAAAAGCTTGGCGTAAGCAGCACTACCACACCCTCGACATCGACCACGTCGGGGTCAAAGCCGCACAGTTTAGCTTCAGCCGACTCAAAGGTGCTGATCCGACACTAGGAGTCGAGATGGCAAGCACAGGTGAGGTCGCCTGCTTCGGTACCGATATGTACGAAGCATTCTTGAAAGCGCAGATCGCCGTCGGCTTCCGAATCCCACGAAAAAATATCTTGCTCAGCACTGGTCCGCTCCAGAGTAAAGTTGAGTTCCTACCTGCTGCCAAGCGTCTCACCGAGCTGGGTTATCAGCTCTTCGCCTCACCAGGTACGAGTAAGTTTCTCAAAGAAAATGGTGTTACTAATACATTGGTGAATTTCCCCTTGACGAAGAAATCTCAAAACATTGCCGAGCTTTTGCCAGCTGGCAAGTTTGACCTCGTGATCAATATCCCAAAGAACTACCAAGCCGATGAGCTAACCAACGGCTACCTGATCCGCCGTAAGGCTATCGACTTTGGTATACCGCTCGTGGTCAACCTCCAGATCGCCAAGCTAATCGTCGA
>VAPL010644859.1_pt1 | contig 10423 bp, 7 predicted proteins | sample 3395061 | NCBI WGS metagenome assembly VAPL01 (sample SAMN08290444, study PRJNA428436) | hydrothermal vent metagenome | isolation source: Deep-sea hydrothermal vent chimney 2 | place: Pacific Ocean: Juan De Fuca Ridge | depth 2182 m m
CCGCCCACCATCATGCAATAGCCATTATCGAGTCCCCAAACTCCACCGGACGTGCCAGCATCAACAAAGCCAATGCCTTTTTCGGCCAGCTGCTGTGCGCGACGTTGACTGTCATGGTAGTTGGCATTGCCACCGTCGATGAGAATATCGCCACTGGAAAGTATATTGCTCAATGATTCTATATTTGATTCCGTGATCTCTCCGCTGGGCAGCATTAACCAGACTATGCGTGGGGAGGGAAGTTGGATGATGGCTTTTTCCAACGAGGTTGCGGGAAGCAGTCCTTCTTCTTTTTCCAGTTGTGTGACGATATCGGGAGAGCGATTATAACCGACGACTTCAATGCCGCCACGACAAAGTCGCCGTGCCATATTGGCACCCATTTTTCCAAGTCCAATTAGTGCAATGCGCATATTTTCATCCTGAGTTTGAATATGTCTAAATTGAAAATAATTATATCGGCTCTATCCAGCTAAACATTAAGTTTAGGGTAGCAGATATGTCATGTTTGAAGGCAAATTAATTCTGCTGGGAATTATTTTCTGTGTGAGCTGTCTAGAAGGATAGCTCTCATAGCCAGAACTCTGTTTTTTCATAAAATTTATTAGCTTTGGTGTGCAAAGCTAATATTGTTTGCTATACATTAATTGCAATACAATGAGTGTCATATTATTTCAAATTTATTACATCAAGGAGTGAGCGATGCAAATGCAGCAGATTCGCACTATTGCGAAAGATCACGGGATAAAATCAGGCAAAATAACTAAAATAAGTCTAATTCGAAAAATTCAGCAAGTCGAAGGTAATTATGAATGTTTTGCAACCAATGCAAATAGTGATTGCAATCAACTAGCGTGTCTCTGGCGGGATGATTGTATTGACGTTTCTAAAAAGCAATTACGCCAGTAAGGGTTTTGGATTTCGTTTGATGCTGGTGTTATACAAATCCAGATAAGTTTGCGCGCTACGTTGCCAGGAAAAATCCTGGCGCATAGCGGCATTTTGTACCTGTTTCCAGTAGTCTTTATTTTTATATAGCTTTTGTGTTCTCAGCAGGGCTTCAAGTAAACCCTCTCCCTTTGTACCGCTAAATATAATTCCGGTAGCACGATCATCATCAATATTTTTTTGTTGTATATCGACTACGGTATCATTGAGTCCTCCAACTTTGCGAACCACGGGTAAAGTTCCGTAGCGCAGGCTATACAGTTGATTTAGACCGCAGGGTTCAAATTTTGATGGCATTAGAAAAGCATCTGCACCGGCTTCGATACGATGTGACAGTTCTTCACTATAACCAATTTGAACGGCAATTTTATTCGGGTATTTCGCCGCCAGTTTAGTTAGTGCCTGTTCATATTCATGCTGGCCACTGCCAAGAAAAACAAATTGTACGCTGGTTTTAAGAAAAGCCGGCAGACTGCTGAGAACATCATCCAGCCCTTTTTGCTCCACCAGTCGACCAACAAAACCGAATAGCAGGGTTTCAGGTTCTTCGGGCAAATTGAAATGATGTTGCAAAGCGGTTTTGTTCGCGAGTTTTTTTGTCAGGTTGCGACGATTGTAATTTTGCAGCAGGCGGGGGTCGGTTCCGGGATTCCATTCATCGGTATCAATGCCATTGATAATGCCACTGAGTACGTGCTTGCGGTGACGCAGGAGGCCATCCAGTCCATACGCAAATTCAGCTTGTAATATTTCATTGGCATAGCTCGGGCTGACGGTGTTGATGCTGTCAGCAAACACCAGTCCCCCTTTTATAAAGGAAAGCTGGTTGTGAAATTCCAGCGCTTCATGGTGCCAGAGATTCGAGGGTAAACCGAGTTTAATAAAAGTTTGATGATCAAACAGGCCCTGATAAGCCAGATTATGAATTGTGAACAAGGTTGCCGGACGTTGGGGCTCCTGATCTAATAGTGCCGGTACAAGTGCGGTTTGCCAGTCGTGGCAATGGACAATATCCGGCTGCCAGTCCAGTCCAATTTTATTCAAAGCGATCAGGCTGACGGCTTTGCTGAACAGGGCGAAGCGTTCTGCATTATCCGGCCAGACCTGACCCCGCTCATCAAGATAAGGATTTCCGGGACGATCAAAAAACTCAGGGCAGTCGACCAGCCAGGTGATGACCCGGCTGCCGGGTAGTCGGCCCTGTAATAAATTGAGTGCGTGGCCATCAAGATTAAAGCTGGCCAGTGTTTTGATTTTTCCAATGTTTGCGCGTGCATCAGGGTAGGCTGGCAGGATGAGTCGTAAGTCCTGTTTCAGTGCGAGCAAGGCGCGCGGCAGGCTGCCGGCGACATCGGCGAGGCCGCCTGTTTTGATTAGCGGATAGGCTTCACTGCTGGCAAATAATATACGGTTCATTCGGGTACTTAATCTCTTAATATGATGATTATCCTGGCCCCTGTTCGATTTTAATCGAACAAGTTCGAAGCCACCGCAGCTATTTATCTCGTCCTCGTTCGATTAAAATCGAGCATGTTTGCCTGTAATTATTGGCGGCGAGTTTCTTAATTCAGCTTTAAAACCAGTGCCGCGAGAGGGGGCAGGTTTAGCATTAATGAATGGTTGCGCCCCATGCAGGGAATGACTTCCGTTTGTACCAGCCCGGCATTGCCAATATTACTGCCGGCATAATGTTCTGAATCGGAATTCAATATTTCCCGATACGCGCCGGGCTGTGGAACACCGATACGATAATCGGTACGTGGTACCGGAGTAAAATTAAGAATAATCAGAACCTGTTGGTGCTCATCTTTACGTATATAGGCAAGAATAGAGTGCTGCCGATCTTCGCAATCCAGCCATTCAAAACCCTGATGTTCAAAATCGAGGCGGTACAGAGCGGGCTCATTTTTATACAGTGTATTGACATCGGCAAGCAGGTGTTTAACACCCTGATGCAGAGGGTAATCGAGTACATACCAGTCAAGCTGGGTTTCATGATTCCATTCATCACCCTGACCGAATTCAGAGCCCATGAACAAAAGTTTTTTGCCGGGGTAGGTAAACATATAAACGTATAATAAGCGCAGGTTGGCAAAACGCTGCCACTCATCCCCCGGCATTTTGTACAACATGGAGGACTTGCCGTGCACCACTTCATCATGTGAAAAAGGAAGCACAAAATTTTCGGTGAAGGCGTAAAGCAGACCGAAGGTTAACTGATTGTGATAGTGTTGGCGGTGTACAGGATCTTCGGCCATGTATTGCAAGGTGTCATGCATCCAGCCCATATTCCATTTCATGGAAAACCCCAGGCCGCCCATGTCCGTGGGACGGGTTACCTGAGGCCAGGCGGTGGATTCCTCGGCAATGATCACCGTGCCGGGCTGTTGGGCATGGGTCAGGGCATTTAGTTCACGCAGGAAATCAATGGCTTCGAGGTTTTCGTTACCCCCATGAATATTGGGAACCCAGTCATGTTCTTCGCGCGAATAATCCAGGTAGAGCATGGAGGCAACCGCATCGACGCGCAGGCCATCGAGGTGGAACTCCTCCAGCCAGAACAGGGCGCTCGCAAGGAGAAAGTTTTTGACTTCATTGCGGCCAAAATTATAAATCAGTGTACCCCAGTCGCGGTGTTCACCCCGGCGGGGATCTTCATGTTCGTAAAGCGGACTGCCATCAAAGCGCGCCAGACCATGTGCATCTTTTGGAAAATGTGCCGGCACCCAGTCGAGCAATACGCCGATATTGTGCTGGTGACAATGATCGATAAAATAACGGAAGTCATCGGCACTGCCAAAGCGGGCTGTGGGGGCGAAATAGCCGGTGGTTTGATAACCCCATGAGGCATCCAGCGGGTGCTCGGTGATCGGCATTAGTTCGATATGGGTAAAGCCCAGTTCAAGAACATAGGCGACCAGGCGATGTGCCAGTTCACGATAATTTAAAAATGTTCCATCCGCCGCTTTTTGCCAGGAGCCGAGGTGAACTTCATAAATGGAAGTCGGACTTTGCAGCCAGTCGTGCTGCTGGCGTTGCTGCATCCAGTCCGTATCCTGCCAATTGTGTTTACTTTCGGCAGTGACAATTGAGGCGGTGTTGGGTCGCAGTTCAAATTGGCGGGCATAGGGATCGGTTTTGCTGAGTATCTCCCCAGAATCGCGATTACGAATTTCAAATTTGTAGAGCGTTTCTGCGTTGATGCCGGGAATGAATAATTCCCAGATACCGCTGCCCCCGCGTATCCGCATCGGGTGAACCCGGCCATCCCAGCGATTGAATTCACCTGTGACACTAACCCGTTCGGCATTGGGAGCCCAGGTTGAAAAGAGCACACCTTTTATATCGCCGATCTGGTGTAAATGTGCGCCCAGGAATTGTTGAATGTGCCAGTGTTTACCCTCAGAAAAAAGATGAATATCAAAGTCAGGCAGTTGGGGGGCAAAGCAGTAGGGATCGTACTCACTGAATTCCTGACCCTCTGAGTTCCAGTGCAGTTGATAATGATCGGGCATTTCACTGGCCTTACCCTGCCAGATAAAAATATCACTATTTTCCAGTCGCTGCATAGGCAGACGCTGATCGCTTATTGTTAGTTGTTCAACATGGGGCTTGAAAACATAAACCGAGACCTTGTCCGCTTTAACATGACGGCCAAGTACTGAGAAAGGATTATGATGTCGGGCATCCATAATTCGTTGCAACTGGGTTTGCAATGCTGATGGGAGAGCCGATTTTTTTTTAGATAGATTATTATCTGACAAGTTTGGCATAAGTGGTACAGGTGACCAATAAGGAGCTTTATTCTACCGTGATGAAGAAAAAATTGCGCTTTATTATTTTACGCTAGCGGTGATAATGCGCTATGGTTGACACTGGAATAATTTCTTGTGCTTGAGTTAATAATGCCATGATCTATCATGGTCTGGGAACTTATATCCGAGTGTAATACTGTGCCGTAAAATGATAAAAACAGGCTGGATTACAAATAGTAAAAATAGACACCCGGTTTCACTTTTGCTTATGTAACAATCAGGATGTACGCTAAATGAATATTGAACGATCTCCGCGCTTTGTCAGCCGGCTTACTCGTGACACGGTGGGACTCATTATGGCCGGTGGACGGGGTTCCCGACTCAAGGATTTAACCCAGTGGCGTGCTAAACCCGCTGTGCCTTTTGGTGGTAAGTTCCGGATTATTGATTTCCCTATTTCTAATTGCATCAACTCGGGCATTCGCCGTATTGGTGTATTAACCCAGTATAAAGCGCATTCACTGCTCGCACATATACAACAGGCCTGGGGGCATTTGCGGGCTGAGTTTGGCGAATTTGTGGAGTTGTTACCGGCGCAGCAGCGAATTGCGGCCTCCTGGTATGCGGGAACGGCCGATGCGATTTATCAGAACCTGGATATTATCCGTAGCCACCGTCCAAAATATATATTAATTCTGGCCGGTGATCATATTTATAAAATGGATTATGGCGATATGCTGGCTTTTCACGTCGAGAATCAGGCGGATATTACCGTGGGTTGTATTGAGGTGCCGCTGGATCAGGCTAAAGCCTTTGGAGTGATGGGAGTGAATGAAGAAAGCCGGATTCAGAGCTTTACAGAAAAGCCGGATTCCCCCGCAACCATGCCGGGCTCCGATGACACCGCCCTGTGTTCAATGGGTATTTATGTTTTTAATACCGAGTTTCTGTTTGAGCAACTGATTAAAGATGCGGACATGCCCCATTCCAGCCATGATTTCGGTAAGGACATTATCCCTTCGGTTATCGAACGTTATCGTGCTTATGCCTACCCCTTTCGTGATCCTGAAAATGATGAACAGGCTTACTGGCGAGATGTGGGAACAGTGGATGCTTTCTGGGAAGCCAATATGGAACTGGTGTCGGTGACACCGGAGTTGAATCTTTATGATGAGAACTGGCCCATCTGGACACATCAGGAACAGTTACCGCCGGCCAAATTTATTTTTAATGATGAGGATCGCCGTGGCATGGCGGTTGATTCCATGGTCTCGGGAGGTTGTATTATTTCCGGTGCGAAAGTTGAACACTCACTGTTATTCTCTAATGTCTGTGTTGAATCCTACAGCTCTTTAACCGAGTCTGTGGTTCTGCCAAATGTTGTGATTGGTGAAAACTGTAAAATAAGCAAGGCGATTATCGACAAGGGCTGTAAGGTTCCCAAAGAAACGCAAATCGGTCAGGATCCTGAGCAGGACAGGCAACGATTTTATGTCAGCCCAGATGGTGTGGTACTGGTGACCCCTGAAATGTTAGGGCAGAAGTTACATCATGTCCGCTAAATCAAAGCCATTAAAAGTAGTTATCTACTGGCATATGCATCAGCCCGAGTACCGTGATGTTCGCAGTGGCGAGTATCATCAGCCCTGGACTTATCTGCACGGGATTAAAGACTATGTCGATATGGCCGCCCATCTTGAAGCCATTCCCGAAGCTCGTGCGGTGGTCAATTTTGTTCCCATTCTGCTCGAACAAATTGATGATTATGCTCAGCAGATTAAAGGTTATCTGGGTAATAGCACGGCACTGAGTGATCCGCTGATGGCGGCATTGGCCGGGCCGGTGTTGCCTTCGAGTCAGGAGTCGCGGCTGGAGTTAATTCGTCATTGCCTGCGTGCCAATGCGGAACGATTAATTGATCCCTTTCCCGCCTACCGTAAGCTGGCCGATATTGCACACTGGTTGCCAAAACATCCTGAGATGATGTTGTATGTGAATGATCAATATCTGGTTGATCTACTGGTCTGGTATCACCTGGTCTGGATCGGTGAAACCGTACGCCGAAAAGATCCGCGAATAAAACAGTTACTGGAAAAAGCCTCCAGTTTCACTCTGCGTGATCGGCGCGAGCTGCTGGCGATTATCGGTGACTTACTGGCGGGTATTTGCGGACGTTATGCGGCACTGGCGAAACGCGGTCAGGTGGAATTATCCATGACCCCGTATGCACATCCGATCATGCCCCTGTTGCAGGATATTCAATCCGCAAGTGAGGCCATGCCTGATGTTGATCTGCCTTTTTTACAAAATTATCCTGGGGGGGATGAACGTGTACGCTGGCATTTGCAGCAGGGGCTGGCAAGCTTTGAAAAATACTTTGGTATTCGACCGACCGGCTGCTGGCCTTCTGAAGGCAGTGTCAGTACGGCGACATTGAAGCTGTTGAGCGAGGCGGGTTTTAAATGGACCGCCTCGGGAGAAAGTGTCCTGCGCAATAGCCTGATTAAATCAGATCTTACCCCTGGAGAAGAAAGTTGCATGCACCAGCGTTATCAGTTGCCGGGGCAGGGGATCAATTGTTTTTTCCGTGATGATGGTCTGTCTGATCTTATCGGCTTTACTTATTCTGACTGGCATGCCGATGATGCGGTGGCGAATTTTCTACACCACCTTGAAAACATTGCTGATGTCTGTGCCGATCAGGACGACAGTGTGATTTCAATTATTCTTGATGGTGAAAATGCGTGGGAATTTTATCCGGATAACGGCTATTATTTTTTGCGTGCCCTGTATGAAGGCATTGCCAAACATCCGCGTCTTGAGCTGACTACGTTTTCAGATTGTCTGCACAGTGGTGAGCCGGCCGTATTACCTGAGTTGGTGGCGGGCAGCTGGGTCTATGGCACCTTCTCTACCTGGATTGGTGATAAAGATAAAAATCGTGCCTGGGACATGCTCGGTGAAGCCAAGCGTTGTTACGATAAAGTGATGGCGACCGGTCGGCTGGATCCATCCCACCGGCAGCGGGTTGAACGGCAACTGGCGATTTGTGAAGGTTCGGACTGGTTCTGGTGGTTTGGTGATTATAATTCAGCTGAGTCCGTTAGTGATTTTGAATCCCTTTATCGCATGCACCTGTCAAACCTGTATCAGTTTTTAGGTGAAGAACCTCCAGCCTATTTATCCGAAGTTTTTGCTCATGGCAGTGGCGACCCGGCTCTGGGTGGCGCGATGCGCAAAGGGCAGGAATAGGTGAGTCGCAAAGGCGAGCTTCCGGGCTTTAAATTTTCAGAGGCAAGACGCGCAGGCATTCTGCTTCACCCTACCTCCTTTCCCGGCCGTGATGACAATGGCGATATAGGTCATGCGGCTTATCGTTTTATTGAATTTCTAGCTGCCTCGGGCGTTAGCGTCTGGCAGACTTTACCCTTAGGGCCGGTACACAATGATGGGTCGCCTTATCAGTGCCTGTCGGCACATGCCGGTGACCCTCGTCTGATCAGTCTCGAATGGCTGCTTGATCGTGGCTGGTTGCAGCAAGCCGATATTGAGCAGGTGGCAGGAGCATCATTCCGGCATCACTGCCTGTTACAGGCTCAGACATTTTTTTACCAGCACATTGATAATGCAGAGCAGCAGAAATTTGAAAAATTTTGCCAGCATCACGCCTACTGGCTGGACAGTTATGCACTCTACATCGCTATTCGTAAGACTCAAAATAACCGGGGCTGGGTGGATTGGCCGACAGGCTTGCGTGAGCGTGATCCACTGGCACTGGAACAAGCACAACAGCAGCTGCATGATGATATTGAGTTTGTGAAATTTGAGCAGTATGTTTTTTTCAGTCAGTGGACTGAGTTGAGACATTATGCACATGAACACGGTGTATACCTGTTTGGTGATATGCCCATTTTTGTCGCCCATGACAGCTGTGATGTCTGGAGTCATCAGCATTATTTTCTGCTCGATGAACAGGGTCAGCCTGAAGTGGTTGCCGGGGTGCCACCCGATTATTTTTCTGCCACCGGGCAACGCTGGGGCAATCCACTCTATAACTGGCAGGTGATGGCCGACGATGGTTTCCAGTGGTGGATTCAACGTATGCAGAGTCAACTTGAGTTGTTTGATTTAATCCGCATTGATCACTTTCGTGGTTTTGAAGCCTACTGGGAAATTCCGGCTGATGAAGATACGGCGATGAATGGTCGTTGGGTTAAAGCACCGGGTGCGGCTTTATTACAAAGTCTGAAAGAGGCTTTTTCAGGTTTGCCTCTTGTTGCAGAAGATCTCGGTGTGATCACCGATGAGGTCACTGCGTTGCGAGAGAGTTTTGATTTGCCCGGTATGCGCATACTGCAATTTGCTTTTGGTAGTGATGCATCTAATCCCTATCTACCACAAAATTATGACAGTAATACGGTTGTCTATACTGGTACTCATGACAACGATACCACTCGTGGATGGTATGATGGTCTTGATGATTCGATCCGAAAGGACATTGAAAATTATCTGGGCTATGCAGTGGCTGAAAATATGCCCTGGCCCCTGATTCGGATGGCACTGGCCTCAGTAGCAAAGTTGGCGATCATTCCATTACAGGATGTTTTTGAATTAGGCCGCGAAGGACGAATGAATGTGCCCGGTACCACTGAAGGTAACTGGGGTTGGCGTTTTACTGAGTCGGCGATGAATGAGCATACCATTGTTAATTTGCGTAAACTCATTCAGTGCTATGGTCGTAGTAATATTCAGGAATGAAAATGCGTTTTATTAAGTGGTTAGTTTTTATTTTAGTTATTCCGCTGGCAGTGTATGCCGGTTTGTTATATCAGAATAATCGTAGCGCCGATGCGCTGAGCAAAGTTGAAATGCAACGCTCGCTTGATTCAGGAATCAGCTGGCTGTTTGAGCGCAAGGAAAAGATTTTAAATGAAGCGAATCCTATGCTGTGGTGGATGCTACAACAAAGTGCTGAAATAAGTGGAGACCCGCGATTAAAGGAACTTTTTGCGGGTTATGAAACTCGCTATCTTAAAAATAATAGAAAAAACATCTGGCGTCCGTTGTTTTACAAGAACACCTGGTCACCCGTGCGCTATGAAAGTATTCGTGATTTTCCCTATTATAATAAACATTTTCTTTACGCCTTAAGTTGCGATAAAGATCTGGAACAACATGCAGAGATTCGTGAGCAGAATCAACCTGAATTCTGTAATAGCCATCCTCTGCGCCCAGCCTGTGTGACGCATCAATTGATGGGTATTCGTATACTGCAGCGAAAAAAATGCGGGGATACGGAAAAGTTACGGCAGATGGTTTCTGTTTTGCAGGGTAAAATTGAAAATCAATTATTTTATGATCCAAGAGTGGTTGATGTTTATTTGCAACGGGTACTGATGTTGATTGAAACAGGAACGCTTGAAAGAGTAAAGCCGATCTGGTTGATAAAGGTTTTTAAGGCGCAAAGTGACGAGGGTGGCTGGAGTAATTTTGAGCCACTGTTTCCTCTATATGGTGGTCAGTCGCTGGGCTTTTCGCAGCATGGTGTAAGTATCAGGACGCGACGGGACGGCTTTCATACCACCGCTCAGGGAGTGATGATAATGAGCCTGCTGCTGGCAGAGAAATAAATTTGTAGGTTCTCAGCTTTCACCCTTTGGGTACCATGCGCCGTGCCGGTACGACTGAAGTCGTACCTTGTATTCGGAATAGTCCATTAG
>VAPL010245200.1_pt1 | contig 10422 bp, 7 predicted proteins | sample 3395061 | NCBI WGS metagenome assembly VAPL01 (sample SAMN08290444, study PRJNA428436) | hydrothermal vent metagenome | isolation source: Deep-sea hydrothermal vent chimney 2 | place: Pacific Ocean: Juan De Fuca Ridge | depth 2182 m m
CTCTTCAATGACAGGGACCATGCGTTGTTTGTTAATGCTGACCATATTTAGGGATTAACGTGATTTAGAAAACCAATCAAAAAAACTCGATAAATCAGTATGCACAAAGCATCCTAAAAATTCATTAATTACAGCTAGTTAACTAATTAGCCATTTTCTCATATACACAACTTTAAACCTGTAACTTATAATATAGATATAACATATAATGCTTAATTGTCACAATTGTAAACATTTACTAACGCATATTCAGTAATTCAAAGTAACTACCCCCAAAACGAACGATTGGTTAGACTCTCAGCACGGGTATACGGTAACGATTCCAGACAGCACCATTAATTTTAGAATTAAGCGAACAAAAACCTAGCTAGAAAGTGCAGTGAAAAGCAATTTATTAGGTTTTGTAGCAAAACTTACTCAAAACATGAAACAGTTTATATCAAAAGTGCGTGCTAAAATTTGAGCTGCCAAAAACATTAACCGGACATTTTTTCAACGGTTTTGTGTTCATTTCATTCACACAATCAGTCATTGAAAAATACGCCAGTTATGTAAATATTATGCCTTTATACTTTATAAAAAATTAGGAGAAATACAGTGAATCAAAAATCACTTTACGAACGTCTAGGTAGCTATGACGGCATTAAAGCTTTTACAGATGATATGCTGCCACGGTTACAGGGAGATTCTCAATTAGGCCGTTTCTGGAAAAATAGAGGAGATGATGGAATTGCGAGAGAAAAACAGTTATTGATTGACTATTTATGTTCTAGTGCCGGTGGCCCTATGTACTACACTGGTCGAGATATGAAGACATCACATAAGGGCATGAAAATTAGTGAAAATGATTGGTCCATTTTTATGGAACATGCAGGCGCCACAATGGAGAATTTGCAAGTTCCTCAGCAAGAACGTGAAGATGTAGCTGCGTTCGTCACTAGTTTAAAAGGCGATATCGTCGAAGCATAGGTAGGTGCAAGATGCTGAGTATCAAGTTTGAATTACAACAATGAATTGTAGTGTGATTTTTAACTGCCTATCTCTTATTGCGGTAGTTGCTGCCGTAATTCTTTCAGCTGGCGGATGCACTACTGCACCACAAAAGCCTACAATACTAAAGATAGGAGATTATCAATATTTGAAGGAATACTTGAGTTGGTCAATCCTAAAAGACATGAAAAAGCACAATGTCAAAGGCTTGAGTATTGCAATTGTTGACGGTCAAAAAATCGTTTGGACAAAAGGATTCGGTCTTGCTGATGAGGAAAAAAATTTATCAACATCAAGTCAGACAATTTATAGAATTGGTTCTATATCGAAAGTTATTACTGCAACAGAAATAATGCGATTGCATCAATCGGGAAAAATTGACATTGACCAACCCGTTACAACTTACATCAAGGATTTTTCGGTAAGAAGCCGGTTTAAAAATACCCACCCGGTGACCCTTCGCTCTCTTTTATCTCATCACTCCGGGTTACCCTCAGATATCATAGCGGGTATGTGGGTTCAAAATCCCATCTCTGTAGCAGAATTGGTTCATAGCATAAAAGACGAGAGTCTGGCAAGCCCACCCCAAACGATGTACAAATATTCAAACATCGGCTTTAGTATCCTTGGAAGAATCATAGAAGTCATCGAAAACAAACCTTTCTCAAAAGCGATGAGTGATAATTTTCTACAACCTTTAGGCATGCAACATTCCTCATTTGCATTGACGCCACAGATGGAAAAATTCTATTCAAAAGGATATCGCGAGGGAAAAGAAGCGGAAAGAACACCTCTTCGCGACTTACCTGCCGGAGCAATGTTGTCAAATGTTGAAGATATGGGGCGTTTTATTCAATTTGTTTTTTCTGATGGAAACTTGGGAAATAAAACGATTGTTAAACCAAAAATACTGGAAGAAATATTTAGTCAACAATTCGCTGGATTAGAGTTAGATTTTGGCCATAAAGTTGGACTTGGCTGGGTATTGGGAGGTTTAAGGTTTCCTACTGATGATCACCTCGCTTGGCATAATGGAGCAGGCACACCGCATCAAGCCCATATTTCTTTGCTGCCTGATAGAAAACTCGGTGTTATTATATTGGCAAATACCGACGAAGCTCGTCACTTTATTACTGATTTGGGTATAAAGGGTTTGCAATTGGCTTTGCAAGCAAAGACGGGCAAATCTATTCCTGCACAAGAGCAGATAAAAGATATTGTACCCGTATCTGTACCCAATAAGACGCTTGATAACTATGCGGGACAGTACGTCGTGTTCGGAAATATGACTAGCATTAAACGTAATGATAGCCATCTGAAAATTGGATTTCAGGGCAATAAGCTTGATTTAATACCGGTTAGCCATGATACTTTTGTGCCAAAGGCAACAGCACTTGGCTTTATTTCCATACCATTATTGAATTATTCGCTCCAGTTCAAAGCAGTCCACGATAAGTCTATTGCTTTATTACATGGACTGCCCGCCCCATTTGCGTTTCAAAAAATAACCCACTACAAGATTCCTCAAACATGGAAAAATCGACTTGGGAGTTATGAAATCAACACGCTTGATGAGCTATTCTCTATTAACAATTTACAACTTGTGATTGAGGATGGTGTTTTACTGTTTAATGTAACGGTTCAAGCAAAATCAGCGAATAAGAACACCAAGCTGAAGATTGCGCTGATTCCCATTTCAGACACGGAAGCAGTAGTAATCGGGCTGGCTAATGGTGAGGGCGGAACTGTAAGAGTAAAGATGGATGGAGCCACTGAAAAACTCTATTATTCTGGTTTTTTGCTTACGCTTAATCCATGACGACGCGTCCAACTGAGCGTGCAGCAGATTCAACTGATTTATTTAGGATCATGGAAAACGGCATCTTATGGAAATAACCTTCGATAATCAAAAATGTGGCTTCACTGGAAATTTAAGGCCTGATATTCCATTAATTATACATTGGTAGAATTAATTTATGATTCTTAGTATCAAAAGTTAATAGAGTGTAAATACAAGCAGCACATCGTTAGGCAAAATGAGGGGTTATGGTAAAAAAATATACATGGGACGAATCTATAGCAACGGGTGATCCTGCAATTGACTTGCAGCATAAACAATTCTTTGTTGTGTTATACGATTTTGCAGGCGCACTTGAACGAGGTAACGGCGCTAAGGAACTCAGAAAATTACTTATTTTTTTAAAATATTATGGTGAATGGCATTTTGGGAAAGAAGAAAATTCCATAGCGTGTTTTAATTGCCCGATGGCAGGTGAAAACATAGAAGCACATAAGCACTATATGGTAACAATTGATTCCTTGCTAGAACAAATTCGCATTTCGGGCGTATCAGAAGATTTAGCGCATTCTTCTTATGAGAAACTTACAGATTGGCTTGTTAATCACATTATGAAGATTGATATGGCAAACGCTGACCATATAAAGTCCTGTAAAGATGGCACGTAGGACGTTCTAATTGATTTTTACTGAATGAAAAATGGGAAGGGCCTACACCTTACACTAACACTAAATAAATCAGTTGAACCTACTGCGGACGCCTAATGCACAGAAAATAAAAGGAGCAGATGCTCCTTTTATTTTATTCTGCTGAATAAAGAAATAGAAACGCCGACACTGCTGTTGTGTTGTTGAGCTATTGCTGTACTAACGCCTTTATACTCAAGCGAATACGGCCTTGTTTATCGATTTCGAGTACCTTCACTTTAACTATTTCACCTTCGGTCAGTTTGTCGCTGACTTTCTCAACACGCTCTTCTGATATTTGAGAAATATGAACCAAACCATCTTTTCCTGGTAGTACCGAAACGAACGCACCGAAATCCATTAATTTAACCACCGTGCCTTCGTAGATACCACCGACTTCAACATCCGCAGTAACTTGTTTGACTCTGTCGAGTGCTGCTTGACCTGCTGCATTATCTACAGATGCGATTTTCACTACGCCATCGTCAGAAATATCTATAGTGGCGCCAGTTTCTTCGGTAATAGCCCGGATTGTTGCGCCACCTTTACCGATAACATCACGAATCTTATCTGGATGAACTTTGATGGTGATAATTCTAGGTGCGTAGTCCGACATTTCACTGCGGGGTTCAGAAATCACTTTGTTCATTTCTTCCAGGATATGCAACCGACCTTCTTTAGCCTGAATTAATGCCGATTCCATAATATCCTTTGTGATACCATCAATTTTGATGTCCATTTGTAACGCGGTCACACCTGATGCGGTACCCGCCACTTTAAAGTCCATATCACCGAGATGATCTTCGTCACCGAGGATATCGGACAATACCGCAAACTTATCTTCTTCCTTGATCAGCCCCATAGCAATACCGGCTACCGGCGCTTTAATCGGCACACCCGCGTCCATCATAGAAAGACTGCTTCCACACACCGAGGCCATCGAGCTGGAACCATTGGACTCAGTAATTTCGGATACAATGCGTAATACATAAGGATACTCTTCCATATCAGGTAGTATCGCAGCGATACCACGTCGTGCCAAACGCCCATGACCGATTTCACGACGTTTGGGGCTACCCACAAAGCCGGTTTCACCTACGCAGTAAGGTGGAAAATTGTAGTGCAACATAAAAGGGTCTTTACGTTCCCCTTCAATAGCATCGATAATTTGTGCATCACGACCAGTACCTAATGTCGTCACCACTAACGCTTGCGTTTCACCACGGGTAAATAAGGCAGAACCATGTGTGCGCGGCAATACACCGACACGAATATTAATGGGTCGAACGGTGCGGGTATCACGTCCGTCTATACGTAGTTCTCCCGATATAACCCGACCACGTACGATCTTTTTCTCCAGACTGGAAACGGCGCCACTAATATCGTCTTTTGACCACTGTGGCTCTTCACCTTCCGTTAATTTATCAACGACACTCGCACGAATTTCGCCCAACTTGGTATAACGCGCTTGTTTTTCACTGATTTGATAGCCTTCATTGATTTGGCTTTCAGCCAGTTCAGCTACTTTTGCAACCAGAGAACTGTCTTTTTCCGGCGCCTGCCAATCCCACGAGGTCACGCCCGCTTCGGCAATGAATTCGTTGATACCGGTAATAACGGTTTGCATTTGCTCGTGTCCATACACGACGGCGGCTAACATAACATCTTCAGCCAATTCTTTAGCTTCTGATTCAACCATAAGTACCGCATTTGATGTGCCGGCAACCACTAAATCCAGATCTGATTCTGTTAACTGTGATTTAGTTGGGTTGAGTATATAATTTCCATCTTTATAACCCACGCGAGCAGCAGCAATTGGCCCTTTAAACGGGCAACCTGTTAACGACAATGCTGCTGAAGCGCCAATCATTGCGGGAATATCAGGATCAATTTCCGGGTCAATAGACACAACAGTGGCGATAATTTGGATTTCGTTAATGAATTCTTTTGGGAACAAGGGTCGGATGGGGCGATCAATCAGGCGGCAGGTTAAGGTTTCTTTTTCACTGGGCCGGCCTTCCCGTTTAAAAAAACCGCCGGGTATCTTACCCGCCGCGTAGGTTTTCTCCTGGTAGTTCACCGTGAGAGGAAAAAAATCTCTACCTGGATCCGCTTGCGTTTTCGCGACAGCCGTTACCAGAACAACTGTGTCACCTATACTTGCCATCACGGCGCTTGATTGGCGAGCGATCTCGCCAGTTTCTAATTTTACAATTTGATCACCAAATTGAATTTCTTTTGTTATCTGAGCCACAGTAAATTCCTTATTGGACTAAAAGTTGGACTAGAAAGTTGGACTTGAAGTCGAACTTAAAGATGATTGGAAATCGTTAAACACGTGCACCATGCATTCTTTTTTAATTAATAGTTGTAATTAATAATTGTAATTAATAGTTTGCTATAATTTTCTATAAAAAGATGTGTAACTAAAACAAATTCTTTACGTAGGTAGATAGTTTAGTGATAAGTTGTTTACGTAAACTATCTACCTATCCTCTATCTACGTACTATCCTACGTACTACGTGGTAAACCAAGTCTACCTACGTAAACCAAGGCGTGAAATAAGATCTCTGTAGCGATCTACATTTTTACCTTTAAGGTAATCAAGCAGCTTGCGTCGCTTGTTAATTACACGCAATAACCCTTGGCGAGAATGATGATCATGAATATGATCTTTAAAATGATTGGATAAATCGTCTACCCGAGCAGACAAAAGCGCAACCTGCACCTCTGCTGATCCGGTGTCGTCAGCAGACTTTTGAAAGTCTTTCATTATTTTTTCTTTTGCTAGTCTATCTAATGCCATGCAGCACTCCTGATTATCTCTTTCGCTGGATCGCGTATATTACCTTTCAAGCCCATCAGGGACAAGATAAATCTCTAAAAACACTGAGAAAATGCCGAATTTCCTCGATAATCTCCCACTAAAAAGCGCAGTTAGCCCAATACGACACTTGCACCCATAAGTAGCCAAAATAGGGCCGTTTTCAGGAATGATCAGGGTACTCATGCACACGTGTTCTTGCAGGCAAACGGGATTAAATAACGTCAATCGGTGTTTTAGGGGTAACTAATTGACGGATAATTGGCTATTAATTGGCATTTATCAACTTTCTGGGCGCCACTTTGCCGTCGTCCAAAATTTGTCCAATGCCGAGAAACCTGTTCTCACCGGACATCAATTTTACCCAACCTTCGGTGACTGTCTGCGGCACAAAAACGGCCTGCCCACGGCGTATATAATAAGCCAGATCATCACTTAGATTCACTTCTGGCCAGTCGGAAATGGCGCATTCAACCGGCAATAACGCATCGTCGAGTCGTTGTATGCCCTGCGTGGCCAATGAGCGCAAAAAATCCAGGGAAACCATTTTTTCTTGCACAAAAGGGCCTACATTATAGCGATGTAAGGATTGAACATGCCCACCACAACCCAGCACTTCGCCGATATCTTCAGCTAAAACACGTATATACGTGCCTTTTGAGCAATGAATATCAAGACTAAGCTCATCACCCTCAAAACCCAATATGCTTAAGTCAAAGATATTTACATAACGTGTGTCACGCGCTATCTCGATGCCTTGACGTGCCAGTGTATAGAGCGGCACACCATTGACTTTGATCGCGGAATGCATAGGTGGTATTTGTTCAATACGGCCAGTAAACTCGCGCAGCGCATTTTCTAGTTGTCTAAATGTGATACCACTTACCGGCCGGGTATCGATAATATCACCCTCTGCATCACCCGTCGTGGTACGCACACCCAATTTTATCGTGGTACGGTATTTTTTATTGGCATCGAGTAAAAACGCAGAGACTTTAGTAGCTTCGCCAAAACAAATGGGTAACATACCCGTTGCCAATGGATCCAGGCTGCCAGTATGTCCCGCCTTACGGGCATTAAATATTTTTTTTACGGACTGCAGTGCGCCATTTGAAGAAATATTATAGGGTTTGTCCAGTAGAATAACCCCATGCACATTTCTGCCTCTTCGTTTTCGCTGACCCACTTAATTCTCTCTATGGCTTATATAAAATAGGAAAATAGGAATTAAGATTGGCTGTCTGGCTTGTCAGAAGCAACCGCTTTATTAATCAGGTCAGACAAATTATTTCCCTGTTCAACAGAGGTATCGTGTACAAAACTTAGCTGAGGAACACGCCGAACAGTAAGACGGCTACCTAGTTGTCGGCGCAAGTAACCTGAGGCCTGGTTAAGTGTATCCACCGTTTCTTTGGTCGCTTCACTGTTACCAAAAGTAGTCACAAAAACGCGTGCGCGCTCATATTCTTTAGACACCTCCACCGCCGTGACAGTGACCATACCAACGCGGGGATCCTTTATTTCCTGTTGTATCAACTGGGCCAAATCACGCTGGATTTGATCGCCCACGCGCTTGCTGCGACTGAACTCTCTTGGCACTGTTTGTAAACCTATGTTTGTAAATCTATGTTTGTAAACCTGAGTTGTAATTGCTTAGTTTGAAATCCCGAAAGATATTCACAACATGTTGAACTTATAATTATAATTTTCGCATCACTTGTACGCGTTCATAAACTTCAATCTGATCGCCTACTTTTACATCGTTATATTTTTTAACGCCAATACCACACTCGGTACCTGATCGAACATCATTTACGTCGTCTTTAAAACGTCGCAAAGATTCCAGCTCGCCTTCATAAATAACGACATTGTCTCTCAACACACGAATAGGATTACTGCGTTTGATAACGCCTTCCGTCACCATACAACCCGCGATCGCACCAATTTTGGGTGACTTGAAAACATCCCTCACTTCGGCAAGACCAACGATCTCTTCCTTGAACTCAGGTGGCAACAAGCCGCTCAATGATGACTTCACTTCTTCGATTGCATCGTATATAACACTGTAATAATGCAAATCAACGCCTTCTTCTTCGATGACACGTTTGGCTGACGCATCCGCACGTACATTAAAACCAATCATGACCGCATTGGAAGCAAGTGCAAGATTTGCATCTGACTCATTAATACCACCAATACCACTTGATACAATTTTAACGCGCGCTTCGTCTGTAGAGATATTCGCAAATGCCTCTATAATTGCTTCCATCGACCCATGAACATCGGCTTTTAATACGATATTGAGATTTTTGACTTCCCCTTCTTCCATCTGCGAAAACATATTTTCCAGTTTGGAAGCTTGTTGGCGTGCTAATTTTATATCCCTGTATTTGCCTTGGCGAAACAAGGCAATTTCACGTGCCTTTTTCTCGTCAGCAACAACGGTCATATCGTCACCGGCACTGGGTACACCAGATAAACCGAGAATTTCCACGGGCATAGAAGGACCTGCTGCCGGTGTTTCCTTGCCATTTTCATTGATGAGTGCTCTGACACGCCCGTATTCCTGGCCGGCCAGCACGATATCCCCTTTGGCAAGACTGCCGCTTTGTACCAGCAAGGATGCAACCGGTCCACGACCTTTATCTAATCTAGATTCAATAACGACACCACGCGCATTGCCACTATCCACCGCCTTTAATTCCAGTACTTCTGCCTGAAGTAAAATCGAATCGAGCAAATCATCAACGCCTTTACCGCTCAATGCTGAAACTTCAACAAAGATGGTGTCACCACCCCAATCTTCAGGAATAACATCCTCCTGACCTAACTCCTGTTTTACGCGATCGGGTTGTGCTTCTTGCTTATCAATTTTGTTGATTGCAACAATTAATGGCACTTGCGCCGCCTTGGCATGTTGAATCGCTTCCTTTGTCTGTGGCATCACACCGTCATCTGCCGCGACGACCAGAACAACAATATCGGTGACTTTAGATCCACGAGCGCGCATGGCGGTAAACGCGGCGTGTCCCGGTGTATCCAGAAAAGTAATCATGCCTTTATTTGTTTCTACGTGATAAGCACCAATGTGCTGGGTAATTCCGCCAGCCTCACCATCAGTAACCTTAGACGAACGAATGTAATCCAGTAATGATGTTTTACCATGATCGACGTGCCCCATAATAGTGACCACTGGCGCGCGCGATACCTTTTCAACAGTAGCATCTTCGTGTTCATCCAGGACCAATGTTGATTCAAGCGCATCGTCTTTAATCAAAACAACTTCATGGCCAATTTCTTCGACTACAATCGTCGCTGTATCCTGATCAAGCACCTGATTAATGGTAACCATGCTGCCCATGCCCATCATGACCTTGATCACTTCAGCCGCTTTGACTGACATTTTTTGTGCTAGCTCTGAAACAGTAATGGTTTCTGGAATAGATACTTTTCGCACCATCGGCGCAGTCGGCATTTCAAACGCATGTTCATTTTGCGTGTTCACGAAGGCGGACCGGTTCCGTTTACCACCGGTATTCTTTTTGCGTCGACCTGATTTGTCTGCAGAAATATGTAATTCACGCTTTGAACCTTGTTCATTTTTACCGCGCTTATTACGTTTGCCTTTTTTATCTTCCCTTTTGGGCGCATTTGTTGTGGCATCAGCAACTTTAGCTGGGCGTGTTTCTGAATTTACGCTAGGTCCTTTTGTGGATGAACCAGCTTTGGATAAATCTGCTGTGGGTGATTCAACCGCACCACCCACAACATTGCCATCCACTTGAGTTGTTTTTTTCTCGTCAGTGACACTCACTGCTTCCTTTTTCTCAGACGCCTTTTTCTCTGCCTCTACTAAAGCCTGTTGTTCTTCTTGTGCTTGTTTTTCTGCTTGCGCTAATTCTTCTTCTTTTTGAGCTTGCAGTTTTTCCTCTGCCAGACGAGCCGCTTCTTTTGCTTCTGCGGTTTCACTGCGTTTTACGTAAGTGCGTTTTTTTCGGATTTCAACATTGACTGTTTTACTTCGGCCCTGGGCATTAACTTGTTTTAATTCACCTACAGATTTACGACGTAAAGTTATTTTCTTCGGTTCAGTCAAGCTCTCCATATCTGAACCTGAGCCTGA
>VAPL011098941.1_pt1 | contig 10422 bp, 6 predicted proteins | sample 3395061 | NCBI WGS metagenome assembly VAPL01 (sample SAMN08290444, study PRJNA428436) | hydrothermal vent metagenome | isolation source: Deep-sea hydrothermal vent chimney 2 | place: Pacific Ocean: Juan De Fuca Ridge | depth 2182 m m
ACTCGTTTGGATTAGCCTGCTAGTCCTGCTCTCGTGCGCCTAGCAGCTAACCACTTCTCAACTCCCTATACACGGCAATATCACATTGAAAGACTACTAGAGTACAAGTTATATAATTCCCATTCCTTAGTTGATAGACGTATTCAAAAACAGATTCATCAACTACAATAACTGTTTTGAAAAAACGGGCATTTTAGACAATGTTTCTGATCATGGTTATTCAATATCTCCCACTTGTTGCGTGCGATTCATGATCAATCGTCAACAAATCAAAGTGACTTTCTTTTGCTAACGTTGTCATTGGCGAACAAATTCCCAGCCAAAATAAATTTAAGGAGAGCAGTCAACTATGATCTGGATTGATTATTCTTTTCTCGTCGTCATCGTAGTGTCAGCGCTATTCGGATTATCCCGAGGTTTAGTCCGGGAAGCATTATCCTTGGTGACCTGGGTGCTGGCAATCTGGATATCGATCCATTTTAGTCCCATGCTAGGGCAACTGATGACCGGTTTGATCGAGCAAGAAACGATGCGTACGATTGCGGCTTTTTTGATTTTATTTATTGGTACTTTATTAACAGGAAGTGTCATCACCTACCTGATAAGTTCCGGGCTAAAAAAAATTGGTCTTGGCTTCCTGAATCGACTGGGCGGCCTGTTATTTGGTCTGATACGTGGGTGTGGCATTATCATGATTTTAATTTATGTTGTTGGACTCACTCCGCTTAAGCGCGAAAGTTGGTGGCATCAATCAGTGTTAATTTCTCCTTTTGAGCAACTAGTGGAATGGATGAGATCGCAAGCACCACCGGAAGTAGTCAAACAAATCGAATCAAATGTTAAGCTTAAGAACCTATCCGGGCACAGACAAGATATTGTGAAAAAAGCCCTTGCGGCCAGATTTTCCAATCTTTCTCGTTAAAGAGCACAAGATTCACCTCAAAATATTAAAATGGCTATCTCTAAAGTTTTCCCCTCGCTACGGCTTCTATTATTGGACAGCCTTCTAGACAGGTATTAAAGATCATGTGCGGAATTGTTGGAATCGTCGCTAACCATACTGTTAATCAGACACTTTATGATGCACTGACTGTATTGCAACACCGTGGTCAAGATGCAGCAGGGATTGTGACTTGCGGTGAGCATGGGCGGTTTTATTTGCGCAAAGATAAAGGCCTGGTTCGTGACGTTTTTCAGAAACGACATATGTTAACGCTGGTTGGTTCCATGGGAATAGGGCATGTCCGCTATCCCACTGCTGGATCAGACAGTTCTGCAGAAGCACAACCTTTTTATGTTAATTCACCCTATGGAATTACTCTGGCACATAATGGCAATTTGACCAATGCAGATGAGCTGAAAGAACAGCTGTTTGCTGAGGATCAACGTCACCTCAATACCAGTTCTGATTCAGAAGTCTTGCTCAATGTTTTTGCTCATGAATTATCAGGTGTTGGTAAGTTACGGTTGACTGCTGATGACGTTTTTAATGGCGTTCAAGGTGTTTATCGTCGTTGCCAGGGTGGTTATGCAGTGGTTGCAATGATTGCCGGGTTTGGAGTGCTGGCGTTCAGAGATCCACACGGTATACGTCCAGTCTGTTTCGGTAAACGGGAAGGCGCGGAAGGAACGGAATATATGATTGCATCAGAAAGTGTCGCACTCGACACCGAAGGTTTTCAGTTGATTCGTGATATCAGACCAGGGGAAGCGGTCTTTATTGAGAAAAATGGTCGGTTTCACAGCAAACAATGTACGCAACAGGTCGCGTTGAATCCATGTATTTTTGAATATGTCTATCTGGCCAGACCGGATTCTATACTGGATGGTGTTTCGGTTTACAAGTCTCGATTACGTATGGGTGAAAAGCTTGCTGAGAAGATTCGCAGTTTGGGCTACGATAAGGAAATTGATGTTATTGTCCCCATACCTGATACCAGCCGCACTTCGGCAATGCAATTAGCTGAGACACTGGGAATCAAATACCGTGAAGGATTTATTAAAAATCGTTATATCGGACGGACGTTCATTATGCCCGGCCAACAGTTACGTAAACGTTCAGTACGACAAAAACTCAATCCATTGACTGATGAATTAAAAGGCAAAACTGTTTTGCTGGTTGATGATTCAATTGTACGTGGTACCACGTCCGGTCAAATTATTCAGATGACACGTGATGCTGGCGCTAAAAAAGTATTCTTTGCCTCAGCATCTCCGCCAGTCAGATTTCCAAACGTTTATGGAATAGACATGCCAACTTGCGATGAGTTAATTGCCTGTGAGCGAACAGAACAGATTATTTGCAAAGAATTGGGCGCAGATGCCTTAATCTATCAAAACCTCGAGGACTTGATTGCAGCTGTAGAACATCGCTCAGTTGAGCAGTTTGATACCGCTTGTTTTGATGGTTATTACGTCACTGGCAACATTAATCGTGACTATTTGAGTTGCCTGGAAAAACGCCGCAATGATGCTTCACGAGTTGATAATAACAGCATTGATCCCAAGGACGACGAGACTGGCATCGGCTTGTATAACTCAGCGTAAATCTTATGCTCAGCGTATTGGATTAATGGTTAGATCAACATTACATTTTTGATTAAAATTCTACTATTTTCATGAGTAAAAAAACCTCTGATTATTCTATTGAAAGTTTGGCAATTCGTGCCGGGCAACAGCGCACAGCTGAAGGTGAGCACAGTGATGCGATTTTCCCAACATCCAGCTTTGTGTTTGATAATGCAGCACAAGCGGCAGCGCGCTTTTCCCATCAGGAACAAGGTAATATCTACTCGCGATTCACCAATCCAACAGTGCGTACATTTGAACAACGACTTGCCGCGATGGAAGGTGGTGAGCGTTGTGTGGCATTTGCGTCTGGTATGGCAGCAATTCTTGCTTTGGGAATGGGCTTGCTGGAAAACGGTTCGCATGTAGTTTGTTCGCGCAGCCTGTTTGGTACCACTGTGCTGTTATTTCAGAACATTATGGGCAAATTCGGAGTAGAAACAACATTTGTTGATATGACCGATTTGTCAGACTGGGAACAGGCAATTACTGCAAAAACCCGTTTTCTGTTTCTGGAAACACCGTCCAATCCACTCACACATCTTGCTGATATTGCAGAACTGGCGAAGCTTGCCCATAGCCATGATTGTTTATTGGTCGTCGATAACGTTTATTGCACACCAGTCCTTCAAAAACCATTGGCATTGGGGGCTGATCTGATCGTTCATTCCGCGACTAAATATATCGATGGCCAAGGACGCTGCATTGGTGGAGCTATCGTCGGCTCAGAGGAATTGATGAATCAATCAATTTATCCTTTTTTACGTACAGCCGGACCAAGCATGAGTCCGTTTAATGCCTGGGTGTTTCTGACTGGGCTGGAAACGCTGGCGGTTAGAATGCAAGCGCATTGCACGAATGCTTTGCAATTGGCAAAATGGCTGGAGACACATTCTAACGTAGAACGTGTCTATTACCCTGGACTGACATCACATCCACAATATGCACTTGGGCAACGACAACAGTCGGGATCTGGTGGTGTATTAAGTTTTGAAGTCACTGGCGGTAAAGCTGGGGCCTGGAAGGTGATTGATGCTACACAACTGTTATCGATTACCGCCAATCTAGGTGATGTTAAAACCACTATAACTCATCCTGCAACCACCACCCATGGTCGTTTGACAGATGAAGAACGCGTGCGTGCTGGCATTAGCGACGGGTTGATTCGTATCTCGGTTGGGCTTGAGAATATAGTTGATATTAAGAATGATTTGATACACGGGTTAGGTGATTAATCTTTCGTGTAATCATCTTGTTGGATAATTTGACGATGAAAATTCTTATATGTTAAGAAAGGAGGATTTAGTAAAATCCGAGTCTTGACTGGTCTTTTTATCCGGGTTACTGTCTTATTAGAGTTGGATTTTCAGCGCTCCAAAAAATATTCCTCAATAAATCATGTCCGTGCACAGTCAAAATTGAATCCGAAAGAAATTGAACACCTTCAATTTCATAGTCATAATGACTTACACCAATCGTTTCCTCAAATGCTTCGTTATGGTCTTCGGTTCATGCAGTGACTTAGAGACTCAGCTAAGAAACGTGCATGAAATAACTTGAACATTCTGGCTGGTTCCCGCCTTCGCGGGAATGACGTTTCTTATTGCTCCTGACGAAACCATCTCAATCGTTGCGTAGACCAGCGATGCGCCTCTTGAGATGGTTTCATCAGCAACAAAAATCCTGCGCCATCATTGTTCAAGTTATTCCATGTACATTCCTAAGCTGTCTTTCTCAATCACCAATGAATGATCATGCCTGGAGATCCCGGCTTGATAAAGTCCAGCTTGGTTTTCACGCTTTTCGTTATAATTATTTTTATCCAAACAAGCTTTTAGTCTTCATCCCAAGGGTTTTAATAATATCAAGATCAGGTGAATATGGAGACGATGGGCAGATCTTGTTTTTTTCCAGAGGTTAATATTATTTTGAAAATATTTATCTGGTATAAAAAACAATATTATAGACAGTTATTGAGTAATCTTCATAAGTATTTTAATTACACAACAGTTGATAAAGATATAGCCATATTAGGAAGCTGATTATTTTAGGTTCCTAAAGTATGCTGGAAAGCGCAGGTAGCTTATATGCAACCGTACCGCTGACGAGAGGCACTTCACTATTGATATTCACAATTCTGGACAGACAATAGCCTTTTTAATGCTCGTAGGTTGTCTAATCGCGAGCCCTGTAAATGCTAAAGATTGTCCTGCTGACCCGATACTGTTGACCACGCAGTTTTCCGTACTGGAAGATCCTGGTCGTGCATTGACTATTGATCAGGTAAACGAGGCAGATGTCGCCGATCGATTTCGACCCAATATCGATGGGCGAAACAATTTTGGGATGTCGCGTTCGGCATTTTGGATTCGAATCAAACCAATCATGCCACCTGCTTGCAGTCAGGACTGGTTACTAGTCATTGCCTGGCCCCTGCTTGATAGCGTAGAGTTTTTTTGGTCCGAGAATACTCATTGGGAAAAGATCACCACCGGCGCACGATATCCTTACCGCAGCCGGGATGTGGATCATCATTATTATGTATTTCGTCTTGCTGACCTGTCTAATGATCGCCCCCCCTTTTTCGTGAGAGTTGCCGGGGATAATCCTATGTTGATGGCCATGAGTTTGTGGCGGCAAGCAACGTTTGCTCGCCATGAATCTAACATACTATTACTTCAGGGTTTGTACCTTGGATTATTCATCGGTCTGATTCTTTATAACTTATTTTTTTATTTTTCATTACGCGATACTGCCTATTTATACTATGTCGTCTATCTGATATCAGCGATGTTTCTCACCACAGTATATACTGGGATTTCAACACGCTATTTATGGCCTGACTGGCCTAATTGGAATCTCAGGGGGATGTGGACTTTTGCTTTATTCGGGACAGTTGCTTTTCTTATCTTTGTCCGCCGATTGCTGGATACCCCGCAAATCGCGCCAAAACTGGATCGTTTAATCCATGGGTATATCCTGGTATTGCTGCTGGCGATGGTGGCTCTATTTATTATCGACTATTCAATAATGGTTAGAATTTCACCCATCCTGACTATAGTGGGTTTTGGTATTTCCGGCATAGCTATTCTCATTTCAATCAAAAATGGTTCTCGTCCGGCTCGTTTTGTTGGACTGGCAAATATAATGTTCGTTTCCGGTATGTTGTGGTCCATGTATATTTTGTTTGGTTTATCGAAGCAAGTATGGGAATGGAATCTTTATATATTTGAATTAGGTGTTGCTATCGAAGCCGTGCTTCTTGCATTGGCATTGGCTAGCAGGATAAAACTTTTGCAACACCAAAAATCAGTAGCGCAACAGACCTTACTGGAATCTAAACGCCATTTTTCCAATCAATTGATTGTCACTCAAGATACTGAGCGGCGATACATATCCAATGAACTCCATGATGGGATTGGTCAAAATCTGATGGTGATTAACAATCGAATAAACCGTCTGATCAATGCGGACTTATCGCCACAATTGGCTAAACAATTGGATTTCGCTTCGAAGATTACGCAGCAAACCATTAATGATTTGCGAGGCCTGTCCCATCGTCTGCATCCTCACCAGCTGGATCGGTTGGGTTTAGCAATCGCGATTGAAACAGTGGCGAATGAGAGTTTGAGTGACGCAGGAATTATTTTGAACTGCCAAGTCGGTGCTATCGATCATTTAGTCAACAAGGATCAGGCGTTACATGTCTATCGTATCGTTCAGGAAGCGATTAAAAATATCATTCGTCATGCTCAAGCTGGGACAGTTACAATTTTGTTGGTACACGATAACAACGCTATAGATCTAAATATTAGCGATAATGGCCAGGGTATTGATGCAATTTGGCTCAAGCGCAGAGACTTTTCACAAGCTTTCGGACTATCCAGTATTCAAGAACGTGTTCAGTTTCTTGCAGGAACCTTCGATATATTTAATACGAATCCAAGCGGTTTAACTTTGAACATCCACATTCCATTAGGATCGTGCATGGAATAACTTCAACAACTGGCGTAGGATTGTTGTTTGTCTTCAAAGCCTGCCCCGTATTTATTACGGGGGCGCCGCAATAGGCGCATAGTGAGCTATGTAACTGTTGCGGCAACACCAAAGACGGACAACAAGACAAGTCAGTTGTCGAAGTTATTGCATGCACGTTCCTTAGTCCTAAATGACGCCTATGACGAATAGCATCCTGATTGTTGATGATCACCCAATCTTTCGACGGGGTTTATACGAAATCATCCAGGAAACCAGCGAATTTCATGTGATCGCCGAAGCCGATGATGGTGAAAAGGCATTGAAGGCATTGCGCGATACACGACCAGCGATTGTGATTCTTGATATTGGGCTTCCGGGCCTGAGTGGCCTGGATATTCTGGCAAAAATCAATCGCTGGGGAACTCGACCAATCGTTGTGTTGTTGACCATGTATAACGATGAAATTTACCTGCGTAAAGCGTTGGAATTCGGTGCGCTCGGCTATGTCTTAAAAGACAATGCCGAATTCGAACTGATTGATTGTTTGCATGCTGTAACAGTAGGCAAGCAGTATATATCACCGGGTGTTTCGCATGCTTTAGCAGAATCATCGTTCGCTTTACAAAAAAACCGGGTGGATAAAATGACGCCTGCCGAACGTAAAATATTTTTATTAATTGCAGATTACAAAACCAACAATGATATCGCGGATTTGCTAGGAGTCAGCATTCGAACCGTACAGAATCATCGCGCTAATATTTGCAGCAAACTAGGTCTTCGAGGCCATAATGCTTTGATTAAGTTAGCTAATCACTATCGATTCTATATCTAAAAGCATATCAACAATGACCCTGTTGAAATAGGTGAATGGACAGAAATAGGTAACTAATTGTTTTGAAAATGACCGATATGGGGTTGTTTTCAGTGAATTATATTCATGTATGTTTTTATCGCAATAACAATGGATATTCCCAGGCACTAGCCCACATTTCTCACTTGCGTCATGAGCCATCGCTAACTATTTGAATCCACAAGATATTTTATTCAGCCAGTAATACACCCTGTTATTCCACTCCTTCATGAAATTCCTCGTGAATCCAAATAAGCTACGCGATCATTTCACCATCGGACTAAATTAGCACCTTACTTTTTTTTTACAGATAAAGATGCGCAATTGTCATATAGTGATCGATATAACTATTTCACCACCACTTAAATCAAGCAATAAACAAGCCGATCTCGGCAGTGATTTAATGTACACTACTGATACAATAATATAATAAATTACATAAATAAATTTAAGCAGAACTACTTATTGTTTGTCTTCTTTTAATAATTGAAAATGACCCTGTTAAAAATCGCATAATACATTTTTAATAAAAATCTATTAGCACAGAGTGATATAGACCAAATTGTGAACAACCAATAATCTTCATGCTCATTTCAATGAGCATAATTTCTATTGTTTGACTCTATGCTAACGAATAGATTTAGAATTTTACTAACGTCGATTTAATCCGCAGAGGTTTATTATGTATCAATACTCTAAAAAACTATCAAAAATTTTATTGTATGGAATTTTGTTGAGTTTCCTGGTTTTTCAGCACACTCAAGCAAAGCGTTTTCATGGCAATAAAAATGTCGTGTTTGAAGAGCAAGCTGGTGCCATTAACTTTAACCGTGGAGCGGGTGGAGAGGGCCTTGGCGGAGCAGCTTGGCTTGACTATGATGCCGATGGAGACCTGGATTTGTTTATTACTAACGGAGTAGGCTCTCCAAACGGCTTGTTTAGAAATAATGGCGATGAAACCTTCACAAATGTTGCGGTAGAAGCGGGTGTGGATAGTACCACGGGTCATTCCGGCGTAGTTGTGGGCGATATTGATAATGATGGCTTTCCAGATATTTTTGTTTCTGGCGAGGGTTTTACAGTTGGACCCGGGCCACAAACACCGGCAAGACTATATCATAACAATAAAAATGGAACATTCACCGATATTACATCATCTTCTGGCGCTGTAGGTGCTGGTTCTGCACTAAGTGCAGCGATGGGTGATATTAATAACGATGGTTACCTTGATCTGTTTGTTACAAGTCCGGGTCATATTCCGGCTTTTACCGGTCCCGGTACAGAAGAATCTCATGAAAATAAGCTCTATCTAAATAATGGTGATCTTACTTTTACCGACATTTCTTTTTCTGCCGCAGTTGATGGGCTTTATCCTGATCCTAATCAGCCATCACGCTTAATAAGCGAGGGCGCTTGTTCGGTAGGATTCAGTGATTATGATCATGATAATTTATTAGACATCATCGTTGGAAATTGTAACGCTTATCCTATTGTTAATCCTAACCCTCTCCCCTTCCCAGTGCGTGGTACTCCATTTAATTTATTTAGAAATAATGGTGATTTAACCTTTACAGACGAAGCTTCACAAGCTGGTCTTGATATTCCCGGGCTCTGGATGGGCCTGGCTTTTGGGGATTTTAATAGCGACGGACATATTGACTTTGCAGCAACTAGCGTTGGCACTACAAGTCAAGGCCTCTTTAATCATAAAATTATACAGAATAATGGTGATGGTACGTTTACTGATATTACCGAAGATAATTTTGCTGAAACGCCCTTTGGCTGGGGAATTTCAACGGCAGATTTTGATAATGATGGTGATTTGGATTTTTACAAAGTGGGTTCGTTCCCCACTTTTGGCGCTATTGGAAATGAAAGTAGTCCAGGCATGGGGGATGAAGGTAGTCCTGGGCGACTCTATATTAATAAAGGCCGCAGAGGTTTTGTTGTAGACCCCGATGCAGTACCTATAGACTTTAGATTTGATTATACATCAGGGCTCATTCAAGGTGATTACAATAACGATGGTTTTAGTGATCTTGTTGTTGTACGATCGCCCTGGAGCGTTGGGGACGCAGAAAACCCAAATGGTCATCCAGTTTTACTTAAAAACAAAGGTAACAGAAACAAATGGTTGACTGTACGGCTAACTGGGACAACCAGTAATAGCATGGGAATTGGTGCAAAAATTAAAGTCTTTACCAGAGGGCGCAAACCACAAGTCAGAGAAGTAAGAGCGGGTAGCAGTTTTGCCTCTTCTGAAACACCCTGGCCAACTTTTGGTTTGGGTAGAAAACGATTTGCTCTGATAAAAGTAAGCTGGCCATCAGGACTATCAGAATGGTTTACTGCGTTCCGTCCCAAACGAATATACGACTTAGTAGAGGGAGAAGGTCGATTTCAACATCACCGTTAATAATTCATCGTTCCCACGCTCTGTGTGGGAACAATGAATCGTTACATCTACTTTCGATTTAGCGAAAAAAACCAAAGTCGTCAATAAACAACCAAGATCAACAGTGAGGAAACACTTCAATGAATATTCGGCATGAGATAGTTATAACAAGAACAATACTAGGCGCCATTGCGATACTTTTAGCAATATCTCAGCAGGTTTCTAGCCAAACCTCCAACCAAAGTGGATTACACTTTGAAGATAAATCGGAATTGTTGGAATTTAGGCGCGCTGGCGGCGAGGGGTTAGGTGGTGCTGCGTGGCTTGATTTTGACAATGATGGTGATTTAGATCTTTTTTTGACCAATGGGCGCGATAACAATCGACGTAACCCTGAGGTTTTAAAGAATGGTCTTTTTAGAAACAACGGTGATGGCACATTTACCGATGTTGCCAATGAAGCTGGTGTGGAAAACGGTTCTGGAAATTCATGTATTGTAGCGGGAGATATTGACAACGATGGCTACACTGATATCTTTCTGTGTGGGGAGGGTCGTTTCGCAGGGCCATTCCAGAGCCTGGTTAAGTTGTATCACAACAATGGGGATGGAACCTTTAGGGATATTACTTG
>VAPL010434754.1_pt1 | contig 10417 bp, 8 predicted proteins | sample 3395061 | NCBI WGS metagenome assembly VAPL01 (sample SAMN08290444, study PRJNA428436) | hydrothermal vent metagenome | isolation source: Deep-sea hydrothermal vent chimney 2 | place: Pacific Ocean: Juan De Fuca Ridge | depth 2182 m m
GTAATGAGAATGTGATGTAGGTTAGAAATTGGTACAGATTAAAGTCGGCTACGGACGTAGGACTTTTGTTGGCTACAAAATACAGTTTTTTGGCGCAGAGTGAGTTAGTAGCTGTTGCTGAAGTACAGAGAAATTTGGCTGCAATCCTGAATTATTCATCCAGGATTTAGTCGTGACTATTCAATGAAATTGATTGAAAATTGATATTGAATTCACCTTTAAAAACACTCAGGGAACTAACCAGTCTTCTACCAGTTCAATGCCGTCCTTATTTAATCTCAGTATATAAGCACCCTTAGAAGCATATCGTTGAGACGGCCCTAATGATAAACGCGGGTAAACGGAACTTACTAGCGCTTTTTCAGCAATATGCTCAACAATTTCTATCATGTACTCTCGAGAAAACTTGTCGCGAAGATGACTAATCGCACGCCCAACAACTCTGAGAGCATAAAAGGTATTCGATTGAATCTGGGCGTGGTCACTCATTATTTTCTTTTGACGTAACCAAGCCGTGGTTCGAAGTAGCTTTAAAGGTAATTGTTTAGGTAGCACATATGGATGAATCACAAATATTTCTGTTTGAGATTTTAATGGAAACATCGTTTCGAAGTTTGGTTCCAGAGTAGATGAAATAAATACAGATGGTGTAATCAGTAACGAAGACAGTACTTCGGGTAATGAAATTAAATCAGTATCACTCAACCAAAGTACATACGTTGAATCAGGGTGGCGTTGAAACAGATCCTTCCAATACTGATGATCCAGCACTTGGTTGTTTGTGATAATTTCATCCTGAGTAGTTGCACTCTTAAGCGAAATGAATTTTGTATTGAATGCGTGTGCGGCAATTGCTGCCTTATCGTTTCTGTATACTTGAATAATTTGTGATGGCTGGATATTTGATAACGTAAAGTGCTTTGCCAGTGCTTCTGCCTCAAGTGTCAGCCCCTGCGAAAAGTAAAGAGTATAATACGCACTGTCGGATACAACTGGGATAAAAGTATTTGGAAAAAATGATGGGATTTTTAATTGTTCGCAGAAATTATGAATGGGGGTCCATGGGGTCTCCGTCAAACCACTGAGCATCGCAAATACTGGCTGTTTATTATAATAACGCTGCATTTGCTCAGGCCAACTGTCCTCAGTCCCTTTCAACTCCCATACATGTAACCGCCACTTACGGTAGGATTGATATTTCCAATCACGATGCCAGGGAGCATGTAATGCGCGCTTTCCTTCATGCCTGGTTTCTGCGTTTTTGTCGATGAAATACTGATTCAACACATCCAGCATGGCTTTTGTTTTATCGGAAGCAACCCGATCAGTTATCACTGTAGCGAAATGAATTTCTGATTCGCTAACGCCAGCCGATGTACTGGATGACAAGGTTTTTAAATAAGCAATCAATGCATCGATTTGGTTTTCATTTAAATTAAACCTCGGCATTAACCGATCTAAGGCATTGCCAGAAGAATCAATACCGGTTCGAATAACTTGCTTTAAGGTTTCATCAGTATAGGCTGGCCGTGTACCTGCACCTGTTGTTTTGAACTGAAATTGATTTTTATGCCCAAGAGTTTTAGCCTGGTATAAAAAGTCACGGGTCACAGGTGGAATAACAATCTGTCCTTCATTGGTACCCATCCCGCTACGTCTATGACAGTTATCACAAGCAATCTGGGTTCCATCGAGAATGATGTCTGCTTCAGCTACAGCATTGATGGTTTCTCCTGATAGCAGAGTTCCCTTGCGGTATAGACTCTGTCCTTGAGCAATTTTCTTAACATCTGTGGAACTCCGATCCGCAGATAACACTGAAGAACTAACTGCAATCCATAGAGTGACAATTAACCCTATTAAATGTATTCGATTTGGATAACTCTCAGCCATATTTTTATAACCAAACTAGCGCCGTAACCTGTAAATACGGTAACAATAATATTCGTCATTCCCGAAGTCTTTTATCGGGAATCTATTACTGAGCATGGATTCCCGATAAAAGACTTCGGGAATGACGATTTTTTAATCACTGAAGTTACAAGAGGTAGCACTATGTCCCGAAATCGGCGCGCTGTCGCGCAGCAAACACATACAGTATATGTAAGCGCGCTAAAGCTTGAGAAAGCTTAAAATGCCTTATCAATAAAACCAATGAGTTATACTCATGTTTTATGAGAGGCTGCTGCGGAAAAGTGGATTTTGGCTCATTTTCCCGATTAAATTCGTTAAATACAGCAAGTATTCGCCTCATTTAATCCAAAAAATGGACTCAAATCCGCATTCCCTCGCAACGACTTCTATTCTCGGACAGCCTCCTCGTCTGTGTAGACCGCTCAAACTACCAACATTCTCAACTAGCCAAGGATATCACATGGTTGAAAGCGTTAGGATCTTGGATCATCAGTTTTCATAGTCGTTTAATAATTGATGATATTCACTCAGCAAATCGTTTGTGCTGAATAACCCGTCAAGACGCACCCACTTAGTCTGTCCTGGCATGCGCAAAAAGGTCAGAGGAACATGATTCATTTTCTCACCTCTATAGGCATTGAAAGCACGTTCAATCTCTTTGATATTGTCAAAAGTTCCAGTTAAAAACATCCAGTTAGGGCCCGCTTTAAACTGTTTTGCGTAGTTACTAAGTCTTTGTGGTGTGTCGTGCTCTGGATCGATTGATATAGAGAGCATAAGAGGTTTTCTTGGCTCGTCTTCCATGCGCTTTTGTAGCTGAGAGAAAGTAGCGCTTAACAAAGGACAAAAAGATGGGCAGGTGGTAAAGATAAAGTTAAGAAAAATCGGATTACTTGAATTAAGCAGGGTTTTGAAAGACTGCTGTTTGCCATCCATATCTGTCAGCATTACATCAGGAATAGAGTATGATTCTTTCAAACGCTTGTATCCGGCTCTGAACTGGACTCGTTTATCATCAATAGCACTGGTTTGTTGCTGCGACTGACTCTCATCCGCGTGACTATACTGTACTGAAAAAAGTGACAGTATAATAAGTGAAATCAAGAATAATATGCTCATGTAAACATCAGTGACCATTTGTTATTACATATGACTCTCACATCAGCGGTAGACAGACAAAGGCTGGGAAAAGCTCTTTCGTACTCAATCTTCATGCAATGCTCCTTAAAGTTAAGCCGAACAAGAACTTAGATTTTAGATGCGACTTGCGCGCTATAAAATTCATATCCTCTGTTTATCTTATCTTTTCTGAGCTACATCATGGTGTATACCCTCTTCAAACTTACAGATTCAGATGAACGATCTCTCTACTGCCGGTTACTAGATCACCTATGTTTAACTCTTTCAATATTGACTTTATGACTTGAACTTGATGCCTAACATTTATTACGCAACCCTGAGAATCCACCATTTCTGTTTGTTCACAACAAGCTTTGCAACTAAAGTTTCTGGTATTTGAATACAAGCATATTTGCCTTCTTAGTTCTAAAAATCAGTTTCTTACGGGGCTAATCCCGAAGGTCCTGACTGCTTGCCAATCATATTTAACAAGATTGAATAATCACCAAAGTCCACACCTGGACTGCTGCTTCTGTTAAAGTCTCCGACAGGACCTGCAGTACCTATTAGGCTTAAAAAAATACTATAATCACCAAAGTCTACAATGTTTCCTGTATTGTTGAAATCTGCGTCACATGCGTCACCATATAAATCGCCGTCACTATCACTTTGATCTGGGTTTGCACGCAATGTACAGTTATCGCAGTGATCCAAAACTCCATCACCATCATCGTCATGGGTATTCAGCGAAGGTTGTTGCAAAAATATTGTCGCAATTGGCTCTGCTAGATTATCCTCTGCAGATAACACATCCAATGTACAGTCTTCATTCCAATCTCCGACTACTAACGGGTAGGGTCTAACACCAGTTGCAAACGCAAGCGGTGTGTCGAAAGTACCATCTCCCTGACCGAGAAAAATGTGGATCATGTTGTTTGCCTGATCTGTTACTAACAGATCCTGATCACCGTTTCTATCAATATCTTTTAACACTATATCCTGGATATCTGCGTCTGTTAGAACGACTGTTGGAAATGTCATCAAAGTACCATCGCCAACCCCCAATTTAACAAATACTCCAGAGCCACTACCAGAAACTATATCGATAACACCATCATTGTTGATATCACCCAATGCCATCGACAATCCACCGCCCACGGGAGCACTTTTGTTAAACTCTCCTCCACCCGAGCCTAAAAACACACCTCCCGGAATTGCGATATCCAGACTCAGATCACCATTGAAGTCTGCTATGACTAAATCTGGTGATGGTAACCTGTTACTTTCGGTTAAACCGATTGGCGTGGCGAAAGTAGCATCACCATTGCCACGAACATAATACACACCAAAAGGAATACCGGATTGACTGGTGATGGCGAGATCTGAAATACCATCATCATCAAAATCACCAGTAGCGATTGCATCAGGATTTGAGGCAGGAATTGAAATGATACTGTGTTGAATGAAGCTCCGATTCCCAATACCTCGGTAGATTCGTACACTTGCACCGCGAAAGTCTGTCACTGCCAAATCATTGACTTTATCACCGTCAAAATCAGCAACTGTAACACCTCGTGGCGTAAAGCCAGTTGCAACTTGCTTGTTTTCGAAGTTGCCTGAACCATCACCGTATAAAATTACGATTGATGAATCACCATTATTGGTACCAGACATAACAATAGCGATATCTTCATGTCCATCAGCGTCAATATCTGCAACAACAGCATCAGTAGGGCTTGAATCAGATAGCTCTAAAAATGTAGCTGGTTGAAATTCTAATGCAAAGGTAATTGGCGCAATAAAAACGCCAAGAAACAGGCACATACTCGAACAAAAAAACACATATGCTGACCGCGATAAGTGTTTTTTAGTTGGTATACAAGTTATCTGATGGTTCGTTACGAGCCCAACATCGATGTCCATTTGTCACCCCTCATTTATTTTAACTATATTCATTAAATATAGTATATTTTTATAATATTTCAATGAAGTGTCTTAATTATCAGGTCAATCCAATCTCCAAAATTAGTAATTTAATAATTGTAATAATAATCATAAATCATACATTCAAGGTGCCAGTCCTGAAGGACCAGGTGGGTTTCCAATCATGCCGAGCAAAATTGAATAATCACCAAAATCAACGCCAGGGCTGGTGCTTCTATTAAAATCTCCCAAAGGGCCAGTTGATCCGATCAACCCCAGAAAAATACTATAATCCCCGAAATCAACGTTGTTTCCCTGATTGTTAAAATCACCATCGCATGCATCCCCGTATAAGTCACCGTCGCTTTCACTCTGATCCGGGTTTTTCACCAATGTGCAATTATCACAGGTATCAGTAATCCCATCATTATCGCTATCAACTCCTCTAGTCAGGCATAGTGCAAAATATGCCTGTTCTACATCAAGCAAACCGTAGCCATAGTTGTTATCTGGCCCAGGAGGATCATCTGTATGCGAAGTTTGTCTTGCAGAGATCAATATTGCATTTTGCATATCTTCAACTGTTGCTTGCGGGAATGCTTGAAGCAAGAGAGCCATGGCACCAGCAACATGAGGTGCTGCGAAAGAGGTTCCGCTAACAGTCTGATAAAAATCTACGACAGTGGGAATAGAACCCTTGCTCGTAGTTCGCACTGAAACTCCTGGTGCAACCAGTTCTGGATAGAATCCATTTTCACAGCCAGTATTGAGTGGACCTGGCCCTCGGCTGCTAAATCCAGCAATCTGTTCATTCATATCAACTGCGCCGACAGCATATCCTTCGGGATTATTGGACGGACTGACGCTGGTCGATGGCGTTCCATCATCACCCTCATTACCAGCCGCATAAACAACAGCAATATCTGCAGCTTTTAAAGTTTGTAAATCAGTCTGAAATTCCAGAACGCAGCTATCAATGCCAGAACCTGAAATAACCCATGAATTGTTGACGATATCAGGAGCATCGTCTGTCACAATATCGTTATCTGGATTCAACAACCACTGAAAACCCTTATGAACTGCAGTCAACGTAGCAAGCCCGTCTTCATCAAAAATTTTGACGGCAATCCATAGGGCATCTGGAGCCACACCTAAAGCCGTGCCTCCAGCATCGCCCGCAACCATAATGCCCATGGTTCCGGTACCATGACCACTATTATTGCCTGCACGATCTCGGGGGATAGAATAATCAGTATTTGATGGACAATTTAACGCAGGCAGAAATAATACTGGGTTTTCCCAAGGTGCTGCCTGACAATGGGGGTCATACCAACTGTTACTACCTGAGCGCCACCTTGCGAACAACTCAGAATGGTTGATATCAACACCTGAATCCATATTGGCAACCACAACCTGGTGTCCGGTAATGCCTTTTTTCCAGAGTTCAGGCGCACCAATCTGAGTCAAATTCCATTCTGGCACTGCAGACTGATCTTGTTGTGAATCTGGTTCTTCCAGTAAGCTGATCTGAAAATCCAGTCTGACCTGTGCTACTTCTGGAATATCAGTTATAAGATTGATTAGTGTTGGAGACGCTTCAAAAGAAAATCCGTTGATTAACCACAAGGGTTCAACTTGCTGTATGCCAAATAGACTTAATAAAGGTTGAAGTATATTTTCACTGCGATCAATTACCGACTTCAAATTCTCAAGAATACTTTGTCGACGTTGGCTTTTAGTCAAGCGTTGAAACTGAGATAGATCGATTTTATCTGAAAATTCAACGATAACAGGAATATTCGCATCGTTCTGTGCGGTGAAATTTGATAGCGTTGGCGATTGTAATATTTCCAACAATCTGGGGCCAATTTTCTCCGTTCGAGTTGCAACTGTCTGAGCTGAAAACCCAATTAAGATAAAAGGCACTAAAAAGGATATTATTGTTTTCATTATCACCCTTGAAATTACTGAATAGTTACCTATTTTCAAGCCGTTGTGTTTTTTAACAGAAAGATGTCACTATTCTACCGTTATATGTTCGAGCTTATATTGACCCATGACCACTGTCACTTGATCGCCTTGGTTAATTCGCTTACCAGGATTGGAAAACAACACAAAATAGGTCGTGTCTTTTTTCAAATTGCCGCCAGTATGTCTTAATGGTCCAATATTAGCTGGAGCTGGTACCCGCACTATCATTTTCGAGCGATCATCAAGCAGGTATGGTTTATCTTTCCGGTTAACCACGATAGCCGCCTTGACTGGATTGATTACTTTGTAGCGAAAATCCAGCATGTAGCCGGCTGCGCTCAACTTTATACCCTGCGCTTCAATACCCCATTGCTCAACAAGTGTCAGTTGAGTGGGGGGCAGTAATGTAGCAGGATTAGCTGTGGGTGCCACGGAGTGACGTCCACAGCTAATCAAAAAAAGTGACGAAACTAGTACTATTACCGCTTTGGCTAACATGGTTAGCAATTAAATGAGTGTTAGCGTATTTTGCGGTTTCTGATTGCGCCTATACCAATTAATGCAGAACCGAATAACCAGATTGCTGGAGGTAGAGGAACAATAGCAGGATTGATTGTTGCGTTATTGACCGTGTCAAAGTTTATGACATTAGCCGTAACTTTCTCTGTCCAGCCACCCAGAACAGAAGAAGTCGGTATCACAGATAGAGCTGTACTGCCGCCATTATAGGTAAAGCCGAGTGTTACCCAGTTAAATGGTGCTCCGCTATTATCGATACCAAACGCACCAAGAGCTAGAAGATTCGCGGGACTGTCTGCTGGCAGCATAGTGCTACCGAAATCAAAAAATCCAGCACCGAAAACAATGCTGTCTAGTGTTAACACCCCTGATCCCCAGCTTACATCTGCGCCACTGCTACCTGCATCTTCATCAATATCAACCTGAATATTTACGGAAAAGGTATCCCCATTCATCAATCCATCAATAATTGATGGCGTTGGATCACCGCCATCGGCATTCAAGATGGATATGGTATTTGCACTAGCAATACTGCCACACAGGGAAAATACGGCTATAATTGTTGCCGATAGAATATTTTTCAAAAACTTTGTCTTCATAATTAATACCTTATTTTAATTCGTTAATGTTGTCCATGGAACATCTATTCCAAACTTAAGAAAACTATGCGAACTCAAGCATTACACTTTTCCAATGATGTATTAACCTGTAGCCACAGAGTACATTTTATATGAATAATATAATTGAGCCACCCCACTATATTGAAAATATTGAAGATTGAAAAGTAACGTTGCTTTATAAAACCTTGTCTGCCCGATGATAACCCATGTTATGTCACTTAGTATATTTTTTTACAATAAATTCTTGATTATATTGCAACGTGAATGACTACAACATCAAAATAAAGGACAAAGAACAGGGTCAACAACTGGTATAACAACACAGGAAGGTCCAGGAGGGTTATTAATCATTCCAAGGAAAATTGAAAAGTCTCCAAAATCAACACCAGGACTTGTGAATCGATTGAAATCACCTTCTGGCCCGGGTTGATTGATTAACCCAAGGAATGTACTGTGATCCCCAAAATCTACAACTCCATTGTTATTAAAATCTCCATCACAAGCATCACCATACCCATCGCTATCGGTATCCTCTTGATTTGGATTAGCTTGTTCTACACAATTATCTGCATAATTCGGCATTAAATCGTTATCATTATCATTATCTACCATCAGGAAACTGATTAAACCGCCTGGGGCTTCTTCAGAAGCGTTGGTAATATCCAGTGTCCGATCATATAGCGCAAAGGACTTGGGCGTATTAAAATCAGCAATGGTGAATATCACATCCTTTGTTGTCAACGCAGGTAGTTCAACTGAATACTGGTTTTTAAAATGGCTATATGGTTTTCCACTTTCAGAAATCAATTGCAGTCGCCCACCTTGTAGCACTGGCACATGGGTTTTAATTCCCGCGTTTAAAAAACGCAACAGAATGTCTTTGCTATTGTTGATGCCAGGAATGCTTCCCAACCAATTAGATGCTTGTAATTTGCTGGTAAATGGTTCGCCATTGACTAAAAAATACACAGGCTGATAGCCAATCGTGCTGGGTGTCAAACCTGATGCTTTATCGCCATTACAGGCTGCGAATCCATCCGTGCAGGCAGTGTAGGACCCACTATCAACCGCAGTATGCATGGCCGGGTCGATTTCGCTGTAAAGCAGGGTGATTTGTTCATCATATGCAATGCCTGGGTAAACTTGACCTGCAGCCGCATCTTTGGTTACAGCGCCATATAAGCCCATTTGTACTTGCACTTGTAGATGGGTGCCACTGTGATATAGATAGCTACCGGGTTGTACATTATTCCAGGTGTATGTGCTAACACCGCCGTTAGTGGGTGTCTCGTGGGTAAAAGAGCGCACCCGTGTGCGTCCAGAGCTATCCACGAATGTGACCGGAATCATCGCTGCCTTCTGCCCAGGAATAACGATAGAAACGGGTTCAGCTGTTGTTGGTAAATCGTTGCGCAAATTAATGGTTAAACTGCTGTCGTTAAAAGGGACACTAATTGCTGGACCCGGCACTGTAACTGGGCAAGGTTCAACGGTTACAAGATCATCATCGGCGTCCAGACCATACCCCCACATCGGTACAACAGATGCATCTGGCATGGTTAGCAAGGTTGTTCCAACACATAAATTAAAAGTCACTGCGCCTGCATTACTCAATCCAAAACCAAGCAATATTCCAAGCGTTAAAAATGTTTTATATTTGATGGCGTTAATCATGCTCATCTCCTCTGTTCTCTTCATGATCTCAGAATGTTTTCATTATACGAATGCAGAAATAAACCTGTGAACATTCCACCTGGAAATACATCATTGTTAACCAGCTCCTTTTCATTATGAGAATGCCAGGCAAACAAGTAAGCAGCCGATGGGTTAAGACCACCTTCTTCAGGTGGTAGCGCACCCTCCAAACCAAGATAAGGTGTGCCACTGTAGAAACCACCAAAGGTTAAATCCTGAATTGAGGGAAGGTTAACAGGGAGGGCTTTCCCATGATCCGGACACCATTCATAGGTAACATCGTCAAAGTTGTCTGGAGTAATTGCACCTGTTGAGTTATCAACCAAATCAATACAGGTGTGGGCACTGGTAGTGGCATTGGGATCCCCATAAAGATCCCAACCCATCTGTTTTCCAGTCCAGGTAAAAATTGCGTCATACGTCTGGCCTGGATAAACCAGCAATGTATAGTCGGAACGACCTAAGTCTGCACCTGTCCCCGGCGCACTCTCCAGCAGCCGCCCATCCTGCGCAATCACCTGAAAATTAGCACCATGGGTGTGGAATGGATGAGAATGGCGACTACCGCCGACCATTCTCATCAAAAGTTTTTCACCGGGTCGTGTCTGAGGAACAATATTATAGGGCTGGCGTGGTAGCGAAGGATCATTTGTCGA
>VAPL010553695.1_pt1 | contig 10417 bp, 11 predicted proteins | sample 3395061 | NCBI WGS metagenome assembly VAPL01 (sample SAMN08290444, study PRJNA428436) | hydrothermal vent metagenome | isolation source: Deep-sea hydrothermal vent chimney 2 | place: Pacific Ocean: Juan De Fuca Ridge | depth 2182 m m
ACGACGGTATTATCCGCCATATCAGAATCTCGATAAGTTGTATTGCTCGTGGTCAGTAATCTAAAGACCGGATTCCAGGCACCGCGGTTGATATTCCTGTCGACATTGCGCGTATTAATACGCACATTCAGCAGCATGGGAAGCGTTTGTCCAGGGGCAACCGAAACAAATCCATTAGTTACAAATTGAGGACGCGCATTGATCAGGGCGCTGGTCATGTAACCCACTTTTACCCGCCCGACCGCAGTTCCCAGATTTTGAATCTCGAATTTGGCAACCACGTTGTCACCAATACTGACGCTGTTCATTATTACATCCCGGTTGTTCACCTTGAGTCCCTTCAGCGTCAGTTTCATTTGTGGCGCCCCTCGAGCAGCAGCTATACGCGGTCTGACCGTCTTGCCAATTTTGCCGCCTAGCCGTTGTTGCTGACCCTGTTTAATCTGGCCGCGCATAGTTCCTTTTGCCGCGCCCAATGCAGAACGTGCTCCCGAGGCGATAATACTGATAGGGATACCATTAAACACGCTATGGTTACGAGTTGTATCCTTAATACTCAGCACATATTCACCGGGATAAACCGACTTTCCCTGCCATGTTGAGGGAATACGCACAATAGCAGTGGTGGACGTAACACGGAATGTTTCAATAAAACCGTTGATGGCTCCTTGCACTCGTCGCGGTGTTATTCTTTTATTCAGCATAAATCGATATTGGTTGCTGCGGAAATTCGCTGCGTTGAATCGCCCATGCAGCGTAACCACCTGCCCCGGTTGGGCAGGCGTCGGACCCAGGCTGGTAATTGTCTCGGCCTGTGCCGGACTGCTATTGACTATCAGCGCACAAAGCGCCAGCGCCATCATATTCCATTGTCTCATATTCATTTCCACCTTCTGTCCCAGCTATCATTGCGGCATTGATTGTGTTTAGGATCGATCTCCGTGCCTCACCAACCTCTTCTTGCAACTTAGGATCCTGCATCATTTATGTTTCTAAGTTATGCAAACATCAAAACTCCAGCTAAAGCAGGTCAGCTCTTATTGTCCGAGAATTCCTTTTATCAGGTTGCCGACTCCACCCATTTGCTGGGGTTTGGCCGGTAGCTTAAAAGAGGAAGCGGGAATAGACCTGGTATTCATTGACTTCAGACGCACACGATCATCCAGACGCAGCAAAGCCATGCTCTTTACGGAAATATCTTGCTGAATCCGGTTCATAGAATCGAATAACATCATTCCGGTCGCGGCTTTAGTGATCGCCACCATACCCAGCACGGCATTCTGTAAATCTTTGTTCTGCCCAAGCACAACTTCGTGCGACCTTCCATTTTCCACAAAGCGGTACACTTTGCCCGTAATACCTGCAATGGTTTCGGTTTTCCCGGTATCTTTGTATTTGATTGAAGTCTGCGTTTTATGCCGGCCTTTGTTTCCCTTGCCCAGGGCCGCCATCATTCTGGAAAGTTGCGACAAATCCTGAACCACTTCACCGGTAATAGCATAAACCTTGTCACCCAGTTTAAGCATACTTGTCTTGTTCTTCATCGCATCAGTCATATCCATACGAACATGCTGTTTATCGGCATACAGGATGGTTTGCACGCCATTGCCATCTCGCGAGGTCATTTTGTAAACCGCAGTCACATCCGCAAAAACAGCTTGCGAGCTTATTAGCACCATGCCCGCCAACGCAGCGGTTAAATAAAACTCTTTTTTTATTTTCATGTGACGTCTCCCTTTTTGGATTTTCCGATTATTGAAACCAGAGCTTAGTATGATTTTATGCCCTGTCTTTATCTTGCCCGCTTGGAGGCTAACGATTATAGTCGAAGCAAAACAGGCTTTAGGCTGTTACGGTCCTACCCGTTCAATGTTCAGCATCCAACGTTTGTAGATACGCTTCTTTCTAACATGAACAAAAAATAACTTGTTTCTCTGAATTGCCTTTAATACAGTGGTAATAGGGAGGCTGTCCCACCATCTGAAGGAGGTCGTTTTTGAATGGACATCGACATACCCGAAAGGCAGCTTACGGTGACCATAATATAAATGTAACTGCTCTTTATTGTTCATTGGACGATCCAGCCATGCACATTCACCGGGTCCGGGCGGTTGAGCACTGGCAGCTAATTTTGCACGACGAAATCCAAAAATTTTGATATCCCCAATATTAAAAATACGTGCGGTTATTCGTCCTCCGCCACGACATTCCAAAACGTAGGATGGCGATTTTGCATTAGCAGAAATTGGCATAATGGCACTCAGTGCAAAAATCAGCATGGCCAGACCCGAAATGCTTAGCCCTTTCCCCGTTACTGATTTGATTTTTTTTATCTGTTTCATAGGACCCTCTTTTTTCATCTTTTCACTGGAATAATAGTGATCCCTGAGTCCTTGCGGCACAACCCCCCGATCAGGGACCCCCTGATTATCTCTACACCCATAATTGAAATGATTTAAGGATAGGTACCTTAACGGTAGTGGAAATAAAGAGCAGATATGGCTACCATGCGTCGGCAGCGAAACGCTCCCTTTTAAAGAATAATCAGATTTAAGGCTTTCGAATAATGAGTATAGAAAAAACACTACATGCACGCAGCGAATCAAAATGTGAGTTGTGTAAGGCAAGCGAGAATCTGGAAATATATGAAATTCCTCCTGTCTCGAATGCTGATGCAGATGAATGCATCCTGCTGTGTGAAACTTGCCGCGAACAAATTGAAAATCCGGAAAAAGTTGATATCAATCATTGGCGTTGCCTGAACGATACCATGTGGAGCCAGATCCCGGCGGTGCAGGTAATGGCCTGGCGCATGCTCACCCGCTTAAGCGCAGAAGGCTGGCCACAGGATCTGCTCGATATGCTTTATCTGGATGAGACGAATTTGGCCTGGGCGCAGGCAACGGGTGAAGGAAAAAGTGATGACGATACGATTAAACATATGGACAGCAACGGTGCCGTACTCGAGGCGGGCGATACGGTAACGCTAATCAAAGATTTGAATGTTAAAGGGGCCAACTTTACTGCCAAACGCGGCACTGCAGTGCGCGGAATTTCGCTGGTGGCAGACAATCCTGAACATATCGAGGGCCGGGTTAATGGCCAGCAGATTGTGATTTTGACGAAATTCGTTAAAAAATCAAATTAAATCAACCCGTTAACATCTCAAATAAAAATCACGAAAGCTCTATAAATAAACAGGAAAAAAACGAAATACTAAAGTATACTGCCACGCTTCCGGGTGCTTGACCGGTTAGCACCCTTTGTGAACCTGTTTTTTTAATCTCTTATTTTTATCAATCAGGAACACCGGAAAAACTCTTAAGCTGTTCGGCCACGCTCCTCTCTTGAACATTAGAGACCAGGGCCTCCCGCTGTTAAAGAATTCCCTTATCCAGCCCAGACCGGCTCCCGCCAGCATATGCTGCCGTTGGGAGGGCACGACTGGAGTAATTACCCAATGTCATTTGATACCCTCGGCCTGTCGGCCGATCTCCTGCGCGCTATCAGCGAGCAGGGCTATACTGAACCCACCCCGATTCAACGCAAAGCAATTCCTGTTGTTCTTGAAGGCAAAGATGTGCTGGCCGGCGCCCAGACCGGCACCGGCAAGACAGCCGGCTTCACGCTGCCCCTGTTACAACAATTGAGCGTCACCCCGGTTAATAACGGTCATAACGGTCGCCGCCCGATTCGGGCACTGGTTCTCACTCCGACCCGCGAGTTAGCCGCCCAGGTAGGCGACAGCGTGCAAACTTATGGCCGTCACCTGCCACTGCAATCTGCCGTGGTTTTTGGCGGCGTCAAAATCAATCCGCAAATAGCAAAACTGCGCCGTGGCGTCGATATCCTGGTGGCAACACCGGGCCGCCTGCTGGATCACGCCAATCAGAAAACGCTGGATCTATCCCAGATCGAAATCCTGGTACTGGACGAAGCCGACCGCATGTTGGACATGGGCTTCATCCATGATATCCGCAAAATAATGGCGATGCTGCCGGATAAGAACGCACGCCAAACCCTGCTGTTTTCCGCCACCTTCTCCAACGAGATTAAACAACTGGCTAACCGTCTACTTAATAGTCCTGAACTCATCGAAGTAGCACGCCGTAATACGACTGCTGAAACCATTGCCCAGCGAGTTCATCCGGTTGATAAAAACCGTAAACGTGAGCTGCTGAGCCACATGATCGGTACGCATAACTGGCGTCAGGTATTAGTCTTCACGCGCACCAAACACGGCGCCAACCGCCTGTCCCAACAGTTAGAAAAAGACGGTCTGACGGCAACCGCTATTCATGGCAACAAAAGTCAGGGCGCCCGTACCCGGGCATTGGCCGACTTCAAAAACGGCAAGGTGCGAGTACTGGTGGCTACCGATATCGCCGCTCGCGGGCTGGACATCGATCAACTTCCACATGTGGTAAATTTTGAGCTGCCCAATGTTCCGGAAGATTACGTGCATCGCATTGGCCGCACCGGTCGCGCCGGTAACGAAGGCGAAGCCATTTCCCTGGTATGTGTAGATGAACTCAAACTGTTACGAGATATCGAACGCCTGTTGAAACGCGAGCTGCCCAACGAAGTTATTGAAGGTTATGAACCTGATCCCAGGATTAAAGCTGAACCCATACAGAATGGTCGAAATGGAAAAGGCCGTTCCCAACCTCGCAATCAAAACCGGGGGCGTAATCAGAGCAGGTCATCAACGAAACCATCAGCAGAAGCACCACGCAAATCCCGTTCAAACTCGTCTGAGGAAAATCGAAGCCAGGCAAAACCTGCACACCGACATGTCAAATCCGGCAATTCAGCGGTAAAACGCCCATCGCGTCCCGGCAGGGTTCGAGAAATCCCGGCCTTACTGGGCGGTGGTTTCCGCGACGAGTAAGCACAACACCTATATCCAGCTGATAAACCGGGGGAAACAGACAACGTCCTGTTTCCCTTTTTTTATTCTCAAATTAATCAACTCAGGGCAATCAGAAAAACAGCCCTTTTCCCGGTTAAACCCCGGATAAGTCCCTTCACGATATGCTTTTCTACTAAATACGCAGAAAATCATTTCACAAGGCACTAACCCGGTTAACCCCTCCCTATGCTGCCCCTCGGCACATCCAGGCACCTGTCTCCTCTTCACGAGGCTAAAACATATATTTCCCTGTCAACCATCTTTTCCCTGCTGCGTTATGACTGTTAACACGCGTGTATTTTTTTAATTAATCATTTTTTAATTCCCGAATCCGTAACTTCCATCCGGATTCAGGTAATAACCCAAGGAGAAGAAAATGAACCGTGTTAAATCTCGGGATTTTTCCCTGTACCCGCTCAAAGTCTATGCTCGCTGGCTGACTTTATTAAGTCTTTTTTCAATTGTACTTTTCAGTTTTTATGGTTGTGATTCCAGTTCAGCGGAAGACTCAAGTTCATCTGAAGGCAATTCCGAACTGGTAATCAGCCTTACCGATGCCGAAGGGGATTTTCTCAGTTACACCGTTGATGTAGTATCTTTAAAAATGCTCAAAAGCAACGGCGCTGAAGTGGAAACCCTGCCACTCACCACGCGCCTGGACTTCGCCCGGTATGTGGAAGTCAGCGAATTTCTCACTGCAGCCACGGTGCCATCCGGCCATTACAGCGGCGCGCGAATTGTGCTGGATTTCAGTAATGCCGAAATCACGGTACAGGATAAAAACGGTAATCCCATTAAAGCAACCGTACAGGACAGTAACGGTAATCCCATCACACAGACAACCGTCGATATTAGCTTTAACGGCCACAGAGATTTTGTGATAGCAGCAGGTATACCGGCACACATAACCCTGGACTTTGATCTCGATGCCTCTAATGCAGTTATCGTTAACGGCACTGAAGCCACCGTTGTGGTCAGCCCGGTACTGGTTGCCGATACCATTCTTGAAGAACCCAAACCCCATCGTTTACGTGGCCTGCTGGGTCGGGTAAATCAGGCCGAAAATCAGTTCAAGGTCTTCATGCGTCCCTTCCGTCACCGCTATGATAACCGTTTCGGTCAACTTAAAGTTTATGTATCTGATAACACCAGTTATGAAATTGATGGCCGGATCTATGCAGGTAACAGCGGTCTGGAAAAACTGGCCAAACTCGACCCGGCTGCGGCGGTGATTGTACTTGGAGTATTAAAATTTGAACCACGTCAATTTGAAGCCCAGGAAGTCTATGCCGGTAGCAGTGTGCCCTGGGGTAATAAGGATATAATCACCGGTAATGTCATTTCACGCGATGGCAATACACTGCTTGTTCGCGGCGCCACTATTATTCGCTCTGATGGAAGCTTTTCTTTCAACGACAATACCAGCATCTTGCTAAACAGCAACACCCGCGTGCTAAAACAGGCGGATGTAAACAACAGCTACAGCATTGCCGATATTTCGGTAGGCCAACGTATAACAGTGCTGGGCCGAATTAATGACGATTCCAACCTGAGTCTGAATGCAGATCTTGTACGTATGCGCTACACCAATATCGGCGGCAGCGTGGTTTCGGCAAGTCCACTGGCTGTGGATCTACAGGGAATAGATCGTCGTCGTATAGCCTTGTTCGATTTTAGCGGTACCGGCGTTGATCCCGCCAATGATGCCGATGCAAATTATTACGAAGTGGATTCAGGCTCATTGAGCCTGGAAAATCTGCAAATCGGTGATCCCGTTAAAATCCGCGGTTATGTGCGTCCATTTGCTTCAGCACCGGAAGATTTCAGCGCCCAGACCATTCTGAATGCAGGCAATATGCGTGCGCATCTGATCACCGGCTTTGGCGACGGCAGCCTGAATGCGATCACCAGCATCAGTGAAAATGGCCTGCAACTGAATCTGGATGAGGCCGGTGATGTTCATTATATGTACCGTGCAGGGATCAGCACTGACCTGTTATCCCTGAACAGCATGCCCCTGATTTCAGCCCGTGAATCAGGTAAAGGTTTGTTCATAATTACCCAGGGCCATTCGGTTAGAGTCTATATAACATTTATCGGCTTCCAGACTGCATTGGGTGAAGCCCTGGATGGCAACACAGCGGTGCTTTCAGTTCATGCCCACGGCGTATACGATGGCGATCAGAACCAGCTACTGGCAGCGAAAATAAATGTTAGACTGTTATAAACTGAAACCATTTAAATAAACTATCCCGCTGCAGGCAGCAGGACATTACACCCAAAGAAATTAAAAACCTGTAAATACGCCACCGGCTAAGGCCGGTGGCTTCGGCTTACGACTAACAACCCGCAGGATAACCTTGATATCTACACCATTCCACATATCCACTCTTTGCTCCTTAAACGCCTCTGTTTATTAACACAAGCAAGGAACAACTGAATGCCTCGCTCTCCGCTGTTTTCTCTTTTAATTATTTTTCCAGCCTCTGTTTCGGCCGTGACTTTGTATGATTCCCTCAAACCAGAACTCCAGGACAACAGCCTCCGCCTGGAATATAGCAGTGGTCTGGAGAATTCAAAAAATTTCTACGGGGAACTGGATCTGACAATAGCAACAAACAATCATCTTCTGCTTGGCAGCGGTAAATCGGATATCCTCACTTCCACTAATCGGCTGCAACTTTATAATTTCATGCTGGGTTACAATTCACCCTACGGCGAACCTTTCGAATTTGGCTTAGTCTACGACTACTGGGGTAACACCGATGAGCTATGGACCAACACACTGTCTATACCCCTGCGCTGGAACACCCGAGACTGGAGCATGACGCTGCAACCACAGTTCATGCAGATTAATCTCTATAGCCAACGTTTCAATAAACCACGACACCTGCATCACAGCAACAGCCGGTCACTGTCAGGCTCTATCCGTTATTATGGTTTTGATCGCTGGGAACTGGGTATCGCCGGTTCAAGATACCGTTACGAAGCAGATCTTGGCAAACTCAATAACCCTCTGGCCCGCCTTCTGTTCAGCGACGTGACGCTGGTGCTGAGCTACGGATTTCCACGCTCACGCTTTTCCGGAAATATCGCCTATAATTTTGACGCCTGGCGTCTGGGCGTAAAGCAGGAGCAGACTGTCTCAGCGGTGGATTCCAGTCGGCTGATAATCACCTCGCTAAACACAAGCTTCTATTTGACTGATGATTTTTCCCTGAGCATAGAAGGCGGGTATATAGACATCAAAAACAGCGAGCCGTACAATTATTTAAACCTGAGAATGCAGGTTTTTTTCTAAACAAAGTGTGGAGGAAGAAAGAATCCGCAACAAGAGCTTAACACCGTGAACACGGCATTCCCTCCATTTCATGTCAACCAATGGCGAACAGTTGCGTTATTCCTGATAGTAACGCAATAACTGCAAGCCTGAAGGATACTCCATGAGATATGTCATTGTTTTTACCTGCATGCAACCGCCGCAAGTACACACAAAACACTTTCTCCATTAAAATGAACATGCCATCATGTTATTTCACCGGCCAGGATGCCCGGCTGGTTGAACATCGGCAACAGAAGGAGCAGGTTCTGGACAGCAATGCGGCATTGGATCGCTTTTTGGCGGGTGTGGAGAAACGGGCTTACCGTATGACACACATCGCCACCAGCAACTCGGACGATGCTCTTGATATCATTCAGGATGCCATGCTTACATTGGTCAGGCGCTATGCAAACAAGCCGGAACGAGAATGGGGACCACTGTTCCATCGCATCCTGCAAAACCAGATCCGCGACTGGTATCGTCGCCAGAAAGTCCGTAACCGGCTGATCGCCTGGTTTTCGAGCGACAACGAAAAGGATGACTTCATTCATACCCTGCCTGCAGCCGAAAACAGCGGTCCGCTGGCGCAGGTGAACAACGCGGCGATGACCGAAAAACTGGAACAGGCACTGCAAAACCTGCCCCTCCGTCAACAACAAACCTTCCTGTTGCGGGTATGGGAAGGGCTGAATGTCAATGAAACCGCCAGGGCCATGGGCATTAGCAGCGGCAGCGTTAAAACCCACTACTCTCGCGCGGTGCATAGCCTGCGCGAAAAACTGGGAGATTACTACGATGCAGGATGACAGCAAACTGAACAACCGGATCCGAAGTACACTGGATGCCAGCCTGGACAAGCTTGATCCAGACGTGCGTCGACGTCTGCAACAGGCACGACACGCTGCTCTGGAGACAAGCGCAAAACCGCGCATGCCCTTCTGGCAACCGGCCGGCGCTTTGCTCCTGGTGAGTGTCCTGCTGCTTTCGGTATTCATCTGGCCGGAGCGGCAAAATATGCCGGCACCCATGGCTCTGGCCGACCTGGAACTCATGACTGCCGATGACAGCCTGCAACTGTATGAGGATCTTGATTTTTATCAATGGCTGTTGGAGAGCGACAGCAATGCGGGTTAGTTTCTGCTTACTGTTGTTGCTGGCCGTGCCCGTTAGCGCTCAGGATCTGCAAACAGAAAGCCTGCCAGACGAAGCCTTTCTTGAGTTTCTCGGCAGTTTCGAACAGCCGGAAAAAGATTTGCTCGATCTTGCCCTCGATGCCGTCGAAGATGAAGCAAAACAAACCCAGGCAAAGCAGCTTAGCCCTGAGGAGAACGACTCTCATGACACGAACTAGTTTACTTATCGCCCTGTTTATAACACTACTGTTGCCAGGCGTTGCCCCGGCAGCTGAGGACTGGAATGATCTCAGTCACGAACAACAACGTATACTTAAGCGCTTCGAACCCCGCTGGGATCAGATCCCGGAAAAACGCCGCGAACGCCTTGCCCGCGGCGCCGAACGCTGGATGCAGATGACCCCTGAACAACGGCAAAAAAGTAAACAGCGTCTAAAGCGCTGGCAGAAAATGACTCCCGAACAACGCGCGCAGGTGCGTGAACGCTATCAGCGCTTTCGTCAACTGAGTCCGGAACAGCAGCAACGTCTGCGCCAGAAACACAACTGGTTCAAAAGTCTAGCGCCCGAAAAACGCCAGGCCCTACGCGAACGCTGGCGCAATATGCCACCGGAGCAACGCCAGAGAGTCCGCGAACGCTGGCGCAATATGCCACCTGAACAACGCCAACGCCTGCGCCAGCGAATGCAGGACTACCGCAATCATCGGTCACGAACTCGCTAAAGGGTGGGCAGGAGAGTCATCTGGACGCTCATAAACTGCGGATGGCTCCCTCTCCCAGTCCTGGGAGAGGACTTGCCGAGAGTTCAAGAATCCACCTCGAACCTATATCCCCCCTCATCCCAACCTTCTCCCCCTCGTGGGAAAAGGATCAAACCCTAAATAGCCGTCTGAAAACGGGGGATTTACGGATCCCCTACCGGGGACTGTGAATACTCCACCGGCTAAAAGCCGCTGGCTTCGGGTTACGGCTGAAAGCCGGATAGCTCCCTCTCCCAGGATCTGGGAGAGGGCTAGGGAGAGGGTTCAAGAATCTGCCGCAAACCGATC
>VAPL010049028.1_pt1 | contig 10413 bp, 4 predicted proteins | sample 3395061 | NCBI WGS metagenome assembly VAPL01 (sample SAMN08290444, study PRJNA428436) | hydrothermal vent metagenome | isolation source: Deep-sea hydrothermal vent chimney 2 | place: Pacific Ocean: Juan De Fuca Ridge | depth 2182 m m
TCCGGCAATAATCATTACACAATACATCAATTTTCCAATAAATTTGCAGTAGTACCAAGAATAATATCATTTCCTTTTGCAGGCAAATTTTTTCGCTGTATCTTAGCCCTCTCACAAATCCTTCAGCCTGATGAATTATGTCCTTTTTGATAGTTCGGTAAGAGACCAATTGCTGCCTTTTACATTTACGCGTCCTGTGGCAGATATACGCTTGGGAATTAACACCATTCGTGAAAAATGGGAATATTTCCTAAAACAGAAAACGACTACGTTAACCCGTGATTATCTCTCTGAAAAGTTTCCCCTCAAAACAGAGGAAGAAAATATATTGATTAATGCATCTGCTTTACCAGATAAAAGTCTGGCCGGGCAGGTGATGAAGCTGGAAGAGGGGATGGCACTTGTACATGGCAACGTGGTGATTGCCATGTTTGTACATGCCGAAGACATTGAAAAAGTGGATGTTTCCCAGCTTGAGGCTGTCGAAGTAAAACAAGAGATACGGCAATTGCAACACGTCTATCAAATATTCTCTATGAACAACGTCGCGATTCGTGAGGACTTCCCGTTATTGACCTCTGGAAGGAAATCCCAGCCGTTGAGCAAGACAAATTTTGTGCAGGGTGATGAAGCTGATATCTTTATTGAAGAGGGTGCACAAGTTGAGTTCGCATTCTTAAACACCTCTGGCGGGCCTGTATATATTGGAAAAGACACGGTTGTCATGGAAGGTGCCAAAATCCGCGGGCCTTTTGTATTATGCGAACATTCCACAGTAAAAATGGATGCCAAAATTTACGGCGGGACTACCATTGGGCCGTACTGTAAAGTGGGAGGGGAGATTTCCAATTCGGTTATTTTCGGATACTCCAACAAAGGACACGACGGCTTTCTTGGCAATTCTGTGCTGGGCGAATGGTGTAATATCGGTGCAGATACCAATGTCTCCAACCTGAAAAATAATTACCAACCTGTCAAACTTTGGTCGTATGTTTCGGAGCATTTTGAGAATACCGGAGAGCAGTTTTGCGGGCTGATGATGGGTGATCATTCCAAAACAGGTATCAACACGATGTTTAATACCGGCACGGTGGTGGGCGTATATGCCAATATTTTTGGTGATGGCTACCAGCGGAACTTTATTCCCTCTTTTTCGTGGGGAGGAAAACAGGGATTGACGCATTATAACCTGCAGAAGGCTTTCCATGTTGCCGAAGCTGTTTTTGCCCGGCGCGATATGGTTTTCGATGAAACGGAAAAGAAAATTCTGACCCATATTTACGAAAGAACATACGACAAGCGCCGGTAACAAACACATCCTGACAAAATGCGGTTGCTTTTGTCTGTGGTACGGTCATTGCCTTTTGGATGACAACAAATTGTAGATGATTTTTTAAAATATATAAACCAGGGTGTTATGGCTTTAAAACACAACCTGTACCGACGGTGCCTGTTGTCAGCCTGACAAATTGACCGAGAGGATTTTTTATGAAAGATATTTTTGCACTTCAGGATATTATGAATGGTGATACGGAATTTTTTCCGCTTTTGTCTCCTGAGGACGAGAAAGTGATGAATGAGGAAGAGATTCCGGAGGAACTTCCTATATTGCCGGTACGGAATACGGTTTTATTTCCGGGTGTCGTCTTCCCGATTACTGCCGGCAGGGATAAAAGCATTAAACTAATACGGGAGGCTTATCAGGGCAGCAAGATCATCGGAGTGGTTGCGCAGAAAGATGCCGAAACAGAAGATCCTAAAGAGGGAGATTTGCATAAGGTAGGGACAGTGGCGCGTATCATCAAAATCCTGCAAATGCCTGATGGAAATACCACGGCTATCATTCAGGGAAAAAGAAGATTTACCATTGAAGAAATGTTACGGGAAGAGCCTTACTTTGTTGCTCGTGTGAAAAGTTTTGCTCCGCGTGTTACACCTCTAAAACATGATTTGTTTCATGCGCTGATCTCCTCCATTAGAGATTTGTCGGTTCAGATTATTGAAAAATCACCGATTATTCCTTCCGAAGCTGCCTTTGCTATCAATAATATTGAAAGTGCCGTTTTTCTTGTGAATTTTGTCTCCTCAAACCTGAATGTGGAGAACAAGCAGAAGCAAGTCCTTCTGGAAATGACCAATCTCGAAGAGCGTGCCAACAAAGTGTTGGAGCTGCTTACAAAAGAGTTACAGGTGCTGGAGCTGAAAAATCAGATTCAGACCAAGGTGAAGGTCGATATGGACAAACAGCAACGTGACTACCTGCTGAACCAACAGATAAAGACCATTCAGGAAGAATTGGGCGGTGGTTCGCATGATCAGGATATTCAGCGGCTGCAGGAAAAAGCAGCAAAAAAGAACTGGCCGGAAGAGGTGGGTGAAAGCTTTGAAGAGGAACTCTTGCGCCTGCAGCGGATGAATCCCAATGCTGCCGAATATGCCATCCAAATGAACTATCTTGAATTTCTTGTAGATATGCCCTGGGATTCATTTACCAAAGATAATCTTGACCTGAAACGAGCTCAGAGAGTGTTGGACAAAGACCATTATGGGCTGGAGAAAATCAAGGAACGAATCATCGAATACCTCGCCGTGCTGAAGCTGAAAGATGACATGAAAGCGCCTATTTTATGTTTTGTAGGCCCTCCCGGAGTGGGAAAGACGTCGCTGGGACGCTCTGTTGCCCATGCTTTGGGCAGAAAATATATCCGTATGTCGCTGGGCGGACTGCGTGATGAGTCGGAACTTCGGGGACACCGTAAGACATACATCGGTGCCATGCCGGGAAGAATTTTGCAAAATCTGAAAAAAGCACAATCCTCTAATCCGGTTTTTATGCTGGACGAAATTGACAAGGTGAGCGGCAATAACTATAGTGGTGATCCACAGGCGGCATTGCTGGAAATTCTGGACCCGGAACAGAACAACACCTTTTACGATAATTATCTCGAACTGGATTACGACCTCTCAAAGGTAATGTTTATTGCTACGGCAAACAGCCTCTCAGGGGTTCATCCTGCACTGATAGACCGAATGGAGATTATTGAACTGAGCGGGTACCTGCTGGAGGAGAAGGTGGAAATAGCCCGCAAGCATCTTATCCATAAACAGTTTGAAGAGAATGGTATTAAGAAAGGCCAACTGAGCTTTCCTAAAAAGACACTCGAAATCATTATTGACAAATATACGCGCGAAGCCGGCGTGCGTTGGCTGGAAAAGCAAATTGCCAAAGTCATCCGTAACCGTGCCAGATTCATTGCCATGGGCGAAGATTATAATCCCAAAGTGAACCCAGGAGATTTAACGGAAATTCTAGGGAAACCGCGTTTCTCGCGTGATACGCTTGTCTCTAATAAAATTGCCGGTGTTGTTACCGGATTGGCATGGACGCGGGTAGGCGGCGAAATTCTTTTTGTGGAGGTGAGCCTGAGCAAGGGCGATGGCCGTCATCTGAAGTTGACCGGAAACCTTGGTGATGTTATGAAAGAATCGGCTTTACTGGCTTATGAATATCTCAAAGCACATGCTACTTACGTAGATTTGGACCCGGATATTTTCAGTAAGTGGGATGTACATATTCATGTTCCTGAAGGGGCAACGCCAAAAGACGGCCCCTCTGCCGGAGTAACTATGCTTACAGCACTAACCTCGGCTTTTACCCATCGAATGGTAAAGCCTTTGCTTGCCATGACTGGCGAAATTACCCTGCGTGGAAAAGTATTGCCTGTGGGAGGAATTAAGGAAAAAATTCTGGCAGCCAAGCGAGCCAGAATCAAAACCATCCTTCTTTCACGCGAAAACGAAAAGGATATTGAAGAGATCCCGGAAAGATATATTACAGGCTTACAGTTTGTTTATGTGGATAACATGCTGGAAGTGCTTGACTTTGCTTTGCTGAAGCAGCAGGTGAAAGCTTAGGATAGTAAAATGCACAGTCCATTTCCTTTGAGTAAAAGATGACGGTATGCAGGATCATAGAGACAGCACCCGTATCGAATAAAATTCTTTTTTATCAGGGAAGATTATCGCGCTTATTTCACAGGCCTTTTAAAAATATAACGTGTAATAAATATTCCTTTCGCTATCAGATTACTATAATGCACGACACACCAACTAAAAAAGGCTGTCTTTTTGAGACAGCCTTTTTTAAAGATTAAAATAAGCCTATTTTGATGGAGCCGGATTATCAACGAGAGTAAATTCCGGATTGGGACCTGACTTGGTACACTGGAAAGTGACAGTAGGCGTTTGCGTGCTTCCATCATTTTCGTACACTTTGTAACTAATAACATACATTACATCTATACCACTTACCTGTGCTACGGCATTGGGGAATTTGGCTTGGAGCATCACTGCAACACCTTCCTTAATGCGTTTCTGGATGAGAGCGATAGCGTCAGCTTCAGATAGCCCTTTATATTCGGGCTGTGGGTAAGCAGCTGTGTTTCGTTGTGAAATACGTGCATCAAAATCACCATAGTGCGCATCGGCACCATAATAATATTCTCCTGTCCCGTATTTGTTAACGAGATTCTTCTTATTCGGATCATTTTTTACCGCATCAACAATTAACTGGTAGTCTGCTAAAGTCATGGTGAAAATCACCGTTGGATCGAAAACCCATTTTGTTCCGGTATTGATAAACTGACCTGTTTTCATTTCAACAGGATTGTATTTAGTCCATTGTGAACTGGTAAAGGTATATTGATCGGCACGGGTTTGTGTCCCCCCTGAATAGTACTTGTACACAACAACTATCTGATCGCCCTCCTGAGCGAAAGGGTATTTATTAGATAGGAATTGGGGTAAATAGTTGTCAGGAAGTTCAGAGCTGGAAAAATTATCGTATTTCCCTGGTGCTCCCATGCTATTATAATCTTCCGAATTAAGTACATATACACCTTTTTCAGTACCCCACGAGCCATTTAACAGGCGGTATAAGCCACTCTCTTTAATAACATTCGGAGTGGTATTTCCACTTCCTGATATGGTACCATTTACTTTAACCCAATTTACTTCCCAGGTGGCAGCATTGTTTGTGTCAGAGACATATTTAAAGGCTATGTGAATAGTTTTCCCACTGTAGGCAGAAAGGTCTACTTTCTCGGAAGTTACAAAAGGCCAATTGCTACCGGTAGGTAAAGTAGAGATTGTTACCGGAGTCCAGGTTGCAGAGGCCACATCACCAGTGTAATCTGTGGAAACCTGAACTGTAGTTTGATCCCACTGATTGTGAAGATAGTTAATGGCCTGATCAATTTGCATATTCGGATTTGAAAAACCACTCAGGTTGATGGCCGGCGAAATGAGCCAGTCTTCGTTATCGTAATTCTTACCTGTACTACTCAAATGTCCTGACATTTTTGCGTACTGATCTTGTTTGTAAGAAGCAGCAGTCCAGTTTTGATCACCAGTTATGCTAACGGTCTGGAAATCACCCAAAGAGCCATTAAATTCTTCATCAAGTATATTAACTTCTCCTCCTGCTGGATCGGTTGTGGCATATTTGTAATTAACCATTTCCAGTGTACTGTCTGCAACAGTTGGATATTTGGTCTTCAGAAACTCAGGAATGTAGCTTGCCGGAGGATTAGAAGGTGAAAAAAACTTGTAAATCATTACTGCACCTCCCATGGCTGTATAGTCAGCATTATTTAAACTATACTGATTGGCACTGGTATATGCTTCAAGAGCAGTAATGGATCCAAGGTTGAAATTGTATGAAACAACTGAAGAGGAGCCTTTCCCCAAGGCGGGATACATACTTGTCAGAAGATTGGGTACATATTTAGCTGCATAACCTTCGGGAAGGGAATTAGTTGACTTGATGCTTTTTGCCACAAGGGTATCTTTAGCATTGGTAGCGTCAGCAAGTGCTTTAGACGAGATAGCCGCGTAATCTGCCTTAGTGAGCGTGTAGCTAAATTTAGCCTGTGGAGGCTGGACATCCTTATTCAACAGGTTGTAGGTGTCATTCATTGGATTACACGATGAAAGCGTAACAATGAATATTAAAAGAATTTTAGATAACTTATTCATCTTTATAAGATTTTTATGGTTAAGTATTCAAATTGTGAATTAGAATCTGATTCTCAAACCGGTGTACCAGGTTCGACCAAATCCGTACCAGACTAAAGCAGATGCTGCATCATGATTAATTCCATCGGTAGCATCTGCAACATAGACAGTATTAAACAGGTTGTAAACATTTCCGTAAAGGGATGCCTTGAGCGTGCCAATTTGGAATCTGTAATTTACATTCAGAGATAAAATCCCAAAATCAGGAAGTTTCCATGCATCAGTAAAATCTGTAATTTTGGTCCGGTTAGACGGGTCGAAATTTGCATAATTTCTGGCATAATATTTATAACCGGCACCAACTTTCATGTGTGGGAAAATTTCTATTTCGGCTTGAAGTGCAGCAGTTGTTTGTGCCGAGTTTCCAACGTGTAAACCTTTCAGGTATGCGTTGAACGTTCCCTGAGGTACATTATTGACATCATAGGCTGTGAATGATACATTGTTTGTCCATTTCCAGTCGCCTATCGAAAGCATTCCTATTAAAGACAGTTTGGGAACAGGCTTGTATTGACTTGTAAGCTCAATTCCCTGATGGAGTGAATTCAAACCGCTGATGTTTGCACTAACCTGACCAAGTCTGACATGTAAACCTTTGTCTAACCATTTTGTCCGGTAAAGCCCAAGTCTGATAGTCAGTTTGCTGGAATTGTAACCATAACCTACTTCGTAAGACAACACCCGTTCATATTTTGCATCTTTGTTTGCATCATTGGTATAATTGGGAAAAACGATATTAAAATATGGTGTACGGGTAAAATAGCCACCATTAACATATACATTATTGTGTGCATTGAGGTTGTAGTTGGCGCCTCCTTTTACACTCCATGGCATGAAATTAATCCAACCCGACATTTGGTCACCGGGTTTGTATTGAAAATAATCACGACGGTTGTACGATTTTGATGAAATGGAAGATGAAATGAAAGCAGTGAAGTCTTTCTTTACATATTCAGCCTGAGCATAAACCCCAATTCGCCGGACTATTCCGTCATTATAATATGAATAGTAATCTCCTGGTTTCAAAGGTGTATTAGACGGGCGGTTAATATCCTTATTATCAAGAAAGAAACTACCGCCAAGGAGATCTTTTACCTGTTTGGCATGTTTTCCGATATAATAACGTCCGTCCAGTCCTGCTGTAATGTTAAAATCCTTAATCTTAGTATTTAAGGTGGAAAGGATGCCGTACCACTGGTGCGAGTTAATGCTCATACCAACAATGGCTTGCGACCCGTTAAGCGAGGCTTTGTTGACATTCATCACTGCATTGAAATCGTAATACCCTTCGGGTGTAAGTTTCGTTGTGCTGTATGGTTTGTCAAATTTATAATCCCAGTTTAACATTTGCGATCCGGGACCATCAACCCGTCGGCCACCACCCGTTGCTATTGATGCATAAACAGCTGTTGAGAGAAGGGTGTTCTTTGTGATCTGCCAATAGTCATTCAACGAGGCTTGGGGTTTGTTATAAACATTATAACCATAAGCGCCACCGTACACTTTTCCGTTGCGATATCCGTAATCGCTGTTGTATCTGTATTTTCCCTGAATAGGATAGGGGATATCAGGATTTTCTCCGAGGTAGGTGGTGATTTTGTGTTGGTTGCCCCGCTGGTTGTGCCACTGTGGTGCTCCAAAGAGAGTGAACGAAAGTCGATGCCTGGCACTAAACTCCTTTGCAACGTTTAAGAAATAAGAAAATCCGCTGTAATTGGTACCATTGATATACCCGTCCCCGAATGAATGTGCCCCGGAAAGGGTAACAGCCCATCCGTTTTTCATTAATCCGGTTGACAGCGTAAACATAAACTTGTACATTCCATCATTTCCCATCCCTGTATAGATTGAGCCGCCTTTATTAGCATCAGTACTTTTTGTAATAATGTTAATTGTTCCACCTACTGATGAAAGCGCCAGTTTGGAGGCTCCAAGTCCACGTTGTACCTGAATGCTTTGCGTTACATCGGAAAGACCTGCCCAGTCAGACCAGTAAACATGGCCATTTTCCATGTCGTTAACAGGAACTCCGTTAATGAGCACCCCGATATTGTTAGAGCTAAAACCACGGAGGTTAATACGGGAGTCTCCGTATCCACCACCTTCTCTTGTTACATAAACCGAAGGCGTGAATTTTAGTATTTGCGGGAATTCCTGATTGCCAAGCTTTTCGCGAATGATTTGCGGCTGAATAGTTGAAATAGCAACCGGGGTTTTGCGGTCAACGGCAATAGAGGCAAAAACATTGACTTCGGATAAACCAACAGTACTGGATTGGAGAGCAATATTCCCTAAACTTTTGGTTACGCCCTGATGAATAGAAACTTTGATTTCCTTCGACTCATAACCTACAAAGCTGATTTTTAAGGTTTGATTGCCAACCGGGACTTTCAAATTAAAGCTACCATTCAGACTGGTGGTAACACCCGAATGGGTTCCAGCCACAACGATGGTAGCTCCAACGAGAGTCTCGTGGCTGCTGGCGTCCACAACGACACCCTGTACAATGCCCTGGGCAATTGTTGCTCCTGCAAAGAGCAAACTTACCAGCAGGGTTAAAAGTAAATTTGTACGTTTCATAAAACAAAATTTTTTAATTAAAAATAGGTTCCTTAAATTAAGTAGCGAAAATATGGAATTATTCGGCTCATTAGTATGAAATTTTTATTAAGAAACATTCTGAAATAGTGATTAGGCCTCACTTTTTGGCGTAATTGAAAGTGAAACAATCGGTTATGTTCCCTCTAATTGTTGAAAAACCCATAAAAAAAGTTAATAAATAATTGCTAATGGTTGAGATATAGTACTTTAGAAATGGATTTTTAAGGTTAAGTTAAAGTTAATTCCGAACGATGAGAAGCCTCTGAAGTCTTTCGCATTGTGATGTCGGCCGGCTTTTCCGGTCTCAATGTATATTCTATTCAAAAGCTTATTGTACCACATCCATTCCAAATGGAAATTTAAGAACCTGAAAAGCCTGAAGTTCTTAAATGCACCCAATTGCTGCTCTCTGCTGTCCCTCCCACGTACAGGTTATTCAAAGACAATTTTTTGGCTCCACACGTTTTTGGTTGTGATTAGACGAAGGACATAAACTCCTTTAAAAGAAGCAGGGAAATTGTACTTCAAGGTGTTCTGACCATTTGTGAGTTCGATAGTACGGCTAAATACCAATTTACCGGTAAAGTCTATAAGCTGTAATGTTCCCCCCTTGTCAGGAGAAGTAAAGGGAATAGATAAATTTACCTCTCCATTGTGTACCGGGTTGGGGAATACCAGAAAGTGATTAGGATTTTCAGAAGTACCTATACTTCTGATACCCGTAAGAACCCCGCTATTGGTAACAAAGAGGTGAGCAAAATTCTGATAATAAATATTAGCGATGGTTGCATCGTGAATAATCAATGTATTCTCATCGTTTTCATTGTCAGCAGCTGCACTCCAGTTATGTGAGCCTGTCAAAACAAATGGGTCAGATGTAGGTTCACCTTCATCAACAATCATATACTTGTTATGCATGATCCCGGAATTTTTATTATAATAAATATAATGGGTGGCTCCCAAAGCATTAATAAGCGTAGTATTTACTGAGGCCGCATTATTATTCTTGGCATTAGTGAGCATATTCACCGCATCGCCATCTGCCTTTTTTGCAGCAATAGCGGTGGCTATTTCATTTCGGGTAATCAGCATAGTAGCAATACTCAAATCGTGGTTGGTAGTATTAATGTGATTTACGATTTGGGCATTAGTTCCATCAGTCGGGCTAAAGTAGCATTCAACCCGGTCGCCATTTATCATAAATTTGTGAGGTGTATTGTCCTTTTTTGCCGATCCAAAATGAGCCTTGGCAGCATCAGCTTTGTCGCCATGAGAGCCCCACATTTCCTCAAATTCAATTTGGTAAGTGCGTGCCAGACTCTGATCTTGCACAATGATTACATTATTGGCATCACGATCAATCTGCTCTTCAGTAAAGTTGGTTGATCCTGTCCAAACAATTGGGTCGTCCGGATTACCGGATTGCGCATCAATAATAACGAATTTGTTATGCATAATACCGAGACGTTGATAACTGTTTGGGCCGATAAGTACATGAACAGCGGTGCCAGCCAACTCGCCGAACCCTATATTTGCTGTGGTACCGCCACCAATCACCCGAACCCGCACACCACGATTAGCAGCGGCTACTAATGCCTTGCTAATGTCACTGATTCCGTTATTGTTCATATTATAAATAGCCATGTCTATGGTGTACTTTGCACGCTTAATATAACTTATCAATGTATCGTCAATGGTTCCCGGAAGATATATTGCATCAACTCCTGTGGAATAAGA
>VAPL010420250.1_pt1 | contig 10413 bp, 10 predicted proteins | sample 3395061 | NCBI WGS metagenome assembly VAPL01 (sample SAMN08290444, study PRJNA428436) | hydrothermal vent metagenome | isolation source: Deep-sea hydrothermal vent chimney 2 | place: Pacific Ocean: Juan De Fuca Ridge | depth 2182 m m
CGAAGTCTTTTATCGGGAATCGATTGCTGAGTATGGATTCCCGATAAAAGACTTCGGGAATGACGAACGATTAGTCGGGTACGAACTTACGGGTTGTAACAGTAGATACAAATGTTCTAAAATATCAGATACCTAACGTCACAATAGCGTCATATGATCATGTGGTTCAACTGGGTAGATGTGTGCGTGGGACAATGTTCTCAACAAAATCACTGGAGAACCCATTGTTCTGACAAGGCTTGTATTAACACACATTGAAAAGCAACTCTCAGGAGTCTTCAGGGAAATATGAACGGGATTGGCAAGTCAGATGATCAATTGTCTGCTTGCTTTTGGTTGATACTTTCCGCGCATGATCATTTAGCATTTTGTATACGCGCTTTTTGCGAATTACTACGTTGGAAAACCTTGCTGTAATGTTGACTGCAGCTAAAAGTTCCTGCCTTATTCTCCACAAAATATCACGTGTACAAAATGCCAGATTTTCTGTGAGACGACTATAGAGATTATATTGTGAAGAGGCTAAGACACTATCTTATGCTTTTTCCGAAGCCAATTTAACCGGTTTATTAAGCGATTTCATAAACGCTTCTGCTTCAGAAATAGATTTTTCCATGGCTGCTATCAAACCCGCGATATTCATGGTGACAGCAACAAATTCCTTATCCAGAGAGGCAATTGCTTGTGCATTTAGATTATGTTTGAGATAGAGGACTTGATCCTGAAATGCTGCAAGCACAGGTGCCATTCTGGTTTCGGCACGTTTCATGGCTTTTATCAGTCGGACGAAATGATGATGTGTCAGGCGCAGCTGAGTGCGACTCTGAGTTCGCAATGAGCGATTAGTATATTTCTCCAGCTCCTGTTCCCACTCTTCAAATAGTGTCTCTCCAACTGTCTCAACAGCCTTGATACGATCCTGAACAGCAGTTGCACGTGTTTCACTTAATGAAAACTCATGACTTAGTTTTTTGAATTTTTGCTCCAGCGGACCGCCTTCAACAGCGAGTAATACCGAAAATTCTTCCAATGCGGATTCAAACTGTTGTTTGGCATCTTCCAGGCTGTCACGCGCTGACTCGACTCGATAAACCACCATCTCACGTTTGGTTTTACCAAGTGTTTCCAGTACGCCATAGTAAGCCCCAAACCATTTGGAACGCACCATGCCAGTTAAGGAATGTTGCTTGTCAGCAGTTTCCATGCCTTTATTTCGGGCCAACTGGACACTTTTTTGCTTTTTATTATCAGTTTTTTTCATGTCATTGAGACTCACACAGAAAGCGTATTTTATGACGAGCAGCCTTAAGAAGCAAAACAATTCATTACAAACATCCCGAAATTCCTGGTTTTTAATGTTTTTACGCAACTCTCAATTGGCCCAATACTATCTCCCATGTCGCATGCATCGCTGCATTACCCATCAGTGCGTTATACTCCTCGCAAACTTGCTGCAAACGTTTTTTGCCCATCAATCCACGTTGTCTGCTATGACTCATATTGACAGCCCCCAGTGTTTTGATCTCTTGCATTAACTGCATCGGTGATCTGTATATCAGTTGAATGTCATGTGTTTCAAGACTTCCAGATAACCCAATTTGTTCAAACTGAGGCTCCAGGTCTGTAATAGCCAGAAAATCGTTGACATGACGATATTGATCGACTTGCTGCCATGCTGTTCGTAATTCCCATAAGGTTCGCGGACCAAGTGTACTGAACACAATGTGTCCATCGGTCTTGAGAATACGCTTAAACTCACTAAATACCGCTTTTAAATCAACACACCATTGCAACACCAGGTTTGCAAAAATAATATCAACACAATTATCTTGCAATGCGATTGATTGCGTATCTACTGCCAAATAACTGGCTTTTGTGCCAAGCCGCTGCCGCGCCTGAACCAGCATCGCAGATGCAATATCCACAGCAATAACATTGACACCTGCGCTCGCCAGTAATTCAGTACAAAAGCCTGTTCCTGCACCAACATCCAATGCGGATTGCTCGGGTGACAGCTGATAATCAAATGATTCAAACAACATCAATCCAACTGTCCGCTGTAAGCGTGCAGCAGTATCATATTGTTTTGCTGCTCTGGCAAATGAATTTGCGACTGTATTGATTTTCCAGTCTTGAATAACCTGGACTTTCACTGTTTATCAACACGTTGCATAAAGTCTGTTACCATGCGTTTCATTTGTTGTGGCTGAGACAGAAAAGGGCAATGTCCTGCATTTTTCAATACCTGTATTTCAGCATCGGAATTCAATAATGTAAGTTCATTTGCAACCTGGCTTGGTATTAAGGGATCATGTTCCCCAAGCACAACACAGAGTGGCTGCTTGATCTGCTGAAAAACTGATCTGAGATCGGCATTCTGCAACACATCCAGCCCCCATAGTAATGCATTTCTGTCGGCTGAAGGCGCTTGAGGCAAGCGTTTGCGCACGAACCTAAGTAAGTCACGCGCACTCTCACCCTCACCTTGAGTCATCAGACCAGTAAAACGTGCTAAGGTAATTTGGTCGTTGTCACGTAATGCGCGGGCAAACGTATCGAGTACACCACCATCCATCGCCATCGACCAATCGTTACTCTTTGAATATTTGGGATTGGCGCAGACGAGTATTATAGCTTTCAAAAAATCAGGGAATTCATCTGCCAACTGCAACACCACTGCGCCACCCATCGACCAACCTAGCCAGATTGCAGGTTCAGGCAAAGCCTTGGCCAATTCTGTAACCACTCGCGACATTGAATACTGATCCAGTGCTTCACTGTGTCCATGACCAGGAAGATCGACGAGTGTTACTTGATACTGTTCTGCAACCTGCATCGCAAATTCTCGCCATAATCCACTATGCATCCCCCAACCATGGACCATTATCAGACGTTCGCCCTGTCCATATGTTTCTATGTGTAACGCTGTCATCTGCTAATCTGATTGATTGAAAAATAAGCTGGTAATTTAATCGGGAAATTATGCAACTACTGCTACAACCTGTAAGTTCGGTCACTAATAAATCTGTCATTCCCGAAGTCTTTTATCGGGTACGAACTTACGGGTTGTAACACTACTTAGCTTACCCTCTATTTTGTCCAATAGCTTTGTTGAAAGTGCTCATTTACACCTGTAAACTCCGCGCTTTCGCCTTGCTCTTGAACAAACTAGAGGGTAATCTGAGCAGTTACAGATTACGCTGAGTAACAGCGAAATTATAATAACTGATCCAAAGCATCAAGCAAACGATCAACATGGATATCTTGATGATCACTGGAAAATGTTACCCGTAATCTTGCAGTTCCTTTTGCGACGGTTGGAGGTCGTATTGCAGTTACCCAGAAACCACGCTGCTTCAACCCATCACTAACTTGTATTGCGCGCTGACTCTCACCCAGCAATATTGGCTGAATCGGTGTTATGGAATCCACAGGTTTGATGCCTAGTTGAGTCAATCCATTCTGAAACTGCGTCACCAGATCAACCAACTTTTGACGACGCCAATCATCTGCTTGAACCAACTGCAAAGATGCCCGGGTTGCTTCTGCTACAGCAGCAGGCATCGCAGTTGTATAGATATAAGTACGCGCACGTTGAATCAAAAACTCAATCAATTCTTCAGAACCCGCAACAAATGCACCGAATGTTCCCAGCGCCTTACCCAAAGTAGCCATTAAAATAGGTGCTTGAGACTGAGTTAACCCGGCAACCTGTATACTGCCCTGCCCTTTCGCACCTAACACACCGATACCATGTGCATCATCAACCATCAACCAGGCATCACTTTGTTGTGCGCAGGTTGATAATGCTGGCAGCAGAGCTAGATCACCATCCATACTGAAAACACCATCAGTCACAACCAGCTTGCGATGTGCAGTGGATTGATCAAGCCGACGCTGCAAATCATTGCAGTCCGCATGATGGAAACGCTGAAAACGCGCACCGGATAACAACCCACCATCCAATAACGAAGCATGATTGAGACGGTCTTCAAACACCGCATCAGTTTTACTCAACAACGCTGAAATGACACCTAGATTAGCCATATAACCAGTTGAAAACAATAACACACGCTCGCGACCAACCCAGTCAGCCAGCTCTTCTTCTAATGCATGATGTGCAACAGAATGTCCACTGATTAAATGTGCCGAGCCACTACCAACACCATATTGATTGACTGCTGCTCGAAATGCCGCGACAAGGTCTGGATGGTTTGCAAGACCCAGATAATCATTGCTGGAAAAATTTAAATAGCGCTTGCCATCTGATTCAATTTCAATGCCTTGAGGACTATCCAGTATTTGACGATGGCGATACAGGTTGCTGGTTCGAATAGACGCCAATTCTTCATGCAGATTAAAAGGATGATTCACGAAATTGGCTAAAGAAACCTAATATAGAAATTAAGATGAGTAATTATGACACAGGATTTTTGAATCTGAGCAAAGAAAGGATTTAGTTTATAGAATGCCAAATCACCAAGCATAAGTCTCTCTGCTTTTACCATTACCAAACCCCAGGAGGCAATAAAATATTGACCGAATGGATTTGTAGATGCAATGACATAGGCTTGTTTAAAAAAGCTGGTGCGCTAAAGTACAACAAGTGGATGCAGAACAGCTTGAAGTGTTAGTGGACAGTTTGGACGACAAACACAAAATCTTAAAACAAGGTTTACAACAATATAATAGGAAGCTATCGCTTTGACAAAATCAGCCAATTACTTAGGGCCGGGAAATAAACATGACCACCTGACCCGTTTTTGCGCCCGGATTTAGGTTAGATTCTGTTAACCTGATTGAGCAAAACCACAGGCGTAGTGTGCTACATCGAGGATTTTGCGATTGAAGATCGACAGAAGATGACCTGAAGCTGGGATACAAAACAGTGAGTTATTTATTTACAGACTCTTAGGAACCTGCATGAAATAACTTGAACAATGATGGCGCAGGATTGTTGTTTCTGACGAAACCATCTCAAGATGCGCATAGCTGATCTATGCAACGATTGTGATGGTTTCCTCAGAAACAAAAAGAAACGTCATTCCCGCGAAGGCGGGAACCTGCCAGAATGTTCAAGTTATTTCATGCACGTTCCTGTTAAGACATTTGAGAGAATCTTAATGACTAAAACAACTAGCACTTACTGGAACGTTTTAAAACCAGAAAATAAAGATAAGTGGCAACCTGTTGATGGCCTGGAGGATGTTGTAGAAGAGTTAACATTAAGCATTGACAACGAGACTGGTGAATACACTCGCTTAACTCGGTTTTATCCTGGTGCTGATACAGCATTTTTTGGCGCTAAAAGCCATACATATCCTGAAGAAATTTTTGTAGTCAATGGCCGCCTATATGACGAGGCCTTTAATATGTGGCTGGAAACAGGACATTATGCGAGCAGACCCCCTGGTGAACTACATGGCCCTTTTAGAACAGAGGAAGGGTGTCTGGTTCTTGAGGTTTCTTTTCCTAATAAAGTAACCCTCTAAAACAGCAGAGGACTTACAACGCCCACCGATTTCAACATGCATCTCATTGATTATCAATGAGTAAAAAGGTAACTTGTATGTTACTCAGGTAACTCGCTAGTTTACCCAATCACTGTCTGGCAAGTGCTCATTTATACCTGTAAACTCCGCACTTTCGCCTTACACTTGAACAAAATAGAGGGCAATCTGAGCAGTTACAGATTCCGCTGAGTAGCAACTATATCAAAAGAAGAAAATTTGGTTTTAGAACGCCCTGAAACTCAATATTATCTTGCTTTTCTGATGTGGTAAATTTCTTGATGAACTACAGAACACCAACTTCACTGACAAGTGTCGTTTACTCTTCTTCAGTCTTTTTTGATACAACCCAATATGTAATTCCAAGCGCTAATACAACAGATGCTGTAGCAAATATATACATTGGTGTTAACTCTTTAAAGTCAAATATAATGACTTTTCGACAAATAGCCATGAGAGCGGTCGCGACAACCAATCTCACTGGCAAAACATCATTTCTGATATAGAGTGTGATATTTATAAAAATCTCAACGGCTATTAGAACCGCTAAAAAAGCCCCAAATGTGGCAAGAATATCAGAAATATTTAACAGAAATACTGGAGGTGTGATCAGCCGATTGTAAAGCACATAGATAACATCACCAATCCCCCAAATAATAACCAATGTCATAAGGATTGACAGAATCTTTACTGCAGCCCTTATTGTTTTGTGTAGAAACTGAATTAGCGGATCATCATGCACATCAGGGATTTCATCATGATTTGTGATTTTAGCCTTGTTTTTCATCAATATCTGGTTCTTATTTTTTGAACATCTAATAGAAAATAGTGTGGGTTACATAACCTCTAACCTACGTTTGCATATAATTCAATCTCAATGCAGAATCAACTTTTCAACGTAACGACTCAGCATATTCATCTTTTTGTCCCATAACTGCGTTATTGATGCACAGTGAATGCCTTGTTCTGGAACAATATCTAAATACGCTGAGCAATTATTTTATAACGTATTTTGATCAAACCGAACCTGTCGTATGGACGCCTAATCGTTTAAATAACTGCAAATCTTGATTAGCTTCTGGGTTGTCAGTAGTCAATAGCTTTTCACCATAAAATATAGAATTGGCTCCGGCAAAAAAACTCAATGCCTGCATTTCATCCGACATATCGGTGCGCCCTGCGGATAGTCTTACTCGCGATTCCGGCATCATGATTCTGGCAACTGCCAGGCTACGAATAAAATCCAGCGGATCAAGTTGTTGTGTATCAGCCAATGGCGTTCCTTCAACCTGGACTAGCAGATTAATCGGTACACTTTCAGGATGTTTAGGTAAATTCGCCAATGCTTGCAGCAATCCTGCGCGATCTTTTGCGCTTTCGCCCATCCCAAGAATGCCACCACTGCACACATTCATTCCAGCATCACGTACGCGTTGTAATGTATCCAACCGATCTTGATATGTGCGAGTGCTAATCACTTCTGCATAATATTCTTCGGAAGAATCAAGATTGTGATTGTAATAATCCAAACCAGCCTGTTTCAATTGATCAGTTTGCTGATCGGTCAGCATCCCTAGTGTCATACAGGTTTCTAATCCAAGGTTTTTCACACCTTCGACCATATTGACAATTTCAGCCATGTCACGATCTTTTGGCTCACGCCATGCAGCTCCCATGCAAAAGCGGCTGGCTCCTTGCTGTTTGGCGCGCTGTGCGGCTTGCACTACATCATCAACTGCCATCAGTTTTTGCGCCTTCAGATCAGTATCATAACGAGCACTTTGTGGGCAATACCCACAATCTTCTGAACAACCACCTGTTTTAATGCTCAACAAGGTGCTAATCTGCACTTCATTGACATCAAAATGTTGACGATGCACTGTGTGAGCTTTGTACAATAAATCATTAAACGGCAATGCGAACAATACCTCGATTTCAGCCAAAGTCCAATCGTGTCGCAATTGACTGGTCACTTGCAATGGCAGCTCAGTCACTGCCAGATCAACCATCTGGCTATTGGAGGCTTGTATGGTGGACATGGGTAAACTCCGAAAAATAAGTGATGGGCTAACATGATAGACATGATTAACAAGAGGCTAATCAAGCACCTGTACACAACAGCCCCAAAACAACTCAGGCAATGTCTATCTATTATACAGGACTGGGTCTACCCGCCTACCTGTCTATTATGTGGTGATGACGGTAGTGAGCAGTTAGACCTCTGCCAGCCCTGTCATGTCAGCCTGCCATTTTATCGGGGTGGATGCAGCCTTTGTGCTGCACCGATGCCATCAACCACTAGCATCAAAGCAATTTGCGGTGAATGTCAAATCCGACCACCTGACTTTGACTGCACACATGCCAGCTTTGCCTATCAGGAACCAATCCGCCATCTGATTCATGGACTCAAATTTAGCTCACGATTTGTCAATGCTCGCTTGTTGGCAACACTGATGGCAGAGCAATTACAGGCTATATCAGACAAGCCAAGTTTGCTAATTCCAGTCCCTTTATACTCACAACGTTATCGACAACGTGGTTTTAATCAGTCGATTGAGTTAACCAAGCATTTATCAAAACAATTGAAAATCCCATACAGCTTGAACAGCTGTCACCGCATCCGTAACACTATCCCACAAGCCGAACTGGGAGCAAAACAACGACGCAGAAATCTGCATCGCACATTTTCTGCACAATCTTTACCGAGCATACAATCAATCGCTATTATTGATGATGTGATGACAACCGGCAGTACAGTCAGAGCTATTGCAAAAACATTCAAACGCAGTGGAATGAATAAAATACAAGTTTGGGTTTGTGCCAGAGCATAAGGTAACTCGCAATCAATAATGCACCCATGTTGGATGGAGTTGTTGTCTATCTTAAAGGCGCAACATAGGGCACATGACTGGCTATGTAACTGAAGTTGCAACGCTGAAGACAGATAAAAAGACAAGCAAGATGGGTGCATTATTGATTGTGAGTTGCCTAGGAGGCTGTCCGAGAATAGAGAGCCTTGCGGAAAAACCGGATTTGACCTGATTTTCCCATTATTTTCATTAAATAGAGCAACTATTCGCCTCAATTAATGAAAAGATCAGCCTCAAACCAGCTTCCCCTCGCTACGGCTTCTATTCTCTGACAGCCTCCTAGACACCACACTGCTCTCTAACTAATTTAGAAAAAAGAGCATACAGAATTGACAGAATCAGAAGGAATTATTAAATTCAGCCTGGACTTTACACAGTCTCCGCTACCTGAGCGAATCTCTGATTTATCCAGGCAACGCTTATCTATACTTAATGCCTGGAGAACGATACTCAAACAATTAGGCATGATTGGACAAGACCCACAGCGCTATGGTGGATTAGGCTTTGGCAATATCAGTATTCGTAGCGAACCCAATAATAATACTTTCCTGATAACTGGAACCCAAACCGGAAAGTTGGACTATCTTCAACAACAACATTTCAGCTTGATAACAGCAGCGAACACAGAACTCAACAATATAGTAGCAACTGGAGAAATCCGTCCTTCATCAGAAACACTCACCCACGCTAGTATTTACGCAGCTGACCCAGCCATACAGGCAATTATTCATATCCATTATCCTCTAATCTGGCAAATGACCAGACAACTCAATCTGCCTGCAACAGATAGCAATATAGCTTACGGTACACCAGCGATGGCAACAGCTGTCATCAATATTGTGAAATCCATGCCCACAAGCCAACCTGTTGTATTTTCCATGCTCGGACATGAAGATGGTGTTATTGCTTATGGCGCGAACATAGAGATTATTGCTCAAACAATGATTGGCCTATTAGCGCTTGCGTTGAAGATTGATAATGACTCAGCATAAAAAGACCCAATAATTATACTTTAAATGGTTACAGCATTGATAACGTGTTTATTGATAAGAGTAAGAGACTAAATCAGTCTCATAGTCTGACTTCGCAACTGTTTTAGCAACGCAGTTATCGCAAAAAGCAGTCGCGAGAAAACCATGATTGTAACTGCGCGAAGTATCTGTTACTACTAGTACTCCGTCAACATTATATTGACGAGTATAGAAAGCCGACAAATGGTCATCTGCGTTGTTGCACTCGTTTAGATTAGCTCGCTAGTCCTGCACTCGTGCGCCTAGCAGCTAACCACTTCTCAACTCTCTATACTCATCAATATAACATTGACGGAGCACCAGAAACACTGGCGATTTATCTACATTTTAATGAATTATAGAAGATAGAATACCCAACCATTAAAACGATTAAATTGCTTTAATTTGTTGAAAAATCTGGCGACACTATCACAAAATATACTTTTAACGAAACTCAGCTATCAGGCTTCGCTATAATTAAGTTGCATTGTTAGCGGGATAAAATCCCGAAAATTATACTCAGCACTGCTATAAATTGCGAAAAATCAATGTGTTGCATTCGCCCAAGAGCAAGGCGTGATGACGAGTCATCGCTGGTTCTATGGCGAGGAATCACAACGCAGCGATTGGGTGAATGAGACATATTAGAATTCACAATTTATAGCGGTGCTGAGTATATTATTCAGTTAATCAAAAAATCGGTCTGAATACTCACACATGAAAATCTACACTTAAGGTGATGATATTTTATGGAAAACAAAACTGGAGATCTTGACCGCAATTATTTACAGCAAGGTTATCCAACACGACTATTCACGAAACATGCAACGCTGGCCCACATTGCTCACCAGCCTGATGAGCAATGCGGGCTAGATGCTGGATTCCCATTAGCGGAGAATATAATCCAACATGCCTACTACTCATGTAAACAAAGCATGTTGTATTCACTAAAAATTAACAACATATAGATAAATAGTTATCTTGTAAGTTTAGATTAGGACTGATTGATTATGGCAGAACGAA
>VAPL010293266.1_pt1 | contig 10412 bp, 12 predicted proteins | sample 3395061 | NCBI WGS metagenome assembly VAPL01 (sample SAMN08290444, study PRJNA428436) | hydrothermal vent metagenome | isolation source: Deep-sea hydrothermal vent chimney 2 | place: Pacific Ocean: Juan De Fuca Ridge | depth 2182 m m
TCACCCGCTGGAATTGAAAAAGGTGCCAATTTAGCGATGTATTTTGCTGATGATGCATTTGTTGTCACTAACCCTGAGGTTTCCTCAGTAAGAGATTCTGACCGCATGCTAGGGATTTTAGCTAGCAAATCACGTCGAGCCGAAAAAGGTGAGGATGCGATTAAAGAATACTTGCTCCTATCGCGGTATTCACCAAAAAGAGTTAAATTAGGTGAAATGCTAAGTGTTGAAGATGTTCAGGATATTTTATCCCTGCATTTATTAGGTGTAATTCCCGAGTCTAAGTCAGTTTTAAATGCATCTAACTCTGGCACGCCCGTTATCCTGGATGAAGAAAGTAGTGCTGGACAAGCCTACGTTGATGTTGTCGCTCGCTATCTAGGTGAAGACGTTCCGCACCGGTTTATTGACGAAGAGAAAAAAGGTTTGTTTGGAAAGTTATTTGGGAGAAAATAATGAGCTTACTAGACTACTTCAGAACCAACAAACCCAGCTCAGCCTCGGTAGCGAAAGAACGCTTACAAATTTTAGTGGCTCATGAGCGCGCTTCTAGAAACCAACCCTCGTACTTACCAAAGTTACAACAAGAATTACTTGCTGTCGTACGGAAATATGTTAATGTCGAACAAGATGCTATTTCAGTTAATTTTGAACAAGATGATAAGCAAGAAGTTTTAGAGCTTAATATTGTTATACCTGATGAAGCAAGCAAAAAATAACTAATTTTTAACTACTACAAAGAGAAATATTATGACTGAGACTACTATCGGAGCCGCAGCGGGCGCAATCTGGGAATACCTTGACAAAAATGGTGCAACTAGCGTTTCAAAGGTCACCAAAGAAACAGAGGTAAGCAGGAACGACGCTCAAAGAGCTATCGGTTGGCTAGCTAAAGAAGGGAAGCTTAATTTTGAAATGGATAAACGTACTGAATTATTATCGTTAAAATAACAGGGCTATAAACAATCTACAGCTTATAATTTGTAGAGCATGAAAGATATAATGTTTTTACCACGGAGTTCACTGAGAGGCTGTGAATTTATTAACTTTTACTCCCCTCTTTAGCAAAGAGGTATTAGAGGAGGTTTGAGTCTTAAAATAAAGCTTTTTGTTTCAATGAGTTATTTTTTATAAAATCCCCCTCAATCCCCCTTTTTCAAAGGGGGAGGCTAAAAGAATGATTTTTTCACAGCCTCTGAGAGCACAGAGGCTTAACTATTTAAAACTCAGTGTTCTCAGTGGTTATTTTGAAAATTGTTTCTTGTTAAATTAATCTGTGATAAGTTAATAGGCATGTAAAAATAAAAAAACCAGTATTTTATAAAAAATGCTGGTTTTTTTATGGGAAAATTAACGCCCTATTACCTATAACAAAAATATCGTCGCTAAACCTAAAAAGGCTAAAAATCCAACACAGTCTGTTACGGTTGTCAGTAACACCCCTCCAGCAAGTGCTGGGTCAATTCCCATTTTATCCAGAGCCATCGGAATACTTGCACCTGCTGCTGCCGCACAAACTAAATTAATCACCATAGCCGCACCTAACAACATACCCAGATCCATACTCTGGAACCATATACTTGCTATTATCGCCACCACAAACGCCCAGAATAAGCCATTAACAACACCAACCGACAGTTCTTTAAAAAGTAACTGTGTGGCATTTGAATGGCTTACCTGTCTTAATGCTAGTCCCCTGACAACCAAGGTTAATGTCTGACTTCCTGCTATTCCACCCATGCTTGCAACAATCGGCATTAATACCGCTAAAGCAACAATTTCTTCCAGTGTTGCTTCAAATAAACCGATTACCCACGAAGCTAAAAAGGCAGTAACCAAGTTTACGCCTAACCAAACGGCACGTCGTTTTGCACTGGTCATAACGGGAGCAAACATATCCTGCTCTTCATCTAACCCAGCCATGCTCATAATAGAATGGTCAGCCTCTTCTCTAATGACTCCAACGACATCATCAATCGTCACTCGACCCATTAAACGTCCATTTTCTGCAATAACAGGCGCAGAGAGCATTTGCCTCTGCTCAAACATCATCGCAACATCATGAGCCGGCATTAAATAAGAAACACCTTTTATCTTAGCATCCATAGCATCTGCAACTTTCGTTGAAGGTGGGTTAGATAATAAGTCTGCTAGTGTCAACACTCCCAGTAAATGATCAGAACGGTCGACAACAATTAAACTGTCCGTTGCTGCAGGCATATCTCCTCTTTGGTGTAGATAGCGCATTACAACCTCAAGAGTCACATCAGGTCGAATGGTTAAAACATCCAGAGACATAAGTCCTCCAGCTGTATGCTCATCATAACTTAATGCGGATTCCAGGCGGTTTCTTTCATGAACCCCCATAGTCTCCATTACTTCTGACAATAAAGGCTCAGGTAAAACATGCAACAAATCCACCATGTCACTGGATTCAAGGTTTTCTGTTGCTTTAATTAAGTCTCGCCTATCTGTTATTTTTAATAGGCTCTGTCCAACTTCTGTATGCACCCGCACAAGAATCTCGCCCATTACATTGGGAGGAATAACTTTCCAAATTTTAGATCGCTGCTCAATATCCAATGCCTCGAGCACATGTGCGGTTTCCGCAGGAAAGAGGGAGTGAACAAAATCCCTAATTTGAACCTGTGAACCAGTCTCTAGCAATTCAGTCGCTTGAACTAATAAATTTTCATTTTTTTCTTGGTTTAGAATTGATGACGGCATAAGGTAAGCATAATAAATAAAAGGTTAAAAGGGGGGCTAAGGTAACTTTATAACTTGGTAGAGCCAGTGGAAATTTATCAAAAAGAGCATTGATAATTTGCACCTACGGAGTTTCATCAGAAGACTTGTTACTCTACTTTTCGTATCCCTAGCAAGCAAAGTATAAAAACTATTCGATGGCGAGTTAAATTTGTAGTTTTAACAAATAAGTAGGGGATCAAAATTATTTTAACATTTTGAATCAATAAACCTTGGAAGTGAGACTTTAGCCTCGCCTGACTCGTGCGAGGCTAAAGTCTCACTTCCAAATGTTAGAATAAATATTGTTAGCTACTTATATCTTCACGAGTAACAGTCTTTTGGATACAGGTTTTAACCTGCACCTACAGTAATGGATAAGTTTTTAAAATAGCTTTATCAACTATTCTTTAACAATCTTAGCGTAACTCTCTATGACGAGTAATTACATTTAAGTCTCCCTTGCTAAAATATTTAACCAGCATTTCAACTATATATACTGACCGGTGCTGACCACCAGTACATCCAATCCCAATAGTTAAATAACTACGGTTATCCGTATCAAATCGCTCCACCCATTTCTCAAGAAACAAACATATATCTTGAAATAAATTTTGGGCATCTTCTGATTTATTTAAAAAATCTATAACGGGCTTATCTTTCCCTGTAAAGCCTCTTAAAGTAGCATCCCAATATGGGTTGGGCAGGCAACGTACATCAAACATAAAATCCACATCAAGAGGCACACCATGCTTGAAACCAAAAGACTGAAACTGTAATGACAAATGCTGTTTATCATCTTTTTCTAAATGACTTTTAATCAGTGCACGTAATTGCTGAACAGTAGTTCGACTGGTATCCATAACAATATTAGCATGATTCAACACTGTTTTTAACATCTCTTTTTCTATTCCCAATGCCTCTTTCAAAGCAACTTGAGGATTAGTTAAAGGGTGCTTTCGTCGTGTTTCACTATACCTTTTAAGCAAAATATCTTCTTCTGCCTGTAAAAATATAATCTCGCAGTCTACCCCTTGACTTCGAATAGTGCTTAAAATCTCTGAAAAACACAATAAACTTTTACTCTGATTTCGCGCATCAATGCCTATTGCAGTTTTTGTATAGGTTAAGGGATCGGCAGGCATCACTTGACTAGCAAACCCTGGAAGCAATGTGATTGGTAAATTATCAATACAATAATACCCACAATCTTCCAAAGTATCCAAGACAATACTTTTACCAGACCCCGAAAGCCCACTAACAATTAAAAGCTTCATATTTTTACATTTAAAGGGCAAAAGATAATAAAACCTTTTGCCCTTTAAATGACTACCTATGACTTCCTGTTTTTTCTTTATGCTTGATAATTTGACGATCTAACTTATCCACCATATTATCAATTGCTTGATACATATCAGCTTTTGTATCATCAGCAAATAATTTTGCACCACTAATCTGTACTGTTGCTTCAGCTTTTTGCTCTAACTTTTCTACTGTTAAAACAACATGAACATCTGTCACATTATCAAAATGACGTTTAAGTTTACTTATCTTTTCTTCTACATGGGTTCTTAATGAATCTGTAACCTCTACATGGTGACCCGTTACACTTACTTGCATGAAATAACTCCTTATTAAAAAACTTTCTATCAATCGTCATAAAAGACGCTTTCTTTGGCTTGAAGGTGGAATAGACATAGCCTCACGATACTTGGCAACCGTTCGCCTGGCAACATTTATTCCTTTTTCTTTCAAAACACCTGACATTTTACTATCACTTAATGGTTTTGCCAGGTTTTCATTTTCAACCATTTCTTTTATAAATGCTCTTATTGCAGTTGCAGAGCATTCCCCACCACTCTCTGTTGAAACATGACTGGAGAAAAAATATTTAAATTCTACTATACCATTAGGCGTATGCATATATTTCTGAGTGGTTACCCGCGATATTGTTGACTCGTGCAACTCTAATTCTTCAGCAATATTTCTTAATACCATGGGTTTCATGGCGATAGCCCCATTTTCAAGAAACCCGGTCTGCTTTTCAACAATACTTCTGGCAACACGTACCAAAGTATCATTTCTACTATGCAAACTTTTAATAAACCACTTTGCTTCTTGCAAGTGCTCTTTCATACTGGTATTTTCTTTACTATTATCAGCTCTCTTTATCATGGCAGAATAAACAGAGTTAACCCGTAATTTTGGCGATATATCAGGATTTAACCCAACAACCCACTCACCTTTACGCTTGGAAACGAAAACATCAGGCACAATATATTCAGAATTTTCTGTTTGTATTTTAGCACCAGGCTTGGGATCCAGGCTCCTGATTAAAGCAATAACTTCAGCCAACTGATACTCAGACAAAGTAAGTTTCCGCATAAGCTTTGCTTGCTCATGGTTCGCTAACAAATCCAAATGACGACGCACTAACTCCATGGCTTCATTTTTATAAGCCACTGTATCTGCAAGTTGTTTTAGCTGAATCGTTAAGCAATCGGCTAAATTTCTAGCAGCAATACCAATAGGGTCAAAATTTTGCACTCTATGCAAAACCCCTTCAACTTCATCCAGTTCCAAATCTTCCAACTGTGACAGCAATCCCTGGAAGATATTTTCAATTGATTCACTAATATAACCATCCATATTAACTGAATCAATAATAGCAATAGCAATAGCCCTGTCTCTTTCAGAAATAGAAAGCATATTTAGTTGCTCTAATAAATACTCATGTAAACTAACGGGTTTACTTCGCTGAGCTTCAAAATCATTTGTTTCTTGTGCTGCAAGCGTAGGCTGTGTATTTTCATAAACATCGTCCCAGGTAGAATCTACAGGCAATTCATCCGGCATATCAGTTTGAGAGCCTTCACTTGTTATTTCATCTTGGCGCTCAGCTTCAGGCTTCTGCTCATCGTTCTTTTGAGCACTTACAACTTCCTCTTCAACTTCCAGCATCATATTAGATTCAAGTGCTTGTTGAATTTCTTGCTGTAAATCTAATGTTGATAGCTGTAATAACTTAATCGCCTGCTGTAACTGAGGCGTCATAGTTAAACTTTGACCGATGCGTAGCTGTAACGATTGCTTCATTAAATAATTTTATCCAACTTAAATATCATATAAATATCTATAAACTGAAGTTATCACCCAAATATACTTTTCTGACTTCTTCATTGGCGACAATTTCTGCCGTACTCCCCTCGGCAATAACTTTTCCTTCATTAAGTATATAGGCTCTGTCACATATTTCCAGTGTTGCCCTCACTTTATGTTCGGTAATTAACACACCAATTCCACGTTGCTTTAAATGCGCTATAATCGCCTGTAGATCAATCACTGAAATAGGATCTACTCCGGCAAAAGGTTCATCCAATAAAATAAACTGCGGATCAGTGGCTAAAGCACGAGCAATTTCAACTCGCCGTCTTTCACCCCCCGACAAACCGAGCGTAATCTGGTCGCGTAAATGGCTAATGCTAAATTCATCCAACAATTCCTCAATGAGTACTTCGCCTTCGCCTTTTGTTAAATCGGCTCGAATTTGTATCACAGCACGTAAATTTTCAACCACTGTTAATTTACGAAACACTGATGGTTCTTGGGCTAAATAACCGACCCCAAGCCTTGCACGACTATGCATGGGGTAATGGGTAATATCCGTATCATCAAGGAATATTTTACCTTTATCCGCTTGAACCAAGCCAACCAGTATATAGAAGCTGGTTGTTTTACCCGCACCATTGGGTCCAAGTAAGCCAACAACTTCACCGCTATCAACATGTAAAGAGACTTCATTGACAACACAGCGCTTATTATAACTTTTAACTATCTGTTTTGATGCTAGTCTTGTCATTCAGCAACCTGGTTTTTTGACTTTGCTTTAAACACCGAATGTACACGCTTAGAGTCCGAGGATTTTTCTCCAGCCTTAATCAAGGCATTTTTACTATCATAAACAATTAATCGACTGGCAGACCGGCTGCTTCCTTGAAAAACGACCGCTTCTTCAATCAAAATTAGTTTGTTTTTAGCGGGATAATATTCTCCGGTTAAACCTTGCCCTCGAATTTCTTCTTTTCCTACACCAGGAAGTTGCCTGAATTTTGCTGGCTTACCCGTAAAAACCATTTTTTCAATATCACCATTTTTTACATAAACAACTAATTTGTCAGACTTAATATGCAAACTTCCCTGAGTTGTTTCTACATTTCCCGTGTAAACACTTGTTCCTGTTTTGTCGTTATATGATGCCGTATTAGAATCAATATGAACAGGTTGGTCAGAATCACTTTCAAGTGCCAAGGCCCACTGCCCCTGGCTCAATAAGAAAGTAATAACAGCAATCTTAATGAAATACATATCGCCCTTTAACATGTGATAAAAATTTTATTTTGATAGGTTGCTTAAAAGTCATCTGCAAACCTACACCTTGCGTTCTATTTTGACCATCAATAATCTCACCCCACCTACGAGTTGTAGCATAACTTGTCGATAATTTAACCTTTAATTCTGAAGTGTTTAACTTAAATTTACTTAAGTTTTTAGCCCTAGCCCGACTAATAAAGACTTTTCCAAGTAACTGTATATGATCTTTATCCGCTTCGATTATTGCTCGTTCTGATTTTATAATCCATGGGGGAATACCAGGGTTGTACAAAGTCATAACGGGGTTTTCTAAATGTGTCGTTTTGTCATCACTATAATGGATCATATTATCAGCCACTAATTCACTTTTTAGCAACCCCGTCTTATCCATTTCTTTTTTATAGTACCCCGTACTAAAGTAATCAGGGCTATGATCTTTAAGCTTAACTTTAACGGTCTCTTTTGGGTTGAAAAAATCAGCTAAAAACCAGGAGCCTAAGGCCAAAAAAAGCAGCACAAAATAAACTTTGTATTGGCCAGGAGTCATTGCATATAACTCTTTAACACTTTATCAAAAGTACCTTGAGCTTGCATAATAAAGTCGCAAACCTCTCTAACAGCACCTAATCCCCCCGAGGTTTCTGTACACCAGTCAGCATATTCTTTAACTGAGTTATTTGCATCATTAACGGCTATTGATAAGCCAACACGAACCATAATGGGTAAATCAAGCAAGTCATCGCCCATATGAGCTGCTTGCTCGGGTTTGATTCCTATCGTTTGAATTATTTCATTAAATGCTGCAATTTTGTTTTCGTGCCCTTGATAAACATATTTAATACCTAATGCCTTCATTCTTAAAGCAACAGATTGAGACTTACGCCCAGAAATAACGGCTATTTCAACACCTGTTTGCCGTAACAATTTTATACCATGACCATCTCTAGCATGAAAACTTTTGTATTCTTCACCATTCTTATCAAAGAATAATCGACCATCAGTTAACACACCATCAACGTCAAGAATCAATAATTTTAACTGTTTAGCTTTCTGTGTTATTTCATCCATTTTTGCCATTTTTGCCATTTTTACACGATACCTGCGCGGACTAAATCATGCATATTTAATGCGCCGACTAAGTTATTGTTTTCCTCTGCAACCAATAAAGCACTAATCTTCTTTTCTTGCATGATTTTCATTGCCTCCACGGCTAATATATCAGCTTTTATGACAGTACAAGAAGTTGTCATTACCTCTGATATTTTTGTCTGCTGGATATTAGAGTTATTCCCCAGCATTCGTCTTAAATCGCCATCCGTAAAAACGCCAACTATTTGATTATTCTGGTCAACGATAGCCGTCATTCCTAATTTCTTTTCTGTCATTTCCAATAGCGCATCAGACACAAAGGCACTCTCTATAACAGCAGGCATTTCCGCTCCTTCGTGCATAATATCATTAACCATCAACAATAAGCGCTTACCTAAACTGCCAGCTGGGTGTGATAATGCAAAATCATCTCGGGTAAAGCCTTTAACCTCCAGCAAGGAGACAGCTAAAGCATCTCCCATCACTAATGCCGCCGTTGTACTTGCTGTGGGAGCTAACCCTAAAGGACAGGCTTCTTGAGCAACAGCAACATTCAGGTGTACCGTTGCAAATTTCGCCAACGCCGAAGCAGGATTCCCTGTCATCGCAATAAAGGGAACACCAATACGCTTAATAATAGGAAGAATAGTCAGTACTTCGTCTGTCTCACCTGAATTAGACAAAGCCAGCACCACATCTTGCTGTGTAATCATGCCCAAATCACCATGACTTGCTTCACCCGGGTGGACAAAAAAAGCAGGTGTTCCCGTACTGGCTAAAGTCGCTGCAATTTTCCCAGCAATATGCCCAGACTTACCCATCCCGGTGACAACAACGCGCCCTTTACAGTTAAACATTAAATGACAAGCTTGAACAAACGCATCATCAATTTTACTTGCCAAAGCAGAAACAGCCTCTGTTTCTGTCTTAATAACGGCCAAAGCTAATGCTTTTAAATTTTGATCCTGTAGTGAGTCCATCATTAAACCATTGCGCTTTGATAAATAACCCATTGGTATCCACAATAGGCAAGCAACAAGCCAACACCTTCCAAACGATTAATGCGCCCCGACTTAGTTAGGCCATAACCAAAAATAAATAAAACTCCCGTTAGTGCGAGAAGAACAGGAAAGTCCCTTGAAATAACACTTTCAGCAACAGGTCCTGGAGCAATAAGCCCAGGTAAGGAATAAACAGCCAATAAGTTATACATATTTGAACCGATAATATTACCTACCGCAAGATCATCCTCTTTTTTCAACACGCTGGAAATAGAAGCGGCTAATTCTGGCAAACTGGTTCCCAACGCTACAATTGTTAGACCAATAACTAAATCGCTTACTCCAAAGTCTTCTGCAATATTGATTGCCGCCCAAACTAATAGTCGCGAACTCGCTAATAAACCAAATAAACCAAAAGCAAAAAGCATCCAGGCTTTTGTATCAGAAACACTTTCTGGCATTTCAGCAATTAATTCTTGCTCCAAAGGATCATCTAATAATTCTTTTTGCCCAGCTTTTTTTGCGGAACGAATAAGCCAGACTAAAAAAGCAAATAGCATCAGTAGCATTAAAATACCATCAATTACACCTAAACCATCAAATGCCATAAAATAACAAATCAAGCTGACTCCCATCAAAATAGGGAGTTCTCGCCTAAGTAAGCCAGAATTAAATGTCAATGGTGATATAAGCGCAGTAAGCCCTAAAATCAACCCAATATTAGCAATATTCGATCCCAGTGCATTTCCAATGGCCAACCCAGCTTTCCCCTGCCATGATGCAATTGCTGAAACCAGTATTTCTGGTGCGGATGTTCCCAAGCCAACAATCGTTAAACCAATCAATAAAGGTGAGACACCAAACTTCTTAGCAATACCTACCGTACCAATAATAAATTTATCTGCAGCAACGACTAAAACAAGTAATCCAACAACTAAAGCAGCAACATTAAGTAACATAGAATATTTTTGAAATGTGTGTAATTTGTCTATTATGCCATTTTACAACCACTGTACCAAAGGCCTTTTATCTAGGAGGCTGTCCGAGAATAGAAACCGTCGCGAGGGAAAGCCATTTTGAGTCAATTTTTTCGTTCATTTGAATGTAATAGTTTACGCGTGTAACGAAAATGAACGGGAAAAGTGGCCAAAAGGGCTTTTCCCGTACTAGTGCATGGATGCACGTAGGTAGAGCAATGCAGGAGCA
>VAPL010728974.1_pt1 | contig 10407 bp, 11 predicted proteins | sample 3395061 | NCBI WGS metagenome assembly VAPL01 (sample SAMN08290444, study PRJNA428436) | hydrothermal vent metagenome | isolation source: Deep-sea hydrothermal vent chimney 2 | place: Pacific Ocean: Juan De Fuca Ridge | depth 2182 m m
ATGATATGCTTAACTAATCCCTGCATGTCAGTCTGTAAAAAGCGCCCCTGTTGATGCAGGGACGCTTTTTTTTTGCGCGTGATTTGAGTCGGTTAATTGATATAGTGGTTTCGGTATGCACGGTGGATTTGAAGTTGTTTCAACAGGTCTTTTGTAATAGGTCAATGAAGTGAGATATCGATCATAAATATTATATTTTCAGCATCTATTTCAGCATGATTCAGCTACTATCAGGTGACTACTTTAAGATCTGTACACATGCGCAATAATTCACTTTTCAGTACACCATTTAAAACAGGCCTGTATGGCTTGCTGGTCTTTTGTCTGTTGCTTTCGTTTAGTGCTGGCGCAGCTAGATTTAATGCGCAAAAACGTTACTTATATATTCAGCCCGGTCAGAGTGTTTTTAGTATTGTTAAGGTTTTATATCCGAATCAACAGGAGCAGTGGTCACAAATAGTAAAAAAAGTGGTTAAAATTAATCCGCATGCATTTGAAAATGGAAATGCAATAAAAATCAGAGCCGGTCAACGTATTGAGTTGCCGGCTATTCGCACAAAGGCTAAACCAGCCGTAGCTTATAAACCCGTGGTGGTTAAAGCCGTTGCTGTCGGACAGGTTATTAAACGTCGTGGAAAAACCTTTACGATAGCTGAAAAAGACAAGATTAAGCGTGTGAAGAGAAATCTCGATGTCGGCAGTGAAATTTATGTTGGTGATCGGGTGTTTACTGGTGTGAATGGTTTCATTCGTTTGAACATGGTTGATAATGCGAAAATAGATTTGCGTTGTAATAGTGAAATGTTAATTGAAGATTATCAGCTTTTACGGGGCGGCAACCGGAGTGTGATTCATTTAATTAAAGGCAGTGTGAAGAAAATTACCGGCACTATTGGTAAAATGGCCGACGATATTTACGAGATGCACACGCCGTTAGCCACCGTTGGTGTGCGTGGCACAGAATATGCGATTCGTGTGCTGCAGCAGCATGGTTGTGACGGTAGTCTGGATGTAAATAGTAAAGGGCTTTTTGTTAAAGTTAATCGTGGCGCCATTGATGTGAAAACTAAAAAAGAAAAACGTGAAGTTAAGCAGGGAGAAGCGGCTCATCTCGCCGATGATAAAAGTAAAATTATCAGTATAAAAATACAGGACGGAGTGTTTGATAAGGTTCGTCCGCAAGAAAAGAAAAGTGGATTATTCGGTTCGATTTTATGGCTGATTTTATGGCTACCGGTTATTGTTTCAATGAGAAGAATTTTCAGAAATGCAGGATGATGATCAGCAAAGGCTGGATAAGTGGTTGTGGGCCGCACGATTTTTTAAAACCCGACCGCTGGCTGCGCAAGCGATTAGTGGCGGCAAAGTACACTTAAATGGTGAGCGGGTTAAACCATCAAGAAATGTAAAGCCGGGTGATCAGTTGCAAATTACCCGCGGGCAGTTTGAGTTTAAATTAACCATTGTCGGCTTAAATAAAAACCGGCGTCCAGCGGTGGAGGCGCAGGCATTATATTTAGAGGATGAAACAAGTGTAGAAAAACGCAAACAGCTTGCCCAGTCACTAAAAATTCTGAATGCCAATATGCCGCATAGTGAAAAACGCCCAAGTAAAAAACAGCGGCGTCAGATTGTTAAGCTTAAGCGGGTTGAGGGATAGTCGCGAAGCAAATCCCCCTCAGTCCCGCTTTTACTAAGGGGGAGGCAATGCTTAAAAGTCCCTCTTTAGCAAAGAGGGGTTGGGGAGATTTGTGGGGTCGAAGTAAATCTCCCTTTTTAAAGGGAGAAGTCCTGCCGATGGTTAACTAAGTTAATCAGGGAATACACCAGAACTTAACATCCTGGGCTTGTAGAAACTCGACTGCACCGTCACCCTGTAACATGGCAAAGGTTGATAGCATTCCGGCTTCCAGGCAGGTGTTGGCGATTACGCTGACTGAGCGAGGTGCATCCGGTACCGGGTAGCCGGTTTGTGGGTCAAGTATATGGCTGTATCTCACGCCATCTTTTAGCAGGTAACGCCTGGCATCTCCTGATGTGGCAAGGCCACCCTGAAATAATGTGATGTGTCCGGCAGAATTCTCACCGGTGTGTTCCGGGTCGTCGACACCGATGACCCAGGGGGTGCCGCTTTTACGGGGTTTCGGGCAGGTAATGTCGCCACCAAAATTAACCAGAAAACTTTCGTTGGTATGTTGCTTTAAAATGTTGCCAGTTGAGTCGACTGCGTATTCTTTGCCAATACCGCCCAGATCAATTTCCATGTCCTGCGGTAAGTGAATCGATGGTTTGTTCCAGCTGACTTTATTCCAGCCGATTAGAGGTTTTATTTTCTCAACCTGCTGCGAGTCGGGAATGTTGTTGCTGCCATCAAACTTCCAGATTTTACGTAAAACACCGGAAGTGATATCAAATTTTCCGTCACTTAAATCATAGCACTGGTTAGCAAAATCGAGCATCAGTGCGGTTTCATCATCGACCTGTATTTCAGTTCCGTTTGAATGATTGATTTTAAAAATAATATTATCTTCGCGATAACGACTGAATTTTTTTTCAATGCGCTTTGCTTCTTTATAAGCAAGACTGGTGATGTGATTAATGAGTACGGGGTCAGGAGACTCCAGTAATATTTCACAGGGGCAGGCCATCGCAGAGAAGCGGCCGATACTGTAGTCTTTTTTAATTTCAGTGGTTATATCAGGCACAAATTTTCATTCAGAGTATAAAAGTTAATCCGCAAACGGCTAACTATAATATCGCGAATCAGCACAAAGTAGCAATTACCTACGTGATTTGTGCTGATCGCTATATGAGCAGAATGTCTATTTTTTATTCAGTGTTTTAACAATCATTTTTTCAAGATCGGCCGTCTGGTTTTTCTTGAAGCCTTTATGCACTTTAACTAAATTGCCCCGGCGATCAATCAGGTAGGATGTCGGCATTACTTTTAATTGATATAAATTAGGTGTTTTACCTTCCTCATCATAAGCAATGGTAAAGGTTGCCGGATGTTTCTTTAAAAAAGATTTAGCCGCAGAGCGATCGCTATCCAAGTTAATCGCAATAATTTTGAAGCCTTTCTTACCGTAGCGGGCTTCCATATCGTTCATAAATGAAAATGATTTCTGACAGGGTTTGCACCATGAAGCCCAGAAATCTACATAAACAACTTTGTTTCTATAATCGGATAGCTTAACTTTTCCATTATCACCGTCGAGTGTAAATGCCGGGGCTTTTTGTGCAAAAGCGGGTGATGATAAAGCAATGAGTAACAGGGTAATAAGGCTAATAAGTTTTTGAGTCGACGTGAGCACGAATGATTCTCCATAATAAGGTCACAAAAGGCAAAGCAGTTTTTACTGCAGTTTTGATATTTTAGTTTAGTTTTTCTTAAGGTTTCATTAAATGATGCAATTAACTAAATTACAACCGATGGTCGGGAAAATGTGATGCTTTCCTCAATTATTGCTGCTGGCGTTCTATGCAAATTAAATTTTAGTTTCATAAAGTTGATTAATTTATAGTCAATTTTTGATTTTATATAAAATTGTAGCAGATATGGTGCAGTTACTTGTAGATGTAAATTTCTAATGCAAATGCTTAATTTACGCTATGTTTAGGAATACGCTATAAGAATCAATAATATAGATATATCTGTTTTGGGTAAAAATTGGCTTTTTATTAAAAATCTGTTAGATTTCGCTGATCCTGTAATATTATAGTGCAACTGTATTTTAATGGTGCGGCCAGCGCTGTGATTTGGTGCGTTGAATAAGTAAATAAAAATAAGGCGAAACGATGAAAATGGTAACAGCGATTATTAAGCCATTTAAGCTGGATGAAGTGCGTGAATCATTGGCTCAAATAGGTGTTCAGGGGATAACCGTTACCGAAGTTAAGGGCTTCGGGCGGCAAAAGGGGCATACCGAATTATATCGTGGTGCTGAATATGTCGTGGATTTTCTACCGAAGGTGAAGGTGGATATCGCGGTGAAGGTAGATATGGTTGATCAGGTGATTAATGCGATCAGAGAAGCGGCGAATACCGGCAAAATTGGTGATGGCAAAATTTTTGTGTCTGAGCTGGAGCAGGTGATTCGAATAAGAACCGGAGAGTCGGGTCAGGAAGCGCTGTAGTGTTGTGGCTGACGACATGTTGGCTGGTAAACCGATTATGTAATTGTTTGGGGTTAATTAAAAAATGAAAAGAATGTTCTCACGCCTGATGGCAGCTGGCTTGCTGGTGTTATTACCGTTAACCGCCTCTGCACAAGATGCGATAAATGGTGCGGATACTGGTTGGATAATGGCGTCCACTGCACTGGTTTTATTTATGACACTTCCCGGTTTAGCGCTGTTTTACGGCGGCCTGGTGCGCTCACGTAATGTGCTATCGATATTGATGCAATGTTTTGCTATTGCCGGTGTCTCCTCCATTCTCTGGTTAACATTTGGTTATAGTCTGGCGTTTGGCGAGGGTAATAACTGGATCGGTGATTTTAGTAAGGTAATGATGTCCGGTATTGGCAGGGATACGGTTTCCGGCACGATTCCTGAGTCTCTGTTCATGATGTTTCAAATGACCTTTGCCATTATTACCCCGGCATTGATTATTGGTGCCTTTGCAGAGCGTATGAAATTTTCCGCAATGCTACTGTTCAGTGCAATTTGGCTGATGCTGGTATATGTACCGGTTACCCACTGGGTGTGGGGCGGCGGCTGGCTGGCAGATATGGGCCTGTATGATTTTGCCGGTGGTACGGTCGTGCATATCACTGCCGGAGTAGCGGCGCTGGTGTCGGCTATGGTGCTGGGGCCGCGTCGAGGTTTTCCGCAAAAAACCATGATGCCACATAATATGACCATGACCATTGCCGGTGCCGGCATGCTGTGGGTAGGCTGGTTTGGCTTTAATGGTGGTAGCGCATTGGCGGCTGATGGTAATGCCGCAATGGCAATACTGGTAACGCATATCTCTGCTGCCACCGGTGCCATGACCTGGATGGCAATTGAATGGTTCCGCTATGGCAAGCCCAGTGCGCTGGGTGTAGTCACCGGTATGGTGGCGGGTTTAGGTACAATTACACCGGCATCAGGCTTTGTTGGGCCCGGTGGTGCGCTAATTATTGGCTTACTGGCCGGTGGTGTATGCTTCACCGCAACTCAATACATAAAACGGGTATTGAAAATTGATGATTCACTGGACGTATTCCCAGTGCATGGTGTCGGCGGTATTTTAGGTACGTTACTGGCAGGTGTGTTTTCGGCAACCAGCCTGGGCGTATTTAGCGGCTATGGCTTTGCCGATGGTATTAGCAGCATGGCGGGGCAACTTAAAGTGCAGATGATTGGTGTGGTTGCGACAGTGGTTTTTACTGCGGTGGTGACCTGGATTATCTTAAAAGTGGTAGATGCTCTTATCGGTCTGAGAGTGACTGAAGAAGAGGAAATTGAAGGTCTGGATATCGTGTTACACGAAGAGCGTGGTTATGACCTTTAGTTTATAGTGTTAGCCTTTGGTGATTGGCTAAAAGCAGTTCTCGTTGTTGGGAGCTGCTTTTTTTAATTGCGTATCTAATTCATGTGGATGGAAGGCGTTCCGGTGTCACCATACTTTATCGCTGAGGTCGTTAGCAAAGAGCAGCGAATGGTGACTTTCTATGTTAATATTGTTAAAAATAATTTTAATTAAAAAACAGTGACTATCTCTCAAGCAAACACCCAGCCAACCATTATTCCCCGGTCCGAGCACTCGATCTCCCGAGATAATATCGACGATACTGCATTGCGGGTTTTATATCGTCTGCATAAGGCCGGTTTTCGTGCCATGCTGGTGGGTGGTGGCGTGCGCGATTTACTGTTAGGACATGCCCCCAAAGATTTTGATATTGCCACCGATGCGCATCCCGAACAGGTCAAAAAGTTATTCAGTAATAGTCGCCTAATTGGTCGGCGCTTTCGTCTGGCGCATGTGTTTTTTGGTCGTGAAATTATAGAGGTCGCAACTTTCAGAGCGTCACAGACTGATGAGCATCACAACGATGATGACTCAGATCGAGCTCATGATACCAGCGGGCGAATTTTACGCGATAATGTTTACGGTCAGTTAGACGATGATGTGTGGCGTCGTGACTTTACCGTTAATGCGTTGTATTACGACATTGCGGATTTTTCGATTGTTGATTACACCAACGCCATGGATGATGTTAAGAGCAAAGTCATGCGTTTGATTGGTGATCCGCAAACCCGCTATCGCGAAGATCCGGTGCGTATGCTACGGGCTATTCGTTTTGCCGCAAAACTGGGATTTACGATACATCCTGATTCAGAGCAGCCTATTTATGAACTCGGGCATTTACTCGCCGATATTCCACCGGCACGTTTATACGAAGAAGTTTTAAAGTTGTTTCACTCGGGGCAGGGTGTGCTGACTCTGCAGTTATTGCGTAAGTATGATTTATTGCAATACTTATTTAAAGCGGCGGACGACACCCTCAAACAGGGCAGTGAAACCTTTGAAGCATTTATTCATCTGGCACTGGAAAGCACCGATAAACGAATTAATCAGGACAAACCGGTAACCCCTGCATTTTTATTTGCAGCGATGTTGTGGGGCGTTGTTGATAACTTTTTTGAAGAGTTTAAGCGCGATGGAGAGCCAGTGTCGATTGCCATGCAAAATGCCAGTTCGTTAGCATTGTCACAGCAAATTCGTAGCATATCTATTCCCAAGCGCTTTAGTATGGTAGTGCGGGATATCTGGCACATGCAGCACCGCTTTCAGTTTCGCCATGGCCGTCGTGCCAAATCATTATTGATGCACAAAAAATTTCGGGCGGCGTATGATTTTATGTGCATTCGAAGCCAGGCGGGTGAAGTCAATGATGATAGTTGTGAATGGTGGACGCGAATCCAGACACTGGGGCCGCAGGAGCAGGAAATTTTATTAAAGCCGGCTAAAGCCAAACCTAAAAAAAAGAAAAACACCCCGAAACAAACATGAATGCCGGCTTAATCGTCGATTGCTATATTGGTCTGGGTAGTAATCAGGCTGAGCCTCTACAGCAGCTTAATATGGCCCGGGAAAAAATTGCGGCACTTCGCGCAACCCGTTTGCTGCAAAGCTCATCTATTTATCAGAGCGAAGCGTTTACACTGGATGATGAGCCGCAAAACGATTATTTAAATGCGGTACTGAAAGTTCAGACGCAACTTAGCGCCATACAACTGTTGGATGCTCTGCAGCAACTTGAAAATGAGCAGGGCAGGATACGTGAAAAACGCTGGGGTGCGCGCACACTGGATCTGGATATATTGCTATACGGCGATCAGAAAATTAATGTTCCGCGTTTAACGGTTCCACATATTGAAATGCAGAATAGAAACTTTGTTTTATTGCCATTACAGGAAATTTCACCGCAGATAAAAATTTCCGGTAATGTAGCGATACAACAACTAATAGAAAATAATCGTAATCAGGTATTGCAGAAAGTGAAAGAGTTTAATGGAACAGCCTGAATTTATTGTAGTTGAAGGTCCAATTGGTGTGGGTAAGACTACCCTGGCAAAGAAACTCGCACAGAGTTTTGGTAGTGAGCTGTTATTGGAGGGTGCTGCAGAAAATCCGTTTATGTCGCGCTTTTATGAAAATCCCAGGGCCGCTGCTCTGTCTACCCAATTGTTTTTTCTGTTACAACGTGCCAGACAAATGCAGGAAATACGCCAGGCGGATATGTTTAATCCGGTGCGTATTGCAGATTTCCTAATGGAAAAAGATCGTCTGTTTGCGGAGTTAACTTTAGACGAAGATGAGTTAATACTATACGAACAGGTATATGATCAGTTAACTCTTGATGTGCCTGAACCAGATCTGGTGGTTTATTTACAGGCACCGGTCGAAGTGTTACTGGGAAGAATTGAAAATCGCGGCATACAGTATGAGCGTTTAATTGAGGCGGCGTACCTGCAGCGGTTGTCAGATGCGTATGTAGAGTTTTTTTATCACTATACCGATGCGCCATTATTAATTGTAAACGCAGCGGATATTGATTTCGCCAATAATGAAAAAGATTATCAGCAATTACTGGGACGACTTAAGACAATGAAAAGTGGCCGGCATTATTATAATCCGCAGCCGGAATTAATTTAAAAAATTCTATTTATTAAAGTCATACTTAAGAGTCCTCTCTTAGAAAATGAGGGGCTGGGGGAGATTTAAAACCTGCCAGATTATGATACTTTTTTATAGCATGAGCATATTCAAATGAGTACACAACCTAAAAAATCAAACAAAGTCACTATCAATACATTGCGTGAAATGAAAGCTGGCAATGAAAAAATTGCCTGTCTTACTGCTTATGATATGAGCTTTGCAAAGGTGCTGGATGATGCCGGTGCCGATATTGTTTTAGTTGGTGATTCACTGGGAATGGTTATTCAGGGCTTAAACTCCACAATACCTGTGACTATGGATGAAATGGTTTATCACGGAAAAATTGTATCCCGGGGCTTAAGCCGTGCATTATTGATTTTAGATATGCCATTTATGTCGGATGCTTCAACGCATCAGGCCGTTGAAAATGCCGGGCGCTTTATGAAAGAGTGTGGAGCCAATATGGTGAAGCTTGAAGGTGGCGCCGATCAAAAAGAGTTAGTTGAAACGCTCACGCGTTTAGGTATTCCGGTGTGTGCACACTTAGGTTTACAGCCGCAGCGGGTACATAAGCTTGGTGGTTATAAAGTGCAGGGACGTGATAGTGCAGTGGCGAAAAAGATGCTCAATGATGCAAAAGTTTTAGAGCAGGCAGGCGCTGATTTATTGTTGCTGGAGTGTGTGCCTGATGCGTTGGCTAAGAAAATAACCGGTCAGGTAAGTATTCCGGTGATTGGAATTGGTGCGGGTAGAAATACTGACGGGCAAATTTTAGTGCTGTATGACATACTTGGAATTTCAGCTGGTCATGTGCCAAAATTTTCTAAAAATTATATGCAGCAAACAGACTCAATTCAGCACGCTATAAAGTTATATATAGAAGAAGTGAAGTCGGTAGCCTTTCCTGCGGATGAGCATACGTTTAACTAACCGGGCTCAGGGGTTACAAAGTTACTTATCGTGTTCGGTTTATGTCGTTTTTGATGATGCTTATGCCGTCATCCCAGCATGCCTGTAGCGGGTCCAGTGACTTTATTAAACCTGAGACACTGGATTTCGGCTCAAAAGCATACAGTAATGACAGTTAAATTATTGGCTTTTGCTTTAAGTTATTGTGTACGACAAAATATTTAGTTTTCTCCAGAAGCACAATTTATTATAAATATCTAATATGAAAATTTCAAAGACACTTAATGATTTAACCCGCATAACTCAGCAATGGAAGATAGATAATCTGACTATTGGCTTTGTACCCACTATGGGGCATCTGCACGCCGGACATATCGAACTGGTTAATCAGGCGAGAGCTCAATGCGATAAGGTAGTGGTGAGTATTTTTGTAAACCCATTGCAGTTTAATCAGGTTAGTGACCTGCAAGCTTACCCAAAAACATTGCCGCAAGATAAAGAAAAATTATCAGCAGCGAATGTTGATTGTCTATTTTTACCCGCTACCGAAGCAATGTATCCACAAGGTCAGTCAGTGACCACAAAAGTTTGTGTGCCGGGGATAACCCGAGAGTTGGAAGGTGAGCACCGACCGGGACATTTTGATGGCGTGTCTACGGTGGTCAATAAACTGTTTAATCTGATACAGCCGCAGTTTGCTTATTTCGGGGAAAAAGATTTTCAGCAATTATTGCTGATTAAACAAATGGTGAAGGATTTGAATATACCGGTTGAAATTCGGCCGGTTGCAACTTACCGTGAAACCGATGGGCTGGCGATGAGCTCAAGAAATTCGCGATTAACTGAAGCTCAGAGATTAGTTGCCCCGCAGTTATTCAGGGTTTTGCAGGACGTGGCCCGGCAGGTCAGCGAGGGGCAGCTGACACTGACAGATATTGAGCAGCAGGCCGGAGAAAGCCTGCTGCAAAAGGGCTTCGAGGTGGAGTATGTGTCAGTGCGTGATGATGAAAATTTAGTACCGGCGACAAATAGCACGACTAACCGGCTGGTGCTGTCAGCGGCTCGCCTTGGTGAAGTGCGCTTAATTGATAATTTACGCATTGATTAGCGTGGTGCGGGCGACGCTTAATTATGGCTGACTATGACTACCTCATGATTAAGCATGTTCGGTGGAATGTGATATAAAAGGCAATATATCCACTATATCAGTAATATCTTAACTTGATACCCGTTGCAGATTCCATCATAATTACAGTTTCGTTTTTATTAAGCCCGAACAGGAAGATCTATGCATTTAACTATGCTTAAAGCCAAGCTGCATCAAGCCCGCGTCACACTCTCTGAGC
>VAPL010030245.1_pt1 | contig 10402 bp, 8 predicted proteins | sample 3395061 | NCBI WGS metagenome assembly VAPL01 (sample SAMN08290444, study PRJNA428436) | hydrothermal vent metagenome | isolation source: Deep-sea hydrothermal vent chimney 2 | place: Pacific Ocean: Juan De Fuca Ridge | depth 2182 m m
AGAAAGTCTAACAAAAGAATTAAAAAAGAAAAAGAGATTTAACCCGAAAGAAGAAGAAATAGAAAACTAATGAATTGAATACTGTGGTATAATACTAAGAGATTTCATTGGAGCCTTAATTTAGAGATTCCTGTGGATTATTTAATAAATAATGGTTTGTTGTCCAATATGAGGTGGACTAATACAAAATGTGGACAAAGTATAATAAATAAAACAAAATATTTATATGTATAAACAAACTCTAAATTCCATACTTTCTTTTGCTGGTGAAAAATTAAAAAGAGAAAGGCATCAAATTCACCCGTATCCCGCAATGCTTCATCCAATGTTGGTGGATTTTTTAATAAAAAAATATGCAAAAAAGGATGATATTATCTTTGATCCATTTTGTGGTAGCGGAGTAACCCCTGTTCAATCAGGAATAAATAATCATAAATCAATTGGTTTTGACATTAATCCATTATCATTGTTAATTGCTAAAGTTAAAACTCAAAAATATAAAATAGAAGAATTATCAAAAGAATTTGAAAAATTTAAAAAAGATATTTTAAAAAATAATAAAATTGATATACCAGTAATAAACAATATTGATTATTGGTATTCTAAAGAAGTAATAAATGATTTAGGGAAAATCAGAAAAGTATTAAAAAATAAAAAATATAAATATAAAGATTTTTTTATTGTTGCGTTTGCATTTGTTTGCAGAAATCAATCATTTACAAGAAACGGTGAATTTAAAAGATATAGAATGAAAAAAGAAAAAGTAGATTCATTTGAAAATAAAGTTTTTGAAAAATATTATATACACATTCAATCAATGATTGATGTTATAAAAACATCACCAAAACCTAAAGAAAAAAGTCAGCTAATGCTCTTGAACTCTGAAAATAAATTTCCAACTAATATTAAATATGATTTAGTTATTACTTCTCCACCGTATGGCGATAGTAGAACCACGGTGGCTTATGGTGAATATTCTAGTTTTGGATTAGATTGGGTTAGAGATTTAAACTATTTTGGAGATATAACATATAAAGTTGATAGTGAATGCATAGGTAAAGCTGGAGAAATAAATAAAGATTTAGAGAAACATAAAGTATTAATGGATATAATTAAGAAAATTGAGAAAGTAGATCAAAAAAGAGCAAAAGATGTTCTGTATTTTTTTAATGGTTATCTTAATGTTATAAAAAATGTAATTTTTAATTTAAATAAAAATGGTAGAATTTGTTTTGTTGTTGGTAATAGAACGGTAAAAAATGAACAGATTCCAATGGACCAAATAACTGCTTCGTTTTTTGAAAGCGTTGGATTAAAATTTGAAAATATTTTTGTTAGAGATATACTTAACAAGGTTATGCCGTCAAAAAATTCACCAACCAACAAGGTTGGTGTAAAGAAAACAACGATAATGAATGAGTATATTGTAATTTTTAAAAAATAAAATATGAATTTAACAATAGATGAAATAAAAAAACGATTATCAAAAATAAAAAAATTAGGTTATGTAAAAAGCATGAGAAAGGGTCCAACTGGTATTGGGTATACATTAGAAACATTATTTAAAATACATGAGAATAATATTAGTTTACCTGATTTTGGAAAAATAGAATTAAAAGCACAAAGAGAAAGGCATGCTGGAATGACAACACTTTTTACTTTTAATAATAAAGCGTGGAAAATACCGCCTCTTGAAGCTATTAAAAAATATGGTAGCAAAGATAAATATGGACGAATTGGAATATATTATACAATGGGGATGAAGCCTAATAGTGCTGGCTTATTTTTATATGTCGATGACGTCTCTATATCCGTTAGAAGCATAGACGGAACAATAATTGCAGTGTGGCAATTGGCTAAAATAAAGAAAAGATTTGAAGATAAAGTAAGAAATGTCTTGTTAGTTGAGGCAAAATCAGAAGAAAGGGATGGAATAGAATATTTTAAGTATGATAGAGCCAGATTATTATCTGGAGGAACTTCTCAATCTATTTTAAAAAATCAATTTGAAAATGAACAACTGTTAGTAGACTTAAGACTTCACGATAAGGGAACAATGGCAAGAAATCACGGGACGGGATTTAGAGTTGTTAAAAATAATCTAGAAAATTTATATGAAAAAATTAAAGAAATTGAATTTTAATTAATAATTTATAAGGATTATAAAAAAACCGCTTAAAGCGGTTTTTTTAAATTGTTACTATTAATTAAGCTTGTTTCCAGAAGTCTTATAGACATAGCTTGTTCGCTAACTTCGTATTTTTTTGCCAGACTTGGGATATCTTGGGCTTTTTGTTCGATATCGGATTTCAATAAATCATAAGGCATTAATAGTTCACTGGCGAATTTATTAGCCTCTCTTTCCTTATCTGTGTTTTTATCAAAAGTGTCATCCAAAATTTTATTTTCATCATGTCCCATTATGTAATGGCCTATTTCGTGAGCGATAGTGAATCTTTGTCTTACTTCGGGATGATTTTGATTAATACCTATGGCGTGTAAATCTTCATCTTTAATAATGGTACCCGATACTGAATCTGGAAATTTTGGATAATATACAACTTCCAATGAAAATAAATTTGCCACCCTTTCAACTGGAATGGGCGCCTCCTTTATGTTTAGATTTTTCAGTATTGATCTAACTTTGCTTCGTATCTCCATATATTTTTTTAATGGCAAATTTTTTAAAATCAGAAATTAAATTTTTGTTTATATCTTCTGCTTCATCAGCTTTGTTATCATATCTGAAATTAACAAAATTATTTTGTTTAGCAAAAAAATATTCGTAAGGAACATTAAAAAAATTAGCAATTTTGTTAATATCATCAATAGATATTTTTCTATTTCCGTTTTCAATATGAGATATTTGAGCCTCAGAGCAACCTAAAAAATTACCAAGCTCTTTTTGAGTTTTTTCTTTTAATCGTCTTAATTTTTTTATTTTTTCTCCAATCATATTGTTATCTTTATATTACATTACATTTTGTAAAGTGTCAAGATGACTGTATAAATGGCTTATTTTAGCCATAATATTATTACTCTGTAAAATTACTTGCATTATATTATTTAAAATGCTAAAATAATCTTAAAGCAAAACAACCACGAGTAAAATCGTGATTGCGAAGCCTTTTGTAAAGAGTTTTACTCCTTTAGTATTTACGAAGATATTGACTCTTGTAATTGATAGCTTAATGTAGGGTTAAACTATTGTAAAAGTTGACAGTGAATTTGTCAATATCATATATTTTTTATCAACAGATAAATATATTATACCAAAAAATAGAAAATGTAGCTAATTCATAAAAGGAGCAATTAAATTCATTGTTCTATGTCTGTAAAAATTACATGCATTAACAAGGATAATGGGGATCATTTTGACCCTCATGAAGCAATAACCCACTTAGGATGGATAAATGAAAATACTAATGAATTTGGTAAATTCACTCTTAAGCAAATGGTCGATTTCTTGGAGAAAAAAAACACAGCTTATGTTAAGGATGCTTGGGGTAATATTGCGTATCTAGTAGTTCGAATTTCTCGTTTTGACAATAAATTTGTCAAAACTCTGGCTGACGGCAAGGAAACAAACAACTTGCTTTCACTGGTTGAATGTAGATACTAGGTTTGTGGGTGGAGCTTTTAAAGCTCCACCCAACCTTGTTGCAATGAATTAATATGTTAAATATGCCAACGCCAAAATATAAAAGAAATTCCGGTAAAGGATGGACAAAGGAAGATATTAGTAAAATGAAAGAGTTAGCCAAGAATAATACTCCAACAGGAGTAATAAGCCTCAAATTAGGAAGAACAAAAGGTGCTATATATAATAAAGCTTCGCAAGAAGGTATTAATTTACATCCTACTAATAAATCTCCTTATAACAGAAAGAAGAATTAATTAAAAAATGTAAAGAGATATGACTTTTAAAAATAAAGGCGCTTAGTTTACTCAGTGCCTTTATTGGCTAAAAAGTTCGGAAGTTGTCTTTATTGCGATGATATTTTAGTTCTAACATCGTCCACGACTCCGAGCCAAGAGAGACTAAACGAGGTTAAAGCCTCGTTTTTTCTTTTATCTTCGCTAAATTTAGTTGGCTCTAAGCTTGCTAATTTAGCATTAATTTTTGTTATTTCTATTGGAAAGTGCTAATCTTTATTCAAGGGAGTTAGAAATTTATGCCTTTATATTCTATATGAATAGGGAATCTATAGAGTTTCATGTCCAGTCTCAAGATTATTTTGTAAATTTAGCCACTCTACTTAGTTTAATAAAACAAACACCAACCAATAGTATAGAGAATAGGAAATTTTTAAAAAAATAGCATGATTAAAAAAATAAATAAAATTAAAAATTTAGGACTAGTTTTTACTGATTATTCGTGGAACCCAAAATTACCATATTTTAAAAATTGTAATTTAATTTATGGATGGACTGGTGTTGGCAAGACTACATTATCTAATTTATTTAATATTATTGAATCTGGTAATAAAAAAGATACTTCTAATATTGAGTATGAATTGGAAGACGAAAATGGTAGAAAATATAAACAAACGGAATCTTTCAATAAAAAAATTAGAGTTTTTAATCAAGATTATATAGAAAATAATTTGAAAATTAAAGAAGGAAAAGCAAAGGCAATTACTTTAATTTTAGGAAAAATAAAGAAAAAAATATCTGAACAAATTGAAAGTGATACACGGGAATTAGAATTTAAGAATAATGAATCTAAAATAATAAATGACCGACTTGAACAGAAAAATAAAGAAAAAAATAAAAGATTTACAGAAATAGCTAAAACTATTTACGCAGCAATTACTGGTGCTGCAATTAGAAATTATCGTAAGGATAATGCAGAGTCTGATTTTTCAAAACTTAAAACAAAAGAATTGTTATCTCCTAAAGATTTAGATAAATTTTCCATTGTAGTAAAACAAAATCAAAAATCTTTTATAGATAGTATTAAACAAATTGAAGTCGAGATAGAGCCTAATAGAGAGGTAGAATTATCAAAATGTATTAAAGAAATAATTGATGAGGCTGAAATATTGCTATCAAAGACAGTAGAATCACAAATTATTGATAGAATAAAAGATAATCAGGAAATTTCAAATTGGGTAGAGACAGGCATTTCTATTCACAATAAGTATAAATCAATTAATTGTGAATTTTGTGGACAAAGCCTGCTAAAGGAAAGATTAGAAAAATTATCCAAACATTTTAATGAAGCTGACAAAAAAATTAAGGAAGATATAGATCGTCTTATTATTGAGCTCTCAACTGTTTATGATATAATTAGTAAAATAAATTTTCCAGATAAGGCAAATTTTTATGGTGAATTGCAAAAAAATTATACAAATGATTATAAAAAATTTTTACAAGAAAAAGAAAATTTATTAAAATCAATAGAAGAATCTAAAAAAGAGATTGCAAGTAAAAAAGCCAAAACAACTGAGATAGTTAAATTATCTAAAAAAATAAATGTTTCAACATTTATTAGTTTATTTAATTGCATAGAAAGCCATATTGCAAGGCATAATAAAATAACAACTGACTTTGAGAACGAGAAAGAGAGTGTAATCATTAAATTAAAAAACCATTATTTAAGCACAATTTTTGATAATATAAAAAATATTGAGCAAGAAATTAAAGATGATGAAATTGCACTCAACATATTAAAAAATGGTGATCCTAAAAAAAAAGATGATTTCGGAATTTCAGATTTAAGTAAAATAATTATTAATAATCAAGTAAAAATATCGTCAGATGGTAAAGCGTGTGATGAGATAAACAAAGGATTAGCGATTTTTTTAGGAAGAGATGAATTACATTTTGAACCTCACAAAATAAAAGTGCTTAATAATACAGGACAAGAAGAAGAAATCGGAGATGGGTATATATTAAAAAGAAACAATAAAATTATAAATAAATTAAGTGAAGGTGAAAAAACAGCTATAGCATTTGTTTACTTTACAGTCTATCTCAAAGAAAAAAACTTCGATTTAAAAAATGGAATAGTTGTAATAGATGACCCTGTTTCTAGTCTGGATTCTAATTCGCTTTTTCAAGCTTTTGCTTTTTTAAAAAATTCTGTTAAGGAGGCTAAGCAAATTTTTGTATTTACTCATAATTTTGAATTTTTAAAATTACTTCTTAACTGGCGTAAAAATGTAGAACATGGTAAAACCACTAGCTATTTTATGATAAAAAATTATTATAATGATATTTTAAAAAGAAGATGTGCTTATTTAGACAAGATGGATAAAGAACTTCGTGATTATGAAAGCGAATACCATTATTTATTTAAAATTTTAAAAGAATTTAAATCAGACGGCACAATAGCACAATCTTACCCTATACCTAATATTGCACGTAAAGTTTTAGATACATTTTTATTATTTAGGGTGCCTTCTGGGTGCACAATATATAAAAAATTAGAAAGAATTAAAGAGGATACTAATTTTAATGAGAATAAATTGACGGCTATATACAAATTTGTAAATGATCAATCTCATATAACCGGTTCGGGCTTTAATCCGTCTTTAGTGCCAGAAACACAAAAAAATGTAGCTTATCTTTTAGACATGATTAAAACAGCATCTCCTCAACATTATAAAATTTTAGAGAAATCCATTAACAGTTAAACACATTTCTGTGCATTGCTATGTAATTTATTCCTCATTTTTTATTAAAAACATTATTATATATATCTCTCTCTCAGTTTCGATAACGCCCCCCGCTAAACAATAAGCCTTGCTGATGTGAGATTTTTTGTTTTTTATTTAAAGAGAATATTGTCAGATTTTTTATTTAATAAAATTATTTATTACACAACAGAATCTTAGAATTAATTATTGCAGACAGTGCCTATTCTGGTTTTATTTTGTTATTTTTGCTATTATTGGTTATAGATGATGTTTTAAACCAATTTACGAATCTCATTATTGTGATGATAATTTATAAAAATATATTCAGAATAATATTTGATAAAACCAGATAAACGCTAGAATTAGTTTCTAATATCTTATTTTTAAAACAAATTTATAAATAAATAATATGGCAAATTTTAATTCTTTAGACCAATTAGGTTCAATTAGGGATAATTTCTCTGATAGAGAACCGGATGAAGTATTATCTCCAACTCCCTTAGAATCCATCACGCCAGTGGACCCGATCGGTAAAGATAATGAAGAAATTAATGATCAACCTCAGGAAACAAAAAATAATCAACAAGAAAAAATTAAGATTCCCCAGGATATTTATCTTTTAGGTGGTCAAGACGCTGAGATGCGAGTGATTAAGAAAAAATTGCAAGAAAACCAGCAACGATATTTTGATCATCAATTAAAAGGGGGTGCTAAAATTCAAGATTATAGCCAGCAAATTTCCAAAATATTAGAAGCTGGGGATATTCCGGTAGCAATTGAATTGGCTAATACCGAAAATATTAAAAATGTGGTTGATATTAATCATCATGATAAAAAATCAAATCGTCCAGCATCCCTGCTACAAGTAATGGATCGTCTCCACCTTAAACCAAGCCTTTTTGATGAATTAATTGCCGCTAACGATTCTAATTCTATTCCAGCGATGGAAAAAGTAATTGAAAGGTATCGTTTTCAGATAGAATCAACAGCAAATAAAACGGTTTTTGAAGAATTAAAAAATCAATGGATTAGAATTATTAGAAAAATAGATCGCCACGAGCAGGGTATTACTCCAGAGCAAGAAAAACAGGCTGAAGAAGCTATTAAAAATCGTCAAGATGTTTATAATGGTTGGCTTTCAATAGTACATTTGCCTCACAGTAAATGCGCCACGGTTACTGACCGTCTTTACGGGACTTATCAAAATTTACTTATTCTGTCAGAAAATGGCGAATCTAATTTTTATGGAAATGGTGAAATTTCCCAAGAATTAAAGAATAATTATGAAGATAGTTGGACTGGTGGTCCAGGATTCGGTTCTCCTTATAGCGCTGATTCTTACTGGGGAGGAAATTTTGATCAAAGTGAAATTGAAAATTATGTGAAAGATAAGGTCAAAATTCTTTCTGAAAATTTTTCTCGTTTTGACTCTTCTTTTGTCCCTGAAAATTTTTCTAGTTTCACGGAGATTGGTAAAGAAATATATAAGCTCGGAAGTTTTGAACGAATGAACAAGGCCGTTGACGTTTCTAATGTCAAAATTGCTCATCAAGGAAAAGATTTTATTATTAAACTTATCGCCAAGCCAGGATGGGACCTATATTCCTTAGATGATCATAAGTTAGTCGGTGGATATCAGACTGTTGGTGAGAGACGTCGAGAAGCAGAAAATACTTTTGGCTTTTCTCAAGAGTGGGAAACAACGCCCTCGTATATTTTTTTACAATCTGGAGAAGATATTCCTGAAGAGATTAGGCGGGGCTTACAAAAGCAAGAAAATATTATTTTTGATCAAGGAACTTATCAACTTGAACAAGAATATTATCAAGTTATTGAAAAATTTTCAGTAGTTAAAGATGCCATTAAAGAAAAACTGGAAACAACGGATCCGAGACTTTTAAAATATTCACTTGGCAAAGTTGACATATCTGTTCAACAGACCTGGGAGACTGAAATTGGCGAAAAATATTACTATGGTTCTGATGATATTCCAGTCGAGGTCACTCTTTTGGATACTTGTAAAGATTTTGAATTATTAGGATTAGGAGGAGTATCAACCGATGGTGATCTTTCCAAATTAAAATCTGGTAATTTAGAGATATTTACTCAAGCAATTGATTCCACGTCAAAACTTAGTAATTCAGAAATATTTACCCCACCGATTCATTCTGATTCTATTAAAATAAAAGAAGTGCTGGAAAAATTAAAACTAGGACTTAACGAATTTGTTTCTCCCGTTAATCGTGAAATTCAAGAAAAACAAATTGAATATTTAGAGCGCGCTTATACTTATTTTAAAAAGCAGGAAGAGGAAGTCGAGCAGATTAAACATGATCCGAAATTTCTTGAGCAACAATTTATTAAGAGTAGTCTTCAAGAACCCTTAGAACTAAATGGAACTTATGAAGATTTTAGTAAACTAAACATTTTTCTAAAGGGCAAAGTGGTCGCTCTCTACAAAACTTATGACAGCGAAGAGCACTACAGCGAATATTTAGAAAAAGTTGGTAATTATTCAGATTTAAAGCTGGATCGTAGTTGGGGAACCAGTCATGGCCGATTTGATGGCAATGGTTTTCTAGACGCCATCGAAAATATTGATTACTCGATTTCCTTTCCAGCTGATACTTTTGCTGTTGAGGAGATTATCACCGCTCTTCATAATGCTGGATATACCACGGAATATCGAGGACGTTCTAGTTTTGCCTCACGGAATAGTGTTATTGTTTCATTACCAAAAATAGCCGTTCAAGCCTCTATTGTTAAATATGGTGAATCAATAAATAGAGAAAAGGCTGGTGCCGAGAAAGTCTGGTATTGTGGCCAAGCCACCATCGACATTAATGATCCAAAAGAAATTGAAGTCGTCAAAGAAATAGTTAAACAAGTTAAACAACAAGAACGAAATAAGGAAATAGAAGATTTTATTAATGAATTTAAATCAAAAGGAGATGGCTTAACAGCTGTTTTGACAATTGGTGGTAGAGAGAAATTTCAATCTGTTCCCGAAAGATTTCAAACCTTAGCTCAAAAAAGAGTTGCCAATACTCAAGATCACCGACAAAATCGTAGTCATACGTATGATGTTGTTTTGTTAGATAAAGAAGCTATCCATGGCCAGAAATCAATTAAAATTAAAATCCCTGACGAATACAAAGGCTTAGTGATTGGTAAGGGTGGTCAGAATATAAAACGGACATCTGAAGAATTAGGAATATTTATAAAAGTCACTTAAAAGTATTACCCTATCTGGCTATCCCATTAATAAAAAACGTCTTGGATAAAATATAAGAATTTTATGTAAACCGTAGTAGGATCCAAAGCGTTTTTGCCAACTAGAAATAAAATTAAAACCGAAGATATTCTCGAAATTAATAATATCGCAACATCAAAAATATAATTATTTTTTAAATTTAATAAATATATGACTAATGAAAACTCTTTCGAACAATCTAATGAAGTGGAAAGGACTAAAGAAGAAGCACAAGCAGAATTAATTGAAAAGTTTGGTTTGCGAAAAACTTTGGATTTTCAATCAGCTTTACAGCAAGGTCAAATTGAATTAGCAGCCAGTTGGTTGGAATATATTATCAATAATCAAGAAAAGTTTCCACAGTATCAAGCTACTTGGGATTCTTGGCTTAGTGATCGTCAGCAAGAGTTAAAAATGTATCAGAAATTACAAAGTGCTGGTTTGTTAGAAAAAATGGAACAACACAGTAAAGAAGAAGCCCAAGCGGAATTAATTGAAAAGTTTG
>VAPL010326554.1_pt1 | contig 10402 bp, 9 predicted proteins | sample 3395061 | NCBI WGS metagenome assembly VAPL01 (sample SAMN08290444, study PRJNA428436) | hydrothermal vent metagenome | isolation source: Deep-sea hydrothermal vent chimney 2 | place: Pacific Ocean: Juan De Fuca Ridge | depth 2182 m m
ATTAAAATTTACGAAAATCCATAAAAAATCATCCTACTTTAAATCATGGTTTGAGTGATTATTACAATCAAGTCTTTATTCATTGTTCCCTGCCTCGTCGGTAGGCGGGTTAAAGCGAACCGGTCTAATATCTTTTATCGGACAATTCTAATTAACAAATTGACTTAATGGCCTCAGAGAGGCATACCGTTTATAACTATACTTGGTCATGATTAACTTCTAGCTCCAGAGGAGCGACCCGTTAAAATTTTTCATTCCAATCATAACATACAGATCACCCCGATGGTTTTTTTTCTATATGCAGGAGGCTCTTACGGAGCTTTATAAAATTCCTATTTCTTGAATTGATAATCCAGTCCTACTTCGTGGAGCCTTATTCTTAAAGTGAAGCGGTCTTATATCTTTTATAGGACATTGATGTTTATTAATTAAGAATATTTCTATTCTTTCTTTTTCTTAAGTCGTTTTAAATATCTTTTGGCACGGGAATTAGCTGAATCTATTTCTAATGACTTTTCAAAATTGGATATGGCTTGTACTGTATCTCCTTTTCTCATATAGGCTTCTCCCAGGCTATCATATACATTTGAACTTTCTGGATAAAGTTCTGCATTAATTTTAAAAAAATTTATCGCCAAATCAAAATTCTTATCTCTCATTTCAGCATAGCCGAGTGAATTGAAATTCTTTTCACTTATCGCAGGATCCAATGAATCATTTTGTTTAATTAATAAGTATTCTGATAAAGCTTTGTCAAATTCATTCTCTCTCAAGAATTCACTTGGTATTTTTTCGTTTTCACCTAGTTTTTTGTATTTATAAATGATCGAATCTGATTCTTTTTTTGGTACAATTATCAAATATTGCAATTGATCGGAAGGGTTAGTTAAAAATTGAATTTTTTCATTCATTTCTTTTACAAAAAAAGTATTTTCATTAATAGCTAAAGGTTTGATATTATTAGCTCCACGCCATTTTAAATAAAGGATATTATCATCAAAATAGACCTCTACTACCTCATCTGAATTAAACAAATATCTTCCTGTAGTTTTATTCATAAACTCTGGGTCATTTTTTGTTTTAGCGCAATTCAATACTAATATTGAAATTAAAAAAAGAAATATTAATTTTGGTTTCATGGTCTATATTAATAAATGATTGAAGTATTCTGTTTAAAATAATATATCAAAAGTAAATAAAAATCAGGTCTAATTAAAATGTGTACTTGTGAAGTTTAATTTCAATAATCCTTCTTGTATTTCAGGGCAAGACATAAACAGATTCCACAAAAGCCCACTTCTGTAGTTTTCGATCATTACTATAATGGGCCCCTGATCTATCGCTAAATAATTTTCTGAATACCAATTTTCAGTTTCATTAAAGGCATCGTAAAACCCGTATTCTCCCCATAATTTACCGTCAAAATCATAGTAAAAATGCCTTAATGCCTGCATCGAAAATTCTGGTGTGTAGGGGAATGAAGATAATGCAGCCGTTGGTGAAATAACACCCAGATCATTTGTAGGACTGTGTGCGGCATAACCATTTTGATTATCACTTGCCGTTAAACCCCAACTATTGTTGGCATATCCTTTGAATTTCTTTGGGTTTCTTACACAATATTCTCTATTTATTAGGGTGTGATTTAAATTCTGTTCCCAGTAACCTGTAAAATCATCATATAATCCGTTTGGATCTAATCCAAGGAATGAATAATGTGAAAAAAATAAAGGTCCGCCATAATCTGGTCCTAAATTTAGTTTCCATTTTTGATAGTAATTTTTGTTGTTTAAAAAATTATTTCCTTTAACCCAGCCATTAGAATAAATATTATTTTCAATTGGGTAAGTCATAGAAGCTGCTGCTAATACATAGGTAATTAAAGCTTCATTATAACCTCTTATTTCATGGTTGATACTAAAATCGAAATTGGGCGACCAATGCCAGATCAAAACCTCTTTGTTATTAGTATACCATTTCCATTCTACGTCATTCCATAAAGTATTTATATTATTTCTCAAAGTAGTTTCTTTATCGGAATTGTTATTAAAGTATTGACGAGCAGCCAATAAACCTTGAATCATAAAGGAGGTTTCAACAATATCTCCTCCATTATCTTCTGTAAAAAACGGTTTCACTTTGCCCGTATTTCCATAGTACCAATGCGGAAAAGCACCGTGGAACCGATCGCTGGTTAATAAAAATTCTGTTATTTTCAAAAGCCTGTCCAATCCTTGTTCTCGAGAAATAAAGCTGCGTTCTACACCTACAATAATTGCCATAACACCAAAACCGCTACCTCCACTTGTTACTATATTTAAAGCTTCTCCACCATAGGCCTCCCGATTGGAACGCTCCAAGGCCATTCCGCTTTTAGCGTGAGCAAAGTCCCAGAAATATTTAAATGTTTGCTTTTGAACCAGATCGAGTAATTGAGTATCTGATAATTGTTTGGGTTCTTTAACACCAAGGTTTTCTTCATTTTCGCAAGAAATAGGCACCAAGGCTAATAGAAGAATAGTTAATAATAAAATAAACCGGTTGTTCATCATAACAGAAACGAAATTAGTATATTCAAATTGTTAAATACTATTTGTTTTTAAATTTGTTGAAATAAAAAATCACTTTCCAATTATTCTATTTTTTTATTTGAAGAAGTAAGTAAATAGATTATATTTGCACCCGAATTTATCACAAGTTAAATACGCATAGTGAAATGGTGGTTGTAGCTCAGTTGGTTAGAGCATCGGTTTGTGGTACCGAGGGTCGCCGGTTCGAATCCGGTCTTCCACCCAATAAAAAGCGCTCTGTAAATTGAGCGTTTTTTTGTTTTAAACTGCGAAATGTAATAAAAATGAATATTTTTACAGATAAATTACAATAAATATAAAAAGATGATACAAAAATTTGCTTTGATCTCGATCTTTATACTCTGTATTTCGGGCTATGCTCAAAATTCAAATAAAGAGGCGATTGCATTTGAAAAGAAAATATTAAAATCGGCGCATAGAGTAGGAGATCCAGCAGTTGCTACAAGTAGTATATACAGGCTAATTGCATTAGAAGGTGAAAACAGTACTTATAAAGACAGCCTGGCATATATTTATTTTTCTGCACGACAATATGCTCCTTGCTTTATGATGGCAACTGAGGTTCTAAAAAGAGATCCAAACAATTTAAATATGCTGGAGATCAAAGGAGTTTCATTAGAATCACTCGGGGCTTATACCAAAGCATCTGAAACTTATGAAGATCTATTTGCAAAAACTAAGAATAACTTTCATGGATATACATTGGCCAAATTGAAATATACTTTAAAAAAGTATGATGAGGCACTTTTAGTAATCAACAATACAGAAAAATTGAATGATACTGGAAAGTACAAAGTAAACTTTGGTATTAATCAAACTCATGAACAAGAAGTAATCTTACTAGCTGCCATTTCTTATTTAAAAGGATTAATTGAAATAGAACTTAAAAAGCCAGAATTAGCCAAAGTAAGCTTTGCAAAAGCAGTTAAAATTCAACCTGATTTTGTTTTGGCTAAAGAAAAACTAGAAAGCTTAAATTAATTTTTCAATTAAGTATTTGGCAGTATAAGAATTGGTGTTTTTTACGAGTTCTTCGGGTGCACCTTGTGCAACTATGTTACCACCATTTTCACCTCCTTCTTTGCCTAAATCAATAATATAATCTGCACATTTTATCAGCTCTAGATTATGTTCAATTACAATTACCGAATGACCTTTTTCAATCAAGGCATCAAAAGAATCTAAGAGTTTCTTGATGTCGTGAAAATGTAATCCTGTTGTTGGTTCATCAAAAATGAAAAGAGTCTTATCTTTAGTTATTCCTTTGACAAGAAATGAAGCTAATTTTATTCGTTGTGCTTCGCCCCCGGAAAGAGTGGAAGAAGCTTGCCCTAATTGTACATATCCCAAGCCAACATCTTGAAGAGGTTTTAGTCTATTTACTATTTTACTCTGTTGGTGTTCTATAAAAAATTTAATTGCCTCATCTATAGTTGTTTGCAATACGTCATTAATAGATTTTCCTTCAAATTCTACTTCGAGTACCTCCTTTTTAAATCGCTTCCCTTTACAAGTCTCACATTCTAAATGAACATCTGCCATAAATTGCATTTCGATAGTTACTTCTCCTTCTCCTTTGCAAGTCTCACACCTTCCACCTTCTACATTAAAAGAGAAATATTTTGCCTTATAACCTCTTATTTTTGCTAATTTTTGCTTGGTAAACAAAGCTCGAATTTCATCATATGCTTTGATATATGTAACCGGATTGGATCTACTTGATCTTCCAATTGGGTTTTGATTGATAAATTCAATATTTTTAAGATTTTCAAAATTCCCCTTTATTTCGGTAAACTGACCAGGCTTTTCACCGTAATTATTTATCTTTTTTTGTAAAGCTGGATACAGAATATCTCTTATTAAAGTACTTTTACCACTTCCGGAAACACCGGTAACAACTGTTAAACCATTTAAAGGAATCTTTACATTTATGTTTTTTAAATTGTGTTCTCTTGCTCCAATTATTTCAACAAATTGTTTAGATTTCCTTCTTGATTCCGGAACCTCAATTTTAAGCTTTCCACTTAAGTAATTGGCCGTTAATGTGTTTGATTTTAGGATTTCATCATAATTCCCTTCAGCAACGAGCTCACCGCCATAACTTCCTGCCTCTGGACCAATATCTATAATATGGTCGGCTACCTTCATAATATCTTCATCATGTTCAACAACAATAACTGTATTGCCAAGATCTCTTAAATTTTTTAATACGTGAATTAGTTTTTCGGTATCTTTGGAATGCAGTCCTATACTAGGTTCGTCTAATATATACATTGACCCAACTAAACTGCTACCAAGTGAGGTTGCTAAATTTATTCGCTGACTTTCACCACCTGATAAGGTATTTGAATTTCTATTTAACGTAAGATATCCTAATCCGACATCGTATAAATATTGCAAACGGTTTGTAATCTCCTGAAGTAATCTTTTTCCAATCGTCCTATCATTTTTAGTTAATTCGATATTTTTAAAGAAATGCACTAAATCGCCAATTGGAAGTTCAATTAAATCGGTAATATTTTTTTCTGAAATTTTAACATATTTGGCATCTTCTCGCAATCTAAACCCATTGCATTCATGACACTTTGTTTTTCCGCGATAGCGAGATAACATAACACGATATTGAATTTTATAGCTTTTTTCTTCAAGATGTTTGAAGAATTTATTTAAACCTTTAAAATATTTATTTCCTTGCCAAAGTAAGTCTTTTTGTTCTTGGGTTAATTCAAAAATAGGTTTATGGATGGGAAAATTAAATTTATATGCGTTTAAAACCAGGTCATCTTTATAAGGCTTTAAGGAATCACTTTTCCAAGGTAAAATGGCATCCTCATAAATAGAAAGCCCCGTATTAGGGATTACCAACTCTTCATCAATACCAATTATATTACCATAGCCCTCACATTTCGGACAAGCACCATAAGGATTATTAAAACTAAAAAGATGGACGTTAGGCTCTAAAAATGATTTCCCATCTAATTCGAACTTATTACTAAATTCTTGTATTGAATTATCCGATAAGTTTTGAATTATACAATTTCCTTTGCCTTCGTAAAAAGCTGTTTGAATGGAATCTGCCAATCTATTATAAAAATCTTCATTTTCTTGAATTACAATTCTATCAACAACTAAATATATATTTTTTTCTGTTTTACCATCAAATTCTTCTATCCTGATAATCTTATCATGCACCTTTAATCTTGCAAACCCTTGTTGTATTAAAATCTTGATAATTGTATTTAAGTCTTTGTTATTTTCTATATGTATAGGAGATAATAACAATGCTTTTTTGTTAATACCAATTTTTTTTACAAAATCAACAACATCCTGTACATTATCTTTTTTGACAATATTGCCCGATATAGGAGAGAAAGTTTTACCAATTCTTGCAAATAGAAGTTTTAAATAATCATAAACCTCGGTACTGGTACCTACAGTTGAACGAGGATTTGTACTGTTTACCTTTTGTTCAATGGCTATAGCAGGTGAAATACCTTTAATAGAAGTCACCTTGGGTTTGTTTAATTTACCTAAAAATTGTCGTGCATATGACGATAAACTTTCTACATATCGTCGTTGACCTTCTGCATATAAAGTGTCAAAAGCAAGTGTTGATTTGCCCGATCCGGACAATCCAGTGATAACTACAAGCTTATTTCTTGGAATTTTTACATCAATATTTTTTAAGTTGTGAAGCGCTGCACCTTTAATGCTTATATATTTCAAAAAATTGTTATTTTTCAACGGTTTAGAAGAGATTTATGTTTAATAAATTACAAATATACTAAGTTAATTTTGTTAATAAAAACTATAAAAATGTTAAAAAAAATAAAATAAATTGCCAAAAAGTTTGTTTATTAGATATAATTGTTTTTATATTTGTCCAGAGACTTAGAGAAATTTAGACTAGTCTCCCCTAACAATATTAACTTAAATTTTTGCTTATAGTATAGTTCTACTTTTCATAACAATAATAACGAAGCTAAATTAGTAATAAAGCTTCAAAAAAAGGGGAATTATGCACACACAGAAATTAGACGATAGCGTCTTAGTAAGTAACTACATTGAGGGAAATGAAAGATCTTTAGAGATTCTTATCCTTAGACACAAACAACGAATTTTTAGTTTTATTTATTCAAAAGTACAAGACAGGGATGTTGCAGACGACATTTTTCAAGATACTTTTATTAAAGTTATTAATACTTTAAAATTGGGTAAATACAATGAAGAGGGTAAATTTTTACCTTGGACTATGAGAATTGCTCATAATTTAATTATCGACTTCTTTAGAAAAGGAAATAGGATGCCAACTTTTCAAAACACAGATGAATTTGATATTTTTTCGGTATTAAGTGATAACTCGGTTAATGCAGAAAATAAAATTATTAAAAACCAAATTCATGCCGATGTAAGAAAATTGGTAGATGAATTACCAGATGATCAAAGAGAAGTATTGATGATGAGAATTTTCAAGGATATGAGTTTTAAAGAAATATCCGAGCAAACGAGTGTAAGTATTAATACAGCTTTAGGTAGAATGCGTTATGCATTGATAAACCTAAGAAAGATGATAGATAATAATAATATTATATTGACGAATTAACCAAAAATCAAATTTTTTTTAGTCTTTCAACAATATTATTTATTTTTGTTCGTTATCTTATTAATCCCTAACAAATTAATAGATTTATGGCAAAACTTTACACTGAAAGATTTTTCAAAGAAAAACTTGATCCAAAGACAGAAACGATTTCATTTTTGTTGAATTATTCTAAATCAATAAAAGCGATCAAGACAGAAAAAGAAAGCTTAATGTTTCATTTGAATTAATCGGAAAAGGCCCTTAGTAGATTACTAAGGGCTTTTTTAATACACTTTTGTGTAGTTTTTATTTATTTATATCTTTTTTCTACCAATTGTTTTTGAAATGATATCTTTATCCAGATTCCACGCTCTTGCTGGAGAATATTCTCTTCCATAATAGATTATTTGTAAATGCAAAGAATTCCATAATTCTATGGGAAAAAGTCTTTTAGCATCCTTTTCTGTTTGCACAACATTTTTACCAGAACTTAAATTCCAACGATACATTAATCGATGTATATGGGTATCTACAGGGAAAGCAGGAATACCAAAAGCCTGACTCATAACAACCGATGCTGTTTTATGACCTACGGCAGGTAATTCTTCGAGGTCTGCATAATTTTTTGGGACTTTACCTTTGTGTTTTTCTATTAAAATTTTTGAAAGACCATATATCCCTTTCGATTTCATAGGTGATAGCCCTACAGATTTAATAATTTCTTTGATTTCATCAACCGATAGTTTTACCATATCATATGGATTATTTGCCCTTTCAAATAGCAAAGGGGTAATAATATTGACTCTGGCATCTGTGCTTTGCGCGGATAACAGTACAGCAATTAACAAGGTATAAGGATCCTTATGTTCTAATGGAATAGGAGGGAAAGGGTATAATCTTTGTAAGGTATCTATAACAAACTGCACTTTTTCTTTTTTATTCATTACTCCTTATTTATTAAAAATTAAATGTGTAAAAGTACAAAGTTTATAAAAGTATGTCAGTTTAATAACATAATTGTTTTCTAATTACATATTACTTTTTAACTTTCAACATTAAAACATTAAAACATTAAAACATTAAAACATGACAAACTTAAAAATAGGAGATAAAGCGCCACTTTTCGAAACTAAAAATCAAAATGGAGAACTGATAAAACTAAGAGATTATCTTGGAAAAAAAGTAATCTTGTTCTTTTATCCTAAAGCCAGTACCCCCGGATGTACAATGGAAGCCAAAAACTTAAGAGATAACTACCTAGAACTCAGTAATAAAAATTATGAAGTTATTGGTGTTAGTGCAGATTCTGAAAAAAGACAATTAAATTTTTGTAATAAAAATGAATTACCATATAATTTATTGGCGGATGAAGAAAAGTCAATTATTGACTCGTATGGGGTATGGGGTCCTAAAAAATTTATGGGTAGAGAATATGACGGTATTCACCGTACAACTTTTGTGATCGATGAAAAGGGGCAAATAGAAAATGTAATCACAAAAGTTAAAACTAAAGCTCATACAGAGCAGATATTAGAATTGAATTAGAGAATAGAATGGAGTTAATTGCACTTAGAATATGTTAAATAAAATGGGGTATTTTAATTTAAAACCTCTAGGTTATTCAATAGTAAGATATTGATATACAAATATTTAACAGCTATAAACGAGTCCTGTTTTTATTTATCCTTTCTTTGAAATTTTCTTTTTGAATAACCGAATAAACGTTGGTCTTTTATTATTTTAGCAACACCATCGGGTAACATCTCTTCCCAACCAGATTCACCTTTTACAATCATGTTAAAAACTTTGCGTGAAAATATTTCTAATATATCCGGATCAAAATCAACAAGATCACTAATACGACCATTAAATTTAAAGTATTTATAAAGTTCTTTCATACGAGGATGAACTTTTAAACTGTCGCTTGTAATAATCTCTCCAGTCTCTAGGTCTTTTAGTGGATATAAATAAATTTTTAAATCTTTATAGAATAATTTTCCAAACGCTTCCAATATTCCACCACTTATATTTCGATAGTATTTTTCATCAAAAATTTGAATTAGATTGTATACGCCCATAGCTAATCCCATTCGGGCTTTAGTAAATTCAGCGAAATAATCAACTAACTTATAATATTGTTGGAAATTGGTTATCATTACAGTTTGGCCCAAAGAACACAATAATTCTGCCCGGTCTAAGAAATCTCTTTCATTAATTTTTCCTTCGGCTCTTAGGTTTGCAAGGGTAATTTCGAAGATAATTTGAAGATTATCTTCTTTCACTCTTTTTTCTGCAAGAAACATTTTTTTTGATTCCTCATAAATATCCATATTGACTTTTGTTACCGGTCGGTAACTGCCACGTAATGCCAAAATATTTTTCTTGTACATAACATGTGCCGGCAATAAATTATTTCCATCTGGTCCGAACATAACTGCATTAGTCATCTCATTTTTAACTAAATGTAAACTCATTAATCGATTATCAACATACATGAATCGAGATCCTGAAAAATTCACCATATCAATTTCAATGGTATCTTTATCGATATTGTCATAAAATGATTTTAAAAGATCTTTTGGTTTGTCATTTAAGTAAAATGCACCATAAATTAAATTAACGCCAAGGGTACCTAAGGTTTCTTGTTGCAGTTTTGAATCGGTTTGTCTAAAACGAAGATGCAATACAATTTCGTTATAATCTTCTAAAGCATCTAATTGAAATTTGATACCCACCCAACCATGACCTTTAAAATTTTTTGCAAAATCTATAGTGGTTACTGTGTTTGCATAAGAAAAGAATATTTTATCGGGATGTTTCTTTCTGGTAATTCTATCTTCAATGAGATCAATTTCATGAGAAAGCATTTTGGTTAATCTAGATTCGGTTACATATCTTCCATCATTTTCAATTCCATAAATTGCATCGGAAAAATCTTTATCGTAGGCTGACATAGCTTTGGCAATTGTTCCTGAAGCTCCACCAGCTCTAAAGAAATGACGAACAGTTTCTTGCCCGGCCCCAATTTCTGCAAACGTACCGTAAATATGCTGATTTAAATTTATGCGAAGTGCTTTTTGTTTAACAGAAGGAACGGTTTCTAACTGCGAATCACCTTTAAATAAAGCCATTTTTGATATTTTTTTTACAAAGATAATTAAGTTTTAAATACCCAATTAAATTTATACTTATTTTTTTAAAATTAGGCAAAATAAAAAAGTTCAAGAAT
>VAPL010463618.1_pt1 | contig 10399 bp, 6 predicted proteins | sample 3395061 | NCBI WGS metagenome assembly VAPL01 (sample SAMN08290444, study PRJNA428436) | hydrothermal vent metagenome | isolation source: Deep-sea hydrothermal vent chimney 2 | place: Pacific Ocean: Juan De Fuca Ridge | depth 2182 m m
ACCTCAAGTTTCTATCGGAATCATCCGCAAAGTCGATCCAGCTTTTCTTCGATGGCGTTATAAGCGAAATGGTGCTTCTAACCGAAATCGACGCCGTGAAAAAATATAAATCAAACCAGGTGGATATCGCGTTTCGAGGAGTAATTTCGAAACATGGAGAGCGGATATCCCACATGATTCTGCTCAATGATACAGGGCAGGTGCAGGTGATGGTTACAAAAGACCCCGAGCCGTTTCGGATGAAGCCGCAAATAGAGCGCTTTTTCAAGGAGACTATGGTCGGCTGGCGCGTGAACATCGCAAAAGAACTATTCATATCTGAAACGTATAAAGGTATTGCTATCGGCATGCCTATCTTCAGAAAAACCAAGGAAACGGCAAAGAACAGAGGACAGAGCCAGATATACGCGTCGGGTATGGTCATGGCTCTTATCGGCGTAAATGACCTTGTCACGCAGCTTGTAGACCCCATACGTATAGAAAAATCGGGATTCGCATGGCTATATACGCAGGATGGAGATGTCATTTCCAATGAATCGCGTATAAGCGCATTTGCCAAAAGAGCCTTCGGGCCCAAGGGGACAAAAGATAAGCTCCAGCGTGAATTCGGCATGGCGATGAAAGGCAAGGTCGCGCCCGGATGGTCTTTCATTAATCAAAGCAACCACAGCATGGTGGTAAACTTCGGTAGAGAAAAGTGGTTGATCACCACGGCAAAAATAAAAATGCTGGATCAGGAGTGGACGCTGGCGGTGGCCGCTCCAAGCTCGGAAGCCACGCGCCTTCTTAATCAAAGCTTCGTCCAGTCTATTTCACTTATAGGCTTCGCCGCGGCTATCTTGCTTCTGGGCGGCACGTTAATGCTGCGGTTGAACAAACGAAGGATTCGCGCTGAGGAAAAAGCTACCTATACCAACGAACTTGAGGAAAAAAATCGATCGCTAAAAGAGCTTAACCTGCGAATGGACGAATTCATCGCTGTGGTATCTCATGACATAAGATCGCCTTTAAATGTAATTCGCGGGTTTGTAAAAATAATTCGGACATCACCCGACGGCTCGGTGTTTCAACGTGAGACAAATACGATGTTACGATCGTGCAACCGGCTGATGCAGCTTGTAAACGATATCCTGGATGTTTCCAAGCTTGAGGCCGGGGCAGTGGCGCTATCGTACGATTTACTGGAAATTGATGACATCATAACCGAGAGCGTAAAAACGATGGAGCTTTCCGCAAATGAAAAGGGGCAGGAGATCGTAGTTAATCTTAGCGGTGAGCCATCCATGGAAGGCGATGGGGCCAAACTACTTCAGGTTATGAACAATCTCCTTGGAAACGCGATCAAATTCACACCCAAAAATGGCAAAATAAGTATCACCAAACATGTGGAAAATAAAGCCGTTATAATATCGGTATCCGATACCGGGCCAGGAATCCCAGAGGAAGATCAGGATATGGTGTTTGACAAGTTCGAACAAACAAAACGCCACCAGCAAGGAATTGAGCCAGGCTCCGGACTGGGGCTTACTATCTGTAAAAATATTGTCAACCTGCATAAGGGTGAGATCGGCGTGGAAAGCCGCCCGGGAGAAGGCTCTACTTTCAACATCGTTTTACCACAGCAACGCCCATCCGTAAAAAACGGCGTAAAAACAACCAAAAGCGTGGAAACCTGATTGCGGTCCGGTTCGAGGAGTACGGTAAAAATAACGACATTTCACCATGCGTCTTCACTCCAGCCTACTTGACCATCAAATATTATTTATCATTGTGTTACACAATATCCCCCTACAATAGGTTATAATTTACGGAAAGTTGATGACGCCTTTAAAAGGAGTGGTTTCATGAGCAGGCTTGGCTACAAACGTAAAAGCCCCAGAGTAGAACGTATCGTGATGACTGGTATGCTGCAGCGACACGATTCAGGAGAACTTGCTGAAAACACCATCGGAAGAACGCTGAATATCTCCGAAGGAGGCATATTGCTGGAAACGGTTTATCCCGCCCCATTTCTATCCAAAGTATCATTAAGCATCGCGTTACATGAATATATTCTCGACGTTAGAGGCGAAGTGGTGCACCTTAAAAGAGCCACGAACGGACATATCGAAATGGGCGTTAAATTTATCGAAATTTCCACCGAAGGAAAAGAAATGCTTAAAATGTTTATATCCTGATACTAACGTTCCAAGCCTAATCTCAATATCATAGGGGGCAAAAGAAGTTTTATAGATGGCAGGTCAGAACGAAAAACGAAAGTTTCCAAGAGTTATAAAAGCCTATTTTACAGCGGTCAAGTGGTACGAGGACAGCGGCGAGCCAAAACTGGCCGATATCGGGGAAACCATAAACATTTCCGAAGGAGGCATTTTCCTGGAAGTGTCCAAAGCCGCTCCTTTCCTTTCTTCCCTGTCGCTCCACCTTGGGTTTGACAATGAGATACTTAAAGTGGATGGCGAAGTGGTTCACCTTAAGGTAATTGAAGAAGACAAAATTGAAATGGGCATCAAATTCCTTAATTTAGAAAAAAAAGGAGTGGAACTCATCAGACGATCAATTCTAAAAAACAATGAGGCGGCGTCAGGTAATAAATAAAATTTTGTTACCATAAACAGGCTTTTTATTCTAATATGATGGTGTATCGGAAACCCCAATTATTTAAGATGGAGTCTGTAGCGCCATGAAGATAAAAACCGGGGAAAAAAGAAAACATCCACGCGTTCAAAAAGTTCTGTTCGTCGCTTTAAAAGACTTCTCGCACGAGAGTGAGCTTATCCAGGAAAATATCGGCCGGACGATAGATATCTCGGAGGGAGGCGTGCTGTTAGAGGCGGAAAAAATCTTGCCGTTTCTTTCCACTGTGGATCTTACCATCAGGTTGGAAGACTATTTGCTGAAAGTGGAAGGCGAAGTTACACATATTCATAAAAACTGGACCGGAAAAGTGGAAATGGGTGTAAAATTCACAAAAATGTCTGATGAAGGAATTGCGAAACTCAAGGAGTATCTCTGAGCGACAAGCCTGAAAATATTGATTAATTTCTCGTTCATGAAACTTTCTCTGGTTCATTACATCCCTGAAATAAGCGCCTTGTCTCTATTTAAATTTCATATAACGCTCACCAGCCTATCCATGTCCAGCGTTAACAGGAGAGCGCGTTGAGCCTTGTTCACTGTGTAATAGGAACCGCAGGGCATATCGATCACGGAAAAACACGCCTAGTAAAGGCTCTCACCGGAATTGACTGCGACGTTCTGGATGAAGAAAAACGCCGAGGCATAACCATAGACATAGGCTTTGCCCGTATGAGGCTGGACAACGGTCAGATAGCGGGGGTAGTGGACGTTCCGGGGCATCAACGTTTCATACACAACATGCTTGCCGGAGCCGCCGGGATAAATATTGCGCTGATCGTGGTGGCCGCAGATGACGCCGTAATGCCGCAAACGGTTGAGCATTTGGCGATACTGGAAATTTTGGGTGTAAAAAAAGGGGTGGTGGCGCTTACAAAATGCGACCTTGTGGATAAGGAAACCCTTGCGATCGCTGAAATGGATATCGCGGAGCTTTTAAAAAATTCCAGCTTTGCCACAGCTATGATCATCCCATGCTCAAGCTCCACCGGAGAAGGAGTCGAAAAGCTGAGAAAGGAGCTTTCCCGGCTGGCCGAACAAGGTCATGAGATGGGTCGGGAAGGGTTTTTCAGGATGCCTGTAGACAGGGTTTTCACTATCAAGGGTCATGGGGCGGTGGTCACTGGAACTGTATTCAGCGGAAGCGTCGCAGTGGATGACCGGCTGACAATCGTTCCGGGCGATATGGATTGCAGGGTCAGGAGGATTCAGAATCATGGAGAAACGGCAAACAGAGCTGAAGCGGGAACCCGTACGGCATTAAATCTTTCCGGAGTTGATAAAGAGAAAATCACAAGAGGATCGGTGGTGTGCCACCAATCCATCGCAAGAAAATACAAGATGTTCACTGCGGAAATCATATGCCATAGCTCATCCCCCCTCACCATAGTCCATGGTCGATCATACATCCTGCATATTCACACAGCGGAGACAATGTGCCGCGTATACCTTTCATCGGATAAAAGCCTTAAACCAGGTGAAAGATGCGTCGGCCAAATCCGCTTTGAAGACCCCGTCAATATCCTGTACGGCGACAGGTTCGTTCTACGAACCTCATCGGCCAGCCATACGCTGGGAGGCGGGATGGCGCTGGAGCCGGGAGGGAAACCTATGGGCAGACGTGGGCTCAAACAAAGGAAAAAAAAATGGGACGTCCTGACCAAAGGTATACATCAGGGAATAGAGTCTTGCCTTGAAGAAAACCGTGGAGGGGTTTTGACTGAGGAAATTATGGCGGTTTTCAACCTGCCGAAAAAGGCGTTGGGCGACATGCGAAAAGACATAGGGGATACGGCGGTTTTCGATTGGAAAGGAGCTTCATATATATATAGAAAGGTTGAGGGGGAAAAAATTGTCGAAAACATTACAGGCGCAATTACAAAATTCCATGAAAAACAGCCGGCGCTTTTTGGCATTGAAGAATCGCAATTGGCTCAAATCCCCACTCTGAAAGATATGGGTGAGACGCTAGCCGCATATTGGATTCGGCGGGCTGTCTCTTCTAAAAAAATCGAATATAAAGGGGGGTTATTACGGTTGCCCGGCCGTGACGCAAAGTTCCATGGCGACGACGAAAATGTGCGATCGAAAATCCTTGAAGCTTTCAAGGAAGGGGGGCTGAATCCACCCAAAACGGACAAAGTATATAAACAATTGGGACTGAAAAACGATGTCGCATCAAAAATAATCAGGGTCCTTGTCCAAGCCGGAGACCTTGTATCGCTGGCCCCGGACTATACTCTTCACCGCGATATTTTAGATAAATCAAAGGAAACATTGATCCGTGAAATCGATGCGAAAGGCTCCATAGACACCGCCACATACAGGGATATCCTGGGTGTGGGGAGGAAAACGGCGATAGAAATTCTTGAGCATTTTGATCGAAACGGCGTGACAAAAAGAGTGGACAACAAAGGGAAACGAACTCTTAAGACAGGTTACATTAATAAGTAAAAGGCATGAATCGACGCTGACAGGACACAGCCTTGGTTTCCCGTCATACGCCAATATATCGTAGTTATCCCTATTGCGCGAACCGTCCAACCATTACAAGTCAAAAAGTTGACGCTAAGGTTGGCGCCAACTTTGCTCAATGGTAGGGAATAGTGGTTTTGTTGACGCCAGGATATCTGTGAATGAAAGGATGTATGTCCCCGCGCCAGCCGCGTTGGCTACGGAGAGGTAGCTGGATGTTTTAGCGATAGTTTTACGAATATAAGCGCGCCGTGGTAAAGGCGGTCAGCTTACCTTTGGAAGTTATCTTTCAAAAATCGAAAGATAGGCATCGCAAAAAGCGATGGTAAAAATTTCCCCGGAGCGTCAGAATACGTTTTGACAACTAATTAATAAACCATAGAATATGAATTCCCACCATTCAAAGGTTAAATATTGATATGGCCATACGTATCGCCAACGGCGTCGTTTACGATCCGGTAAATAACGAAAACGGGATAAATAAAACCGTTAACATAAAAGACGGTAAAATATCAGGAGATTCAGACGCAAACGCCGAAACTCTGGACGCCTCAGGATGCGTTGTCATGGCAGGCGGCGTGGACATTCACTCACATATCGCAGGGCCACTTGCAAGGCTTGCCAGGGGCGCTGTTCCTACACCTTCGGAGACAGGACGGTTGTACGCCGAAATGGGATACACCACCGTAATAGAGCCTGCGGTACATCCATCCCTGGCTTCAGCGGCGCATGAAGAGTCCGGAGAAATACCGATTATCGATAAAGGTCTGCTGGTCATTCTTACCCCGCAGGAGCTACTGATAAAGCTTATCGCAAAGGGGGATCTATCGGCGTTGCGCGCGGTCATAGCATGGCTTGTAAATTCCGCCAAAGCCTATTCGGTAAAGCTCGTTAACCCCGGTGGTGGGTTCACCAACGGAAATAGCGCCTCCAGCAAGGCTGTAAACATGATTCTCAACGGTTTCAATGTGACACCAGCCGAAATAATGATTGCTCTGGTGGACGCCGTGAACGATCTTAACCTGCCTCACCCGCTACACTTGCATCTTGACAATCTTGGCACAAAATCAGGCTGCGACACAGCCATATCCGCCATAAAGGCGCTGGATGGCCGCAAGGCCCACATGACTCACATACAGTTCAACAGCTACGGTTCCAGAGGAAAGCATGGATTTGCGTCCAAGTCGGATGAGCTTGCGAGAGTTATCAATTTAAACCGAAATATCACTGTGGATATCGGGCAGGTTGTGTTCGGTCCGGCGATGGCTGTCACAGCGGATCTTTCTGTGTTGCGGAGGCTGTCGAAAGTAACTGGAATAATGTGGGAGCCGCTTGACGCAGGTTGTGGGGATCTTTGCGGCTGCGCGCCTTATGAATATATGCGCGAGTCTTTTGTCAACAGTGTCCAATGGGCAACCGGGCTGGAGCTTTTTCTCCTGATAGATGATCCCTGGCAGGTGTCTATTTCCACCGATCACCCGAACGCAGGGCCATTTACCTCTTATCCCCAAATAATAAAACTTCTGATGGATAATAATTACCGCGATGAGAAGCTTGCCGAAATACACGGGGACGCCAGGGAAGCGAGCGAATTAAAATCTATTGGCCGAGAGTATTCGCTGTATGAAATCGCTATAATCACACGAGCTGGTCCGGCAAAAACATTGGGCCTTGCCAATAAGGGGCATCTGGGGGAAGGAGCGGACGCGGATATCGCCGTTTATCAGATTGGCGATGATTACGAAGAAATGTTCTCTAAACCTAAATGGGTGATCAAAAACGGTAAAATCGTGGTAAAAGATGGAAAAACAGTAGAAAGCTTTGACGGGAAAACATTTTACACTGAAGCCCCGATATCATCTCAAGACGGCACCATAGAACCTCGGGAATTAATGAATAAATATTGTCCGGGTGGATTAACTAATTTCCCCGTGAAAACTGAAAATATGCCATGGCTTACGAAAATACCTGAAGAATAACTTACGTAATCAGCGTCGGCGCCAATGCGTTGGCACAGAGTTATAGTTCGCATAGCGATCCAGCTTGCGATAAAGCTTGTCCGCCTCCTGATACTGTTTCTCGGCGTATTTTTTAAACTCGGGATTTCCGCTTCCCTTGCCGGCCGCAGATGATGTTTTCAGATCATCACGGATTTTCTTCCAGGATGATCGCATCTGACCAAAATGGTAATAGTTTATTCTCCACCATGCTTCGTCGTGACCGGCATACATATTCGGTTTTGGCGGAAGCTCCTCCAGGATAAGAAGATGCCGTCTAGTGTCTATTTTGATTGAGAACCTGGACATAAAATCCATCCCTATAAGACCTTCGAAAGAACTGGAGATGGAAGGGAAAATATTCGCCGAGATGAACTTGTCTTGCGCGCCGCCGATATTGACGGTGTCAATAATTGTCCTCACAGCGGGCACAGAGCCGCCGATCCCTCCGGCAAATGTTTCAAGCTTGCCCTCATCGTTGTCGAAAAGTCCAAGCTTGTCCGCCAGCTTGCGCGATATCGACAACCCAGGAGCGCCGGTATCCAGAGCCATCGGGGCGGTTACAGAGCCGTTGAACGTGACAGGCACGATAATACGTCTTGCGGCGCCTTCATATGCTTTATATTTTATTTCATAGTGTTTTAGTTTCCCGTTGCTCTGGCCCGGCCCGGCTTGGCGTCTTAATAGATTCGTGGAGCCGGAAAGACTTTTAACGGTAGATTTGGAGGGCCGTTTTTCATATTCGTGTTCTTCAACCTGCCGTAGATACTTTGCGGGAACGTCGGAAAGGGAATCTGTAAAATGCGTATTGCCACTGTCATCGACCCATTTGTAAAAATCACCGGCAAAAACCTTGTGGGATAACATAATAAGAAACGCCATCGTAAACAGCGCTAGTGTCACACGGGCAAGATACATGGTTTAACGGCTATTTGAAGAACTAATAAGTGTATTACAGCTTACAAACATTTTAACCGAAAATTGCGCTTTTCAGGCATGAAAAACAACTGTTAACGGGTTCCTTCCCCCTTTGAGAAACCGAGCAAAAAAAGCCGCGCGCTTAAAGCGAGCGAAAGAGCGGCCAAAGGGAGAAGGTGGGCGCTGAAACGTGGAGTATAGCCAAACGGCTCGAATGTAAAATATGGCGGGAACACCCCTAGAATAGCCACACCCAGGCTGATCGGGTAAAGCGAAAGCCACCCTGTCCTGAATACCAGAGCCAGAAGGCCCATAAAAGTTCCGGAAAGTATTGTCACCGCCACGATAGAGTATTCCCCTGCCGGAGCGGCGAGCAGGATCATCCTCATGTTTCTGGTTATACACTCCGCTGAAAAGCATGTGATTTGCCCCAGGTCTCTGGGATCATCCAGACAGAAAATACCGCCTACAAGATAGTTTCGCGCGCCGACCATGAACACCGCCAGCGCCACAGTGAATATGTAAATAGACAGCCGCCATCTGTTCATAAACGCCTTATGGATAAACTGTTTCCACGCAGATGTAAAATGGCCATGTACAGGCTCCAGCGCAAGAAGGGATAAACCCAATATAGGGCCGATATGGTCCATCCTAGTCCAGAACGCCAACGCTCCAAAAACACCTGCCGTAAAAGCTTTCACAGATGAGCGGAGCCCATGATGCATAAAAATCCAGAGCGCCAGCATCATGAATAAAATCGACGTGTTCTCCTGCAGCCCACGATCCATTAACGCAAGAAAACCCATAGTGAATGCGTTGAAAAGGTATATGAGCGGAACAGATAAAGCGAAGGGGGCGGACATGGTAAGCCGATACGCCACAGCCGCCAGAAGCGCCGAAGAGCCCATGACGCACCATACGTCCCAGAAATTTAGCGCTAGCATCGTCTGGCCAAAGATAGAATGCGTGAGACCAACAACGTACCTGTAAAACGGCATGTACCTGTATATCCCTTCATGCAGGGACAATATGTCTCCATCCAAAAATATTTTTCGAGCGAAAACCTGATATGTATGCCAGTCGTGACCGGGTGAGAGCAGGCGCATCTTCCCAATCTCTCCCCACCATTCAACAGTGAAGTAGATAAATACCAAAGGGGCCACCGCAAGAAGCGTGGCCATACAGGTGTCCACCTTTAACTTGCCGCCATGTTTACGTTCATCACGCTGTAAAATAAAAATAGCGCATGCAAGCGTCAGCGCGGAAACTATTCCAAGCGACGTAACCTCCCCTGCCCCCGCAACCCCTGCAAAGCGGCATATCACTATTAATACGGCTCCGGCAATACCGATAAGAGATAGAGATAGGTATGACCGGTTATTTTTAATTAACGCTTTATAAGAAAAAAGAGTCCAGAAAAGCGTAAAAAGAATTACGCCAGTGTCGATGACAAAAGCGAACGTTTTGAAAATGCCAAGTTTGAAAGATGAGATTTCAAGCCCGTCTTTCCCCGCCCACAAAATATTTTTCCCGAAAGGAAGCGAAACTACGCCATTTTTATTTATTATGACCGGAATAAGTGAATAGTCGGCTTCCGATTCGACCAACCCATAGTAAAGATCACCCGATATTGCAAGATTGCGCCTTGTCCCTGTTTCTTCCGAAGCTTGCAGCGCCGCGTCAACAGGAGTAGCCACTACAGGTATTGGAAATGACGACTCGCCAGTTTCGTCAACCGCGTTTACATGACCTTTTGAAACGCCAGTGGCCACTATGGCAAACCGCGCGCCTTCCGGCAGGCGCACATAGCCGGACAGTCTCAGGCCGACCCATTTAACGCCGCTATATTCATTGACGATATAATCGTTCATCCATTCGAACGGGAAATCCCTTGCGCCTTCGTATGGCCTCTTTTGTAGATCGCTTACCCCACCCTTCCATAATGTTGAATATGTTTTTTTCCAATGGCCTTCAGCCATTTCACGAGGCGTATCGAACACCCGCACATTCAGCCCGCTCTGTGGCGCAAGCAATGCCAGTACAAGCTTTAGGGAAAATAGCGCTGCCAGAAACATCGTAGCGTTTCTGGTCGAAAACAGACGCCACCCTATGATTGCAAGAAACGGAAATAGTATCGCGCCCAGGTATAGCTCCAGCCTTTGCGAAAGTGGAAAACCGTCGAACAAAGCTTCCACGCCGGACGACAATCCCAAAGCGCCTGTAAAAAGCGCTGCCGATATTAAAGCCCTTAACACAGAGGCTTTCTTAAGCTCCTCTCTCTCAATTATCGTTTCAATAAAACTTGTGAATCCCCCTGCCGTGTCGCGGCGTTTCATCGTATAAAAAGCAAGTAACACAACAACGGATATCCATCC
>VAPL011164506.1_pt1 | contig 10397 bp, 8 predicted proteins | sample 3395061 | NCBI WGS metagenome assembly VAPL01 (sample SAMN08290444, study PRJNA428436) | hydrothermal vent metagenome | isolation source: Deep-sea hydrothermal vent chimney 2 | place: Pacific Ocean: Juan De Fuca Ridge | depth 2182 m m
AACAACTCGTTTCACTTAGTATTCGTTTTATTGCAATTAGTTTGTAAAGATATGAATTTTTAGTCTTCAGTATTCAGTTCGCAGTCTTCAGTTTTTGTACGCTATACTCAATTTTTAAATTTCAATTCTTAATAAAAAAAAAGGTAATATTGTAGTACTAAACCAAGGTAATGAAACATCTTCTTAAACGGATTGCAGACTTAGAAAAACTTTCAGCTGAATTAGAACCAACACAACAAGAAAGACAACATTATAATACCGAAATAAATAAATATGCTGATAATTTTATTCATTCTTTACAAGATAGACAGGCATATTACGGAGGAGATGCTGATGCAAATTCACTATCAATAAAAAAGAACAAACAATCCATAACCGATTTATTAAGCATCTATTCTAATGAAGTTGTTGAAAAAGGTATTGTAGCTTCTTCTGGAGGTCACATAGGTTATATTCCTGGAGGTGGGATTTTTACTGCTGCATTAGGTGATTATATTGCAAGTGTTACCAATGAATATGCCGGAATTTATTACGCATCACCAGGAGCAGTTTCTTTAGAAAACGAGCTCATTAACTGGATGAAAACCATTTTCAGGTTTCCAAAAGATGCTGTTGGTAATTTAGCGTCTGGAGGTTCAACAGCCAATTTAATAGCCTTAACCGCAGCACGTGACAAACATCAAATTAAAAATGAAAAAATAACCAAAAGCGTTGTGTATTTAAGTCCTCAAGCGCATCATTGTATACATAAATCACTTCGAATCATTGGGTTAGAAGATGTTATTATAAGACATGTAGATTTGGATGAAAATCATAAAATTAATACTGAAAAATTGGAGCTTTTGATTAAAACAGATTATAGTTCAGGTTTACATCCTTTTTTGGTGGTTGCTTCTTCAGGAACCACAGATACCGGAGCAGTAGATCCATTAGATGAAATAGGTACTATCAGTAAAAAATATGACTTATGGTATCATATTGATGGTGCATATGGTGGGTTTTTTATTTTAGTTGATGATAAAAAAGAACTATTTAAAGGGATAGAAAAAGCAGATTCTTTAGTTATTGACCCTCATAAAAGTTTATTTTTACCTTATGGATTAGGAGCCGTTCTTATAAAAGATAAAAGTTCGGTATATCATTCTAACCATTACTTTGCAAATTATATGCAAGATGCATTGAATGAAACGATAACAAATCCTGCTGATGTTTCTCCAGAATTAACAAAGCATTTTAGAGGACTTCGACTATGGATTCCATTACAACTACACGGAATTGAACCTTTTAAAGCCTGTCTTGAAGAAAAACTTTTATTGACAGAATACTTTAGAATACAATTAAAAGAAGCAGGGTTTGAATTAGGTCCGATACCCGATTTATCAGTAAGTTACTTTTGGTATCCTTTTGTAACAATTAATCAGAATACTTTTAATAAAAAATTACTAGAATATTTGCATAATGATGGTACTGTCTTTTTAAGTTCAACAGTATTAAATGATAAATTTGTAATACGTATTGCCATTCTATCGTTTAGAACAAAAAAAGAAACCATAGACAAAGCTATGGTTATGATAAAAACTGGTTTAGCTAAAGTCAAAAATACTTTCAACTTATAAATTCTTGTTCCTATTTTATCAGTAGGAGGGTTAACAAGAATGACAATTAATAGAAACTTCAAGCTTTTTACTTGAAGTGCATTTTTTTATATTATTGTTTTTTAATACGTTCTTTCTTTTTGTTGGGTTGTTCCGTACTTATCAATTCTCCATCTACATAATTTTCCCACGTTCCAACGCGTAGGTCATTCCTAAATAGACCTTTGGTTGTCAATGTTCCCGTCTTGCGACTATAATAAACAGCTCTGCCGTTTAGTTTGCCACCTTTATATGTAAAATGTTGGTACAAGTGTCCTTTTATAGAATACTTTCTATATACACTGTCTAGTAAACCATCTCTATAGTAGGCTACTTCTGTTGATTTACCTGTTTTATAGAATGTTTTATACTCTCCATGTAACTTTCCTTGCATATAATTCTCTTCAGACATTACTATCTTACCATCTTCATGAAAAAACAACCACTTTCCTATTCTATTCTTACCTTTCATTTTGCCTTTACTTAATAAGACTCCACCTTCAGAATAAAAACTTACTTCTGCTAAATTATTATCGGTATTAAATTTTTTAATAGCAACGGGATAATCAGAACTGGCTGCTGAAAAATATTTAAACATCCCTATTTCTTTACCATGGTTAAATGTACCTTGATAACGTATACGTTTATTACTGTAAAACTTTTTCCATACTCCATGACGTTTTCCATTCGAATCAAGTTGATTGGTGTCAGCTTGCGCAAACGAAAAATGAATACTCATAAAAGCTATACAAAAAAATATGAAGATTGATTTTAATTTTTCCATAATACTAAATAACTCTTTAATCTATTTTTTGTTGTACAAATACCGCTCCGTAGTTATTCAACAGTATGAGAACGGTAAAATTTGCTAGAAATTATATACTACAATTTTTATTTTCTACAATTTTCTGATAGTTAATCCTTTAAATTTCATATCTTAAAAGAATATTGTGTTCTATATAATATTTTAATGAAATTTCAGTTTAGGTATATCCAATGCTATGGTATACGAATTAAAAAGCAGAAAAGAGGATAATGAAAACAGTAAAAGACATGCCGAAATATTCCTTATTAAAGGAATTGAATGCCATCAAAGATTCTGGTAGAGAAAGTAGAATGAAAGTAACTAAAAAGGTTTTAAAAGATCAAGAGTTATTTCAATCTCTTATTGAAATTGCTTTTGAGCAAGATAATGACCTTTCTGTGAAAGCTATCTGGGTATTAGAATTAGTATGTGAAAAACGTCTTGACTGGTTAGCATTTAACTTAACCTATTTTATTGAAAATTTACCTACCATTGTTAATGATGAAAGTGCCATTAGATCCGTTGCAAAAATTTGCAATCTAATTGCTCAAGATTATAATTCAAAGTTTGAATCACCTATAAAATTAACCATCACCCAAGACCAAGTTTCTCAAATGATTGAAACTTGTTTTGACTGGTTATTAAGTGACTATAAAGTTGCTACAAAAGCACATGCAATGGAAACATTGTATTATTTAGGTATAAAAACAGGATGGATTCATTATGAACTTAAAATGATTATTGAAAAGAACCTTCCTGCGGAGAGTCCTGGCTATGCAACCAGAGCTAAAAAGGTATTAGATTCAATGTCCAAAAATACTGCAGCTTAGAAAACTCACTTATTGTTTTTCTTTTTCTGGTAATTCATTTATTTTTACAGTCTCAATCAAAGAATAAATGGATTTAAACAGCTTGAATGCTATTTCGCCAATTGATGGGCGTTATAGAAGTAAAACAGTAGCACTAGCAACTTTTTTTTCTGAAGAAGCACTCATTAAATATCGCGTAAAAGTAGAAATTGAATATTTTATTGCACTCTGTGAAATACCACTACCCCAACTTCTTAATTTCAATAATAATTGTGACGAATTACGAGATATTTATATCAATTTTTCTTCAGAAGATGCACAACAAATAAAGGATATTGAAAAAATAACCAATCACGATGTCAAAGCTGTTGAATATTTTATTAAAGAAAAATTTGACAACTTACATTTAGAGCAATTTAAAGAATTTATTCATTTCGGACTCACCTCACAAGATATAAACAATACAGCAGTTCCCTTATCTATTAATGATGCTTTTGATAACGTATATTATCCCGAAATTGCCAATTTAATTGAAAAATTAAGAGCATTGGCAAATGAATGGTCTGCTATACCAATGTTAGCAAGAACACACGGACAACCAGCATCTCCAACACGATTAGGTAAAGAAATTATGGTTTTTGTCGAACGTATAGAACAACAAATACGACAATTACAGCAAATACCATATGCAGCGAAATTTGGCGGAGCAACGGGCAATTATAATGCTCATAAAGTAGCATACCCTAACATTGATTGGAAAAATTTTGGAACTCATTTTGTGGAAAAAATATTAGGCTTACATCATTCTTTTCCAACAACGCAAATTGAACATTATGACCATTTAGCGGGTATTTTTGATGCATTGAAACGTATCAATACAATTATCATTGATTTTAATAGAGATTTTTGGACCTATATTTCAATGAATTACTTTAAACAGAAAATCAAAAAAGGTGAAGTCGGTTCTTCGGCAATGCCACATAAAGTGAATCCGATAGATTTTGAAAACTCTGAAGGAAATTTAGGGTTGGCAAACGCTATTTTTGAACATTTATCAGCAAAATTACCCATTTCTCGTTTGCAACGTGATTTAACCGATTCTACAGTATTACGTAACGTAGGAGTACCTTTTGCACATACTATTATTGGTTTTTCTTCTACATTAAAAGGGTTGAATAAATTATTGTTAAACAAAGAAAAATTTGAACAAGACTTAGAAGAGAATTGGGCAGTTGTTGCCGAGGCAATTCAAACTATCTTACGTAGAGAAAACTATCCAAATCCATATGAAGCATTGAAAGGTTTAACCCGAACCAATGCTACCATCAATCAGAAAAGTATGGCTGATTTTATTGACAGCTTAGAAATAGGGGATACTATTAAAGCAGAATTAAAAGCAATTACACCAAGTAATTATACAGGTATCTAATGAAATATGCATGTATCTTAGTTATAATAATCGCCTTAATTTCTTGCAAAGGAAATACGGACATCAATGAATTTAAAACAGGTACTTTTAAAACTTTTTTAGAAGATTCTGATGTAACCTCTCTTGCCGTTAGAAATGATTCTATCCAGATAGAAACCTATAATAATGTAAAAGATACCTTTGCCATAAAGTGGAAATCTAATTTCGAATATGTATTAACGAAAATACATCCAAAAACTGCATTAGACAGCACTCCTTTTTATGTGAAAATAACCGGATTTAAAGGGGATTCATATACCTTTAAAGCATATTACAAAGGTTCTAATTTTAAACAAAAAGGAAACGCTGTAAAAATAGAATAAAAGAAGGGTTTCTTTTAAGAAACCCATTTAACGTGAAAAGTAAAGTTTTACATACCATTATTTCGGTAGTGTTGGTTATAATCATATTACTACCATTTACCACTCAGGCAATTCATTTATTGCATCAACACGAATATGAATATGAAATTTGTGATGTTAAGAATACAGAGCATATACATGAACACAAATTAGATTGTAGCAGTTATCACCAAATAATTGAACATAATTCTATCGATTTTTCTTCAGAATTTGATTTAGAGATTCATTCATTTATAAATCAAAATCCTCCTTATTTTCATCAAAGCCTATATACCATAGTATTACGGCTAAAGTCTTCAAGAGCACCTCCTTATTTTATTGTTTAGTTAAAATTCCTCAGAGACAAATACAATCTGAGCTTATACCTTAAAACAATAAAATTTATAAAATGAAATTATATTTTACAACTCTTTGTATACTAATTAATTTATCTATACATGCACAAAATACGCTTGCTGGAAAAATAACGGATTCAAACAACACACCTTTGTTTGGTGTAGAAATATATGCATCCAAATTGCATAAAGGCACTACTACAGATATAGATGGGCATTATATTTTTAAAAACTTACCTAGTGGAACAATTGATATTGTTTTTGCTTTTATTGGTTATAAATCAGTATTAAAATCTGTACCATTCAATCAAAATGATATTACACTTGACATCACATTGCAAGAATCTGTTTTTAATATGGATGAGATTATCGTTTCCACACCCTTTAACAAACTCCAGAGTGAAAATGTCATGAAAGTTGAACATAAGAGCATTGAACAATTACAACGTTATGGTGCTGCAACATTGATTGAAGGCATTTCAACAATTGCTGGAGTATCTCAAGTATCTACTGGTGCAAGTATAGGAAAACCAGTAATTAGAGGATTAACAGGCAACAGAGTATTGATATATGCACAAGGTGTTCGTTTAGAAAATCAACAATTTGGTGATGAACATGGGTTGGGATTAAACGAGGCGGGTATAGAAAGTGTCGAAGTAATTAAAGGCCCCGCTTCACTACTCTATGGTTCAGATGCATTAGGTGGTGTATTGTATTTTAATCCTGAAAAATTTGCAAAAAACGATGTTGTCCAGTCCGGCTTTAGCCAAAAATATTTCACTAATACACAAGGAAGTAATTCTTCATTTCATTTAAAATCTTCTTCAGAACATTTTAAATATATACTGAGAACGAGTTATAATTCGCATATAGATTATAAAATACCTAACGGAAATCGTATAACAAACACTCGTTTTAATGAATACGATATAAAAACCGGTTTCCAGTTCAACAGTGACCATTTTTCAAGTACTTTACGCTATAATTATAATCTCTTACAATTAGGTATCAATGAGGGCGAAATCACAACGCAATCTAAACATCGAAATCCTGATTTTCCAAAACAACGAGTACATAATCATATTGTCAGTCTACATAACCATCTGTTTTTTAAAAACTCAAGTTTAGATGCAGATATAGGTTATTTGTTCAATGATAGAAGTGAGTTCGAAGAAGATAATGATGCTTCTTTAAGAATGTTATTAAATACATTAAATTATACTGTTAAATACAATCTTCCCAAGCTTGGATAAACCGAAATGATTATAGGTATTCAAGGCATGCATCAAACCAATCGAAATAGTGCAGAAGAAATTTTAATTCCAGATGCAACTATTAATGATATCGGAATGTTTACAACCATTAATTACCAATGGAAAAACAATACTGTGCAAGCTGGGCTTCGTTTTGATACCAGAACTATCAATTCTAAAAGTCATGGAATACCAAATACCATCAATTTTATAGATGCTGTAGATAAATCGTTTTCTAGTTTTAATGCTTCGGCAGGATACAAAAATAATCTCACAGAAAAAACTGTACTAAGAATAAACCTTGCTACAGGATTTAGAGCACCAAACTTAGCAGAATTAACATCTAATGGTGTTCATGAAGGAACCAATCGTTTTGAAATTGGAAATACTGAGTTAGAGAATGAACAAAATTATCAAATAGATATAGCTCTCGAATATAAGAATGAGCATATTGAATTTTTCGCCAATGCATTTTATAATACCATAGATAATTATATTTTTCTAGTACCAAATGGAGCAACTATTGAGAATACAGATGTCTTTATCTATAATCAAGACAATACAAAATTATATGGTGGTGAACTTGGTTTTCATTTACATCCACATCCATTAGATTGGTTACATTATGAAAGTAGTTTTGAGATGGTTATAGGTAAACAGAATAATGGTGAATACTTGCCATTAATTCCCGCAAACCAATTAAACAATACTATCCGTACTGAATTCAACTTAAAAGAATGGTTATCTAAAGGATATGCTTCACTAAAATTAGAAAGTGTTTTTAAACAAAAAAATGTGAGTTCTTTTGAAACTAGTACTGACGAATATAACTTATTACATTTTAGCCTTGGCGGAAATATAAAACTAAACAAGGTTAAATTTGAAATGAGTTTGAACCTACATAATATATTTGATACCGCTTATATTTCTCATCTTTCTAGGTTGAAAAGAGATGGGATTCAAAACATTGGAAGAACGATGATGTTAGGTCTTAATTTTGAAATATAATAACATTAAGTAAACCTGTTGTGCATTTTGATAAATTCTGTCAATTCGAGTGAATTTTACGATTGAAATGAGTAAAATTTGTATCGAGAATAAGAATTTTAGTCAATAAACTACCCCGAGGCAGAGCCATCGGGGTATTAAATGGAGTTTGCTACGCAAACATCGTTATTTCCGTCCGCCATAGGCGAGACGAGAAATTAAACCACATCTTCTCGTCCGCCGAAGCGGAACGCGAAGGAGGATTAAATTAGTTCTCGATACGATTTTTTTATTAAAAAATCACTCGAACAGACATTTCGAAAAGTATTTTAACTCAAAATGCACAACGGGTTAAGTAATATTACCTATATCAATATTCTCAAAACCTGAATTCAATCTAGGATTTAATTTATAGAATCCTGAGAAGAGATGAGATTTGAAGTGTAAAATTAAAAGGAATATCTTTACCTAATTAATATCTTAAAAATTGAATCTAATGAAATTCAGCCCTACATTATTTAGCTTATTATTTCTACTATTTTTTTCCTGTAAAAGTATTGGCCAGCATACTAAAGAGTCCATTATTCCAGCTATTTACACCAACATCTATGAAGATAAAGAAGGCAACATTTATTTAGAAAAAGATGGACAAAAAATTTATGAAACAATTTCCAAGCCAGATTATACACTCAGTAATATGAAAGGGAGTCCAAAAGGTACTGCAAAAGGTATTGCCTTTGATTTTGGAATTGCAGACTTCAGTGGCACCTTATATTTCGGATTTATCCCTTATCGGGATTCAAAACATCCTTTACCCGTTTATTTTCATACTCCGTCAACTATTAGTAAAGGAAAAACAAATCTGAATATTAAACAATTAGCAGGCAAGTATGATATGATTAATTGGGAGAAGAATAAAAAAGGCACCTTGGGTTATCGGGTTACCAATGCTAAAGGTACTATTCTCTATGACGGAATTGTTTCATTTAAAGTAACCGAAAATGGATTTGAAGTAGCTAAAAGTATTATTGAAGGACCATTTATCAATTTAGTAAGCGAAAATGGTGCTACCATCTCACTTGAAACCAATCTATCTACTACTACAAAAATTAGTATAAATAATACAACCTATATTTCAGAAGCAAGTTCTCATCATGAGATTAAGATTATAGAACTGGAAGCTGATACCGAATATCCCTATTCAATAACAGTTGGTAATAATACACATAATTATAGCTTTAAAACTGCCCCTAAACCTGGTAGTAGAAAACCATTCACATTTGCATATGCCAGTGACTCTAGAAATGGTAAAGGTGGTGGAGAAAGAAACGTATACGGTGCCAATTTTTATATCATGAAAAAAATTATGGCATTATCAATGCATGAAAACATCAGTTTTATGCAATTTTCAGGCGACCTGATTAATGGTTATTTATCAAATGTAGATCAAATGAATTTACAGTATGCCAATTGGAAAAGAGCCATTGAACCTTTCGCACATTACTTTCCCGTATATATCAGTATGGGAAATCATGAAGCATTGACCAGAACTTTTAAAAAAGATACAGATAAACGTGGTATTTCTGTAGATAGATTTCCGTTTAAAACGGAATCAGCAGAAGTTATTTTTGCTAATAACTTTGTCAATCCGACAAATGGTCCTCTAAGTGAAGATGGAGCAATATATGACCCTAATCCTAAAAAAATGGATTTCCCCCCTTATAAGGAAAATGTCTTTTACTATACCTATGATAATGTTGCTGTGATTGTAATGAATAGTGACTATTTCTATGCTCCTTCTACCAGTCAAATTCAATTGACCAGCGGAGGTTTGCATGCTTATATTATGGATCAACAATTTGATTGGGTGACTGAAACCATCCATAAATTAGAAAATGATACTACTATTGATCATATTTTTATTACTGAGCATACACCGTTTTTTCCAAATGGCGGTCATGTAAAAGATGACATGTGGTATAATGGTAATAATACAATGAGAACATGGGTGGGTGGCAAACCATTAGATAAAGGCATCATTGAAAGAAGAGACCAATTATTAGATCTATTTGTCAATAAAAGTAAAAAGGTTATTGCAATTTTAACTGGTGACGAACATAATTATGCCAGAACAGAGATTGGACCTGATACAAATATATATCCCGACAATTATAAACCGCAAAAAATTAAACTAAGTAGAACCATCTATCAAATCAATAATGGTGCTGCAGGCGCTCCTTATTATGCACAAGAACAAACACCTTGGTCAAATAAAGCTACTGGATTTACCACGCAGAACGCATTAGTATTGTTCCATGTCAATGCTAAAAATATAGAAGTAGAAGTTGTGAATCCCGATACTTTAGAAAAATTTGATGGCTACAAACTCCGATAGATCCTTTCAGATTATCATCTGGGTACTAAAAATTGGTGTTTTTGGTATTTTTTTAGGCCATGGAATTTACGCAATCCAAGTTCATAAATCATGGATTCCTTTTTTAGAAGTAATTGGATTTTCAAGAGATTTTGCAATTCAAATCATGCCTTATATTGGTACACTAGATATTTTAGTAGCCATATCCATTCTAATTAAACCTCTTCGTCCTATTTTAATATGGGCGGTATTCTGGGCACTTCTAACTGCCTTGATGCGACCAATAGCAGGAGGTTCATTAATAGATTTCATTGAAAGATCTGGTAATTGGACAACACCACTAGCTTTGTTATTATTGTTAAAATGGAAG
>VAPL010369116.1_pt1 | contig 10394 bp, 9 predicted proteins | sample 3395061 | NCBI WGS metagenome assembly VAPL01 (sample SAMN08290444, study PRJNA428436) | hydrothermal vent metagenome | isolation source: Deep-sea hydrothermal vent chimney 2 | place: Pacific Ocean: Juan De Fuca Ridge | depth 2182 m m
CGATTTTTCGCCAACAGGCCTTTTAAAATCAGGCAGATATACGTTAAACTAGCCTAATCGAGTTGAAAATGGTGCGCACCTAAAAAGGTCCAATAAATGGACTCGGTGACCCAGACAGAGGCATAGGCAGCTGGAGGCTGTGAAATTATGACATCAAAATTATGGTATGGTTTGGTGGGCGCGTCGCTTGCGATGATGGGCACAACCGCGTTTGCACAGAGCGAATCAACTAACCGTGTGGCGGCAAAAACGGACTGGAGCGTTTTCGTTGAAACTGATCCAACATCCTGCTGGAGCGTTTCTGCACCAAAAGAAACAATAAATACCAAGGACGGGCGGGTTGTTGCAGTTCGCCGTGGCGACATATTGTTGTTTGTTTCCTACATCCCAAGCAAAGGCGCCAAGGGACAGATCTCATTTACCGGCGGTTACCCATTTGCACCTGGTTCTCAGGTTGCACTGGAAATCAGTGGTCAGACTTTCCAGTTGTTTACGGATGCAGACACGAACAAAGAAATGGCCTGGGCACCAAGCGAGGCGGATGATGCAAAGATAATCACAGCCATGAAGCGCGGTGCAGAGGCGATTTTGTTGGCGCAGTCTGCGCGTGGAACCAAGACGAAAGATGTGTTTTCGTTGCTGGGTTTTACGGCGGCATTGGATGAAGCGGCGAGCCGTTGCGCTAGTTAAGCCACCCGCAAGCTCTGCAAGATACTTGTTTCGCTTTTTGACGTCTGCTTGTAAGACCACTGGATTCCTATGGTTGGCGCGATAACAATGACGGACGTACCTATTACACCCGAAGTGATGGCCGTTCCCCGGATAGTGTCCGACGGGGACACTAATCTAGTGGGCAAGTCACGCGCTGAACTGGGTGAAATGCTTGTTGCGGCCGGGTTGCCCGAGAAACAGGTACGAATGCGTGTTGGGCAAATCTGGCAATGGATTTACCAAAAGGGCGTTCGCGATTTCGAGCAGATGACCAATCTTTCGAAAATTTACCGTGATGAACTAGCCGAGCATTTTACGGTTTCCATTCCGGAAGTTGTCTCTAAACAAGTGTCTACCGACGGGACACGTAAGTATTTGGTGCGGATTGAAGGTGGGCATGAGGTAGAGGTCGTCTACATTCCCGAAACCGATCGTGGCACGTTGTGTATTTCGTCTCAGGTGGGCTGTACGCTGAACTGTTCGTTCTGCCATACCGGGACGCAGACTTTGGTGCGCAATCTGACGGCGGCGGAAATTGTTGGGCAAATCATGCTCGCACGCGATGATCTGGGTGAATGGCCGGAGCCGGGGCGGACGCCTAATTTGGAAGGGCGGTTGCTGTCGAATGTTGTGCTGATGGGAATGGGTGAACCGTTATACAATTTTGACGCCGTACGTGACGCGCTAAAGATCGTGATGGACGGAGAAGGCATTTCCCTGTCGCGTCGCCGTATTACACTGTCCACCTCTGGTGTGGTGCCAGCGATCGCCAAAACCGCGGATGAGATCGGTTGCCTGCTTGCGGTGTCGTTCCATGCTACTACCGACGAAGTGCGTGATAAGCTGGTTCCGATCAACAAGAAATGGAATATCGAAACACTGTTGGACACTCTGCGGGAATACCCAAGACTGTCCAATTCTGAGCGGATCACGTTCGAGTATGTGATGCTCAAAGGCGTGAACGACAGCGATGAAGATGCGCGGCGCTTGGTGAAACTGATCAAGGGTATACCGGCGAAAATAAATCTGATCCCGTTCAACGAATGGCCCGGTTCGCCCTATGAACGATCAGATGTGAAACGCATCAAAGCGTTTTCCGAGATCGTTTTTAACGCAGGATATGCGTCTCCCATTCGCAAGCCGCGCGGCGAAGATATCATGGCAGCCTGTGGTCAGCTAAAATCGGCTACGGAAAAAGTTCGGCGTTCGCGTGTTAAGGCTGAGGACAAGGGATAATACTAGCGCCCCGGTATTTCGCTCCGCTTCTCGCCAGCGCCGCGCCAATTATCAATGTGATCAATCGCTTCCTGCGCGGTTTCAACAAACCGAAAAAGATCCAGATCTTCCGCAGAAATCGTTCCAGCATCCGCCAGCGCATCCCAGTTGATAATTTTCCGCCAGAAACTTTCGCCAAACAGCAGGATCGGAATTTGTTCCATCCGTCCGGTCTGGATCAGTGTCAGGCATTCGAATAATTCATCCAGCGTCCCAAAGCCACCCGGGAATGTCGCCAAAGCCTTGGCGCGCATCAAAAAATGCATCTTGCGGATCGCAAAATAATGGAAGTTGAAACACAGGTCCGGCGTCACATATTTATTTGGCGCCTGCTCGTGTGGCAACACGATATTTAACCCGATGGAAACACCACCCGCGTCCACTGCGCCGCGATTTCCTGCTTCCATCACACCGGGGCCGCCACCTGTAACGATCACATCTTCGCGGTGGTTATTTTTCTTGGCCCGCAGTGTCATCAGTCGGGCAAACTCACGCGCTTCGTCATAATATTTTGACAGCTCACCAAGGGTCTTGGTCTTGGCGCTATCCTTATTCGCAGGCTCTGGAATACGCGCTCCGCCAAACATAACGATTGTCGATTCAATGCCATATTCAGCCATCATCAATTCAGGCTTCAGTAATTCCAATTGCAGACGGACCGGGCGCAATTCGTCCCGGCACAAAAAATCAGCATCGTCAAATGCGAGCCGGTACGCAGGTGAGCGCGTTTGCGGTGTGTCTGGGGTTTGATGACTGGCCTCACGATCCTGATGCGAGTCGCGAAATGGATGTGCCCGAGTTTCGTCGTTCATTGCTTGCTCCTTTATTGCGCGCAGCTTTAGTAGCGATTATAGCCTGCCAGCAACAAAGGCTACATGACAATTCGGAGATCATTATGTCCAACGCTCAGCTTGAAGTCGCAATTGAGTCCGCCTGGGACCAACGCGACACGATTTCACCCGCTACGACTGGCGAGATTCGCGAGGCTATCGAAGATACCCTGAACGCGCTGGATTCGGGGGAACTCCGGGTTGCTGAAAAGCAAAGTGACGGATCATGGCATGTAAACCAGTGGGCGAAAAAGGCGGTTCTTCTTGGGTTTCGGATCAAAGACATGGAACCCCACGAGGGTGGCGCGCAGGGTGCTGGCTGGTGGGACAAGGTTGACAATAAGTTCAGGGGTTGGGGTGAAAACCAGTGGCGCGCAGCAGGTTTTCGCGCGGTTCCAAATTGCGTCGTGCGTAAATCTGCATTCATCGCACCGGGCGTTGTTTTGATGCCGTCATTTGTAAATATAGGTGCCTACGTTGATGAAGGAACAATGGTTGATACCTGGGCCACAGTTGGGTCTTGCGCGCAGATTGGCAAAAACGTGCATCTGTCGGGTGGCGTGGGCATCGGCGGCGTGCTGGAACCAATGCAGGCCGGGCCTACAATAATCGAAGACAACTGCTTTATCGGGGCGCGCTCCGAAGTGGTTGAAGGCTGCATTGTGCGCGAAGGCGCGGTGCTTGGAATGGGTGTTTTCATCGGTCAATCGACTAAGATCGTAGATCGTGAAACCGGTGAAATCATGTATGGCGAAGTGCCGCCCTATTCGGTGGTTGTTGCTGGTTCGTTGCCGTCCAAAAACGGTGTGAACCTGTACTGCGCGGTGATCGTAAAACGGGTGGACGAACGTACCCGGTCCAAAACAGCAATCAATGAGCTACTGCGTGACTGACAAGCCGAAAAAACCCAAGAAGGCATCACGCCAACAGGTATTTACCCTGCTGGTTGAAGTCGGCCGTAAGGATGGTGACGACTTGCCAAAAGGGGCAACCGGTGCTGCGCTGATGTGTTACGCCAGCGGCATTGATGAAGCCGAGGCGGTGCGCGAAACCGTGGCAATTCTGAAGCAGGCGGGTATGGCTCCGCTGGATGTGTCCGGCTACGGTACTCTGGATGACCGGTTGGCCGAGGGTCACGATATTAACGGTGAGGAACGCGGGCTAATGGGTCGCGCACTTGAAGAAAATTCCGTGATAATCGCGCAGATGACGCCGTTTTTTGATAAAGACTGAAATCAAAAATTCGGGTGCCAGAAACCAAAAACAAGCCATGGAATCAATCTGGATTGCGGCCAAACCACCTGCGATAAATGCTGTTATACGTGCCGTCTTCGCGCAGCTTCAACAGGCTTTGGTTAATCGGCTCTGCCAGTTCGCTACCCGATGGCAGCGCTATGCCATAGTTTTCACGGCGAAACACCGGACTAGCCAGTTTGGCGGCGCCGTTTGAATTTTTCACATAAAAAGCAAGAATTGGCGCGTCAAAAACTACAGCGTCCAGTTTACCGTCTTCAAAACTTTGCAGCAAATTTTCCAGATTCGGCGATTGGCGATAATTAATATCACGATCATCCATATATGCGCTGGCCGTTGAGCCCGCGATCGTGCCAATTTTTTTTCCAAATAGGTCGTTAGGGGAAGCGATATTGCTTTGTAATGCGCCAATCGTCAAGGTAGCCGTAACTTTGGCGACGAAAATTGAGACGATGAAAAGTGATGAAATTACTAAGATAACTGCAAAGAAGCGGCCAAAGGCAGTTTTAGGAACCCTTTCTTCAAATCCACCATTTACGACAAGGTTCAATGCCCACCAAAATGCGGGGAAAACTGCCTCTTTTGCAGTGGTGTCAAAATATGGCTGGGCCTTACGTTCCAGGCGCCACATTAACATTCCTGTTCCAAACAACAGAGCGATGGCCAGGACCATGGCAATCAGCATATCGCGCGAAAAAACAGCCTTAATAATTGAAACATTTCCTGACCCATCATTTGGGGTCATTATTTGCAACCCGCTTTCAAAGATTGGCTGGGAAAAATCCAAAACTGCTTCACGGCCAGCAGTTATCGAAATGTTGGCAACGGCTAGGTCGGCTTGACCGGTTTGAATGAGTTCCAGCATTTCTGAGAACTCGGAAACCCGGACAAATTTGTATGTGCGGTTAAGATCTTTGGCCAGTACATCCCACAATTCGACGCTAAAACCCGTTTCCTGACCATCTTCAAGCATCGAAAAAGGTGGTCGTGTAACGGTTACAACGCTTAGTTCCTGCGTTATTGCGCTAGGCGCAAATCCAAGCAGAAATGCAATTGTTAGTAAAAGAAGCCGCATATTATTTATCCCATCCCCGAACCAGTGTCGCACGTCTCAGGATGCTGCGGCAATGGCCTATTCAGGCGGTAAGTGTCTCCAGCAGGGCTCGCGACTCATAATTTTGAAGAACGGGATGCACCATTGCATGGTGAATTGGCAGAACTGAATTCGGAACATCTGCCAAACCGGTCGTAACTGCAATTTCCGGCGACAGCGCCAATTGCCCCACATATAGGCTATCAGCCCATGTGCCCGAAAGGTGGATACATTCATGGTTATCGAAAAGTAATTGATAGTATGTCGTCGCCAGCCGATCAGTCAGGAGAGAAACTCCGGGATAGCCAACCAGGTTTTGTGCCTCTATCAGGACGGCGTCTTTGCCAAGGTTATACTCGGTCTCAATCCCGGAAATCATAACCCGCTGATTTTGGGCAACGGTGATATCGCTCGTCAGGTCAAAAAATGGGGCGTGCAATTTGACAGGGGCAGCACGACCAAGGGAAGCGAGTTCTTGTTTTATAATCCACCGAATTGGCTGTGGTCCATGATCATGCGTCACAACCATATCGCCCAGCTTCAGATTTTCGATTGGCCGCGAGCCGTCCGTGGTTTCAACCAACGCACCTGCGCAAATTGACGGGGCCGGGCCAACGGTTTCCACTTTATCTGACAGCGCAATGTTCAGAACGCGCTTGTCGATTTCCGTGGCAGTGTGATCAAGTACAATTTTTTTGGCATCGCCAATCGGAAGCGGGATAGGACGCTGGATAACAGCTTGGTTGATCGAACCAGAGTCAGAGTTTTCCAGTGACAATAGCCCTAGCCGTTTTGGTGCATCCCAAGAGTATATAAGCTTTACAATGCCCGAGATGTTAGGTGTGGCATCAGCTAAATGTACATATGACTGTGTGCATCCCTGCTGTGTTTCGACCGATAGCGAATAATCTGCATTCAGGTAAATTGTAAACCTGCGTTGCCAATCTTTTGATGTCTCGTAATGTAGCAATCGACAAGGAGCATTTCCGGCAGCAGCGAAATCTATTTCAAGCACAAGTGAGCCGGTAACTAGCAGAGTATCGTCATCTATTAGGCTTGCCGAAGCATTGAGTTTAGATGAGTTTTCGGATAAAATCGACCGGTCATTCAGAAAAATCCAGCTCATTTCTGGACTACCTGTTGGCGATGTCCCAACTTTCTTTGGATTTTTTCGTCTTGTGTGATCTGCATTGCAGATGTCCCTGTTCCCATGCACCCAATGGCAGGAACGGGCCCGTCAATTGGCATTTCGGATGCCAATTTTACTATAAAGAGCCGCTCGTTGATGCCAACATTTTGTCAGCGTTTGCCTGCCTCAGGCATTTTATTATTGGCACCACTATGGCTTACTCGTACTAATCTGTTAACTGGTTGAAATCATTCATTACGATCCAAATGGGCGAATGATGCGTTTTGGCCACAATCTGGCATTGCAATTACCGTTTCAGGCTACTGCAAAGGGAAAACTGAGGGAAATATGACGCTAAAGCCAATTGATCCGGTTGCTCTTACGGCAAATCTTGTTCGCTGCCCATCAATAACGCCGAGCGAGGGCGGTGCGTTGGTGTTGTTACAAGAGCTTTTGACCGAAGGTGGATTTGAATGCTTCCGCGTAGATCGCGGTAAGGTTTCGAACCTGTTTGCAAGGTGGGGAAAAAAAGGAGCGACGCGCTCATTTGGCTTTAATGGGCATACCGATGTCGTCCCCATTGGAGACGTTGCAGCCTGGAGCGTTGACCCGTTCGGCGGTGAGATTAAAGACGGGATGCTCTGGGGGCGTGGGGCATCTGATATGAAATCTGGTGTCGCCGCGTTTGCAGCGGCGGCGATTGATTTTGTATCCGAAACCCCGCCAGACGGTGCGGTTATACTGACAATTACTGGCGACGAAGAGGCCGACGCAGTGGATGGAACCGTCGCCCTGTTGGATTGGATGGCAGAGCAGGGCGAAGCCATGTCTGACTGTTTGGTGGGTGAACCATCTTGTCTGAATTTCATGGGTGAAGCCCTGCGGATCGGGCGGCGCGGATCGATGAATGCCTATATCACTGCATTTGGTGTGCAGGGCCACTCGGCGTATCTGGATCGCGCAAATAATCCGGTTCCCGCCATGGCGACTCTGGTACATAGAATTAACACCGAAACGCTCGACATGGGGACCGAACATTTTGATCCGTCAACTGTGGCAGTCACCAATTTCGACACCGGCAATACCGCAAGCAATGTTGTCCCTGCCGAATGCAATATTACAGTAAATATCCGGTTTAATGATACCCACACTTCGGCGAGCCTTACACAATGGTTGCAGGACGAAGCTGATAAGCTGACCAAAGAAACAGGCATCACGTTTGAGATGAGCCTGAAAGTATCAGGCGAAAGTTTTGTAACACCCCCCGGTGCGCTTTCTGAATTGGTTGCAAATGCAGTGAAAGTCGAAACCAACCGGGAACCAAAGCTGTCAACGTCCGGCGGCACTTCGGATGCGCGGTTTGTCAAAGACCATTGCCCGGTGGTGGAATTTGGGCTGGTTCCAAAAGGTATGCATGGGGTGGATGAAAGCGTCGAGGTTGCCCATATCCATCAGCTCAAAGAAGTATACAGCCGGATATTGCGTGACTATTTCGCCTGAATACCGACGACATCTTGTCATCATGGTCAAAGAACCGCGTCCGGGTCGGGTGAAAACCCGACTTGGTCGCGACATCGGAATGGTACCCGCAGCATGGTGGTTTCGCCACAATAGTCTGGGTCTGATCCGACGTATGCGCGACCCGCGCTGGCAACTGACGCTTTCTGTTTCCCCGGATGTTGAAGGGATGCAAAGCCGTATCTGGCCCCGCGATGTTGACCGGTTACCCCAGGGGCAGGGTGATATTGGCGTTCGGATGGCGCGTATTATTGACAACATGCCCAAGGGGCCGGTTTTGATAGTGGGCGGCGATATTCCGGGGATTACGAAACCCCACATAGCGCGGGCTTTTAAAGCGTTAGGGTCACATGATGCCGTTTTCGGTCCGGCGACTGATGGAGGATACTGGCTGGTTGGCATGAAGCGGATGCGCCCTAGTCCGCCGAACCTGTTTGCGAATGTGCGATGGTCAACTGAACACGCGCTTGCTGACAGCATGAAGGGTCTTGCCGGCCATCGGATTGCGTTGGTTGATACGCTGTCTGATGTGGATACTGCGACTGATCTATGAACGGCTTTTCCCCGCGACGTTTGCTCCAGTTCGTGTTAGGCGAACCGGATGAAAAGAATTCCAACGAAAGAGGAAATCCTGGACTGGATTTCCGATAACCCGACACAAACCTCCAAGCGAGACATCGCGCGCGCCTTTGGTATTAAGGGCGCTGATCGGATCGATCTGAAACGCCTGTTGAAGGAACTTGAATCCGAAGGCCACCTTCAGAAACGCCGAAAAACCTACCGTGATCCTGATCGCTTGCCTCCGGTTTCGGTTTTGCAAGTCAAAGCGCCGGATAGTGACGGCGACTTGTTTGCATTGCCAATGGAATGGCAAGGCAGTGGTGATAAACCCCGTATCCTGCTGACCCTGCGTACCTCTGACCCGGCATTGGGGCAGGGGGATCGAATTCTTGCCCGTCTGAGTGAAGTCAAAGACGAAGACTATCAATATGTTGGCCGCCTGATCCGTCGGATCGGCACCAACCCCATACGGGTGCTTGGTGTGTTTCGGGCAGGTTCGGAAGGTGGACGGATTGTGCCGGTCGAACGCGGGGCTGACAAAGAATGGCGGGTAGCGGCAAGCGATGTAAATGGTGCAAAAGATGGTGAACTGGTGGAGGCAGAAAAGGCTGGGCCAAGTAACCGTATGGGTCTGCCGTCAGCGCGGATTGTTAACCGTTTGGGTGACCCGAGTGCAGCCAAGGCTGTATCACTGATCGCAATCCACCAACACGGCATCCCTGATCATTTCCCCGACGATGTGATTGCCGAGGCTGATCGTTTAAAACCAGCGGGCCTGGGCAAGCGCGAAGACCTGCGCAATATGCCCCTGGTCACGATTGACCCGGCTGATGCGCGTGATCATGATGATGCCGTCTTTGCTCATGCTGACGACGATCCAAAAAACAAGGGTGGTCATGTGGTCTGGGTGGCAATTGCCGATGTGGCAGCAGCGGTGCAACCCGGTTCGGCGCTGGATCGCGAAGCCCGAAATCGTGGGAATTCCACTTACTTTCCAGACCGTGTTGTGCCGATGCTACCGGATCGTCTGTCGGGTGATCTGTGTTCCCTGCACGAAGGGGTGGAACGTGCCTGTCTAGCTGTACGCATGGTGCTGGATGCTGACGGCACGAAAATCAGCCACCGCTTTACCCGCGCTTTGATGAAGTCAGCGGCCAGCCTGAATTATGTTGAAGTTCAGACGGCCCGTGATGGGAAGCCGAACGAAAAAACCACGCCGTTAATGGACGACGTCATCAATCCGCTCTACGCGGCATATGAGGCAACCGTAAAATCCCGTGCCAACCGCCAACCGCTTGATCTGGACCTGCCGGAACGCAAAATTGAACTGTCCGAAGATGGTATCGTAACTTCAGTTGCCGTCCAGGATCGCTTGGATGCGCATCGGTTGATTGAAGAATTCATGGTATTGGCCAATGTCGCGGCCGCTGAAGAACTGATCGAACGACGTCAGCCACTGCTGTTTCGCGTCCATGAAGAACCTTCCCCCGAGAAACTGGATGCTTTGCGCGAAGTTGCTCAGGCCTCAGGGTTTACGCTGGCAAAGGGTCAGGTTCTGCAAACCCGACACCTCAACTCGCTGCTCGGGCAGGCTGAAGGTACAGAATTTGATGAACTGATTAACATTTCCACCCTTCGTTCAATGACGCGGGCTTACTACAATGCTGAAAACTTCGGCCATTTTGGTTTGGCCCTGAAATCTTACGCCCACTTCACATCCCCTATACGGCGCTACGCCGATCTGATTGTGCATCGCGCCCTGATAACCGGACATGGCTGGGGGAAGGATGGGTTGCAGCCCGATGAGGCCGCGCAACTTGATGAAACAGCGCTGCACATATCCGAAACCGAACGCCGTTCAATGATGGCAGAGCGTGACACCACTGATCGGTATCTGGCCGCTTTCCTAAGCGAACGAGTCAACAGTGAATTTACCGGACGCATCAGCGGTGTCGCCCGGTTTGGAGCCTTTGTGAAGCTGGACGAAACCGGCGCCGACGGATTGATCCCGGTGCGCACGTTA
>VAPL010637504.1_pt1 | contig 10393 bp, 7 predicted proteins | sample 3395061 | NCBI WGS metagenome assembly VAPL01 (sample SAMN08290444, study PRJNA428436) | hydrothermal vent metagenome | isolation source: Deep-sea hydrothermal vent chimney 2 | place: Pacific Ocean: Juan De Fuca Ridge | depth 2182 m m
AACTAGACTCAGCAGTTCTTTATAGGTTTTTAAAGCCAGCATTTCATGATCTAGGGATTCGCGCAGGATATCGCCAATGTCGTGATGGTGTGTTTCCAGTAGCGGGCTGATGCTTAGTGATGGATGACAATCCAGGTGGGTAATTAATTCGCCTGCCTCGTTGGCATGGTTTAAAGATTCAGTTGCCTGGCCGCGCATCCAGGATACAATCGGAATACGGCCATAACCAAAGACCATCAACGAGTAATGCGTGTAGCGGACCACGCCGGCCAGTTCCGTTTCCAGAATTTTATTAAGTAATGCAACGACAGCGTCTTTATCAATTTCGGTGTCAGTCATGGATGTCTCCTTATTCTGAAAGAGTGAAATAAGACTATAATTGTTTTTTCTCTGTATGAATAGTAACCCATTTGTAATTATATTTGTAATATTAATAGCGGCAGTAATGAGTGCAGAATGAGAACAAAATTAGCTTATTAAATCAATAATATACTCTAAAAGACCGTTGTATTTCTTCAAACTCGTAAAGGTATGGCTGAGCTACATCACGATTGGAGGCTATTACAATCAGGTCATGGGAAAATACTGAGGTGTTGTACCAGTTAAAGCTGCCTTCAATGACAATGGATTCGTCAATAATGCAATACTTTGAATGAATCGGGGAATAGGGGACTGGGTGGTCGTCTTGTCCATAAACCAGGCCTACCGAAATGCCCGCTGACTTGAGTCGTTCTACGGCCGGTAGCAAGGGTCGATTGAGTTCATCATGCATTGATCGCTCTACACCGATGCGCCCCTGCCGGGCCAGATGGCCATTAAATAGAATGTGTACATCGACACCCCTGTAATGTGCCTGGATTAAGGAATTGACTACACTATCTCCATGGTCACCCAACAGGTCGCCGACCAAAAATAATGAAACCTTGATTGAATATCTGGCGCGGTGTATCTCAGCCAGGATTGCCTGATGGGGGAAGTAGGAATTGCCATTAAATAATTTATGCCTGCCGAAAGTATAAAGCAGATTGAAATGGCTTAATGGATCTACACCATATTGTTGAATTACACCACCTCGCTGGCTTTGGAATATATTATCCAGCAACCGGCAGACGCCTTTGGAATGGAAGGTCATACCAGATTCCCAATTTGCCCACCATCTATCAAAGGTGATATTAAATGACCCTAATATGCAATCTTCATCATTAAAGATTACAAATTTGGTATGCATATCTGGTTCAACTTCGATGAGATGATGTTTGGGTGAACAAAAAACACCTATAAGCTCAATCCCGGAATGTTTTAATCGGGCATAGCTTTGACTATTGGTCATGGTCATCTTGCGCCAGTCGACTATGCACTGGACGAGGACGCCTTGCTCATGGGCATTAATTAAATGGGTAATGAAATCTGCATCATCAATACAGTCGACACTGACTTTGATAGTGCAAAGTCGATCAGGGTTGTCCCATTTACACCGTATCACCTTGTCAATCAGATCATGGATATAGCGTTTAGGGTGGTAAGGATGGTTTAACTGACCTTTGGTAAACTTAGGTACCAGTTCTAATGATTCAAAATGCTGGTTAAACCAATCTACATCGCATTGCAGTTCGACTGGGTTAAGTTCATAAGTACGGAAAGCATTGTTGGTGGCCCATTCGGAAGTAATTGATCGGTATTGGGGTTGGTCATTATCTTGCAACTGCATGCCATCCATGAAGATATAATCTTTTTCTGAAGCAATTGAATGCTCATCCAGATGGACAATGAAAGAGAACTTGACACAATTTATTTGACCAAAATTATTGGAAAAAGGGTGTATATAAAAATCTCGTGTACAACGTTTGTGTTGATTCCACTGGATATCATAGGCATCAGTATCGACAATATAAGTTTCGCAACTATTATCGCGATAGATTTTTAAAATGACTTTTATATTGGCCTGATCACCATAAAAAACATCAAAATCAATTTTCCCCCAGCGGATATAAAAGACATCATTAAAGTCATTATTCCTAGGGAATGATCTACCAAGATTACCATGTCTGGGCATGGCCAAATGTTCAGCTATTTGCATGGCATAACCTTTTTATCATAATTACTGTCCACAGCAGCGGGTAAAAAATTAATTTTTCTATGTTCATGTAGCCGTAATAATTTCCGGAATAAAAATATTGCCATGAGGCTTAGTATCTACTTGGGTTCAAATGACATTAGGTAACCGCAATGATCTGAAACCTTGCCATAGTCCTGTTCTGTAAATAGCGCTTTTGCAGAAGTGACACGCAAAAAACTTTCATTATTCATAAATATATAATCTATCCGATAATCGTCATCAAGATGGTGCTGCCAATGTGAATCGTTAATCCTGAAGTAATTATCAGACAATCCAGAGGTGTTAGCGATTAAATACTGGTCTGTATATTCATTTGCATCGATGACCTGATGATATCCGGTAGATCCTGCCGATATATTAAAATCACCGCAGAGCATGGTTCCTATAACCTGATTTGTATGCTTCTCCGCTGCCCATTCACGTAGGCTTTTAAACTGCTCTTGAAAGCCATCTTCCAGCCAGCTTAAATGCGCTGAAAAGACGTTGATCAAACCTAAAAAGGGCACTTCTACCTGGGCCAGAATAACTTTTCTGGAGTGGATGTTGTAAGTATTCTGACTCTCAGAAACATATCTCGATTCGAGATTAGAGAATGGGAATCGGCTCAAAATGGCTACGCCTTCTCGATAACGATCAAAACCCAGATGGGACCAGTCAGTATGTAGATGAAATGGGTTATCAAGACGGTCATTTATTATTTTTGCGGAATTTGATTCCCAGTCGCCCTGACCATTATTCCAGAGTTCAGCCACTTCCTGAAAACAGATGATATCTACATCCAGCTCATTAATAGCTTTAGCTATCTGTGAAAATTTTTCATCCTGGTTTTCTTCCTGGTAACAATGTAGATTTAATATCAGTACTTTCAGTTGCTGGTGGCGAATCGAGTAATTATTGCCATAGTTATTTTCCCAGACTATACCGTCTTTGTTTTCACTGGCAATGCAGTATTGAATACGATAGGCATTTTCGATTTTAAGATATCCTTCCCAGGTCTGGTATCCGTATTGGTTAGGATTTCTGGCATTACTACGTGATTTTTTGTCCCAGTAGTTTTTTTTTATCTGGCAGTTAGCTTGATGAGTTTGTTTCCAGTCATCGGCCGTCCAATAAATTATAACCTTCTCAGCCTCAAGTGCTTGGTCTACCGATACTATGATAGGCAATGATTTCTGATCCCATTCTAAATGTTTGGCAAAACAAATATTTTGTATATCAGTATCATATGCCAGACGGATTCCTGAGTCAGCCTGGCTGGAATAATTAAGGCCCAGGTTATTATCCCAGTATTCACCTTCGGCGATTTGATACCGTAAACTGAATTGAATGTTTCCGGGGAGTGATTGCTCATCTGATAGCGGAAAATCGATCTCAGCATGCCAGTATTCTTTCTTTTTTTCTTGATGACTGTGATATTGTGCTGCTAGAGTTTGCCAAAGTCCATCTTCTCCCGCCCAAATGATATCGACTTTTTTGCCATGATCTACATGCTCCAGCAACATAAAAAAAGAAAGTGTCTGCTGCACAACTTTTCTTTTTCTGGAAATGATGTTTTTTACATACAACAGTTGGATTTTAGCCATTATTGGTTGCCACGGTTTTCTGTTCTGAGTTTCCACATAAGTAATAGAAACTGTTTGCATTAATTAAGTATGTTGGAAAAGTCATTGCCTTTTACTTTGTTGGAGATTGAATTGATTGATAGGAACAATATAATCTAGAGGTGTTTCGGCTTTGGGCAGTAATTCCGGAAATCAATGTCTGGGAAAATATTATCCATAATTTCCAGTGCTGTCAGATATCGTTCGTCAATATTATCGTTGCGAATGCTCTCATGTAAATAGTTAAATCTGGACAAGTGATCCGTTATTCGTTTCTTCGCATACTCTATTGTTGTACCGGATTTCATTATAAAAGGCCAATCAGATGATTGTGCCAGTAAAATTGATCTGACTGCCTGATTTAAGGCTCGGTTCTGTAGAGAGTTAATGGGTTTGTCCTGGAAATCAATTGCTAACTTTTCCATATTTTCACCTGCTTTGTGTAGAAAAGGGTAGATCCAGTCGTTTGTTTCATTAATCCAGTAACTTGAATACCCTTGATCCCCCCAGGTTGAGGCAGAGGGGGTTGCCACCTGGTTTGATGAGAATTGATTTAAATAGTCACAACAACTGCTTAATTGAATCCCATTATTATGTTCACTCGCCGATTTTAAAACCTGTTCCAACCAATGCGGACCTTCAAACCACCAGTGGCCAAATAGTTCTGCATCATAAGGCGCAACGATTATCGGCGGTCGGTCCATGCGTGTGCTTAGCCGGTTTATTTGAAGTTGGCACTTAACAACGAAATCCTTTGCATGCAGACGGGCTTTAGCCAGGGCTTTTTGTGGCTGATAGATTTCCTTTGCTAGCTTTCCTCCTGTTACTCGATGGTATTTGATGCCGGTATTGATTCGGGTTGTTCCTTCAAGGATATATGGAGCTATATAGTCCAATTCAAGATCAAAGCCAATGTCACGATAATATTCGCGGTAATCATAATCTCCCGGATAGCCTTCATGAGAACTCCAGACCTGGCGGGAAGACACTGGATCTCGTGCAAATGCGGCGACACCATTATCACAGACTATGGGTGCATAGACATCATTTATCGGTTGTCGATTTGCGTGCAAAACTCCATGGGTATCAGTAAAAAAATATTTAATGCCAGCTTCGCCAAGCACTGTTTCCAGGCCTGGATAATAGCCACATTCCGGGAGCCAGAATCCGGATGGGAGATTGCCAAAATTCTCTTTAAAAGTATCCACACCCACTTGTATCTGATTGCGTACCGCTGCTTCGCTAATACTCAGCAATGGTAGAAAACCATGGGTTGCGGCGCAAGTAATCAGTTCAAGATTGCCTGTCAGTTGATGTTTTTTAAAGGCTGTTAACAGATCACAATTATAAATGCTCTCATAGACGTTCAGCGTGTCCAGAAACAATCGACGGTATAGCTTCGCTAATTTTTGAAACTCGGGTTTATTTCGGGTTCTGGTTATTTCCTTTTCGGCCAATTCCAGCAATTTATGTAGATGTAAAAGATAGCGTGACTGTAATAAGTCATCTCGCAACATAGAAATTAGCGGTGGAGATAATGAGAGCGTTAGACGGTAGTTGATATTGTCACTTTGTAGGTTATCAAGGACCCTGATCAAAGGTATGTAGCATTCGGTGATGGCTTCAAACAACCAGTTTTCTTCAAAAAAGCTGGTGTGTTCTGGATGTCGGACATAGGGTAGATGCGCATGCAGAATGATGCTAAGAAATCCATTTTCCATCTTGGTTATCAGCTAATTCCCTTGCCAGATTTGTTTTTGCACATTAAATGTAATTTTTCGGAATACTCTTTTTTGTAAAAGGGTTGAATTGTACTGTCATTATTGGAAAAATTGCGCTTATTTAGTGAGTCAATAAGTTCTTCGTCGTAAAGTTTAACTGTTTGTCTATCAATATCTGTCGGTACAACAATTTCATTTTTAGATGTTAGAGATACTTCAATGCCTTTTTCACATTCCGGATTGGTTGAGCCTTTCATGCCCTTATCATGCATAGAAGTTTCAATTGTAACTTCGGTTGTTTCTGCGGCAGTGTATTTAAGCGGTGACTCATTGGTAGTTGTTATCTTTTCTTGTGAGCCAGTTTGAGTGTTTTTTACGGATTCATTTAAGGCTTTTCCGGGTTGATAAGGTGATGTTTTGCCAAGGGGCACATTGATAATGTCTGAATAGGCAAAAATAACAAATTTATTGTCTGGATAACGTTTGCCAATAGCAGCCGAATACGCTGCTTCATAGGATGGTAAACGTACTTGTTGTTGAGTTACCGAGCCATATACGGGAACATCGAACCAGACTTTAATTTTACCGCTATCGTGAGTTGGATGCGAATAAATTCGCAGGGTCAGCTGAGTTTCAAGCTCGTCATTGTTAATAGCATTCTGGGTTTTCTCCCCTAGATTCCAGTAGCTATTTAAGTTGGTGCCCAAATTCCAGTAAATATATAAGTGGTAAGGGTCAACAGGTAAAATTACAAGTTCCGGATGGGTGGTTGTAACATTCAAGGGGAATTTACGATTGATTTTCTGGCTAATCTTTAGAATTTCTTCTTGAGAAAGTTTAATCCGTGAATCATGTTGTGAATGCCAAATATTTTTCACCAGCGTAACCTTGGTTTAATGTTTAACTTTTCTCCTTGTTATCGAGCTAATGGAAGCCAGACTCATTTATTACGAAACATTATAGAAATTAGAACTTGCCTATATCTAAGTGGCGTGGAAGTAAAAATACAGAAGTTAATTTGGTATACCGTGCCAATATCCACATATTGAAAGCAAAAAATCACCCTCTATGCTTCTGTTATTTCATTCCTTTTTCTAAGGTTGAATTACTTTGTTAACGTAAAATCAGGTAGAACTTTATCCCTTGTCGAACATTATTGCAAGGCTTTTGAATTGTACCATAACGAGTAAAGTGTGGACTTTGCTACCAATGGCCAGTTTACTAGGTTGGCTTCCTAAAAGGTTTTCAAGGTGGTTGAGCAGGAAAACCTAGAGCGACACATTAGCAAGAGCGAACTAGGTCTTAAAGGTTAGAGGTGACTCGTTAAGCCTGTTGGATTACGAATGTTATATCTTACTTAAGGATTAACGAGCTGCAAGGTAAAAAATATGTTGTCCAATCTTTGGGCCTTGCTGAAATGCTGTTCGCCAATAGGGACTTACATACTCAGCATGATACCAGAGAGCGCCATCTGTAGGATCTGTAGAGTCTCCTTGTTGAATTTCATGGGCAATTCGGACTGATTCCTGCCATGCTTTGTTCTTATTCGGCATATCAGAGCGTCCATCACACCACCATGAAAATTGACAGCGATTTAGTCGTTTTGCCCCACCTTGCTGAACTACAGCACAGACAGAATTGGGGAATTTACGATGATTAAGACGGTTCATCACGACATGACCAACAGCACGTTTGCCTTTTTCTGATTCTCCCCGGGCTTCGAAATAAATATTCAAAGCAAGACATTGTAGTTCTTGAGCATGCTTATCTTGATTCGCAGCAACTGTTTTAGTTTTTTCTGGTATTGTTTTTATTTCAGATATAGCTGGCTGTTGGACAAATGAGCCTCGGTAATCTGCATGATTCCAATGTTGGCTTTGTTTCATGGATGCCAGCATTATGTCCTGGTTATGTCCTGTGGGTTTAATGCCAAAATTTTGGTTTATCTGTTTGCTGTTCGACCATGCACCATGTTGGAGGGTCTCAGCCTGGGCTGTTCCGACTTGGTAGAGAGGATATAAAGCAAGAATAATTACTAAGGCCCCAGCGAATTTGGCAAGGTGCGATTGAACTGTTAACGATTGTTCAGTGTCAAATATTGTGCTCATAAATGGAGCTGATAGTAGTCTTTTGTTTATTTGCATTGTCTGTTTACCTCTGCCGAACGGGATTGCTTAAATAACCCATTTTTGTTCTGGATTCATCAGTGGCGCAAATTATCTCATAGGGAAAATGTTGTTACTATTGTACGTTGGTACAGTTTTTGTGTCAAAAATACAACAAAAGTGGTTTTTTTGCTAAATTTCGAAACATGCTGTTCGTGCACGGTTTTTGTTTCTTTTTTTGTACTTGAATACCATGAATTTGGTAGTTAACAGACTCAATTTACTAGCTATGAATATACCTGGAAATTATTAGTAAATAATTAATATCAACTAGTTATGTTTTATGTGCAGGTTAACACGGGTATTTGTTGAGATTTTATCAAGGTGTGTTTGGAATGCAATTGTTACAATACTGAAAAAGGAATGAATCCACGATTGGTTTCTAATATTGATGGATGCAAGCATGAATGAAAAATCAACTCGATAAATCATAATATGGATCAGCTTTCCTGCAATAATAGCCAGCTTGCCCAGTTCCAGAAACTGAGATAAGTAGGGCATAAACAAGTTTAAGGAAATTAGTTGCAGATCTTTTCTGTTATGTAGCTGTTTGAAATTTGACTGGTTAACTTTGGTCAATCAGACCCTTAAGATTTTTTCTATGACCCAGGGAATTTTTCACACCATGGATAAGAGGCCAGTTATGAGCCTTTGAGCATTCAATGAAGGTAGTTAAGTGAGTTTCTTAAGTCGGTAAATAAAGGTTGGCCATATATGGCTTGAAGGTAGAATAGAATCAACTATGTTAAATCAGCACTTGTTTAGCTGAAGATAATTGGAATGAGAGGTTAAATGCGTGAACTAGTAAAGTTTATTTTACAGGGTCGGTTCAGAGGAATGATTGTTGCGGGTTTGTTAGGCGGGGCTGCCCAGATAGTTATGCCGCTTTCTTTGGTGAGTGCTGCTGTGGCAGGATTGCTAGTCTTGACAAAAGGTGAGCGGGAAGGCTTCGTTGAGATGCTGGGTATTACGGCAATCATCCTGATAATGAATCAGTTAGTCAAAAGTAAGTCAGGTTTTGACATACCTGTAACCTTGATGCTTCTGGGGCCGGTTTTTGTTTGTACCAGTATTTTACGAATTACTCAGGCACAGGGCCTCGCAATTGCAGGCGCTGCAATTTTCGCAGCACTGTTTGCAATAGCGGTGCAGGTATATTCTGGAGATGCTGTGTCATGGTGGGGAGATTGGCTAAAAATAGTGGTGCAAGGTGTAGAAGGCGCTAATTTTCAGGGCTTTGAGAAAAATGGTACTCTTGGTTTGATAAATGGGCTGATTGCAATGATGCTATGTTTAGCTGTCATTATCAGTTTACTTCTGGCCCGCTGGTTACAGGCCCTAGTTAATAACCCCGGCGGATTCGCCAAAGAGTTTCAGGTTTTGCAGATCCCTGGTAGGGTAATGGCTTTTGCCGCTGCACTCATTGTGATATTCGCTGTTTTGCAAAGCCAATTAATGTATGATCTGATCATTGTTTTTGGGCTGATGTATTTTTTCCAGGGCTTTGCAATTTTGCACCACAACAACAATAAAAAAGGCTATAGCACGGCATATATAGTACCTCCATATTTATTGCTGATTTTTATACCACAATATGTCTTCGTGGGTATGGCCTGTGTAGGCATATCTGACATATTTATTAATTATAGAAAATTACCCAAGTAACATCATTATCACATAATGATTCCTATTAGAGATACTATACCTTGCTATAGCGTGCCCGTAGTTACATGGGTGATCATGGGCATAAATATTATTGTTTTTGCAATTATGCAAATCATGCCTGAAAATGAGATGCACTCATTTGTATATCAATACGGCATGGTGGCGGCTCGATATACACATCCGGAATGGGCAATTCATCACCTTTTTCCTGATGATCATTATCTTTCATTTCTGACCAGCATGTTCATACATGGTGGCTGGATGCATATTATTATCAATATGCTGTTTTTATGGATTTTTGCTGATAATATTGAAGACCGGATGGGTAAGGGTAGATTTATTGTTTTTTATTTGTTCTGTGGTCTGATCGCCACCTACATTCAGTTTTATTTCAATCCGGATGCAACTTCACCTGTCGTTGGAGCATCTGGTGCAATAGCAGCGGTTTTGGGTGCTTATTTTTTTCTTTATCCATTTGCCCGGATTGTAATATGGGTTCCATTACTCTTTCTCCCTATATTTTTTGAAATGCCAGCTATAGCTTTTTTAGGATTTTGGATCATTATTCAATTACAACAAGCAACTACATCGGTCAGCGCCGATGTAGCGTGGTGGGGGCATATTGGTGGCTTTGTGGCGGGCGTGATTTTTTTCCGCTTGTTCCTGCTAGAGCAAGTTGTTGAGCAAGATGACTTCAAAAAGTAAAACAACTTTGGGCCACGTTAATGTATAATATACGGCTTTTTGTGGGATCTACTTCAGAGCAGAACGATTCCACTTAATTTTATAGAGTTTGTAGGCAGGCAGAATTCTTACCTCTTCAGGATATCAAAGTTATATGAAAAAAGTTAATGTTGCATTAGTCAGACTGCTTCAGTTTATTGTCTTCGTAGTATTCACGTTTGTAGTAATTGTTTATTTTGGTGCTTTGGTTTTGGTTCCGCTAGATGCTCTTGTCCTGGTAACCAAGTTAATGACTGCATTTGGATTAAATGGATTTATTGCGGTTTTAATTGGTATACCAATTGTAGGTTACCTGGTATTAATGGTCTATAGAACACCTGGATTATGCAAAATGTTGCTTGATATTGGCATTAGTCTGGTCACTACGGGTAAAGCCCATGT
>VAPL010499644.1_pt1 | contig 10389 bp, 12 predicted proteins | sample 3395061 | NCBI WGS metagenome assembly VAPL01 (sample SAMN08290444, study PRJNA428436) | hydrothermal vent metagenome | isolation source: Deep-sea hydrothermal vent chimney 2 | place: Pacific Ocean: Juan De Fuca Ridge | depth 2182 m m
AATTTCCCCCCGGGAAAAGTGTTTGCAGATAAATTGTTTTGTTGTGCGGTCCCCTTGCAAAACTCTATATCTTTCCCTTGGAGGATTGAATATGGCTGAAACCGCAACCCCACCAGAACTCCCTACCTGGGATTTATCTCAATTATATGACGGCCCGGAGGATCCGGCCCTGAAAACGGACTTAGACGAAGCCGAACGCCGTGCCGCAAGCTTCTGTGAAGCGTATGCGGACAAACTGGCGGGTTTGTCCGGTGCGCTTTTCGGGGCGGCCATAGGCGAGTTCGAAGCCATTTCGGAAATTCTTCAACGCATCATGAGTTTCGGTCAGCTTTTGTTTGCGGTGAACACGTCCGATGCGCAGGTGAGCCGATTCTACCAAACCTTGAATGAACGCGTGACCGATATTTCCGCCATCACGCTTTTTTTCACCCTGGAGATCAACCGTCTGGACGATTCGCTTCTGGATGAAAAGCTCGTTGATGAAAAAACCGCACATTACGCGCCGTGGCTGCGTGAGGTGCGGCAGTTCCGTCCCCATCAGCTTTCCGATGAGATGGAAAATTTTTTGCATGAAAAATCCGTCACCGGACGCGCGGCCTGGGTGCGTTTGTTCGAGGAAACCTTTGCCGACATGCGTTTTGCCGTCGCTGGCGTGGGCGACAACTTGACCGAATCCGAGGTTTTGAATTTACTGAGCGACCGCGACGGCGCCAAACGCAAGGCGGCGGCGCAAACCTTTGGCCGGAAATTGGGCACGCATATCCGCTTGCTGGCGTTGATCACCAACACCCTGGCCAAGGACAAGGAAATCGAAGACCGCTGGCGCAAGTACGCCCGTCCTGTGAGTGAACGCAATCTTGCCAATCAGCTTGAAGACGAGGTCGTCGAGGCTTTGATTTCCAGCGTGAAAGCCGCTTATGGGGATTTGTCGCACCGCTACTATGCTCTCAAGGCCAAATGGTTCGCCACCGATCGATTGGATTACTGGGATCGCAACGCGCCCTTGCCCGACGATGACAGTGCGCTCTACAGCTGGGACGAAGCCCGCGATTTGGTGCTGGAAGCCTATGCGGATTTTGACCCCGCGATGGCCGATGTGGCGCGGCGTTTTTTCACCGAGCGTTGGATCGACGCGCGACCGCGTGAGGGGAAAGAATCGGGGGCGTTTTCGCACCCGGTCACGCCCGACGTGCATCCCTATATTTTGCTTAATTTTCATGGCAAAGCCCGCGACGTGATGACGTTGGCCCATGAACTGGGCCACGGCGTTCATCAGGTTTTGGCGGCGCGCCAGGGTGCGTTGATGGCCGATACACCCCTGACCACCGCTGAAACAGCGTCGGTGTTCGGCGAAATGCTGACCTTTCGCAAGATGGTGAACGCCGAGCAGGATGCGAAACGGCGCAAGGTCCTGATCGCCGGCAAGGTCGAAGACATGCTCAACACCGTGGTGCGGCAGGTGGCGTTCCACGAATTCGAACGACGCGTCCACGACGAACGGCGCAGTGGAGAGCTGTCGGCGGATCGTCTGGGTGAAATCTGGATGGACATTCAAAGAGAAAGCCTCGGCCCCGCGATTCGTCTCGATGATAGTTACAAGACGTACTGGGCGTATATTCCGCATTTTATCCATACGCCGTTTTACGTCTATGCCTACGCCTTTGGCGATTGTCTGGTTAACTCCCTTTACGGCGTGTTTGAAGGCGGACAGGGCAAGGCTGGGGACGGATTCCAGAAAAAGTATCTTGACATGTTGGCGGCAGGCGGCACCAAACGGCACAAAACGTTGTTGGCTCCGTTCGGCCTGGATGCGACGAAGCCGCAATTCTGGGGGCAGGGCCTGGGGGTGATCAGCGGTTTTATCGATGAGTTGACGGCCCTTGATTCCTGAGCCGGAGCGACGGGGTTCCCTGGGGGCGGTTCTGTGTTATTCTGGTAACATTACTGGCGTTTTTGAGATGGTCTCGGTGGGGGATGACGTGAAAAGTCAGGGAATGTCCTCTGAAACCCAAGGTTGATAAATGGTTAGTTCTCACGACAGCAAAAAAGATACCGTGGCCTCCATTGAGGTGGCGCAACGCTCCACGTCGGCGACCAAAAGTATTATCCGCTCGGTTCTTGATTTGATGGTGCGTCATGGACTGCTGACCAAGGAAAAAAAGACCCAGGCCTTCGATCGCGATCTGAAGGAACTGGTGCGCGAGATCGAAGTCGTCATTCGTACCGGTATGCTCAACCACGGCTTTGAGGTGGCGGATAAAGTCCGCGCCGAATTCGAATCCAAGACCATCGCCAAAATCACCACGGCGGACAAGCCGCAGGAACCCGGCAATCGTTCAAAGTTTCTGTTGCGTCTGGTGGCGGGACGGTTTTCGCATCTCTTCACCGCGCCGAAGAATCCGGTTTTCCCGCGTGAAGTGGTGATGGGTTTCGATAATTATCTGCAAAAGCTTCTGGGCGAACATCTGTATGGTGAATTGAACGTGGAAGCCCAGGAACTGCTGAGCCAGTTTCGTGCCGATGAAGATGACGGCGAAATCTGGAAACAGATCGGTGAAAGCGATCGGCATAAGCGCTTTGCCTACAATATCTTGATCCGGATTTTACTGAAATTCGAGGATTTCAACTGGGCCAAGCGTAATTTCATTTCCATCCTTAACAACGTGACCGAACGTCAGTCCGGTTTTTTGTTTGAAGACAATCATTTCCAGCTTCTTTTTTCAGCCTTGTTTTCCGATTTGTTCAGAGTTCTTTGGGATGATGAAGAAAGTCTGAAGCTTGATTTTATGTTCGGCGAAGGTACGACGGATCGTATTGACGCCATTCGCGATGCGTTTCGCAATTACAAGGATGAACTGGCGTTGCGCGACGCAACCCGATTGGCGGTGGGCTGACGTTCGCGCAACGTTCAGCGCGCGTAACGTTCAACGCCATCGTATTCCTTTCCGGCCTTGCGCGGCGCGGTTTCGCTGACTAACTCCTTGAGCGTGGTTTGTTTTTTAGATGGCTGTTTCGTATAAACCATTGAGAATGGTGGCGCGAACGGGCATATAAAATAACGGACGAAGTTCGTCCGTTCGACAAGTTTAAGGAAAGTAAGCTCAATCCATGAAAATTGCGATCCCCAAGGAGAGCCGTGCCGGCGAAAATCGTGTCGCCGCGTCGCTCGATGTCGTGAAAAAGCTGGTGGATTTCGGCTTTGTCGTGACCGTGGAAAAAGGGGCGGGGGTGAACGCCTCCGTTCTAGATGCCGATTTCAAGGCCGCAGGCGCGTCAATTGCCGCCACGGCGGCCACGGCCTTGAGAACCGCCGATGTGGTGCTGAAGATACAGCGCCCCACCGAGGCTGAAATCGGGCTGATGAAAAAAGGTGCCGTTTTGTGCGCGCACCTTTCCGCCCTCAGTGATAAAGCGGGTATCGAAGCGCTGGCGAAAGCCGGGATTACCGCTTTCGCCATGGAACTGATGCCGCGCATTTCGCGTGCGCAAAGCATGGACATTCTTTCCAGCCAATCGAATTTGGCCGGTTACAAAGCGGTTTTGGATGCGTGCAACGAATACACTTCGGTGATGCCGATGATGATGACCGCCGCCGGGGCGATCGCTCCGGCCAAGGCGTTCGTTATGGGCGTCGGTGTCGCGGGGCTTCAAGCCATCGCCACGGCCAGACGTCTGGGCGCGGTGGTGACGGCCACCGACGTGCGCCCGGCGACGCGCGAACAGGTGGAAAGCCTGGGGGCCAAATTCCTCACGGTTGACGCAGAGATGGAAAAAGACGCTGAAACCGAAGGTGGTTATGCCAAACAGATGCCGCCGGAATATTTCGAGAAACAAAAGCAGGTGGTGTCGGAACACATCAAGAAGCAGGACATCGTCATTACCACCGCCCTGATTCCGGGGCGAAAAGCGCCGATTCTTGTGACCAAAGAAATGGTGGCGAGCATGCGTGCGGGGTCGGTTATTGTCGATCTGGCGGTGGAATCCGGCGGCAACGTTGAAGGCGCGAAAGCGGGCGAAGTGGTGGTGAGCAAGAACGGTGTCATTATTGTCGGTCACGACAATATGCCCTCGAGGCTGGCAACGGACGCCAGCCGATTGTTCGCCAGAAATCTTTTCAACTTTCTCAGCCCGCATGTGGACAGTGAAGCCAAAACCATCGCGTTCGACTGGGAAGACGAAACCGTATCGGGCACTTGCGTGTGCAGGGACGATAAGGTTGTTCATCCCCTGTTGATGAACGGATCTCCAAAAACTGACGAAGGGAACTGATCAATGGACGCCGCAACCCTTGCCGACCAGGCGCGCAAGCTGGCCGAGAACGCGGACGGTTTTGCTGATAAAGCGAATTCCCTTGCCTCGCACATCGCGCAACTTTCCCTGAGTCCGGGCTCGGGCGCGGATGGCTTTTCGTTTATCGCCCTTTTTACGATCTTCGTTCTGGCCTGCTTTATTGGGTATTTCGTGGTGTGGAGTGTCACGCCCGCGTTGCATTCGCCCTTGATGGGCGTCACTAACGCCATTTCGTCGGTGATCATCGTCGGCGCGTTGATTGCTGCGGGGCCTGCGGATATGACCCTTTCCAAGGTGATGGGGTTTGTCGCGGTGACCTTGGCGTCGGTGAATATCTTCGGCGGTTTCATCGTTACGCAACGGATGTTGCAGATGTTTAAAAAGAAAAAGAAATAGGGGGACGCTGAGATGTCCGGAAATCTGAGCGCCTTCGCCTACCTGATTGCGTCTGTTTGTTTCATTCTGGCGTTGCGTGGTTTGAGCCATCCTGAAAGTTCGCGACGGGCCAATATCCTTGGCATGGTGGGCATGGTCATCGCCATTGTCACCACGTTGAGCGCTCCCGAAGTGGTCAGCTACCCATTGATCATTGCGGGATTGCTGGTCGGCGGAACCGTTGGCAGTGTGGTTGCCCTGAAAATTAAAATGACGGCGCTGCCGCAACTGGTCGCCGCCTTTCACTCTTTGGTGGGGCTGGCCGCAGTGTTTGTCGCTGCGGCGGCGCTGTTCAATCCCACCGCCTATGGCCTGGGCTTGCCGGGTGGAATTGCGGGCGGCTCTTTGGTGGAAATGGGGCTGGGGACCGCCATCGGCGCGGTGACGTTCTCCGGTTCGCTCATTGCGTTTGCCAAGCTGCAAGGCCTGATGTCGGGGACGCCGATCACGTTTCCCCTGCAACATAAGCTTAACGCCGTCTTGGCACTGGTGCTGGCGGTGTTGTTTGTGGTGTTCGCCGCTTCGGAAAGTCATGTGGCCTTTCTCGCCCTTGCGCTTCTGGCCTTTGCCATCGGATTTTTGATTATCATCCCCATCGGGGGGGCGGACATGCCTGTCGTGGTCTCAATGCTGAATTCGTATTCGGGTTGGGCGGCGGCGGGAATCGGCTTTACGCTGGGCAACCCGCTGTTGATTGTGACCGGGGCGCTGGTCGGTTCCTCGGGCGCGATTCTCAGCTATATCATGTGCAAGGGCATGAACCGCTCCATCTGGAACGTTCTTTTAGGCGGCTTCGGCTCCGATTCCGCAGGTGCGGCTACGGCGGGCGGAGCGACGGGGGACCGCGCGGTCAAGTCCGGTTCCGCCGCCGACGCCGCGTTCATCATGGGCAATGCCTCCAAGGTCATCATCGTGCCGGGGTACGGCATGGCGGTTGCCCAGGCACAGCACGCCTTGCGCGAAATGGCTGACCAGTTGAAGGCCGAAGGGGTGGACGTCTCCTATGCCATCCATCCTGTGGCGGGGCGCATGCCTGGACATATGAATGTTCTGCTGGCCGAAGCCAACGTGCCCTACGATGAAGTGTTTGAGTTGGAAGAAGTCAACAACGAGTTTTCTTCTACCGATGTCGCGTTCGTCATCGGCGCGAATGACGTTACCAACCCTGCCGCCGAGAGCGACCCGCAAAGTCCTATCTACGGCATGCCGATCTTGGAGGTGGGAAAGGCCGGAACGGTTTTATTCGTGAAACGCTCCATGAGTTCCGGCTATGCGGGCGTTCCCAACGAACTGTTCTTTTCCGATAACACCATGATGCTGTTTGGTGACGCCAAAAAGATGACTGAAGAAATCGTCCAGGCGCTGAAGCGTTAAAACACGCGCCTACGGCGCGGGCGCCCCCCGTGTGCCTTGGGTGTTTCACCGGTGACGTGTTCGCCATGTTCCTGCCAGTCATAAGCAGAGTCCTTGTTTCATTTGATGCCCTTTTTGGGCAGTTATTGCAACAGGCGCCTGGGCATGCCTTGGTGTCTGTCGGTTCCAGATGGTGTTAACTTCAATAGGCGTCAGGTCCTTTAGGCTTGAGTGTGGCCGTACATGATTGTAATCTCGTCGCCAGAGCGCTAACGCGGCTCGCGCAGACGGACGTTTGTGAACAGGGTTTCGTTCAGGCACTCATCGCGAAGGCGCCCGTTGAGACTTTCCACGAAGGCGTTTTGGGTTGGTTTTCCCGGGGCGATATAATGCCAGTCAACAGCCCGCTCCTGCGGCCATTTAAGGATGGCCATGCGGGTCATTTTGTTGTCGCTGACAATGGTCTATGTCGCTGACAATGGTCTATATGGCGAAGCAAAGCGGGATTTAGCGACCAGTCCCAGGCTTCGCGACTGAAGTCATCAACCACATAAAGAATACGGAGGCGACGACCGTCCATCAGGGCGTCGGAAACAAAATCCAGTGACCCGTGTTGGTTTAGCCCTTGGGGGGACAGGCGTTACCATTTTTTTGAATTGATATCTTTCAGAACGGCATTATCCAGCAGGCTCTCGGCCAGTAACTTCTTGAACTGGGAATTCTCTGTTTCAAGGGCCTTCAAGCGCTTCATAAATCCGCCCCCTGATTGGTGGACAGATGCTACTTTAAAATGGAGGGAATTACGGGGAACACGTCAACGCCAGCCAATTCATCAACAACAACGGTCGTTGGGAGCTAGTTGTGAGGCCGTTATTGTGTTACATCCATCCCCTGACTGATCCCTGCATCAATTTTCGCGTAGCCAGCACGGTCAGGTCAATTGCGAGCAAAAGCGCTCAGTCAGTCAATAAGTTTAGTCAATGACACGGTGCATTCTGCATCATGCAAGTTTGTAAGCGTCGAAATAGCGGCTTCCGCCGCTATTGGCGTATGACGGTATTTCACAAGGAATGACGGATGACACTAGGCGTAGAACTGCGAGCAACAACCGCAAAGGGCGACGGAGTGTTCACGACAAGGCCATTCGCGGCAGGCGACACGGTATTGATGGGCCGCATAGAAAAAAGACTTTTAAAAAATCACTCGCATGCCTCCCAGATTGGCGAGCATGAGTACGCTTTGCACGCCGGTCTCATCAGCAAGTTTAATCATTCCTGCGCCCCCAACTGTGGAATTCGGCTTAACGCCCAAGGTGGGCACGACTTCGTTGCTATGCGCGACATCAAGGCGAATGAGGAAGCTACATTCGACTATGCGATGCGCAACTACACGATTGATTATTTTCCGGGACGCTGCACGTGCGGAGAAAAAGAATGTCGCGGTTCCATAACGGGCTGGCAGGATCTGCCGCAAATTCGCAAGGATCAATACTTCGGTTTCGTGGCACCATACCTGATTGAGATGGACGCGAAAATGGATGCCCCAAAACCGCTTCAAAATTCAATCATTGAACGTGCGACACATTCGAGTTCCGCTTAGGCCAATTGGGCGGTGTCGCCACGGTGCGTTGCTTGCTCTAATGGGGGTGTCTGTCTTAACCGGATAGGAACGCGTTGGTGTATGGGCGATTAAGAGTGTTACTGTGATTGCGCAAATCATTGTAACAAAATGATAAATACATGACCAACATTGCCATTTCAATGAATGGCGGCGGCAAACCATCCGCCGCCTTCTGCCCGGCCTCTTGCTCATGCAGGATCCCGATAACCTGTTCTTCCGTGAAACGTGAACGCTTCATATCCATCCCCTTCTTAGGTGATGGACTCTACTTTAAAATGGAGGAGAAAATGGAGATCACGTCAGCGTAGAAGGCCGGGCGGGGCGTAAATTGACGTCTTTTGTGCATTAACGCCAAAATCATTTGGCTGGTTCTTATGGGGATCATGTCATCTATTCGTGGGCGATGGGTTTTTTTGTAAAAAGGTAGTCTTTGAGTTCTTTATCGAAGGTCGGGTCCTTGCGGCGGACCCATTCTAGAATCATAGCGGCATGTTCTTTTTCCTCATCGCGATTATGGGCGAGAATCTCTCCCAGTCCCCGATCTTTACAGGCGTCAACGCGTTGATTGTACCAGTCAACCGCCTCCAATTCTTCCATGAGGGACACGATGGCTCGATGCATGTCCTTGGTTTCGTCCGAAAGCTCATCAATAGGTTCGTGATATCCTTCATTCGCCATTGTGTATTCCCTTTCAGTTGGCCCTGAATCGACAAGGCGCGCTTGCCACCAAGTTTAGAATTTTTACCATAGATTGCCGCGTGTTGGTACGGATAACTGACCCGCAACTTTTCGTTACAGTAGGGCCATTGATGGGTTTAGCAAAAGATATACGGGGATGATAGTGCTTGTTCTAACGATCAAATGATTGTTAGAATTTAGTGCGGATGTTGTTTTACATATTATGGAACACTCGCCCTGATCTCGCTTCTCAGTGTTCTCGGCATAGGTGTGATGTTGAATAAAAGTGTGTGCGCCGGGGCCATCGTGATGTTCACGATTGGCGCGACCTGTGGTTTTGCGGCGATCTGGGATTGGCGAATTTGTCACGCTGCTGATGCGAAAGATTACTTTTTCCGATGACATTGATGACAAAAGACGAATATCCACCAATTCTCGTGAACAAGGATCACCAGGAAAAGTCTGTTTTTTTGCCGGAAAATTTATTGCGTGAGGCGCGTCGCCAAAAAAATATCGCCGTAGGAAAAGTTCCTGATGTCTGTCTGCTCGACCCTGACGGCGACATTGTGCGGTGGCTAATCGCTAGTGGCAAGGCGCAACGCAGTGTTCACTGGGCTTGTTACCACACAGATCTTTTTATCTTTGAGGCCGAAGGTGGGCGTATCGGCGTGATTGGAAATGCGGTGGGGGCTTCCTTCGCGGTCTTGTTGGCGGAACAACTGTTTGCTTCGGGGTGCAAGCTTTTGATTAGTATGACTTCTGCGGGGCAGGTTGCTCCCGATCTGGAAACACCGTGTTTCGTTCTCATCGACAAGGCGTTGCGTGACGAGGGCACCAGCTATCATTATCTGCCGTCCTCAAGGTTCGCTCACGTTTCTGCGAAGCTATTGCCTCCCCTTGAGAAAGCCTTTGAGAAAAGTGCGCCGGCGGTTGTTCGGGGTGCCGTCTGGACCACAGATGCCCCGTATCGTGAAACCGCTACGGCCATTGCCGCGCATCGTGAAAATCATATTCTGGCGGTGGAAATGGAGGCTGCGGCTCTGTACGCCTTTGCCGAATCTCGGAACAAACCGGTTGTGTGCTTTGCCCACATCACCAATCAGATGGCGATTCGGGGAGATGATTTTGAAAAAGGTGAGGCTGATGGCGCATTGGCCAGCTTGCGGGTTGTCAATGCCACCGTTTTCGCCCTCGCGGCCGCGTGCCTGTAAGGCAACACGTGCCTGTAAGGCGATAAGCGTTTGCCCTGGTGAAAATATGCTGATTCCCTTCTTCGTTCATTGTCATGACATATCGCCTCATTATCATGCATGGTTGTGAAACATAATTTCGTCACATTTTTGCCTGGACTTAACCAAAGTTAAGGACGCGTCGGGGGAGTTCGGGTTGACTCTGTCCTCAAGGGGAGAATCCGAAGTGTTAGCGGAGTAATCGTGAACATCACGAAGGATATTGAATATGTCTGAAGGCTTGACCAAATCAGCCGCCCGAAACATCTTTTTCGGCGGCACGGTTTTTTTTCTCGTCATTCTGATCGGTTTAACGGTCAATAGTTATAACTACATTGTAACGACCTCGACCAATCCTGCGACTCTTACGCCAAGCGTCGCCCTGGGAAAGGCCGTGTGGGAACGCAATTCGTGCATCAACTGCCACACCATCTTGGGTGAGGGGGCCTACTACGCACCAGAACTGGGGAACGTGTGGGCACGTTATGGCGGATTGAAGGATCCTGATGGTGCCCGCCAAGGTATCAAGGACTGGATCACCTCGCAGCCATCTGGTGTTGAAGGCCGTCGGCAAATGCCGCATTTCAAGCTGACTCCAAAGGAACTGGACGGACTTGTCGACTTTTTCCGTTGGGTCAACACCATTAAGACCAACAACTGGCCACCAAATCTGGCCGGTTGATCGAGCCGGGTACGAGGAGAAAAATATCATGAAATACCAAACTCAAAGGCTGGCTTACCCATATTTTCTTGCGGCGATGGGCTTGTTCCTGGCGCAGGTGAT
>VAPL010071157.1_pt1 | contig 10388 bp, 8 predicted proteins | sample 3395061 | NCBI WGS metagenome assembly VAPL01 (sample SAMN08290444, study PRJNA428436) | hydrothermal vent metagenome | isolation source: Deep-sea hydrothermal vent chimney 2 | place: Pacific Ocean: Juan De Fuca Ridge | depth 2182 m m
GAATGTTTCCGGTTTTACCCACTCTTCAAAATCACGCTCCGCCCTATCCAAAGTTGTGCGGCGCCGTTCTTTCCGATTCTTTATTTCCTCCTCTACCGGTGGAAAAAGCGAAAAGTTTATATTGGTCGGTTGAAATCCTGTTTTACGATCCTGCTCTTTGATGTAGGCCAGAAGCGCGCCGATAGTCGTGGTGGCCGGCGGTGGCTCAAAAGATTCTCCCAAAACTTCCGCAACGGCGAACATTCCCGCCAAAAGACCTGTGGCGATAGATTCCACATAACCTTCCACTCCGGTGATCTGCCCCGCCAGCCGCACATTCGGCGCGGACTTGAGGGAAAGGTCACTGTTTAAAACTTCAGGCGAGTTGACATACGTATTCCGGTGAAGCGAGCCGTGTCTTAAAAAATTTACGTTTTTCATTCCCGGTATTGTCCTAAACACGCGCTCCTGTTCCGGATATGTAAGCTTGGTCTGAAACCCGACCATGTTATAAGCGTCGCCCGCGATGTTTTCTTTTCGAAGCTGAATCACGGCGTGAGACCGTCTTTCCGTTTCGGGGTCGAAAAGCCCGACAGGTTTTAACGGGCCGAACGCTAAAGAATTCCGTCCACGGCGCGCGATCTCTTCTATCGGAAGGCAACCCTCAAAATAATGCTTTTTTTCGAATTCACGGAATTCCACAGTTTTCGCGGCAAGGAGCGTGTCTATAAACGTCTCATATTCTTCTTTGGACATCGGAAGGTTGAGATAGTCGCCGATCCCTTTCTCTCCATACCTGTCTTGAACAAAAGCGATCGCAGGGTCGATGGAATCCGCTTCCACTATCGGCGCTATGGCGTCGTAAAAATAAAGGCTTTCGGCTCCAAGGATATTTTGCAATGTGGCCGCAAGGTCGTCTGACGTAAGAGGCCCTGTCGCGATGATAACTGAATCGTACCCAGCCGGAATTTCGGTGACCTCGGAACGTACCAGGTTGATATCCTCTTCCGCTTCTATCGCTTCGGTTACGGAGGCCGCAAGCTTTTCCCTGTCCACGGCCAGCGCTTTTCCCGCCGGAACGCGCGCCTGCTTTGCAAGCTTTATGATGAGGGAGTCGAGCTTTGCGAGGTTTTCCTTAAGAGCGCCTGTCGGTGTATCGGTTGATTCAGATTTTAAAGAGTTGGAGCAGACAAGCTCGGCAAGGTCGCCTGTTATATGAACGTCTGTTTTACGAATCGGCCGCATTTCAAAAAGGTCGACACGAACCTTTCCGCCTCCCAGACGGGCGATTTGCCATGCCGCCTCAGAGCCGGCCAGACCTCCGCCGACAACTGCTATTCGTCGGACTGCTCATCCTCCGGGTCTTCCTCGATTTCTTTCTGAAAATCACATTCCTTGTTCACGCATTTAAGGAACGTGCCAGACTTTAACACTTTTTTGGTCAGGAAAGTGTACGAGCATTTTGGGCAAGGCTCTTTCACAGGCTCGGCCCATGTGGCAAAGTCGCATTTTGGATATTGGTCGCAACCGTAGAAAAACTTTCCTCTTTTTGTGCGTTTGCGTGTAAGCTCCCCGTCGCAATCCGGTTGTGGGCATTTGATACCTATGCCGACCTGTTTGGTTGTTTTACATTCAGGATAATCGACGCACGCTATGAACTCGCCAAACCTGCCGGTTTTAAGCACCATATCTTTTCCGCATTTGGGGCATTTGAATTCCGTCGGCTGGTCAGGGACCGGTTCTGCTGGCGATTCAATGCTTCCATCTTTGGCTATCCTGCGTGTGGTTTTGCATTCCGGATAACCTTCGCATGCCAGAAACTTGCCGAACCGGCCAAACTTTATGACCATTTCCTTGCCGCAATTTTCGCAAGTCTCGTCTGTTTTTTGCGCTTCTGTTTTTACGTTGCGCATTTCCACCTTGGCTTTTTCAAGGTCGGCCTCAAAAGGTTTGTAGAAATCGTCCAGCGCATCTGTCCATAGTTTTTTCCCTTCCTCCACCTGGTCCAGCTCCTGCTCCATCTGGGCGGTGAATTCCGAGTTTAGAATGTCGGGGAAATTTTCGACCAGAAGATCCGTCACAACTATTCCCAATTCGGAGGGAACAAGCCTGCGCTCCTCCGCGGAGCAATATTCCCGCGCCTGAATTACGGATACGATGCCGGCGTATGTGGAAGGCCGCCCGATACCACGCTCTTCAAGCTCCCGGATCAACATAGCCTCTGTAAAACGAGGCGGAGGCTGAGTGAAATGCTGGTTTTTGTTAAACTCCAAAAACTTCAGCTTGTCGCCAACGGCAAGGTCGTGCGGAAGTTTTTTCATCGCTTCGCCCTTGGTATCGTCTTTGTGCACCTCGGCGCGCTGGTCGAAAACCTTGAGGAACCCGTCGAATTTCATGATGGAGCCTGAGGCGCGAAGGTTGTAATCGTTCGCTTTTATATCTACAGAGGTAACGTCGAACTTCGCTTGCGTCATCTGGCTGGAAACAAAACGTTTCCATACAAGGTCGTATATGCGGAACTCTTCTTTAGATAAATGTTTTTTTAGCGATTCCGGTGTTTTTTCCACCGATGTCGGCCGGATGGCCTCATGCGCGTCCTGAGCGCCTTTCCTTTTTTTGTATTCTTTCGGTTTTTCCGGCATATAGTCTTTGCCGTATTCTCTCAATATGAAATCTCTCGCCCCGGTGACGGCCTCTTCGGCTACACGCGTAGAGTCGGTTCGCATATATGTGATTAACCCGGTCTGGCCTTCATCGCCGATTTCAAGCCCTTCGTAAAGCTTTTGAGCGACAGACATCGTTCTTCTGGCGTTATACCGCAGTCTTTTGCTCGCTTCCTGCTGAAGGGTGGAGGTTATGAAAGGCGCCATAGGGTTTCGGCTTCGTTCCTTTTTTTCTACCTTGGTAATCTCAAGGTCAGCGGATTCTATTTCCGTCGCCGCTTCTATAGCCTGTTTTTCGGATTCTATTTCCGCTTTTTCACCCTTATAGTGAAGAAGCTTAACCTCAAAGGGAGGAGGGGTTTTCCCTTCTACGATTCCTTCCAGAGTCCAGTATTCCACCGGCTTGAAAGCGATAATTTCCTTTTCACGCTCAACGACGATGCGAAGAGCCACAGATTGCACTCTTCCGGCGGAGAGACCCTTGCGCACCTTATCCCAAAGCAGGGGAGATAGCTTGTAGCCCACCAGCCGGTCAAGAACACGCCGGGCCATCTGGGCGTTTACCCTGTTTGTATTAATTTCGGAACAGTTCTTAATCCCCTCCTGCACCGCTTTTTTTGTAATTTCGTTGAATAGAACCCGGTAGACTTGTTTTCCCTTTCCGATTTCATCAGCGATATGCGCGGCGATAGCCTCACCTTCCCGATCAGGGTCAGGGGCCAGGTATATGATGTCGACTTTTTTGGCGGCGGCCTTTAACTCCTTAAGAATTTTTCCCTTGCCCTTAATGGTTATGAACTCCGGTTTGTAGCCGTTTTCAATATCAACACCAAGTTTCGATTTGGGGAGGTTCTTAATGTGTCCGACAGACGCAAGAACCGTCATATTTTTCCCGAGGTACCGCTTTAAAGTCGAGGCTTTGGCGGGAGATTCGACTATAACAAGACCTTTTACCATTTGGTTTACACGTCCCCGGTTAAATTAAATTTTAACAAATTGCTTTCCAGCTAGTTGTTTTACTTTACCTTTTAGCTCAAGGGCCAGGAGTATAGCAGATACGCTATTCGATGGCAAACCACTTTGCCCGGACAGGAAGTCTATATGTTTTTCCTCATGGTCGACGAGAGTCATAATTTTTATTTCATTTTTAGACAGCGGGTCTTCTCTCCCAAGGGGAAGCTCTGATTGCTTATCGTATAAAGTTTTCCTAATATGCTCCGGCAATTCTTCTAATATATCGTCTACGTTTTGAACCAGTTTTGCGTGACCTTTTTTTATCAGCTGGTTAGTCCCTTCGCTTTTGGCCGAGTTTACCGGGCCTGGAACCGCAAACACTTCGCGGTTGTCTTCCAGGGCGGCATAGGCTGTGATAAGGGCTCCGCTCTTTTTTGCGGCCTCTATCACCAGGATTCCCAGTGACAGACCGCTTATCACCCTGTTTCTCATCGGGAAAAACATTTTGTCCGGCCCCATTGTAATGGGGAACTGGCTTATCACCGCCCCATGTTGCGCCATTTTCTTTTGAAGCTCCCTATGCTCCGCCGGATAATACACGTTCAGGCCGCACCCGAGTACGCCGATGGTGCGTCCATTTGCAGCGATAGCCGCCCTGTGAGATACGCCGTCAATTCCTCTCGCCAAGCCTGATACAATGGTAAGACCTTTTGCCGTGAGGTCTTTTACCAATTTCTCAGCGACGCTTCTACCGTATCCTGTAGGAGTTCTGGAGCCAACCACCGCTATTGACGTGGAATCTTTTTCACTCCATTGCCCACTCATATAGATCACAGGTGGCGGCGAATATATGTTCACAAGCGGTTCAGGATACCCCTCCTCACCGAAAGTAAAAATATCTGCGCCTATTTTTTGGGCTAGCTCTATTTCTCGCCGGGCTACAGATACGGGATCCATCCGTAATATCTGATCCGCCATTTTGCGTGACACCCTCTCCACTCTCGAAAGGTTTTCCGCTTTTTCCTGGAGGGCTTCTGATACGGAACCGAAAGCGGCGATGAGCCTGTGGAAAGTGACAGGGCCGATAAACGGAACCGTGTTAAGGGCGATCTTGCAAAGTCTCTCGTCATTCATTTGGGAGCAACCATTCTTGCTTGGGTGGAATGTAGAATATTATAATTATCGTATGTTGTATATTACTTGCAGGAATGCGGTGTGGCAAGAAATTGGGCCGATCTTTATATTTCGATAACTCCTGAAACTGTTATTGTAGACCGCAAGCGGTTTATATGCCGTTCTGTTAGAATGAATATTTTATAAGTGGTTTTATTTTGAAAATGCAAGAGATGTCAGACATTCCTTTAATCCGCGTAGAGAACCTGACGCGTGAATTTAAAATAGCCGAAGGCAGGCGTGGCTTTTTAGGCTCTATATACAATCTGTTTTCCAACAAGCACACAATCAAAAGGGCTGTGGACGACATTTCGTTCGACATAATGCCGGGTGAATTCGTAGGCTATGTGGGAGAGAATGGCGCCGGTAAATCGACAACTATTAAAATGCTCACAGGCATTCTGACTCCGACATCGGGACAGGTAACCGTGGCGGGTATTATTCCCTACGAAAACAGGAAGATGAACTCTCAAAATATTGGCGTTGTGTTTGGACAAAGGACGCAGCTATGGTGGGATCTGCCTGTGCGAGAGTCTTTTGATCTTTTAAGGTCAATATTCCGTGTGCCGGACAATGAGTTTCACACTACTTTTGACGAGTTGTCCAACACGCTAGACCTTGGCCCTCTTTTAAATGTTCCTGTCCGCAAGTTGTCACTGGGACAAAGAATGCGGTGCGATCTGGCGGCGGCGCTTTTGCATAGCCCACGCACTCTTTACCTGGATGAGCCTACAATCGGTCTCGACCTTATCGCCAAAGATCAGGTGCGCAAGTTTTTAAAAAAGATAAACAAGGAACGTGGGACGACAATTATCCTCACTACGCACGACATGGACGATATAGAGGCTTTGTGCGACAGGATCATAATACTGGACAGGGGGAAGGTGGCGTATGACGGCTCCATGGAAAGGTTGAAACGCGACTATGTGCGCGAAAAATCTATAGCCGTTGAGTTTCACGACGAAGACTGTTCTGATATAAACATACAACACGTCGAGGTTGTTTCCTCGGAAGCGAACAAAAAAATACTTAGATTTTCACAGGATGATGTTTCCGCGCAGGATGTGATCTTCCATATATTAAAAGAACATTGCGTAAAAGACATATCCATTCATGAGCCAAGCGTAGAGGATATCGTAAAAAACATATACTCTAACGGCATTAAAGCGAACGTAGGCGCAACGCCTTGACCGGCTTTTTTAGCACATGGAAAAAATCGATTCGATAGGCGTGGAAAAAGTCTTTGGCCGGCAGGAGGCCGCGTCGGAGGTTTTCGGACCCGGCCAGCCTGTTTACTTAAGCTTCATGAAGAAGTCTTTTCAAAAACAGCTTGCTTACAAATTTGAATATTTTGTAGGAGTGTTCAACGGTCTTTTATTTATCTTCGTTTTCACGTCGTTATGGAGCGCGATTTATTCGAACCCGCAGGCGGTGGCGGGATTGGCGTTTAACAGGGCGCAGATAATTTCATATGCTGTGTTTGCCATGATGTTTCGTATTTCGATGACCATGGAAGACAACGAAGTGGCAAGCAAGGTGCGTACAGGCGCTATCAGCATTGACCTCATAAAACCTGTGAACTATTTCCTGATGTTGCTCAGCGAGGCGCTTGGGCAGACGGCGTTCCACTGGTTTACGAGAGTCGCGCCGATACTTGTAATCTGTCTTTTGTCGTTTGACGTGTCATTGCCGGACGCGGCCGCAAACTATGCGCTGGCGGCCGTGGCATGGGTTCTGGGCTACGCCATATTGTTTATGATAAACTTTCTTTTCTCATTGCTGGCGTTCTGGTTTATGGAGACGTTCAGCTTTCAGCTGATGAAGTTTGGCATGTTCACATTATTTTCCGGTGGTATCGTGCCGATCGATTTCTTTCCGGACTGGATCCGCCCTTTTATCGACTTTATCCCTTTCCAATATATCTTGTATGTGCCAACTGCGCTTTTCATCGGCCACATACAGGGCATGGATGCTATCAGGCTGATCGTTTTGCAATTTGCCTGGGTCGCTTTTCTTGGGTTGATATCGTGGTGGATGTGGTCGGCGGCTCAACGCAAGCTTGTGGTGCAGGGGGGCTGATATGAAAGACTTTCCAATTTATTGGGTAATGATGGTAAACGCTATCCGCGCAAAAATGGAATATAAGGTCACCTTCCTTTTTATGCTGGTGGCGATTATTCTCTACTATCTTGGCCAGCTCGGCGTCATTCTGGTAGTGCTTGCAAAGTTCAAGAACATCAACGGCTGGGATCTTGGTGAAATGGCTTTTCTATATGGTCTGCTCGTGTTTAGCCAGGGGCTTTCGTCGCTTTTCTTTGCCTCGATGAACAATTTTGAAGTAATGATAATCGAAGGGGCGTTCGACAGGTATTTAATCAGGCCATTGAACCCTTTGATGCAAATTTTGGCGAACAGTTTCGAGATAAGCTCGGTGGCGCACTTTGTCATCGGGCTTTCCGCCCTTTACTACGGCTCCACCAGGGCGGGGGTTGAGTGGACGTTTGGGAAAGTCATTTTCCTCCCTTTTGTGATAGCGGGGGCTGTGCTTATACAGGGCGGGATCAGGCTTGCCGTTTCCGCAATAGCTTTTTGGACGATAAGGAACCGCTCGCTTGTGCACACAATCGTTTACAGCTCGAAAGAATTTGTTCTTTACCCTGTTTCAATTTATAACCTGTGGGTGCAGGTGTTCCTCACGATAGTTTTCCCCTTGGCGTTTATAAATTATTATCCGAGCTACTATTTTCTGGCTAAGGATACGGGGGGGGTGCTGTTCCATCCAGCGCTTCAATACGGTACACCTGTGGTCGGGTGTGTGGTTTTCTTTTTAGCCTATAAGCTCTGGGGTTTAGGTGTGAACCGGTATCAGAGCGTGGGGAATTAGGGCGGAGCCTTTCCCCTTTTTAGGTATTAGTAATATTCATTATATTCTTTAAAATATTACCTATTTCTTCTCGAACAGGTATAATAAGTATTCCTGATAGGACAAAAAACTTATGTGTGCATAATTCTGTTTTGGCAGGGCTTTCTTCCCCCTGTTAATGTCAGAAGTTGATGTAAAGGTTAAGGGTATGAGAGACCTGCCGATTTACTGGAGAATAATGGTCCTCTCCTTTCAAGCCAGGATGCAGTATAAAGCCACTTTCCTTTTCACTCTTGTCGCCTTGATTTTCTACTACCTGAGCCAGCTTTCAATTGTGTTCATTATGACTACAAAGTTTGAAGGTATTAATGGTTGGGCTTTGGAGGAGGTGATGTTTCTTTACGGGCTTCTGGTTTTTAGCCAGAGTCTTGCTACATTTTTCTTCGCCTCATTGAGCAACTTTGAAGAGATGGTTGTTGAAGGGGAATTCGATCGGCTTTTAATCAGACCTCTGAATCCTTTGGGCCAAATGCTCTCTTCCAGTTTCGAGCTTACATCCGTCGCGCATCTTATTATCGGGGTGGTAGCTCTTTGCTATGGCTCAATACACGCTGGTGTGGAATGGACTTTGGCCAAAGTCGCGTTTTTCCCTCTAATGATCGCAGGCGCGGTTTTAATTCATGGAGGTATTCGGCTTGCGGTTTCCGCAATAGCTTTCTGGACGTTGCGCAATCGTTCATTGTTTAACACGCTTGTGGTCAGCTCGAAGGAATTTATTCTTTACCCGATTTCGATTTACAACCTGTGGCTGCAGGTATTCCTCACGATATTATTCCCCCTGGCGTTTATCAACTATTACCCGAGCCACTATTTTCTGGCTAAGGATACGGGGGGGATGCTGTTTCATCCGGCGCTTCAATACGGCACGCCTGTAGTCGGGTGTGTGGTTTTCTTTTTGGCCTATAAGCTTTGGCGCGTAGGCGTGAACCGGTATCAAAGTGTGGGGAACTGATCGTAGATCTAGATCCTTGTCGTCCGCGATCAGTAAGAGCGTTTGGCGCTTACGATGTTGCCTAGCTTGCCGAAGCCCCGCCTTCTTTTTTAAGCGTCAGCGGAAGGACCTTATCGTTTTTTCGCCCGGTCATAATGATGGAGCCTTCCAGAATGGCGCCTTCCTCTATGTGTAATGACGGAGTGGAAATATTTCCGAACACCTGACCCTTATTTGTGATGTGCAGCTTGTTGGCTGCGGTGACGTTGCCTTCCACCTTGCCTTGCACCATCATCGTGCCGACGTTGATCTCTGCTTTTACCTGGGCATGTTCGCCGATGATAAGGTTGTCGTTCGTCGCCACTTCACCTTCAAACTTGCCGTCGATGCGGACTGTTCCTTCAAAAGATAAAAGTCCGTTAAACTCTGTATCCTCTCCGAGAAAGGCTTTTATAACATCTTTATCCAAATTATCGCGCGCCATGGCTATTCCCCCCTGACAAAATATTTACTATTTATAGGTGTATTTTAAGTGAAATTAATGATAACTGAATAGTGAACAACGGGCAACGAAATTCAGTTTTTCAACCAGCCTTGATCTGGTCCACCACACGGTTCAATTCGTCAACGTCATGATAACTTATTTTGATTGCGCCGCCTTTTGACTTTGCTATTATCTCGACTTTCGTTCCAAGGATTCTCTCAAGGTCGTGGGCGACCTGCTGCAAGTGTATGTCCGGAGCTTTCCGTAGGGAAGGCTTCCTTTTTAACTTCGATTTTACTTGCGACTCCACCTGGCGGACGTTCATTCCGGCGCTTATGATTTCATCACGCAGCCGCAGCCGTTCCTCATCCGTATTCAACGCCAGCAAAGCCCGCGCATGCCCCATTGTAAGGCGCCCGTCGGATAGGTCGTCTTTCACAGCATCCGGCAGCTTGAGCAGTCGCAACATATTCGTCACCGTAGGCCTGCTTTTCCCAAGTTTTTTCGCCAGGTGTTCCTGTGTGAACGCAAACTCGTTCATCAATCGGTGATACGCGTTCGCCTCTTCGATCGGGTTCAGGTTTTCACGCTGAATATTTTCCACTATCGCCATTTCCAGCGCGTCGGAATCGCGAACGACCTTTACTATCGCCGGGATTTTATCCAGTCCAAGGGACTTTACTGCACGCCACCTGCGCTCGCCTGCGATAAGCTCGAAACCGTTATGTTTTTTAGTAACGATAATAGGCTGGATTACACCACGCTCTCTTATTGACTCCGCCAGACCGGCAAGTGAGTCTTGATTAAAAACCGTTCTCGGCTGAAACCGGCTCTGCAATATTTCATTTACCGGGATGTTGGTTACCATATCACCTTCTTCCGGGGCGCCTTTTTGCTCCGGAATCAAAGCTCCCAATCCTCTACCTAAAGCTTTTCGTGTCATTTTTCGTTTATCACGCTCCCTGATGGTTGTACGTAGCTATTTTCAACGCTGTCAGATTCCAGTTCATTAATTTCGGTTTTCTTTCGCCTGCCTGGAATTGCCAATAACGCCTGTTTGTTCTTATTTATCAACTCATTAGCCAGATCAATGTATGCGTCGGAGCCTTTACAATGGATGTCGTAAAGGATAATTGGTTTACCGTGAGATGGCGCTTCCGAGAGACGGATATTCCTCGGAATCATTGTTTTAAACAACGATTCGCCATAATATTTTTTCACTTCTTCCATCACCTTTCTTGATAATGTCGTTCGGCCATCCACCATTGTAAACAGGATGCC
>VAPL010140354.1_pt1 | contig 10386 bp, 5 predicted proteins | sample 3395061 | NCBI WGS metagenome assembly VAPL01 (sample SAMN08290444, study PRJNA428436) | hydrothermal vent metagenome | isolation source: Deep-sea hydrothermal vent chimney 2 | place: Pacific Ocean: Juan De Fuca Ridge | depth 2182 m m
TACATTATCTAAAAAACAAGAAACAATTTTAAAAACGATCAATCGAAATTTACTGAAGATGTAATGTAGTGTATAAAATTAAGGACGAATTAGGGTTAATACGTCGTTTGTTGAAAGACAAAATGGCACCGACCGAGGTCAAAATTCAAGAAAAAGACGCCAGAGCTATGGGTTTTCAAAAAAACTCGACGTCCATCAGGTGATGACGTATTTCACTTTATACCGTGACAATTTTTGCTGGCCAGTGCGAACGCTAGCGATATACAATGGCTCGAAAAAGATGAAGCGAACACCGGCGATGGCGGTGGGTTTGACTGATCATATTGGGTCGATAGAAGAATGGGTGACGTACCCAATGATCATGAACAGCTAATGAGATACACCACCAAAATGGCGACTTAGTAGCATTCTTCAAATCTGGGAAGCTCTCAAACAGCTTCTGTATCAATGTTTAGTGACAAACACAAAAGGGCATTAAATCTTAAACACGGTATGGCTGCCATCACGGAACCCCATCCGTTAATACGCCAAAATTGGAGCATGATACAACGCCGTAAAATACAAGGATAAATCTAACCGCCTAAAGGCGGTGGTTTCAACCTTAAAATCGAACTAATGAGTTTTAGCATGACCGTCAACGATGGCCACCACCGAATTTTACGCCGATTCTCTGCAAACTCCTATTGTTTTCTTGTTGACATCGCTGCCAAATTTAATGTGAGGTATAACATCATTTTAAAGCTTCTTACTTAATGCAAACCGCCCGCACCTGTTTAATATCTGTGCGTCCCTCCAGCACTTTTTCGATGCCGTCTTGCTTTAGGGTGCGCATGCCTTCAGAGAAGGCCACTTTGGTGATTTGTGCGACGGTGGCGTGTTCTTGGATGAGTTTTTTGACGGGGTTGCTGGCAATCAGCAGTTCGTGTAGTCCGAGACGGCCGTCGTAGCCGGTGTCGCCGCATTCCATGCAGCCTATCGAATCTTTGATGGTGATATCGTTGTTGCTGTCACCAAATTTTTCTCGCCATTGGGTGATTTGGTTTTGGATGATTTCTTCTTTTTGTTCTTCTGTTTCGTCGGTGTTGGTTTGGAAGAGGTCTGAGTAATATTCTCTAGCAATGGACTTTAAGTCTGCTTCAGTCGCAATGTAGCTTTTTGCGCAAACGGGGCAAAGTCTTTTGGCGAGTCGTTGGGCGAGGATGCCTAGCAAAGCGTCTGCAAAGTTAAAGGGGTCCATGCCCATGTCGAGTAGTCGGATAATGCTTTCTGGAGCGCTGTTGGTGTGTAGGGTGGAGAATACTAAGTGGCCGGTTAAGGAGGCTTCAACGCCAGTGCCGGTCGTTTCTGCATCGCGCATTTCACCGACCATGATAACATCCGGGTCGGCGCGTAAGAAGGCCCGCATCGCATTGGAAAAAGTGAGATTTATTTTGGGGTTCACTTGTACTTGGCGTAAACCGACTTGGGTGATTTCTACGGGGTCTTCGGCCGTCCATATTTTTTTGTCCGGAGTATTAATGTGGCCAAGTATCGAGTGTAAGGTGGTTGTTTTACCTGATCCAGTCGGGCCGCAGACGAGGAAGAGTCCATAGGGTTTGTGGATTAATGATTTGATGCCGTTGTAGTTATGCTCACTTAATCCTAATTGAGGAAGTGGGATTGGTTCACCGGCGGCTAATAGCCGTAATACGACATCTTCTACTCCACCAGCGGTGGGGATGGTCGCCATCCGTAGTTCAATTTTTGCCGGCCCGAATTTTTTAAAATCGATTTTTCCATCTTGTGGTTTTCGGCGTTCAGAAATATCGAGATTACACATGATTTTCAGTCGTGAGATTAATGCTTCTCGATAATTAGGTGGCAATTCTGCGTATTGAATAATCGTCCCATCTTTACGAAAGCGAATGACGGTCTTTTTCTTGCCGGGGTAAGGTTCTATGTGGATATCTGATATGCCTTGCTGATAGGCATCAGTGATCATTTTGTTTACCAGCTTAACAACGGCATTATCCGAATTAGCGAGTTCAGGCTCTTCGAATCCAGAGTCATCATCGTCATCGTCGAAATCTTCTGTGAGTTCATCAAAATTAGTTTGATAATAGTTATTGATGGCCCATAGGATGTCTTCACTGGATGCCATGACCGGTTCGGCAAACATTTTTGTATGAAATCGAATATCCTCTAGAGGATCTTTATTCATTGGGTTTGCTGTGGCAACGACGATTTTTGAATTATAAATACAAATTGGCATAATTTGATGCCGGTTGACAATTTTTGCCGGGACGGATTTCACCGCATTGTCTTCGATTTGAAATCGTTTTAATACAATAAAAGGAATCCCGAGTTTACTCGCTAATGTTTTTCTAATGAGTTCTTGAGTGACATATCCTAGTTGCGTAAGGATTTCACCAAGCGGTAAATTTTTGTGTTGTCTTTGTTTTCTCAGTGCATTATCGAGTTGTTCATCAGTGACGTGCCCGTCTTGTATTAATGCTTCCCCTAACTTTAGATTTGGTGACTGCTGTTGCGTTTTTAAGGCTTGTTGTAGTTCTTCTGAGGTGAGTATTTCGGTGTCGGTTTGGAATTCAACGGTTTGTATGCTTTGGGGATGAGTGTTACCACGGACTTTTTGGATGGATAATTGGCTATTTTTTATGTCGTTATTATTGAATTCAGCCACATGATACTCTTCAAGTGCCGTGTGCGGTACATATAGATGGGTATAGTTATTAAAAGCTTGGGCGGTAAATAAGTGAATGCCTGTTTTATCTTTGATGTGACTAAACGTCGTGCCTATCTCTTTTGTACCATCGCTGAATAACAATTCAAATTCTTGGCATTCGGGTGATATTGTGGTATCACTCTGAGGGCTGCTGGTGTTACTGTCAGCCGGAAAAAATTGACGCGAGTTATTTAAGCGGATTGATTTAATTTGTGTGAATTTGATTCGAACGGTGGTCTCTTTGCTTGGCAAAAAGAAATCAATTCGATCGCTGTTGTCTGGTGAAAAGCGGCGTAATTCTCCCTTGAGTTGTTTACCGTCCAGTAAGGATAAGCTAACCTGCAATGCGCCAGTGTTTTGGTTATCATTTTGGACGGCACTGTTCGGTGGGTTAGGTAAATCAATATAAGTTTCCTTATCCATCGGTAATCCTTGGAAGCATATTTGTATGATGTTGGTATACCAACATCATACAAATATATATTAATTGAGGGCAGTTTTATGGTTCTCCTGCAATTTATAGACCTGTTTTTTTGAAGGGAAGAGGGCATATAGTGAGTCAAAAATGATATTTTCAAGATTATTTGTATGAGCCTAATGCCAAAGATCGTCATTTTTATGACGATCTTTGGCATTAGGCTTTTAACAATTTTAGGGGGCGGTAAAAATAAACCAATCTTCATCGCCAAAGCGGCCATCATTGGTTGATAAGGTGTGGTCGGATCGGGTTCCAAGGAGTAATTCGGTGGCTCCGGTTGGGTTATTATCGTCGGGTTCAAAAGTATCCGGGTCGGTCGGTATCAAGTCTGTTGCAAATCCGTCAGTATTGCTGTCCACTCGGATGCTATAGCCATTGTTTCCTGATTCCTGAAAGGGGTTAGTAATACGAATATTGACGCTTTTTCCAGAAGTTAAAGGGAACGCAACGTGGGTAAAAGGTTGCTCTGAAATACCGCGTTGATAAAATAATTCACCGGCAAGCGTATAAACCTGAATGAAGGTATAGGCCGACCGGCCCGCGCCGTTTGGTTGGGTTTTAACGTGATAGATTGGATCATTCACTTCGCTGACTTCAATATTATAGGTCGTGCCGCCACCGGTTTCTTTGCCATCAATTGACATGGCAAAGCCATCGATATTGGGCATAACTAAGCAATTAACCGTTTGGTTGTTTTCGCCGCGTGCAGCACATTGAAAATTTGAGTTGATCCATAGCGTCAGTACCTGACGATAATCAGAAATGCGCACATTATACACTTGACCCTTGATGGCTGAGACCCAGTAATAGCTTGTTGCCCCATCGACTTGTCCAACGGTGGATAACGGTGCCTCACCCAAATCTTTGGCCTCATCTGGGAAACCATCACCCGCGAGACTACCCTCCATGGCGAAAGAGGCGGCGATGGCGTAACGTGCGCCATCGGCGGTTTGCCGACCATCGACTTTCAGATAGAGCTGGTTAAGGCCTGCCGTATCTTCCGTCGTGAGTTGACATTTACGCGTGGCAAGGCAAAGTGGATTTGAAAAATCCACATTCTGATAGACATCCATGGTGGCGGTGAGCTTATAGCCTGTTATTTTAACCTGATACGCTTTGTTGGGTAAGATAGATAATTGATAAAAACTTTGATTGAAGCCAATTTGACTGATGTGAAGGGCAGGCAGTTTGCCAATGTCCACCGGGGTTTCAGGTTGACCCTCCTGGGCTTCAGTACGTATTAATATGTCTTCCACTTCGCGGTTGCCGGTATAAGTGACACTCAGGTATAAGGGGGTCTTTTCTGGGGTTAAAGTACAGCGCAGTTCCGTTATGGTATCGGATGACGCCGCACAGATCAGGTTAGTAAAGTTGGCATCGTCGAAGACACGGAGTGAGAAATCATTAATGCGGTTGGCTGCATGGGAAATGATCAGATCATAAGTCACATTTTTAACGACGTCCATTTGGTAATAGCTATTGCCCAGAACCATTTGATGAATATTTCCTTGCGGGGAGAATGGTAGCGCGGCTGGATTGATGATACTGCCTTGGTTGACCCGCTTGGGCAATATAATCGTTAAATTAGCTGAGCTTTGTTTTCCATTATAATTGGCTTCAATGTTGACGCTACCGGTGTCGGCAATGGCGGTAGCGATACCATCATTGATACTCACAATAGCGGAGTCTGATGAAGACCAGGTAATATCAGATTCAATCATTTGATTGGTATCATCAGAGTAATAAGCAACGAGTTGATATTGCTGGGTCTCTGAGGTGGAGATGCTCGCTGTATCGGGCTGCAGTTCGATGGATTTCAAGGTCGCTGTCGCGCTTACTTGTAATGTGGCATTGGCGGTGTGTGCTTCAAAAGTCGCCGTGATAATCGTTGATCCGGCGGTGTTACCCGCCGCCGCTATGCCGTTATCAATCAGCGCAATGGTTTGATCTGAGGATGACCAAATGACATTCTGTGTTAGGGCTTGATTGGTGCCATCCGAATAATTTCCGGTGACGGAAAATAGTTGGCTGGCATTACTGTCGATGCTGGCTTCGTTGGGGGATAGGGTAATACCAACGAGCGTGGTCGCGGCAGTGATAGTGATTTCTGCTTGTGCTGTTAAGTCTTGGTATTCTGCCGTAATGGTGACGGTTCCCGTTTGACTGCCAGGCGTGAGCGTCCCATTGTTAATGGTTGCAATGTTGTTATCACTGGAAAGCCAATTAATCGCCTCTGATAGTATTTTACTGCTGCCGTCGGAAAAAAAACCGTTAACAACAAGTTGTTGGGTGGCATTATTGAGTAGGCTTGCCGAGGCCGGTGATAGCGTGATGCTTTTTAATATAATCGGTAATGTCACGGTGATATTCGCGCTTACCGTTTGATTTTCATAGGAGGCGCTGATAATGCTCGTTCCTGCTTGATTGCCAGGCGTGGCAATACCGTTGGCAATGGAGGCGGTTTTAGGTGCACTGGATTGCCAAGTCACTTGTGTTGTGATATCCGTGGTGGAATCATCGTCAAAATGGGCGATCACTTGGAAGCTTTGCGTCGCTGTTGACAGGGTGGCCGTATCAGGTTGAATGCTAAGCTTGACCAAGCTGGGCAATACAGTGATGCTAGGTGTGATGGTTAAGTTGGCTGTGATTTCATGGGTTTCATAGCTGGCGGATAAGACAACTTCACCGGCGAGGAGGCCTTGCACTAGCCCTGAGTCGATGCGTGCTAACATTTCGTCACTTACCGACCAGATTGCTTTGTCCGTGACCCACTCTTCCGAACCATCGCTATAGATAGCTTTGACGGTGACGGGAAGTGATTCATTTGATGTCATCGTGAATTGTTCTGGAGCAATCACCAGTTTGGAGACGATCGCATCGCTGGCCGGTACCACTTGGATGGGAATGTCGATGTTTTTTCCTAGAAAACTCGCCGTGAGTTGCGTGTTGGCTACCCATGATTTTGCGGTTGGATTGCCACCCGAATCAATGCTGATAATATCTTCATCGGCACTTTGCCAGCTAATTTGATCGGTGATATTTTCTTCGCTACCATCATCATAAATGGCAAGCACTTCAAATTTTTTTGTCGAACCTGTAGTGAGTTCATTTTCCTCCGTGTCGAATGCCATTTTGAGTGATTCAATGCTGCGCGTGGTATTATTGTTCGGCGTGAGGGTGGTGCCAGCATGATCATGACCGCCTGAACCACAAGCCATGAGTAAAGCCGCGAGCGCCATATAAAAAAACGAAAAATAATGACGTGGATGATAAACAGGATGATTCATGGTGACAGTACCGTGGTGTGGTTAGGAATAGGCATGAAATCGCTCGTTAGCCCCCTAATGGTTATTTGAATAATGTTTTTTGGTTTGTGTTTTATCCCACTGGGATTGTGATATGTTTTTATTATTGTTTTTTATTTGATCAAATGAGATGGTATCTAGCCAAACAACGGTTGGCAGTAGGCACTCATTAGCAAACGATATGGATTAAGCGTATTGATCAAATAATGGAGTTATTTTTATGGTTTATGTTTTTATTTTATCGCTGTTTTTGGACACGTTATTACATTCTTCATAGCTGGAAAAAATTATCAATAGTTATTTTGTTGATGTGAAATAATGAGCAGCTTCGTGTTTGTGAGTTTTATGTGATAGTTTTTATTTAACTATATGTAATTATGAAATAATTTAGAAAATCGTTAATCCGCTAGTGGGTTAACGCGAAGCGCTTTTCAAAAGAGCTTGCCTAGTATCGACTAGGCAAGCTTTTTTTTTGCCCATTTAGCAAGTTGGATAGCCCAATGACATCTGCGATTTCACACTATCAGACCGGTCAAATCTAACTCGACCAAAAAAACTGCAACAAATAATTCTATTATGTGCTAAAGCCGCAAAATATTGTCCAAATGAGCTCGTTGACTCAAATTGTCAAACAAGTCCCCAGAATCCATATTGGGCCTAAATTTATTGACTGGGGGTGTGTACCAGTTTTTTTAACTCAATGACGAAGGGGTCTTGTTCGCTAATTACTCGTTTAACTTGTTTGCCGGTATTTTGACCAAAAAAGCCATCAGAGGCGGCGGCTAAATAAGGCATAATCGCTCGTATATCATCAGACTCGCTCACACTCGACATATGAATTTGCCATAATACTGTTTGCTTAGCACGATTGGCAGGCGGTGAGTTAGTTTTGGCTTCTAAAGTAACCATGCTTTTATATAGTGTATAACTCCCCGTGTTCACCGATGTGCCGGTTTGACGATAACGAATTGGTACACGAATGGTACGCTTAGTGACAATCGTTTCACCTGAACCACCTTTGCTGGTTTCGGTGATGGTAATTGTTTCTCCACCGATATGCTCATAAATCGGTATAGAATAAGAATACATACCCATCTTTCCATCAGAAATAGCGTATTTAAACTGAATTTCCAGCTCTGCCTGATCACGATTCTCTACCTTGGTAAAACCATTTTTTTGTAAAACGTAATCAAAGTATTGACTAAACTCACGAAAGTATAAATGATTGGTTTCAGCGCTATTCATGCCGTTGGTGAGTACATAATGTTTGCCGGTACTCGACACTGTTTTATCGATGATAGAATCGACTTTTACTGTGACTTTTGAGCTACACCCGATGACGGCAATCAGCATTGTTGCCATGATGATGAATCGCAATAAAAGACGCAATGCCATGCTTTCTCCTTCTCGTTCCTGGTATGTTAATAATTTCGCATGATGAGGCGTTTACATTGTAACCATCGAACTGTTCATTTTACAATCAGGAATTTTACTTTAATGATACCGTTACAAAATGGTTCTTCTAGGTTGGACAAGGCAGCGCGTTAAATATTCAACTTGTAGGGTTAATATTTAGCGCCTAGCCATATAAGGGACAATGGTTTGTTATCGGTAATGAATGGTTGTTTATTGGTCAGTTAACCGATTGTTATTCAACTGCCATTCATTTTCTTGTCTTTATAATCCTATCTACTTCTCAATTTCTTATAAAGGGAGCAAAAAATGGATGACACAGTGGTAATGGGCCAGTCTGAAACATGTTCATCTCCCATATTAGCATTTGAGAATGCTCAAATCGACGCCATTGATATTTTATTTTCTTTTGTGCTTGAGCAGGTCGAATGTTTAATTCATCATGGCTCAAACAAAATGAGCATAAATTCGCCGTCTGCAATTGATGATAGAGAACTCAATAGTTTTACTCAAGATATTAAGCAAATGCTTAGGCATAAATCGCATATCGACAATTATTATTTAGAGCAATGGCAACGAGATCATAAAAAGGGGTTCCGATATTTTGTTGTCTTAAAAACCAGTAATGCCACCCTGTCATATCTAGCACTCCGCTTGGCTAAGCGTATTGTGATTTTTGATAATAAGCTCAAAAAACAGTACCCAAGAGCTCAACTGAGAAACTTAGGATAATAAGGTAATAACTGCTTGGGTTATGGTTGTGGAATTAATTTAATTTGGTAAAGGTGGGGCCAGTGTTTTCCGGTGATAAACAATCGATCGGTCAGAATATCATAAGCGATTCCGTTTAGCCATTTCGCCGAATCATAAGTGTTTAAGCCATCAAGATGAATGCGGGCGGTAACGTGTCCAGTGTTAGGATTGATGCGAATGATGTGATTACTACGTGCAATATTTGCGTAGAGTTCGCCTTGAATATATTCTAGTTCATTCAAACCGAATACTTGGCCATGAGGATCCTTTACGGTAATGCGATGCAAGCTGGCAAAGGTGATGGGATCGAGAAACTGTAACTGCGCACTGCCATCACTCATGATTAAATAGTCGCCATCATATGTGAGCCCCCAGCCTTCGCCTGCATACGAAAAGCTCTTCAGTTTTTGAAAATGTTGGCGCTGATAAACAAAGCCCGTACGCGATTTCCAGGTAAGTTGAATGATGTGATCACCAAGTATCGCTAAGCCTTCCCCATAGTGCTGAGGGTCGAGTAAGTGCAGGCGGATGAGCTCGCCCGTTTCCAGGTCCACTTCCCGTAAGCTAGATTGGCCATATCGTCCGGTACTTTCATAGAGAACATTGTCATGGAAAACCAGCCCCTGGGTAGAAGCATCAGGGTCGTGTTTGAATGTGTTGATGATCTCATAGCTATAGTGTGCGGGTGCTGGCACAGGCGGTTGAGAGATTTTTAAATTAGGCGTTGGGGTATAACAAGCGCTGGATAATAGTGTCATGCTCCAGGCTAGCCATGCCTTAAGCTTGTCAAACAGCCATTGAGTTGATGTGTTCATTCCTTAAACTTTAAGTTTTGTGGAATGGTATTCATCATCAGTACCCTCACTGGTGCGTTGGATTGATTTCCTCACCCAAGGGCTGATACTGAAGGCTAAACCAACCCCTGAATCACTAAGGGAGCCGTGACTGTCGACGTATCACCCAAAAAATTTTTACGGCGCCGTTGTGCTAATAATAAACAAAGGCCAAGCATTGCCATGAAATTGAGCGCTCCACCACTTGAGCTTTTTTTGCCAGAATCCGGGATAGGTTCATCAGGCGGTACTTCAACCTGGCCATCCTCTGTAATGGCAAATTGGGCCAAAAATGCATCAGAAGATATACTCTTGCTGCTTTGATTGCAATTGCCATCCGTGCCACACTGTCCATCAAGGATGTCCGCCGAGGCGGTATCAAAATCAGCTGATTCAGTAATGCCGGCGACAAATATTTGCTGATTGGCATTCACTGCAATGGCTAACGCGGTATCTAATTGGCTACCACCGATAAAGCTGCTATAAACAATCGATGAAAAGCCACGTTTACTATTGGAAAATTTCACCAAAAATGCATCGCTTTTTGCCGGATTATCACATCGACCGTTAATGCCGCACTTTTTATCTTTTGCATTATTGGTCAATGGGAAATTCGGCGACATCGAGTCGCCGACCACGTAAAAATTAGTCTCATTATCGACGGCAATGGCTAACCCTCTTTCATTGTTAGTACCGCCAAGTAAGCTGGCATAGACGATTTCATTTTTTGGCTGATGGGTGATTTTCATCACAAAAACATCTTGATAACTCACTCCGCTGGAACGGGTACCACGACAAGGGCGTTGATTGCTGCCGCACACCCGGTCAAAGCTGATCGCTTCTAGCATCGGGAAATTATCTGAGCTTGTGGTACCCACAATA
>VAPL010940712.1_pt1 | contig 10383 bp, 9 predicted proteins | sample 3395061 | NCBI WGS metagenome assembly VAPL01 (sample SAMN08290444, study PRJNA428436) | hydrothermal vent metagenome | isolation source: Deep-sea hydrothermal vent chimney 2 | place: Pacific Ocean: Juan De Fuca Ridge | depth 2182 m m
CATCAGGACAGGAGGCTGCACTTCTCGCAGATCTGGCGATTGCAGCTTTGCCACTGTCCCATGCCAAAACACCGTATCGATGTCTGGGGGAAGGGCAGGGGTTGCCGACATTGGGGTCATACCAGATCGCCTTAATGCGCTCGCCTAGCACCAAGGGGCAGATATATGATGACTTTGAAGAACAGATTTACAACAGTTTTGAAGCTGTTAACTAAGCTGTGAATTCTCGAGGCTGTGTTAACGAAATTGAAGCACCAATCAGAGTAGTTGGGAACTGGATTTACAATTTGGCGAGCGAATCATTATATGAACTGTGGTTGATAATTATTTCCGCGATGATACGCCAGAAACTGACATACTGTTTTGAGGACAAAAACCGATGATTGATCTATCTGATCCAGTTGATACTTATATGAATACCCTTGTTCCCATGGTGGTTGAACAGACCAACCGGGGCGAGCGTTCGTATGATATATTTTCCCGCCTGCTTAAAGAACGCATCATCTTTGTCACCGGTCAGGTCGAAGATCACATGGCCACACTGGTGACGGCTCAATTGCTGTTTCTGGAAGCCGATAATCCCAAAAAAGAAATATCCATGTACATTAATTCACCTGGCGGCGTGGTGACGTCCGGCCTGGCGATTTATGATACCATGCAATTTATCCGCCCTGATGTATCAACGCTTTGTATTGGGCAAGCAGCTTCCATGGGATCCTTGTTACTGGCAGCCGGTGCGCCTGATAAACGCTATGCCCTGCCCAATGCCCGTATCATGGTGCATCAGCCTTCCGGCGGTTTTCGTGGTCAGGCGACAGATATTGAGCTTCATGCCAGAGAAATTCTCGCGCTCAAGGAGCGGTTGAACCAGATATATGCTGATCACACCGGCATGGATGTAAGCAAAGTCAAAGACAGTCTCGAGCGCGATAATTTCATGACGGCTGAGGATGCCAAAAAGTTTGGTCTGATCGATACGGTCATCAACAAGCGCCCGGAACCTGAAGAAGAAGAAAAAAAATCATAACGGTCTGAGCATGAGATAAAGCCGGTAACATTGATGTGTTACCGGCGGTAAATTGTGGGATACGTCTTGAAACGAAACCAAAAATACACCATTTCAATTAATTGGTGCCAGCTTGTTAATAAAATTTGAAGACTGATTGCTTAGTATACTGTCGATGGCTTTTAAGTGCGATCGGTTAAGCGGGATTGTGCTTTGTGATATATTTTTGTTGGGTTGTTGATGCTTTTGGTGTTGAATTAAACGTCTGTCACGCTATGAATTTTAAAAGGGTGTGATTGTGCAAATGTTGTTGGGTGATTTCGAGGAGTTCGAATGAGCAAAGTGAGCGGAAGCGATTCAAAGAACACGCTATATTGTTCGTTCTGTGGAAAGTCGCAGCACGAAGTTCGTAAATTGATTGCTGGTCCTACAGTGTTCATCTGCGACGAGTGTGTTGAGCTGTGCATGGACATTATCCGGGAGGAAAATAAAAGTTCCCTGGTGCGCTCCAGTGACGGTGTGCCCACGCCTTTGGAGATTTGCGAAGTTCTTGATGATTATGTTATTGGCCAGCCACATGCAAAACGTGTGCTTTCTGTTGCCGTGCACAATCATTACAAGCGCCTCAACCATGCCGCCAAGAACGATGACGTGGAGCTGGCCAAATCGAATATTCTGCTGATCGGCCCTACTGGTTGCGGCAAGACGCTGCTGGCGCAAACGCTCGCGCGAATTCTCGATGTACCGTTTACGATGGCTGACGCCACCACGTTGACTGAGGCTGGTTACGTTGGTGAGGATGTGGAAAATATTATCCTCAAGCTGCTTCAATCTGCTGATTATAATGTTGAACGTGCCCAGCGCGGTATCGTCTACATCGATGAGGTCGATAAAATCAGCCGCAAGGCCGACAATCCTTCAATCACCCGTGACGTTTCGGGTGAAGGTGTTCAACAGGCCTTGTTGAAAATCATGGAAGGCACCGTGGCTAGCGTTCCGCCGCAAGGTGGCCGCAAGCATCCACAGCAGGAATTCCTGCAGGTCGACACCACCAACATTCTGTTTATCTGTGGTGGGGCATTTGCCGGTCTGGAAAAAATTATCGCCAAGCGTGGGAAATCCACGTCTATAGGATTTGGTGCTTCTGTTGAAGCTGAAGATGATCGCCAGACAGGCGAGCTTCTCAAGGGCATTGAGCCGGAAGATCTGCTTAAATTCGGGTTGATCCCGGAATTTGTCGGCCGCGTTCCGGTGCTGGCAACTCTGGAAGACCTTGATGAAGATGCCCTGGTGCAAATTCTGACCAACCCCAAGAACGCGCTGGTCAAGCAGTATCAACGGCTGTTTGAAATGGAAGATGTCAATCTTTCGTTTGCTGACGATGCTCTTGTTTCAATTGCCAAGCGTGCCATTGAACGTAAAACCGGTGCGCGCGGGCTGCGTTCAATCATGGAATCAATTCTGTTGCACACCATGTTTGAGTTGCCCGGCCTTGAAGGTGTCGAAGAAGTGGTTATCGGCCCTGAAGTGGTCGATGGTGATGCCCGCCCGCTTTATATCTATGTAGATAAAGTGGATGAGGTTGAAACCAGCGCCTGAGAAGTCAGGTGACGGGCGAGTTTCTGTGACGATTGTGCTCTTGACTCAGTGTCATAAGCACCCCACTTGTTAACCAGTAACAATTGTTCAGCTTGAAAGTGATTCTCGCTGGGCGTGTAAAAGATGCGTATCGTCAACCATCGCTATTTTGGGTGATGTTTTGCGCTTGCTGGTGCGCGTGATAAAACCATTTAGATTCAATTAGACAGGAAGATAAACATGTCGGAAAAAAGCGGAAAACTACCGCAGGAACCACAGAGTACTGACGGAAAATCAGTGCATCCGGTTTTGCCGTTACGCGATATTGTGGTTTTTCCGTATATGATTGTGCCGCTGTTTGTCGGTCGCGAAAAATCCATCAATGCGCTTGAAGAAGTGATGCGCGATGACAAGCAGATTTTGCTGGTGTCGCAGAAAAACGCCGCAGATGATGATCCTTCAACCGATGATATTTATAATGTCGGCACCATTGCAACGGTTTTGCAATTGCTGAAATTGCCCGATGGAACCGTCAAAGTGCTTGTTGAAGGTGGTCAACGTGCGCGCATTTTGCGCTATGTGGATAATGACAGCCACTATGAAGCCGAAGCCGAGTTGATTGAAGATGAAGATGGCAGCGATGAGGAAATGGAAGCCTTGTCACGCACAGCGATCAACCAGTTCGAATCTTACGTCAAACTGAATAAAAAAGTACCTCCTGAAGTGCTGGGTTCAGTCAGCCAGATTGAAGGGTTTTCCCGTCTGGCCGATACTATTTCTTCTCATTTGGCCGTGAAAATCGCCGAAAAACAGGAATTGCTGGAAATATCCTCCATTACCGATCGACTTGAGCGTGTCTACGCCATGATGGAGAGCGAAATCGGTGTGTTGCAGGTGGAAAAGAAAATCCGCAGCCGGGTCAAGCGCCAGATGGAAAAAACCCAGCGTGAGTATTATTTGAATGAGCAAATGAAGGCCATTCAAAAAGAGCTCGGCGATACCGATGACGGCAAAGATGAATTAGCCGAACTTGAAGAAAATATCGCCAAAACCAAGTTTTCCAAAGAAGCGCGCGAAAAAGCTTTGGCGGAAATGAAAAAACTGCGCCAGATGAGCCCGATGTCGGCGGAAGCCACTGTGGTGCGCAATTATCTTGACTGGCTGTTGTCGATACCCTGGGGCGTCAAGGGCCGTATCAAGAAGGATATTGTTAAGGCAGAAGCCGTGCTCGACAAGGATCATTATGGTCTGGAGAAGGTCAAAGAGCGTATTTTAGAATATCTCGCGGTGCAACAGCGCACCAACAAGTTGAAAGGGCCAATCCTGTGTCTGGTTGGACCTCCAGGTGTTGGCAAGACGTCGCTTGGTAAATCAATTGCCGCGGCCACCGGTCGTAGTTTTGTGCGCATGTCTCTGGGGGGCGTGCGTGATGAAGCCGAGATCCGCGGGCATCGCCGGACTTATATCGGCTCCATGCCGGGGCGTGTCATTCAATCGATGAAAAAAGTCAAGCACACCAATCCCCTGTTCCTGCTTGATGAGATTGACAAACTGGGTTCCGATTTCAGAGGTGATCCATCTTCTGCCTTGCTTGAGGTGCTTGATCCTGAGCAAAACAGCGCGTTTAACGATCACTATCTCGAAGTCGACTATGACCTTTCCAATGTCATGTTCGTGACCACAGCCAATACGCTGAATATTCCACCAGCGTTAATGGACCGCATGGAGATCATCAGGATTGCCGGTTATACTGAGGACGAAAAAGTCCAGATTGCCAGGCGCCATCTGATTTCGAATCAACTGACCAGCCATGGTCTTAAGGCGTCGGAATGGGAAATTTCCGATGATGCGCTGCTAGAGGTCATTCGTCGTTATACCCGCGAAGCCGGGGTGCGTAATCTTGAGCGGGAAATTGCCAAATTGCAACGCAAGGGCGTCAAGGTTCTGGTCACCAGTGATGTTAAAAAAATCAGTGTGACTATGGATAACCTGGAAGAATATTCAGGGGTGCCGAAATACCGTTATGGCGAAATCGAAGACAAAAACCTGGTTGGTGTTGTCACCGGACTGGCGTGGACGGAAGTTGGCGGTGAATTGTTGACGATTGAAGCTGTGATGATGCCGGGTAAAGGCAAAATGACGGTGACCGGCAACTTGCGTGATGTGATGAAGGAATCAATTTCCGCTGCTAATTCTTACGTCAAGTCTCGCGCAATCGATTTTGGCATTGAACCGCCGTTGTTTGATCGCCGTGACATTCATGTGCATGTGCCTGAAGGGGCAACCCCCAAAGATGGTCCCTCTGCCGGTGTTGGCATGGCTACGGCCATCGTGTCCGTCATGACTGGCATACCGGTGCGTAATGATATTGCGATGACCGGTGAAATTACCCTGCGCGGGCGGGTTTTGCCCATTGGCGGGTTGAAGGAAAAACTGCTTGCTGCCATGCGCGGGGGAATCAAAACCGTGGTGATTCCCGAAGAAAACGTCAAAGATCTGGTGGATATCCCCGATAATCTCAAAAGTGGACTGGAAATTATTCCAGCAGCAATTGTCGATGATGTGCTCAAACATGCTCTGGTGAGGATGCCTGAGGCAATCGAGTGGGATGAAGACAGCTATCTTGCAAAAGAAGCGGCGAATCTTGCCAAGAAAGAAGCCGTGGCTGCGACAACTGCGCACTAATGCATTGAAAATAATATAAAAAATAAAGAGTGGTCAAAATTTGACCACTCTTTTTTGTGATGTGTCTGCGGTTGGTCAAGGATTTCGAGCGCCCATACGAGTTTGGTTTGCTGTGAATATCTTTGACGACTTCGAGACCGGCCAATACAGCGTTTCCCCCCAGTGAATTGGTTTCGTTGTGAGTTGTTTGCGTAAAACCCTTGCATTTCCGGGGGAAATGTATTGAGCATGGGACATATTCGTAAACCTTACGAATCAATAGGATTAACAACCAGGAAAGAGACCTGACGTGAATAAAAATGACCTGATTTCTAAAGTCGCATCGAGTGCGGATATTTCTAAAACCGATGCATCCACCGTAATTGAAGCAACTCTCGACGCAATTTCCGACACGCTGAAAGGCGGCGACGAAGTGCGTCTGGTTGGATTTGGCACATTTTCTGTTGCCCATCGCGCAGCCTCTGTTGGCCGCAACCCACGCACGGGTGAGAAAATACAGATCCCGGCTTCAAAAAATCCCAAATTCAAAGCCGGCAAAGCTCTCAAAGACGCTGTGAACTAAGCCAGTTTTGTAAACACCTGAATGCTTAAGCAGGCTATGGTGTGTAAAATAAAGACATGGCCCGCATTTTTTCGATGCGGGCCATGTCTTTGGCGTTGCGTTTAGAGGTAGAACATTCTAAAGCAGTGCCAGGATAGTTTACTATCCAAAAAGGGGCGGTTAGCTCAGTTGGTAGAGCACCTCGTTTACACCGAGGGGGTCGGGAGTTCGAGCCTCTCACCGCCCACCACAAAAATACCTGCCTGTGGGCTCAGATTGCTTGACTTGATGGCAACACTGAACTAAACCACGGCATCCAGTTCTTGGGGGTATCTCCTTGAGCATTGGGGGTGTAGCTCAGTTGGTTAGAGCGCCGGCCTGTCACGCCGGAGGTCGCGGGTTCGAGTCCCGTCACTCCCGCCACTATTTCCAAAATCCCTATATCAAATCATACCCGAATCAGTCGCGGTTAAGTGTTGTCATTTGAGGTGGAGATTCGGGCGGTTTTGGCCTCAGCGGTGCAAAACCCGGTAAACTTCCCGATAGTTCCAAAGTTAAGTGGATTATCGCTTGCGCCCTAAAAGCTGTTACGTTAACACGGTTTGTGTCGGTCTGGTTTTCGACTTGGACAAGTTCAAGGGGCCATTGACCGGTGGTTGTAAAAGATTTTAGGTGTATTGCTGGTCCATACAGATTACGCTTATATTTTTGAGACGAACAGTGTTGGCGTCATCCAAGCTTGGTTAGTGTTTTCAATGCAAGAAATACTCCTCTCCTATTTACCGGTTGCCATTTTTATTGGCGTTGCCCTGGCCATTGGTCTGGCCTTATTGGTGTCGGCATTCATAATTGCCATTAGAAGACCGGATCCAGAAAAGCTTTCGGCTTATGAATGTGGCTTTGATGCTTTTGATGACGCGCGCATGCATTTTGATATCCGGTTTTATCTGGTCGCCATTCTCTTTATCATTTTCGATCTTGAAGTAGCTTTTCTGTTTCCCTGGGCCATATCGCTCAAGGAAGTGGGAATGTTCGGCTTTTGGTCAATGATGGTGTTCCTCGGCATCCTGACAATCGGGTTTGTCTATGAGTGGCGTAAAGGAGCACTTGAATGGGATTAGGTCTCGACAATTTCGGAGTGTGCTCAGATGTCTGATGTTGGCCACGGTCTGCTTGATCCACGCACGGGAAAACCGTTCATCGCTGATGATCCGTTCTTCGCCGGTATGTCTGATGAACTGGCGGACAAGGGGTTTATCGTTACGGCAAGCGATGATCTGATAAACTGGGCGCGTACGGGATCGTTAATGTGGATGACCTTCGGGCTGGCCTGTTGTGCGGTTGAAATGATGCAGGCATCAATGCCGCGTTATGATGTTGAGCGCTTCGGCTTTGCACCGCGCGGTAGTCCGCGGCAATCGGATGTAATGATTGTGGCGGGAACGCTAACCAACAAAATGGCCCCGGCGCTGCGCAAGGTCTATGACCAGATGCCCGAGCCGCGCTATGTGATTTCCATGGGGTCGTGCGCCAATGGCGGCGGTTATTATCATTATTCTTATGCAGTGGTGCGCGGGTGTGACCGTATTGTGCCAGTGGACATTTATGTTCCAGGTTGCCCGCCGACAGCGGAAGCACTGGTTTACGGCATTTTGCAGTTACAGAAGAAAATCAGACGAACCGGAACCATTGAGCGTTAGGCTTGAAACCGGGCAACAGGACTTGAGGCAACACACAATATGAACAGAGCGCTCGACGAACTCAGCGATCATATTCTGTCTAATCTGGGCGATGCCGTCGCTGACAGTGAAATTGTGCATGGTGAGCTGACCTTAAATGTTGATGCTGATGTAATTCTCAGGGTTTTGAAGTTTTTGCGCGATGATTCAAGCTGCAAATTCATCAATTTTATTGACATCTGCGGGGTTGATTACCCGACGCGTAAAAATCGTTTTGATGTGGTCTATCATTTGTTGTCGCCAACCCAGAACCTGCGTATCCGCGTCAAGCTTTCAGTGGATGAAACGCGGCAGGTGCCAAGTGTTGTGTCGCTTTTTCGGGCTGCTGAATGGTATGAGCGCGAGACCTTTGATCTTTATGGAATATTGTTTTCCAACCATCCTGATCTGCGCCGCTTATTGACTGACTATGGTTTTCGCGGACACCCTTTGCGCAAGGACTTTCCCTTAACCGGGTACGTTGAAGTGCGCTACGATGATGAAGAAAAACGTGTGGTCTATGAACCGGTAAATCTGACCCAGGAATATAGATCGTTTGATTTTGAGAGCCCGTGGGAAGGGGCCGAATATCTGCTTCCCGGAGATGAAAAAGCCGATCAAAAATCATAAGATCGCTGTAACGAATAACTTGAGAAAGACTGAGACTTAACGATGGCCGAAGCCGAAGTTCGCAATTTTACCATCAATTTTGGCCCCCAGCATCCCGCTGCCCATGGCGTGCTGCGGCTGGTGATGGAGCTTGATGGCGAGGTGGTGGAACGTATTGATCCCCATATTGGTCTGCTGCATCGCGGCACCGAAAAGCTGATCGAGAGCAAAACGTACCTTCAGGCCATTCCCTATTTTGACCGCCTTGATTATGTCGCTCCGATGAACCAGGAACATGCGTTCGCGCTCGGTGTTGAGCGTCTTTTGGGCGTCGAGGTGCCGCGGCGCGCGCAACTGATTCGGGTGCTGTATTCCGAAATTGGCCGCATTTTGTCCCATCTGCTCAATGTTACCACTCAAGCCATGGACGTGGGCGCGCTGACACCACCGCTGTGGGGGTTTGAGCCGCGAGAAGAGTTGATGGTGTTTTATGAACGCGCTTCAGGCTCGCGCATGCATGCAGCCTACGTGCGCCCCGGTGGTGTGCATCAGGATTTGCCGCAAAAGCTGCTGGATGATATTTTTGCCTTTTGTGAGCGTTTCCCCCAGCAGCTTGATGATATTGAAGGTTTGTTGACGGACAATCGTATTTTCAAACAGCGCAATGTGGATATCGGCGTCATCTCGCTTGAAGATGCATTTAACTGGGGTTTTTCCGGTGTCATGGTGCGCGGATCGGGGGCGGCCTGGGATTTGCGTAAATCGCAGCCTTATGAATGTTATGACGAGCTTGATTTTGACATTCCGATTGGTAAAAACGGCGATTGTTACGACCGCTATCTTATTCGCATGGCAGAGATGCATGAATCGCTTAAAATCATGAAGCAATGTATGGAATTGTTGCAGCCGGGACCAATCTCGTCACTGGACGGCAAAGTTGTTCCGCCTAAACGCAATGAAATGAAAACCTCGATGGAAGCGCTGATCCATCACTTCAAGCTTTATACCGAGGGCTATCATGTGCCCGCCGGAGAAGTCTATGCGGCAGTTGAAGCACCCAAGGGCGAGTTCGGTGTTTATCTTGTATCCGATGGCTCCAACAAGCCTTATCGCTGCAAAATTCGCGCCCCCGGCTTTGCCCACCTCCAGGCCATGCACTATATGTGCAAGGGTCACCTGCTTGCAGATTGTTCGGCGATTTTAGGTTCGATGGATATCGTATTTGGCGAGGTCGACCGATGAGTGTACGCAGACTTCACCATACCCAGCCTGATGATGACTTTAAATTCACGGCAGATAACAAAGCTTTTGCCAAGCAGGAGATGAAAAAATATCCCGCTGGCCGTCAGGCTTCGGCGGTGATTTCGCTGTTGTGGGTGGCGCAAAAACAAAACGATGGCTGGGTTTCAGAACCGATCATCCGTTATGTGGCCGAGCTTCTTTCCATGCCCTATATCAGGGTATTTGAGGTGGCGACTTTCTACACCATGTTTAACCTGTCGCCAGTGGGCAAACACTTTGTCCAGTTCTGCGGCACCACTCCTTGCTGGCTGCGTGGCGCAGACAGCATAAAAGAAGTTTGCCGCAAGGTAATAGGCCCGGAAAAAACCATCAGTGACGACGGGCAGCTGTCGTGGTTGGAAGTTGAGTGTCTGGGGGCATGTGTCAATGCGCCGATGGTGCAAATCAATGATGATTATTATGAAGATCTGGATGCTGCATCGCTGGAACAGCTACTCGATGATTTGAGGAATGACAGGCCGACCAAAGTGGGGCCTCAGGTGGCGCGGCAAAAATCAGCGCCGATGGGCGTGCAAACATCGCTTATTGATCCTGATCTTTATAACGGTAAGGCCAAATCTCCGCTTCCCAAAGCTGTAAAGCCAGAAGTTGAAGCCAAGAAAAGCGCTAAACCAAAAACAAACTTTGTGGTCAACGCAACGACGACCAAAAAATCTGCCGCACCTGAAAAGGCAAACGCAGAAGATGCCAATGACCTTAAACGCATCAGTGGTGTCGGGCCCAAGATTGAGGGTATTTTGAATAGTCTTGGGATCTATCGTTTTGACCAGATAGCCAGTTGGACGCGCGAGAATATTGAGTGGGTGGATGAGCAGTTGAAATTCAAGGGCCGTATTGATCGCGAAGGCTGGATTGACCAGGCAAAGAAACTTCAATCGGAAGAGAAGGGTTGAGGGTTAGATAATCATGCTTGCAGATAAAGACCGTATCTTTACCAATCTCTA
>VAPL011158551.1_pt1 | contig 10383 bp, 12 predicted proteins | sample 3395061 | NCBI WGS metagenome assembly VAPL01 (sample SAMN08290444, study PRJNA428436) | hydrothermal vent metagenome | isolation source: Deep-sea hydrothermal vent chimney 2 | place: Pacific Ocean: Juan De Fuca Ridge | depth 2182 m m
AGACGTGCATAGAATATACTCACAGAAGTGATTACTTCGTTGATTCCGTGTCCAGGTCTGCCTAGAAAATCTTTTGCTTCATAAATAAGATTATCTGCTGCTTCGCAGAGATCAAAGGCTTGATTTTTTGACACAGGGTCGGCTGATGCTGTCAAGATGGCAGCCCTAGTCTCTTCTACACCAGAGAGCGCATTTCTCACTGAGGCAATAGCAGATGATTCTTCTGCCTTTTCGGTGAGCTCCTGTAGCCTATAATCTATTGTTGTTTCAGTTTCGGTCATTTTGTTGAGCAAATTGTGTGATCAATGTTTATGCGCTTTCATCTTAAATAGCTAGATTTAAATGTCAAATGCCTCTATACGATCTCTTAAGCTTCTCTTAATGTTGGATTATTGACTCTAACACCTTGGGAGTGTTAGAATTGTGATGCATCCGCAACAGTAAGCCAAAACTATGCAGCTCTCTCGTACAGTTGATTATGCTCTCCTCGCACTCATCTATCTCGCACGCTCACCAATGCAAACTGCGAGTGTCAACGAAATAGCATGTGATCAAAGACTGTCACTGTATTACTTACGCAAGATCTTTCAGCAGCTCAAGAAAGTCAAGCTACTAGAAAGTCAACCGAGTCGGGGCTATCGACTTGCTCGTGCTCCTGAGCAGATCTCATTGAGAGAAGTAATCGAAGCAGTCGAAGGTCCTACAGCGCTCCAGAGCTGCCTCAGCGCAAATGGCTGTGCAAAGCAAAACTATTGCCAATTGGCAAAAACTTGGGCAGCTATTCAAAAACGCTTCCTCGCAGATCTAGACCGTACGCATTTAAATGATTTGATTTAATATTTTCTCTCAAATGGCTGATGTACAAAGCAATAACGGAAGTGGCGACTGGGTTTATTCTGATACAGTCAAGGAGCATTTTTTCAAACCAAAAAATATCCTAGTAGATGAAAAAAAGTATAAGGCTGATGGTGTGGGATATGTCGGTAGCCCTGCATGTGGTGATATGATGAAAGTCTGGATCAAGGTGGATAAAAAAACTGACAAGATCACTGACTTCAAGTGGCGGACTTTTGGCTGTGCGAGCGCGATCGGCAGTACAAGCATGCTGAGTGTCATGGTCACAGAGCATGGCGGTATGTCGATCACAAAAGCACTAGCGCTAAAACCACAAGATATCATGCAGCGTCTCGGTGGACTGCCGGACAATAAAATCCACTGTTCGGTACTAGGAGACAAGGCACTACTTGCAGCAGTCAATAATTATTTTGCAAACTCTGGTCAAAAAGAACGTATCATCCGTAATGAGGCCAAAGTAATCTGTGAGTGCCTCAATGTCACGGATCATGAGATTGAAGACGCAGTATTGGAAGGCAAGCACGACTTTGAGTCTATCCAAAAGGTAACCAAGGCTGGTACAGGCTGTGGCAAGTGTATACCCAAGGTCACAGAACTAGTCGAACAATATAAAAATAAATACTTCGGTGATGAGTGAAGACACTATTTATCTCGATCATGCTGCGACGACGCCACTTGATCCGCGGGTGCTGGCTGCTATGCAGCCATACCTGACGACAGAGTATGGCAATCCAAGTGCGTTGTATCGTACTGGTCAGACCGCACGGGCAGCAGTAGATCGTGCGCGAGCAACTGTCGCTGAACTACTCCACTGCGAACCACGCGAGCTGATCTGGACGAGTGGTGGTACTGAGAGTGACAATCTCGCGCTGAGAGGGATTCTACGCACCGAAAAGACAGGACACCTCATCACAACTACGATTGAACACCATGCTGTACTCCACACAGCAGAGGACCTAGAGCGTGATGGCTACACCACGACCTACCTACCTGTCGATAAACATGGTCAGATCACCACTAAACAAGTCGCAGAAGCGATCACTCCTGAGACACAGCTAGTCTCTGTCATGCTAGCAAATAATGAAGTCGGCACGATCCTACCAGTACGTGAGATCGGCAAAATGCTCGCAAAACGCCGTGAAAATGGAGAGCCGACTCCCCTGCTACACACCGATGCCGTCCAAGGTGGTGGTACTTTGGATCTGGGCGTACGTCATCTCAAAGTCGATCTACTGAGCCTCTCAGGACACAAGTTTTATGGACCAAAAGGTATCGGCTGCCTGTATGTAAAAGCTGGTACGAAGCTCCGACCTCAACAGACTGGTGGCGGACAAGAGCACCGTCGCCGTGCCAGTACGGAAAACGTCGCCAGCATAGTAGGTTTCGCTGAAGCACTAAAACTAGCAAATGAAGCTCGTGAACAGGAAAACACTCGTCTAACCGAGCTACGTGATTATTTGATCACACGCGTACTCAAAGAAATCCCCAAAACTAAACTAAACGGCGATCCAAAGAATCGCCTACCAAATAATACGAACTTTTCTTTTTGGGCGATTGAGGGTGAGAGTATCTTGCTCCGACTCGATTTCAAAGGTATCGCTGGCAGCTCTGGGAGCGCCTGTACGAGCGGTACGCTAGATCCGAGCCATGTCCTACTGGCACTGGGTCTCGGTCATGAGTGGGCGCACGGCAGTCTACGACTGACACTGGGCAAGAGCACGACCAAAGAGCAACTCGACACTACAATCGAACAACTAAAAAAGATTGTCATTGACTTACGTGCGCTCAGTCCGATAGAGTAGACGCTAGCTTGATAGATGTGTGTCAAGTAAATAATAAATTTATTATGCCGGAATTAAAAGATAACCCGAGCGCAAACATCTCAATAGAAGACATGGATGAAATGTTGGGAGCTATAGAAAAAGATAAAGCAACTGAGCAATTAAAAAAGGATATTCCAGCTTCGTTGGAAACCACTGTAAGTAATTTTGTAGATGAACTCAAAGAAAATCGAGAGCTAATACAACAAAATAGTACTCGGGTTGTTTTGAAACCACATGAAATCATGACAGATGAAAATGGCAATCTAAAAACTAAACCACGCAATAATGGATTACCGCCACTGGATACAACGTATGTATCAGATGGTCGTGGCACACTACCAGGCTACAAACGAACTAGCTCGGGATCACCAGTCTGGAATCCTACGCATGCTGAATTCCGATCATTTATAAATATAGAACAACTTCCTAAAAAGCCATGCACACCACAGCCAGAGATAGCCACAGACATGGCAAATCAGGAGGTTGATTTCAGTCAGCTGACTGAAAAACAAAAACTAATCAAAACAGCTAAAGCTAAAAAGGCAGAGATGGATGAAGAAGCGGCAAGATCTAAATCTAAAAAGGCAGATGCTATCAGTAGATTTACTGGACGTACAGGTAATGTACGCACAAAGCATATTATCTAATCTAGATAAAATATCTAATTTTATTCTTGCCTCCGCCTCTCCTCGTCGCGCTGAGCTTTTGCGATCACTCATACCAGAGTTTGAAGTAATCCCAGCAGATATCGATGAAACACTGAAAGCTGGCGAGACTGCGATAGCTGCGACCGTCCGTCTCGCGACTACGAAAGCCAGAGCAAGTCATCGAGCTGGAACGACTACACTCGGAGTCGATACGCTCTGTCAGCTAGGTACTACCGTCATCGGTAAGCCGACGAGTCAGAGCGAAGCACGCGAGCTGCTCCACCGACTTTCTGGCGAGACACACACAGTCGTTTCGAGTTTTTGTGTGAAAGCTGATACGACAGAAAAAACCATTTCGGCTACTGCTGAGGTTACTTTTCGAGTATTACCACTATATGAGATCGAGGAATATCTCGCTAGCACCGATGCGACTCAGTACGCGGGTGGCTACGCTATACAGGGAGCAGGTCGGCAGTTTGTGGAGCGGATCAATGGCGAACTCGAAACTGTGATTGGCTTGCCAGTGAAAGAACTAAAGTCGCTACTCATCTAGGATAAATAATCTCTCTACGAAGTTTTTCCTCCAACCAGCTAGCAATATCTACTGTTGTGATTGAAGATAAATCAATTACTTTAGTCAATAATTCCAGTTCAGCGTGAAAGACAGGTGCCACATGGCCGCAGCCTGATGACGTTGGGTCGTTAAACCACTTATTCTGGATCAATCTTCGTGCTGATTTTTGAATCAAAGTAATTGTGCCTTCAGGCAGCTGATCAAACGTACAAATCGGGCTTTGCTCGGAGTTTTTCATAGTTAGTTTATCAAAAAGTGCTAAAGTGTGGTCTGTTTTATCACAGATGTCAAGCAGCAATCTACTCACTGAGATCGTCAAACATAAGAAGCTGGAAGTCGTAGCCGCAAAAGCTGCAACGCCACCAGAGCTAATCGCTGAGACTTTGGAAATTAGCCAGCGAGACTTTGCGGGTGTACTCGCGGGTGGACGCGATAGTACGCCGCGGCTAATCGCCGAGCTGAAACGCGCTAGCCCAAGTGAGGGTGTGATTTGTAAGAATTTTGACTTACTAGAGACACTAGAGCGATACAATGAACACGCCAGTGCTGTCTCAGTCTTGACCGATCAAAAGTACTTCCAAGGTAGCTTGGAAGATCTCGCAGAGGTCGATGTACACACTAGTCTCCCTATTTTACGCAAGGATTTCATCGTCAACGCTTATCAAATCCTCGAAGCACGCCAGTTTGGTGCAGATGCTGTGCTACTCATCGCTGCGATCCTAGAGCAGGAGGAGCTGGAGTACCTGCTCACGGCAGCCCAGCGCCATGGTATGGACGCGCTAGTGGAGGTACACACTGCGGCTGAACTAAAAAAAGTCCTCGCTACACCAGCCAAAATAATTGGGATCAATAATCGTAATCTCGACACACTTGAGATCGACCTACAGACTACACACCAGCTAGCTGCCGAGATACCAGCTGACAAAATCATCGTCTCAGAAAGTGGAATCCAAACAGCAGAAGATGTAAAAAGTCTCCAAGGCGTGGTCGACGCTATCCTCGTCGGTACAAGTATTTTACGCAGTGACAATATCGAAGATAAACTAAAAGAACTAACTGGTAAACAGTAAACAATACAATGCCTACTCCTCTGATAAAAATCTGCGGTATCACCAATCTAACTGATGCAATGCTTTCAGCAGAAGCTGGCGCTGCCTATTTGGGTTTGAATTTCTTTGCCAACTCACCACGCTACCTACCACCCAATGAAGTCGAAGAGCTAGCGACAGAGATCAAATTGCTTTTCCCAGAAGTAAAGCTAGTCGGTGTCTTCGTCAATATGTCTGCGACAGAAATCAATAAAATCGCTGAACTGGCGCAGCTCGATATACTACAGCTCCACGGTGATGAGTCAGAAGTTTTTTGTGCGCAATTTGAACTGCCTGTCTGGAAGGCTTTTCGAGTCAAGGACACTGCGAGCTTGGCAGACCTAGACGAGTACTTGCAGCTAGATGGTATCGTGCTCGATGCTTATAAGCGCGGTAAATATGGTGGCACTGGTCAGACGGCCGACTGGGAAGCTATTCAAGATATTCGTGATGAACTACCCAACTTTATCCTCTCGGGAGGCCTGACAGCGGACAATATTGTACAAGCTATCAAAGAATTAAAACCAAATATCATAGACGTCTGTTCGGGAGTAGAGATGGATAGTAACCCACGCCAAAAAGATGCCAGTAAAATCGCCGCGCTGTTTGAAGCAATACGCCAAGCAGAGTAAAATGAAACTACTTTAATTACTTTCATCATGGGCTTGTTTTCCAAAAAATCCACTTTCATCATCGGATCGATCATCGGTTCAGTCGCCGGATTACTCTTTGCCAGTGAAAATGGTCGCGCACTACGCTCCAAAATAAAAAGTGCTCGCAGCTCTCAAAAAAAATTCGAGGTGCTTTTCAAAGAATATCTCAAAGCTGGCAAGACTGTCCTACGTGAGGTAGAGGGTAGCGAGACTTGGCGAGATATAGAGCAAGGTGGAAAAGAAATACTAAGTGAGCTCAAAAAGCGCGCCAAGCAAGATAGCACAGCGGCAGTGAAACTTGCCCAAAAGAAAACTACCGAACTAATCCGAGAAGCCAAACTACAAGCAAGAAATACAGTCAGCCCACGCACTGTCCGCAAGGCCAAAAAAGTCGTGCGCAAGCAAGTAAAAGCAGCAAAAAAAGCGGTTACAAAGAAAACTAAACAAGCCAAAAAAACTATCAAGAGAGTAAAAAAAACTGTCCGTAAGGTCACCAAGAAAATTCGCCGATGAGATGGTTATTGCTTTTGAGTTTGGTTTGGGTATCTACTGTGAGTCCAGTGCTGGCAGCGACAGTAGCAGGTACAGTGTCTAGCAGCGCAGCAGGTGATCCGCTCCTCGGAGTGACGATCTCAGTCAATGGCAAAACTTTGGCAGAGACAAACTCCAAAGGTGAATTCACTATTGAGGCGAAGGCAGGAGCTGTGATCCGTGCAGGGAAGACCGACTACGTCGGAGTCGCTGCGCTCGCAACTGGGTCGGACGAGACTTTGACCTTTGTACTTGCACCGATCTGGAATCTGACTAGTATCACGCAGATTTATAGAGATGTGGCAATGGATAGCTGGTACGCCGAGTCAGTGCAAAGTTTGTACGAAGAGCAAGTACTATCTGCCACAAAATCACAGCTTTATCGTCCAAGCGACTCACTGACACGAGCAGAGCTTGCCAATTTTGCTGTCTTGGCGGCTGGATTTTTACCACCTAGCGTCCAGCAGACGGATTTTTGTGATGTGAAGATTGACACTTGGTATACACCAGCTGTAGAGCTAATGTATACGCAGCAGTGGATCGGTGGCTACAGCACACTACTCTGTAGTAAGGGGCGAGACTTTCGTCCAGGTAATCCTGTCACACGTGCCGAGGCGGTCAAGATGATCCTCAGTGTCTTTGGTGATTTGCTCACTGGTAAGCAACGAGCTGACTGTAATACGACACAGTTCACCGATATCGAGCCAACTGCTTGGTACGCCGACTATGTCTCACAGGCAGCCTGCCTCGGCATAGTGAGTGGTTATGACGACAGTACATTTCGTCCACAGGCTAGTATCAACCGCGCGGAGATCGCTGTGATCCTGAGCAATACTCTCAAGGCACTACGATAGTGTGTGCGATAAATGCTAAACTGATTTAGCTTTTTTAAATTACCTTTGAAATGCCTGAAATCTCCCAAAGGATTGCAACGTCTGCGCCTTATCCTTTCGCCGAGCTGGACCGGATCAAAACTGAACTAAAAACCAAAGGTATCGATGTTATTGATTTTGGTGTAGGTGATCCAGTCGATCCGACACCAGCATTTATCCGTGAGGCAGCACAAGCTGCTATCGACACACAAGCCGCAAGCGGCTACCCGAGCTACACTGGTAGTGCTAGCTTCTTGGCTGGAGTCGCGACTTGGTTTGCAAAACGCTTTGGTGTGCAGCTCGATCCTGCGACAGAGATCACCAGCTCGATCGGCAGCAAGGAAGCGATTTTCAACTTCCCACTCGCATACGTAGATAAAGGTGACATCGTACTAATCCCGACACCAGGCTATCCACCATATACGCGTGGCACACAGTTTGCGGGCGGGCAGCCGTACTTCCTGCCGTTACTACCGGAGAATAACTTCCTAATTGACTTCGCCAAAATCCCTGCGGCAATCGCCGCCAAAGCAAAGATCCTCTGGCTCAACTATCCCAACTCCCCGACTGGAGCTGTCGCAACGGATGAGTTTTATCAGCAGGCAGTGGAGTTTTGCCAGCGCAATGACATCGTACTCGCTAGTGATCTCGCCTACTCAGAGATTTATTACGATCAGCCGCCGAAGTCTGTCTTGGAGTTTACTCGCAAAGGTGTGATCGAGTTTCATAGTCTGAGCAAACGTAGTCGTATGACTGGCTATCGTGTCGGCTATGCTGTCGGTGACAGCGAAGTCATCACTGCACTCAAACAAGTAAAGACCAACGTGGACTCTGGCACGCCAAACTTCATACAAGACGCTGCTATAGCAGCACTAGGTGACGAGGAGCACGTCGCCCAAAGTCGTGCTGAATATCAGGAAAAACGTGATCTCCTCGTCGGAGCTTTCACCGAGCTAGGTCTAGAAAAGTCCGAGCCACAAGCAACTTTTTATGTCTGGCAGCGCGTACCTGCTGGCTTGACCAGCGCGGAGTTTGCCAAACGACTACTCGCACCCGAGCTCGGTATCGTCGCGACTCCAGGTAGCTGGATCTCGGACACCACAGCCGATAGTCAGAATCCTGGTGAGGGTTTTGTGCGCTTTGCACTGGTACCGACTGTCGAGCAGGTACGCGAGGCAGCGCAGCGGATTGGACAGTATTTGAAATTGTAAACCTCTGATGCAGCGCTTCTTTCTATCTCCCCGCGATTTTGAAAATGATACAGTGACAATCACTGATCCAGAGCTAGTCCATCAGTTTACGCGTGTTTTGCGACTCCAAGTCGGAGCTTTGGTGATCCTGCTCGACAATACCAACACTGAGTACAAGGCAAAAATTACGAATATTCGGAGAAATACTCTTGCTTTACAAGTAGTGGAGCGTTACCTTGGCAAGGCTGAACCACGACAAAAGCTCACGCTCTACCAAGCCCTGCCAAAATCCCCTGCCAAGCTGGAGCAGATCGTCCAGCACGGTACAGAGGTCGGCATCACGCGCTTCGTGCCGCTACTGACCGAGCGGACAGAGGTACAGAGCCTACGTAATATCACGCGACTAAAAAAAATAATTCGCGAATCAGCCGAGCAATCAGAGCGCGGAATCCTGCCCGAGCTGAGTGAGCCAGTCGGATTGCAAGAGCTACTAAAAAACCCGCCGGAGGGCGTTAATCTCATTGGCGACTCTTTCGGCAGCCCGCCACTGCTAGCGACACTCTTGCCCAAACTCCAAAAAGCGATGCTCCTTAACATTTTCATCGGTCCAGAAGGTGGCTTCAGTGAGTCGGAGATCAAAGTGTCCAAAAAGGTAGGCGTACTACCCTGCTCACTTGGTCCACGTATCTTACGCACAGAAACCGCTGGTGTAGCAGTCGCCTCAGCCATCTTATTCGGCTAAAATAAGTCAGTGAATCCTCCTGTCAAAAATCCCGTCATCGGTATCGTCGGTGGTCGCGGTACACTCGGTCGGATATTTCGGAGAGCTTTTGAGACAGCTGGGTACAAGGTACTAGTCTCCGGACGTAAGCCAAGTGGTACAAAAATACTCTCCAATAAGCAGCTGGTAAAAAAATCTGATGTCGTGATTGTCTCGGTATTTTTGAAAGACACTGAGCAAGTGCTGAAAGAAATCACACCGCTACTAAACAAAAAGCAACTACTCTGTGACCTCACGAGTGTAAAAGTACGACCCGTCCAGATCATGCTCGAAGGCAAAGCCGAAGTAGTCGGGCTACACCCGATGTTTGGTGAAGTCGCGAATATTGCTGGACAAAATATCTTTGCCTGTCCGATGCGAAGTGACAAATGGTGGCCGTGGCTGAGGGCCACTCTGATCGATCTCGGACTAAATATCCACGAGACCACTCCGACAGAGCATGATGAGCTAGCAGTAGTACATCAATCCATACCACACCTACTCAGTATCGCGCTGGCGATCTTCCTGACGCGGCGGAGCATCAGTCCAGCGAAAATATTTGAGCAAAGCTCACCCAGTACACGCCTCGCACTGCTGACAGCTGGTCGCCTGTTGGCCCAAGATCATGAACTATATCGTGACTTACAATTTAAAAATCCAGCCAGCAAAAAAGCTTCTGCTGAACTACGTCACATCATCCTCAATCTAGGCAAACTGGTAGAAAAACGCCGTGGGAAACAGTTTCTCTCAGAGCTACAGAACACTGCCAAGCACTTTGGCAAATGGAGTGATTTCGCGCTCACTGAGACCAACAAACTCTTTGGTCGAGCCGCCAATACTACGACACAGACTCACACCAAAAACAGTATCAAGCCCAAGAGTGCTATCGCTGTGCTCGGACCAGCGACACAGACAGAGCTAGCAGCTACCAAGTTTTTGGAACGAACTAAGTCAACACTAAAACCCGTGTTTTTACCGACGATCAGCGAGATCTTCGCTGCTGTCGCAACGAATAAAGCTGCTGTCGGATTTGTACCACTAGAAAACTACACCATCGGACCAGTCCGCGATACAGTGAAGCAGCTCTTCAATGCCAAGGGTAAAGTTCAAATAATCGCCGAGCTATCACGACCAATCACCCACTCTCTCATAGGACAAAGCAAATTGAAACCTACAGCAGTCAGCGTGATCTTCGCGCACCCACAGGCACGTGCCCAGTGTCAGCGCTTCTTACAAAAGAACTTCCCCAAGGTCGAGATCGTCGAGACACCTCATACTGGCGAGTCAATCACTCGTGCAGCCCTCGACTCAACCACGCTCGCCATCGGTCCAGCAGAGTTCGCTGCAGCTCAAGGCCTAACAGTACTAAAAAAAGGTATCGAAGACGACC
>VAPL010126324.1_pt1 | contig 10380 bp, 10 predicted proteins | sample 3395061 | NCBI WGS metagenome assembly VAPL01 (sample SAMN08290444, study PRJNA428436) | hydrothermal vent metagenome | isolation source: Deep-sea hydrothermal vent chimney 2 | place: Pacific Ocean: Juan De Fuca Ridge | depth 2182 m m
CCTTAAAAAACATATTCTTTTAGTATATAGCACCTTCAATATTCACCCTACGGTATATTAATCGAAACCCTGTCTATTGACTTTTTCTAGTATTTCTGTTAGCATAAACACTATGAGTGAACAAAACTCAAATAAGAAAAGTCGGCTAGAAAACACCCGTTTGTTTTACGAAGCCATACCTATACCTGAAATTGACCCAAACCGAGACGCACTTAACCACTCGAAGTACACATCTAGAGCGCCTCGCAGCAAGCGAGTTTCCCGACCAAGAAGTTAATTACTACTGTTAAATGACTCCTACTGATCCCGCAACAATGCGGGTTATTTAGTTATCCACGATTACCCATGCTTATCCACTGGTCATTTCAATAGCTGTATGTCAATATGTTGTCATGAATTGTGTATTTTGTGGTAGTATTAAGACCTCGGTGAGTAATTCGAGAGTTACTCGCCAAGGAAGCCAGGTGTGGAGACGGCGTTACTGCGAGAAATGCGGTCGCACGTTCACTACTCGAGAGAATGTAGAGCTGGGCTTTCTGGAGGTGTTAAAACTAAACGGCTCGTTAGAGCCGTTTAGTCGTTCTAAGCTCATTTATTCCGTTATGGAGGCCTGCAGTCACATGCCCGACCAAAGAGACGCCTCCGTCGCTCTGGTGGAGACAATGGAGCTAAACATCCTAAGACAGCTTGAAATAGAATCAGAAACAATATCTTCGTCCGACATTGCCGAGGTAGTGGCGACTGTCCTTAAACGATACGATCCTCTAGCGCATCTGAAATATGTTGGCTACAGGGCGCAAGCACCAACTAGCAAACGTGAGCTTAAATCACTTATCAAAGATAGCAACTAACAATATCTAAGGCTTCTTTACCACTTTAGCGGTAACATCAACCTTATCCAGATAAATTCCTAACAGTAGCCGCGTCTGGGAATACAGAGCCGTAAACGAACCGTAAACAATACTCGAGATAGGCAGAATTAGCCATTGCAGGTACATCATCACCGTTCTATGCGCTTTGTAGTGAGCTGGTTTCGGTGGCAACACTCGTATCGACAGAAATACAGTTAGCAAAATCCCTGCAGCAATAAAGGTATTGAGTCTACTCGCTATATTCGGCAGCTGATGAGCAATAATGCTGTCCTGACCCTCTGGACTGAGAAGTATTGGAATCCAGGCCGCAAAGGCTAATATCAGCGGTACAACAGCCCATGAAACATGTGCTTCAAATAATCTCAACAGTTTGAAGAATAAATCTGCTTTATTGATACGATTCTTAGTGAAAAAGCCTTTAGTGGCCAGATATGCTATATCAGACGAACCCCAAGCCCATCGTCGTAGCTGAATGAACTGAGCCTTGAGAGTCTTTATGTAAGTTTCATCAAGGACGGCATCCTGATACACCGGCACATAAAGAGGCATGACGTCATGCCTGCCATCGTACGTAAAGTAGGTTCTCCAGAATTGATGTCCGTCCTCAACAATGGTTCTAACACTCCAAAAATTAGTATCAAGAAGTGTTTCCAGACTTTGGGCGTGTGCCGCAAAATTACGCATAAGATGAGGCCGCATCGAGACTATGAGATTCCAAAATGAATTACCTGTCGCCAGGACTCTCATGGGTGCTGGCACGTCCCAAATATTGTTCATAAACATAGGGATGGGTTGGTAAGAACGATATTTCCTGTCAGGATCGGTGGCATAAGTGTAGCTAAGATGCGCAAAGTACTCTGCGTGGGGCCGGTTGTCAGAATCTAGTGTTGTAACTATTACATTAATCGGATTTAACCCCTGTTTTTTGATGTATTTAGCTATCTTCTTACCGGCATAGGTAATGTTCCCACCTTTGCCTACGACCTCACCATAAAGATCTTTAGGGTGCATAATCGCCTCAGCATAACCAAATTTATCTCTATAGTCTGCAATCAGCTTAGTCACGGTATTCTTTATGTCTATTCCGCCCCTCTGCTCATAGGCAATAACTAGGATAATATTGTCGGGTGAATAGGCGGATTTTAGAACAGATTGAATTGTTGGTTCGATAACATCTACGGATTCATTATAGGCTGCAATAATAACCAAATGATGAATATCATCTATCTTAATGTGCTGATTCTCTCTCTGAGCCGCATACAAACATAGCTTGTCGTAATGAAGCTTATCCTCTCTGTCCAGATTGCTAGCGTTCTTATACTTAGCAAGTGATTGGTCGACATCTTTTAAGTCGTTTAGTTTAGCCGTCCAATCTATTGCAGTGGCAGTTTTCAAACGCTTATAACCTTGTGACACCCGAAACGACATCGATACAGCTTTTACTAACCATATCACCATAAAAGCGATGACGAAATAAGCGGCATAAGTTGGGTTAATTAAGGCTAGTAGCAGAGGGGTAAAAATTACAGTCCAGCTTATGATGCCAGGTAACATCTCGAAAAGTCTATACACTCGTGTTTTATCCTCTTGATACGGAATTTCTATATCGGTCATCGTTAGACCAGATTCAGAAGAGCTCTAGACACAAGGATTAGAAAAATCATTATTACTACATTAAACAGTAGTAGAGATACCGCTAAAGACCGTCTTAGCCGATAAACTTTTATAGCGATGGCAGCGTTAACGGCGAACGTGACCACACCGAAAACGACAAGCGCAAAAAGTGAAATCCAGTGGCCTTTGTCACTCAAGCTTTCGTTGTAGCCAGAATATCTAATTGGCACCTTTATCTCCTGACTACGGATATTGAGCGCAAAATCAACATTATGAATCATTAACAACAAAAAACCTGCTACGAGTAAAATTGTAGCTTGTGAGTCTTTAAAAAATGGTTGTGAGAAGAATTTCTTTATCATAGTTTTGGTGCGGGTAGCGAGACTCGAACTCGCCTCTCCAGCTTGGGAAGCTGGCATACTACCCCTGTACTATACCCGCATAAACAACGTTAATAAAGAGTTAGACGTTTATTCCAATAGTGTTATAAAAATTCTGGAGCCGATAGGGGGAATCGAACCCTCGACTTCCACTTTACGAAAGTGGCGCTCTAGCCAACTGAGCTATATCGGCAAAATAAGTAATGCATCTCGTATAACTTAAATACGAACCAGGGACATTCTAACAAATATCGCTCGTTGCAAACAGGTGTGAATGTTGCTAGTATTGTCCCGTCCAGCACTAGTAGAAGTTAGGATCAGTAACTTCTGAAACACGGGCTCGTGGTGTAGCTGGCCTAACACGCCTCCCTGTCACGGAGGAGATCGCCGGTTCGAATCCGGTCGGGCCCGCCAAGTAAAATGACTCATCCTTGTGATGGGTCTTTTTACTTGGACAACGCTTGTGCTGTGATGCGAACCGGAGGTTCGGGCGCCAAGGAGGCTCTCGCAGATGCCTGCACCGAGAAAGCCGACTGCACGTCAGCTAGCTGACCATCCGGTCGGGCCCGCCAGAATTAAAGAATGACCCTCCTGGGTCTTTTTCTAATTCTGCTAGGTTTCTACCAGATTAGAACCGATAGGTGCAAAGCACCCGGTTCGGTGTAGCGACCGAGCTCGCAAATGCTTGCATCGAGAACAAGGGAGTGGAAGAGGCGAAGCCGACATCCGGTCGGGCCCGCCAAACTAAGTTGCTAATCTTCTATTTATAGGTATTTTCAAGTGAGGCAAGCTACCTAACTTGTAGCGAGCACGGAGAACTCATCCGCCACTATCCTACCCCTATTGACACTCGCAATATTTACGAGTAAAGTAGTGCAGTCTCAAGCAATTGCAGTCATTAGGTGGTTACCTGCAGGACATCTGGCTTGCGACATATATTTTGAAGAATTATATTCTAAAAAAGAAGTTATTTAGTTGGCTACCTCTTGAGGTGGTTTTCTTGCTACTCACGGCTTTTTTGCTGGCTTTATCCGTTTCTGGTATCGTTTGGGCGCAAAGCGAGACAAAAACAAAACAGCCGACAAAACGTCAGCCTACTGCTAGCTCTACTGAATCACTAAAATTAATCTCATTCCGCCCGTATTTGGTGAAGATCCGCGACGGCACATCAGAAACTATTATCTCAACTGCCTACCGAAACCCTGAAAGTATACTTAAATCCGCAGGATTTACAGTGTATCCCGAAGACGAATTGGTTCTCGAGACAAACGAGGATTACGAGAACAATCCATTAATCGGCTTTGATTTGATTATCAACCGAGCTACTGCAGTAAAACTCAGTTTAAGAGGTGAGGAGTCTGCTAAGAGAACTCGAAGTAGCACAGTGGCTGACCTGTTGGCAGAAAACGGAATAGTTTTGGGAGGTACGGACAAAGTCGTACCAGCTCTAAGCACTAAGCTAACCTCGGGATTACTCGTGTCTGTCTTCAAAGTAGGCACCGAAACAGTCACCATTGAAGAGGACCTGCAGTTTAGTAGAGAGTTTATCGATGATTCCAACATGAATTATGGTTCCCAGAAGATTAAATCTGCAGGTGCCAACGGTAAAGAGAAGGTCACCTACGAGATTACCTACTACGACGGTAAACAAGTGAGCAAAGTAAGAATCAAATCGTTAACTATAAAAGAAGCTGTTAAAGAAGTCGTTATGCGCGGCACCAAAGGCACTCCAGCGTTGAACGGGTCTCTAACAGCTGCTCAAATTCAATTTCTCGGGAACTGTGAAGCAGGAATGAATCCGACTAGAAATAGCGGTAACGGCTACTATGGTGCTTTTCAGTTTTCTCTCGGTACATGGAATGCTATGGGGACAGGCTATGCGAGAGCCGATTTAGCACCACTAGATGTACAGATTCGGGCGGTACAAAACTTATTGTCCAGATCTAGCATATTTGGCCAGTTCCCTGGTTGTGCTAACCAGATGGTCGCCAACGGGTTGCTCGCTAGATAACCCTTGGTTCTTAGAAACTAATGAAGCTCCTTATCTCTGTCTCTTCTTTATACCTGTCGATGAACACTTGAGGGTCGTTCCACTTGATAAGAACATGTGCGATAGTTACTTCATCTTCGCCGTTTGAATCAATTCTTTTGATAATGTGAAGCCCGAAACTAGATTCTACAATACCCGACACTTCTCCATCAGATAATTCAAAAACAGCTGTAACCAGCGATTCAGGAAGATCCTTGTTGTCACGCTTAATTAAACCAATAACTCCGCCTTTATCTTTGGTCAACTCGTCTTCTGAAAATTCTAGTGCAGCTGCTTTAAATGTCTTTGAACCGTCTGTAATAGCTGCGTAAGCGATGTCCGCTGCGGAGCGTGTTTCTGTGTCCACTACCGAAACAATCTTTTGTTTTAATAGCTGATCTTTAATAACCCTTCTCAGATCATTGATATCCCAGCCGTAAAAGTCATTTAGGGTATCTTCTAATGTCTGGCTGTCGTCGCCAACTCCACTCGTATCACGAATTTTTGAAATCTGGTTATCGATTTCTTCGTTGCTGACTGAAATACCGTTCTGGGCTGCAAGTTGTCTAACTATCTCGTTCTCTTGTACACGTAGCAACGAAGCCACCTTGAGATCTCTCATCGCATTCTGACCTTCAGGGCTTTCAAAATCTACATTTTCTTGGTTGATCAAATAATGTGCATTCTGTCTGACTTCAAAAAGATACTTTTCAAAGCTTACCCAAGAACTTCCAACCCTGGCGACTGGCACTGGCACAATTTTAGAAACTCTGTATGCGAAATCCCCGATATTCTGTTGTTTATAAAGCAACGAATAACTAAATGCCCCGAATAGCAGTAGTGTAACTGCTAATAAAACTGATGAAATAATGGCGATTTTATACTTTGAGTGCTGGAGTGGATATTTAAATTTCTTAGCACCAGCAAGTACTTCCTTGCGATGCTTGGTCATGCTGTCGTTTGTTATTCGTTTAGGATTTGATTGAACTAACTTGTTCTCGCCGCTAATGTAGCCTTTGGCTTTGGCTTTTAAAGCTTTGGAGGCCTTTTTACGCTTTTTGTGAAGCGTGCTTTTCTTACCCTTGAGGTTCTTCGGTTTCTTGATATCCATGTTTCTTGATTACCTTGATTAGTCTTGTCTGAATCTCTTGGGGATGATGAATCTTTTCCAGTACCAAATCACCCACGAATGTTTGTATTACTATTGTACCAAAACCTAGCAATGTTTGCTGTAATCCAGCAATCTGTGAATTAACATTTTGGATTTTATCTAAGCCTAGATCAACTACTGTTCGGTTGAACAGTCCTTTTTGCCCTATCTGAACAAAACGCTGGTTGGTGATAATATATATACTGTAGTACCAGCCAATCCATTCGTAAAACATATACAGTGACCCGAGGATTAAACCAAGCAATACTAGCCACAACAAGTTTAGGTTTGTTGGCCAAATTGTTACTGGTAAAAATCCGAGCATCATCATTACCAATAAACCTATTAGACCCTTCCGCATTGCTACAGGATGATGCCGAAACACCTCGAGAATCTCTTCGTCGTCGTGCTGACCTTCAAATGAATGCTTCTTTGACATGGTTTAAGTATCGTTCATGAGGTATTAAGTATCAAGCTACGTAGACTATTCCTTGTTCACCCTACTTACTTTATACTGCTATAGATTGTAGCTCCATGCTCCGGTAGCTCAACTGGATAGAGCAGATCCGTCCTAAGGATAAGGTTGGGGGTTCGACTCCCTCCCGGAGTACCATTCAAGAGACCAGACTTTTGTCTGGTTTTTTGAATGGTTGTTCGTAAAACGAATCGAACTCTATGGTTCGAAGATTAAGGTAGCGCACAGGAGCTTGTTGCTTCGAACAACTTACCTGTTTACTCTCTCATATGGGCTTGATGGACGGTATCGTATTCAAACATATCCGCCTCACTAAACCAAAGTGACAACTCAAATTCAGCTTCTTCGACATTTCCAGATGCATGAATCAAATTACGAATTGGTCTTTTGTTTTTATTGGCCAAGTACGATGAATCAAATGAGTAATCACCACGAATCGTTCCTGGTTGCGATTTTTGTGGTAATGTAAAGCCGACAACCTTCCTCACCACCTCAATAGCGTGAGGTCCCTGGAGCACGAAAGCAAGCACTGGTCCTGAAACCATGTACTCAATTAGCCAATCCCGGACAGTAGCGCCAATTTTTAACGGATCAGTTTCTCCGAACTGTTCTTCAGGGTCAAGACCCATCTCTTTGTAGCTCTCTAGCGTTCTCTCACCTATATTTCTAGTTAAATCTTCTCTGTCGGCAGGATAATGCTTTTCCAGCAATTCTCTTTCCGCATGAATCATTTTAGCTCCTACCATTTTAAATCCAATTTTCTCGAACCTCCCTATCACATCTCCAATAATACCCCTCTTAACTGCGTCGGGCTTAAGAATAACTAGTGTTCGTTCGTCCTCCATGGTTCTTTCTCCTACTTATTTACACCAAGGTTAGCAGTATAAGTAGCGCCAGCGCAATCCTATAATAGCCAAAGGTGGCAAGACTATGATTTTGTAGAAATTTTAACATCAATGAAATAGCAAAGTAGCCAGTTACAAAGGCCGTTGTTATTCCTACAACTATCACACCAGCGCTACTGTTAATAAGCTCTTGAGTGCTTGTTTCTAGCAATGTTTTGAGCAGTGCACCTGACAAGATTGGAATTGCTATTAAGAAACTATATTCTGCGGCTTTTTCATGGCTAAGACCAGAAAATCTACCAGCAAGTATGGTCATACCCGACCTAGACGTTCCAGGAATAAGTGCAAGAGCCTGAGCGAAACCAATTATTACCGCTCTGGGTTTAGATAGGCTCTCCAATGAGATTTCTTTTGCGTGCCTTATCTTTGGTTCAATAACCATAATTAGACCGACAATGAACAACATTACTGCAACAACAGCTGTGTTCCTAAAAATTCCATCTTCAAGCCTGTCGGCCAGAAAATAGCCTAAAACGGCTGCCGGAACGGTGCTAATGATGATATTGCGTGCTATTATCCAGTTCTTTTGTCGGATAATACCTATAAAAATCGAATAAAGCCTTTTTCTAAAGTATATGACCAGAGCGGCAAGTGTTCCTATGTTTAGCAGCACATCAAAACCGAAGGTGCTTTGAGTAGAAAAAAATTGATCAGTTAGAATCAGGTGGCCTGAGCTGGAAACCGGAATGAACTCCGTTATTCCTTGAACAAGGCCAAGGATGATTGCATCTAGGTATGTCATGTATACATTCTAGCAACATAACCTCTGTCTTTATAGTTCTAAAATTATTGTTGTTTTTATTACATACGTAGTTGTAATAAAAACCCAGGTAACTACAGGATTCTGCGATTTCTTCACTGGATTCTTACATTGTGCGTCATTAGCTTCGTTCTGAGTTTTGGTATAAAATGACCTTATGTACACATCCGACATAATTATTGATTTCCTTGAGCATATGGAGATCGAACAAAATCGAGCACAAAAGACCATTGAGAATTATCACCATTATTTAAACCGCTTCGTTGAGTTTGCTGGTGATGTAGAGATTTCCAAAATCACTAGTGAGGTAGTTAGGAGATGGCGGTTGTGGCTGAACCGCATCGAGAACGAGCAAGGTGAACAAATAAGTAGAACAACTCAGAACTACCACCTAATTGCACTGCGCAGCTTCCTGAAATACTGTTCAAAAAGGGACATAAAGACGTTATCAGCTGAGAAGATTGAACTCGCCCGTGTTGCTAGAAAACAAGTCACTTTCCTTAGTCCTGAGGAGTTAGAGAGAATACTTGTACAACCCAAAACCGAGACTGAAACTGGACTACGTGATAGAGCTATTCTGGAGTTACTATTTTCAAGCGGACTACGAGTTTCTGAACTAGTTGGTTTGAATCGTGAACACATTAATTTAAAACGAAAAGAGTTTATGGTACGTGGCAAAGGCCAGAAAGACAGACCTATATTTATCAGTGACCAAGCAGCTTACTGGATAAAAACCTACCTAGGGCAACGCGGTGACAATATGAAACCACTTTTCATAAGATATTCAGGTGCACAGGACGAAACGCAGGATGGTGAGTATATGCGCCTGACAGCCCGAAGCGTACAGCGGGCAGTCAAAAAATACGCCCTATTGGCTGGTGTTACAAAAAAGGTCTCCCCACACACCCTTAGACACTCTTTTGCAACAGATCTAATAATGAACGGTGCTGATATCAGAAGCGTGCAGTCGATGCTAGGTCATAGCAACATCGCTACAACGCAAATTTACACCCACATCACCGACCCACACCTAAAAGACATCCATAAGAAACACCACCGAAAAAATTTAGATTAATTACCTCTACAGCTACCGTTAATGGGGGTGTTGATACTAATAAAGCCCTTCTCAGAACCTGAAACCGCGTCTGTAATAATGAAATCCTTGCAAATATCTTCGGCGCTCAGTACTGCAAAGTCTGGCCAAAGATCATCTGGCACTAAGCTAACTCGTTTTTCAATCCTTCGGTAAACGTCGCTGGCTCTTCCCGTAACATCTATTACAGCCTGTGCATTGACAATCTCAACCGCCACTCCACTAGAAGTAAAGGCTTTGATTTTCACATGAGTCGGCCTATAAATAGCCTGCAAACGTACATAATAGTCATTAGTGGCATCCGTTAGACCTGTCACCTCTACGCTACATACATATGCTCCGTCGTCGACATTAAAATCACAGTCACTCGAACTTATTCCGCCGTTCATTCCAGTGAGAGTAGTTGATCCAGTACCTGCTGATGTAGGGTTGAAGAATGCAGTATAGTTTTTAGTTGTTGCCCGAGTTGCATTAGACTCTGGAACACTAATTATTTGTGTTCGCAATATAGCAGGGTATAAACCTCCCGATCCATCGTTCCACTCCCCAAGCTTCCCTAGCTCGTTGGTGTTATGCGCCACTGCAGCGCCATCGCTATCACTTGAAGTTCCTTGAACATGCCAATTAATTGTTAACGAATTGATATCTGACGTACTTTCAAGTTTAAAAAACACCGTTTCGTTCTCTAATAAGTTTGCTTCGTAGCTAGTTGGTGATAAATCAATTGTTTGACAGGTGTATGCCACATCTAAGCCGTCTGACGCAGACAAGACACCGTCACCAACATTAGGTGTACATTCAGTACTTTTAGCTGCGTCTACTGTATTATTTTTTATTGCCGTAAGTGCGTCTTGAACACCAGATTCTGCAGCATAAAATGCTCGAGTTGTTAAATCGTCGTCGATAGATTCTCTTTGTTCGTTAATCGTTAATCTAATGAAGCTAGTCGTTAAGATTGTTAGCACAACTGAAACAAAAATTACAGTTAGCATCGACAGTGCACCTTGTTGGTTTTTATTTAATCTAACACGCATATGCATAATACTACCATAATTCATCAGGCTCATCTGGAATTAACCACTGTTGAAAACTTCACTATGTC
>VAPL010457636.1_pt1 | contig 10380 bp, 11 predicted proteins | sample 3395061 | NCBI WGS metagenome assembly VAPL01 (sample SAMN08290444, study PRJNA428436) | hydrothermal vent metagenome | isolation source: Deep-sea hydrothermal vent chimney 2 | place: Pacific Ocean: Juan De Fuca Ridge | depth 2182 m m
AGCTGTCAATAAAGAGCTGGGTAGTGCTACTATCGCTGGTTCCTTGATTGTACGCAAAGATAGCGGTATTAATAAAATTTCAGATCTCAGAGGCAAAACCATTTTGTTTGGTGGTGGCCGCCGAGCGATGCAAAGCTATATTTCGGCAACATGGTTATTGCGACAGGGTGGTTTGAATGCCGGTGACTATATTGAGAAGTTTGCTATCAACCCACCCAACACAATTATATCAACGTACTTCAAGCGTGCTGATGCCTCGGGTTCTGGTGATGTGGTGATGCAGCTTGATAATGTTCGCCAGCGAATTGATGTTTCACAATTAAAATACCTGGCAAAAACAAAACCCATGGTGCATTTACCCTGGGCGGTTAACCATAGTTTGGCTGATGAATTGAAATATAAACTCAGGACAGTTTTAACAACATTAAATAATAACGAAGAGGGAAAGAAAATCCTGAAGTTGGCAAACTTGAATGCACTGGTGGCAGCGGATGATTCTGATTTTAATGCGCACCGGGAAATAGTAGCCGATGTTTACGGCAATAATTATGGAATATCAGCTCTGAAATAAATGGATTAACAGTGACACGATTTAGCAGCCTTACTTCCCGATTTTTTGTTTTTATTGCAATTATTCTTGGTATAGCAATAAGTATCAGTACGTATAGCCAATATAGCAATGAAGCCTATATTATTAACAAGGCACTTTATGACCGAGGTGAATCCCTGGCTGAATTGATGGCAGCAATCAGCGTAGAGCCACTTCTTGTATTTGATGATGTGACGCTTAATGGTTATGCAGAGTTTATAAGTAATCAAAAAGATATTGTATTTGCTGCAGTGGTTAATGATAAGAATATTCCACTCACACATTATTTGAATAAGAATAATAATTATATACAGGAAATTTTGAAGTCGAATAAAGTTGTAGATATTCAACCGGTATTAGATAAGTTGAGAAATAATACCAATATTCTGTTCTTTGAAACCGTGATTAAGTTTGGTGATAAATCTCTGGCAAAGGCATGGGTGGGGCTGGATCGCATGCCTTATAACAACTTGTCTAAAAGTGCCTTGCTGGATATTTTATGGGTTACCCTGGGTGTTGGACTGTTTGTTGGTGGAGCAATGTACTTCCTGTTTAAGCGAAAAATATTTAAGCCCATTGAAATATTAATGCAGGGGACACGAAGCATAGCAAATTTTGATTTTGATAAAACAGTGAAAGTTGACGGTTCAGATGAGTTTGCACTGCTTGCAGATTCATTCGATAAAATGCGTTTACAAATAAAAGAAACAATGGAGTCCCGAGATCTGATTATGATGGAGTTATCAGAATTAAATGATTCATTGGAAGAACACGTTCAGGCGAGAACACAGGAGTTGCAAATTCTTAATCTGAAAATTGCACACGAGGCAATGCATGATCCGCTCACCGGCTTGCCGAACCGTGTATTAGTAACAGAACAATTGCAACATGATATTGCGCATGCTGAGCGAACAAAAACAAAGCTTGCTGTTTTTATTATGGATTTAAATAATTTTAAAGAAGTAAATGACACTTTAGGCCACCCGGAAGGGGATCGTTTATTGATTAATGTGGCACAGAGACTGTTAAAGGCGATAAGGGAAAGCGATACCGTGGGTCGTTTAGGGGGTGATGAATTCGCCATGGTGTTACCAGATATAAATGAAGATGATGCGGTTAAGGTTGCCAATAAAATACTGGAAGAACTGTTGCCGAGTTTTGCTCTGGATGATCATACCATTAAGGTGGGGGCAAGTATTGGAATTGCAATGTATCCTGATCATGGTGTTGATCACACTTCTTTAGTACGGCTTGCCGACGTTGCGATGTATGAAGCAAAGAAAGATAAAAGCGATGTTTGTATTTACCGTGCTGAACTCGATAAATATACACCGTTACGCTTATCTTTAATGGATTATCTTCATACGGCGCTGGAAACAAATCAATTGCAACTGCATTATCAACCCCAGATTTCCTTAATCGAGAATAAAGTTGTTTCAGTTGAGGCATTAATCCGCTGGTATCATCCTGAACTTGGCTGGATTTTTCCCGATCAATTTATTCCTATTGCAGAAAATACCGGATTAATAAATCAGGTGAGTGACTGGGTTCTTGAAGAAGCCTTTACACAATGGAGAAAATGGCAGAATGCAGGGGTGAATCTGAATATTGCCATTAATTTATCAGCACGTGATTTAGCCAACCCAAGTTTGCCTGCACGTATTGCTGAACTATGTGATAAATACAGGATGTACAGCAATGGCATTACAGCAGAGATTACCGAGAGTGCGATTATGTATAATCCGGAACAGGTTATCGAAATAATGAATGAGCCTGACATGCAACGCCTGCAATTTTCGATTGATGATTTTGGAACCGGTTACTCCTCTCTTAGTTATCTGAAAAAACTGTCTGTTGGAGAAGTTAAGATAGATAAATCATTTATCACCGATATGGTTAAGGACGATAATGATGCAAATATTGTAAAGTCAGTTATTGATTTGGTGCATAATTTAGGCCGCGTTGTGGTTGCAGAAGGTGTGGAAGATATTGAAACATTAACACAGTTAAAATTATTAGGCTGTGACAAGGTGCAAGGTTATTTCTTTTCAAAAGCAGTTCCTGTCGAGGAGTTAATGGCTATTATTAAAAAGATCGAGGAGGCTTGATTTAAGCACTATCTTTCCGGGGCTGTACCCTAGTATTTACATAAATACAGCCCCGGATAAAATCTTATGATGTGGTCGTAGTGGCTTCTACACCAAACATATTCCGGTAAATAATCCCGTAGGCAATTATAAATAGGGGTAGTGTCCAGATAAGTCCGATGCCGAGAGGTATTATTGATATTGTGATGATAATACTTGCCACAATAAAAAAGCCCAGCATTCTGAACCATCTGCGTGAAATGGTCTTTCGTGATACTTCCATTGCCTGCCAGGGGCTTAATCCTTTCTCGACAACCAGGGGGAGAGCCATATAATAAGCCACCATTAAGTAAATACCGGGCAGTACTAATAGAACCAGACCAATGATCACCATAATGTATATTAATATAACGGTAATAAGCAGGGAAAACATTTTAGGAAAGTAAGCGAATACCAGGTTTGCATTAACAGGCGCATCAACCGCGCGTTTAATTCCTATCATAACGATGCCCATCATCATCGGTAAGGCAACAAGATTAATGCCAATTTGAAATACGAGTTGCATTATAATGGGGGTTGTTGAATCGATGGCGGGATCGGCATCGATGGGAACGGTCATTAAAGCCATCGATGCAATCATAATTACGCTGACAAGAAATAGCACAACCAGAAAGTAATATAAAAAGGCCAGTTGTATCGGCCATTTGGCGCCATTGGTTTTTTGCCATGCTTCGCTTAATACTGCGCGAATAGAAAAAGCGTAATCACCACTTATCCCTTTTTCGATAGAGCCCATATTTTCAGGTACAGGTTGATTATTAACCGTATCTGGCATTGTCGTCACCATTGTTTTAGTTCCCTATATTTATAGCATGTATAACAAAATTTTCTATGAAAAGGCTTTTACAAGGGTAAAAATACTGAAATATTAGCTATTCTTGTATAGTGGCTTATTATATGCGGGATAAATCATTCGGGGAGTAGGGCGGTATATTGCTTACTGGGACGATATTTATTTTGCAGCCATTGAGTAGTTATTTTTTTTATTTAAGTGGTATTTGATATGGATCACTCTATTCTTTTGCGCAGCTTATTATAAGGTATATAGTTATTTTATTATGTGTGATTTTTCTCCGGTTAACAGATAATGCAGAAGCTGGATTATTTCAGGAACAAGCTAGTGGCTTTGAAAGCTGAAGTTTCACAGCGAATTAATGCCATTGATAAAGATGTTCGGCATAAAGTATCAGCCGACTGGGTTGAACAGGCCACCGAGCGTGAGAATGATGAGGTTCTTGATTCATTAGGGAATACTGCTGAACAAGAGCTTGCAATGATTGATACCGCATTACGAAGAATAGACTCTGGTGACTATTTTTTTTGCAGCGTATGTGGAGCCACCATTCCAGAATCCCGACTTGAACTTCTACCGTTTAGTACTCGTTGTGTTGATTGTGCAGAAAAACTTGAACATTAATCAGGGGAATATTCCGGGTTAAATATTAAGGAAAATATTAAAAGGTTTTAAATGCAAAACTATAAAACAGATCAATCTGTAGTGCTGTTTGTTATTCTGGGAATTCTTTCCCTAAGTTTGTTTTTGCAACATGAATTTAATTTACGTCAGAGCCTGTTATTTATTATTGGTATTAGTTTGGGGATTGCGCTTATGCATGCCATGTTTGGTTTTAGTGGTGCATGGCGTTCATTTATTCGAGATCGGAATAGTTTAGGGATTCGTGCGCAATTATGGTTACTGGTACTTAGTTCTATTCTGTTTTTTCCATTTGTTGCTGGCGTATTTCCATCTGTGCAGGTGAGTGCAGCAATGGGGCAAATAGGCCTGTCGGTTTTTGTAGGTGCTTTTTTATTTGGTATCGGGATGCAACTTGGCGGTGGTTGTGGTTCGGGTACACTGTTTACGGTTGGCCAGGGACAGGTCGACATGTTGATAACGCTGGCCTTTTTTATCATTGGAGCCACCATTGGAACTGCACATCTACATTGGTGGCTGGACTTTCCCAATGTAGGGAAAATTTCGCTGATTACTGAAATGGGCTGGGTGCCTGCACTGGCATTACAACTATTCATTTTGTTTGTACTTTACCGGTTTGTTCGCGCTATGGAGTTTAAACGACAGCATAAAATTCGTAGTTTTCAATCACGGGTACAACGTGAGAATAATCTTGAACGATTTATTCATGGCCCATGGCCTTTATGGTGGGGAGTGATTGCATTAGCTGCATTAAGTTTTACGGCATTGCTAACGGCCGGTTATCCCTGGACGATTACTTTTGCTTTTGGCTTGTGGGGAACAAAAATATGGACGGCGTTGGGTGGTGATATTTCCAGTTGGGCGTATTGGTCAGCGGGTTATCCGGCAAAAGCGTTAAACCAGAGTGTACTGGCTGATGTAACAACAGTGATGGACTTTGGTGTAATTGTCGGTGCTATGTTGGCCGCAGCGCTGGCCGGTAAGTATGCTCCAGAAGATAAAATAACCTCGAAGCGGGTTGTTACGGCCATCATCGGTGGTTTGTTATTAGGTTATGGAGCGCGTCTTGCTTTTGGCTGCAATATTGGCGGCATGCTTGCCGGTATTGCATCTGGCAGTTTACACGGTTGGTTGTGGCTGGTTGCCGGTTTTACTGGTGGGATTGTCGGTGTAAAAATCCGGGTCTGGATGAAAATTGATAAACCTTATGGTTCAGTGCAATGAAACGCCATCATCTTATTATGGGAACGGCTATTGGTTTGGCTGCTATTTTAACGGCGATTGATCACACTAAGCACAAGTTACCGGTGGCAGAAGAAGCACCGAAGCTATCAGGTCAGGAAAATATTATTGTAGAAGGTGATGACGAAGCTAGCCCTTGTTCTTTGGGGGAAGACAGCTCACCCTGTGGGCTGGGTGACTAGGCTTGCAAACCACTGCACTTGAATCCCTGTGCAAAACCATTCTCCAAATGGGAGAACAAAATTCAAATCCGGTTTTGCAAGTTATACAAGATAACCCACATATACAGCAGGAAGTAAAATATCCGGCCGGTTTACTGAAGTTTAATCATTCTGGTTGGCGTGCCTTTTACCATTGCCACTCTAACCAGAATGACATACAGCACTTGTTTGAGGCTGAACATGGACATTTTCATATCTTTACTCCAGTGGCCGATCAGCCTGATACATGGTCGCATCTTGTTGCGCTGTCTATAGACGATTTAGGACAGCCATTGCGCTGGTTTATGGTAAACCACTGGGTAAGTGGTGAAGTGTGGCTGACAGCAGATTTACTTGAACAGCAAATGCAAAAAGCCCCTTTTGCGAAACAGACCAGTATATTGGAGCAGTGGTTGCTATCAATGCTTGTGGTTTATCAGGCAGAAATTGTTTCGTTGTTAAGACAACGTGATAGTATTATCGAGAGTCAGAATGATAATACATGCAAGCAGGATCGAGGGTTATATTTGTTAGTCGAGCAGGAAATTCATTTGCAGAATAAATTAGAGCAATTGGTTTATTAAATTTTAAATTCATAATCAGGAGACGAATATGAAAAAAATCCAATTAATAACAGCAATAGTTTTTACAGTATTTTTTTCCAGTCTTGCCTTTGCTTTTAATGTTCCCGCACCGGTGGTTGAAACTGATTGGCTGGCAACAAATAAAAATAAGGTTGTGATTCTTGAAATTCGCAAGGATGTTAAAAGTTTTACCCGTAAACCCGTATTTAAAAAAGACAAGAAGACGGGAAAACTAAAACTTAAGAAAGTAGCCGGGCATATACCAGGTTCGATTTTAGTTAATTATAAAAATCTAAGAACCACTAAAAAGGTTGATGGGCGTATGGTTCAGAAAATGATTATAGGTAAGGCAGCCTTTGAAAAAGTAATGCAAAATGCAGGCGTAAATAAAAACAGTGCCATTATTATCATATCAAAGGGAGTCAGTAATCTGGACTTGACCATGGCAACACGTTTTTACTGGCAAATGAAATATTATGGACATGATAATATGGCTGTTTTGAATGGTGGCATGGCACAATGGCTGATGGATAAACGTAAGCTAAGCACACGAGCCAGCAATCCGGCTAAGGGCAACTGGCGTTCGATTGTGGAACGTAAAAATATTTTTGCAACCAGTCAGGATGTTGAGATGGCAGTAAAAGAAAAAACCCAGTTAGTGGATACGCGGCCAATCAGTTTGTATTTAGGAACCTGGCGTAAAAAGTCTTATGTTTATAATAACGGCCACATACCGGGAGCAAAACCTTACCCGAATGAATTATTATCAACTAAAATGCCTGCAAAGTTTTTGACAGTGGATGATTTAAAATTATTATTTCAACAGATGGGAATTAATCCGCAAAAAGAATCCATCACCTATTGTAATAGTGGCCATTTAGCATCAGGTAGCTGGTTTGTTCTAAGTGAGTTACTGGGCAATAAAAATGTGAAGTTATACGACGGTTCCATGCATGAGTGGACCCTGGAAAAGCGCCCAGTTGTTAAATTAAAAATGGAATAGTTCATTGTGGGCCTTATTTTTCAGTTAGTATAATCCTTTATTAAATTATATTAACTGAAAATAAAAAATTACACAGTGGTAATGAACAGGTTGTAAAGTAATGAATCATTTTTTAAAAAAACTGCTTAAGCTTTTAAGCATTGACAGTTCTGTGAGTGGTGCAGAAAAGCTTGCCTCCACACTTGGTGGTTTTACTGGTATTTTCCTAATCAGTGGTATCAGCTTTTACTTTACGGGGGCCAGTGGTGCAGCTTTAATTGTGCCGTCAATGGGAGCCTCTGCCGTGCTGGTGTTTGCTGTACCCCACGGTAAGTTATCCCAGCCCTGGGCCTTGTTTGGCGGTCAGCTAAGTTCGGCAGTGGTCGGAGTGAGTTGTTACTACCTTGTGCCCAACATCTTTCTTGCCTCGGGTTTAGCCGTTGGGCTGGCTATTGGTGTGATGCACCTTTTACGTTGCATTCACCCGCCGGGTGGGGCGACAGCACTGGCGGCGGTGATTGGCAGTACACAAATTCATGCTCTGGGTTACGGGTATGTGCTTACTCCTGTGCTTTTAAATACGGTTGTTATTTTTGTTACTGCAGTTGCATTTAACAGTTTTTTCCCCTGGCGGCGTTACCCGGTGAGCCTGATGCGTTTTGCTGATGTGCCTTCTTTTGATGTGAAAAAATCATCCCGCTTTATTGATAAACAATATATCGAACGCGCACTGGCGGATATTGATTTAGTCGTTGATTTAAATGCAGATGATTTGCAACGGTTATTTGCACTAACGCTTGAACATGCTGAAACACCTACGTTTTCTGCACAGCAAATTAAACTGGGTCACTATTATACGAACAGCAAACACGGTGCAGAGTGGTCGGTACGGCATATAATTGATGAAGCCGCTTCTGACGACCCCAAAAAAGATATGGTCATCTATCGCGTTGTAGAAGGTCACGGGCTGAAAAGTGCTGACAGTTGTACACGCACCGAATTTGCTCGTTGGGCTGTACGCGAACTCTTTCCTACACATTTAGAAAATAGCGAATGACTATTGCTGGCTTATTGAATATTCTTTTGGTATTTGCTTACTAATAACGCTAAGTATTTGATAATTAGTCGCAATCTTCGAAAACTAAATAATTTTCTGCAATTTACTTTCAAGAATATCATCTGAGGGTACATTAAGTGTTGCAATGATGACGGCGCAAAATGCGGTATATGCAAATACGCCATTTACGAGTAGATAAAGAGTTGATTTTTAAATAAATTTTGTATTGAGGTTTTTACTATGTCACCCCGTGTATTCTCTGACAGTTAGAAGCGGAACTGAAACGATCAAAGTATGTACTTACTCTTACACATTGGACAAACCGAAGGAGTTCTTTAGTGATTTTAGAAATATTTTTTGTTGTTGTGGAAAAGCCCGTACCGAACCAGCTTTATATTTAAAAAGTCTGGTTCGGGGTTAAGGTTTTAGCGTTGGGAGAGGGCTAAGCTCTACAGCCCCCGGTGGTGTGTGTTTAGCGGTACTCAGCAAAATAAATCCCAACACCCAGTGTGATAAGCGCAACTTCAACTGCGGAAATCCAAAGCAGCATATAGGTAATACGCCTTCCTGTGGGTTTCATGGGAAGCCAGACATGTTGCATATATAGTCGCCATAGTTTAATCCGCGACCAGCGGCGCCAGGTCACAAGATAGCGTTGTAGATCGGTTGCCCAGTTAATAAGACTTTTGTCAACTTCGCCCATCCTGGCTTGACGGGTTTCTTCATCCAGGCGATCATAATGATCGGTTATGGTTAGCTTTGAACCCAGTTCGCCATTTTCAAGTTCAATACCTTCAATTTCAATTACTGTACTGGCCTTAACACCGCTTTCATATTCTATTTCTAAACCATTGGGTCTTCTAGAAACAGTTAATTTGGTTTCAAATTCAAACGCGGTTTCCTGACTAATATTGCGTCCAGCCATAAAATATTGTGAGGCACCTAATTTTTCCCATTTTTTAAATTCCAGCATGGGATTAATGCGTAACAGGCGTTCTACATCCTGAATAAAAACCAGCAGTGCATCGATATGCAAGGGAGTATTTATGGACGCCCATGCCGCATCCTGGTTATCTAAATTGCTATTCTGAGAGTCTTCTATTGTCATCATCGGGGGGTATGTTATGTCAGTCATGGGGATAAGGTACCATTAAAACGGATGTTTGTAATGCACGTGAGACGGGTTGCGTCATCATGCGAGAGCGTAAACCGGACTTGCCTTTTGGGCGAGGTGAACCCACCACTACAAGTTCATATTTATGTTTTTCTGTTGCTTTAAGCAAGCATTCATCAGGCTCGCCAATAACGATTTCATTTGTGTAAGACAGGCCGTTGTCGTCGGCAAGTTGTTTGACGCGGGCAATGTGCTCCTCGACTTCTTTTTCTAGCGTCGATTCCAGATAGCGTCGAAAAGTATTGCGGGTGGAGCCATTATTTAACCAGTCATCACCGGTCATGCCTTCCCATAAGGTGGGTACAACAATTAAATGATGTAAGCCGGTATCTTGTGCATTACACATTTTAATAGCCATTTGTTCTGCGGCCATTGCGCCTTCGGTGCCGTGGCTCGCTAATAAAACGGAATTTAGTGCATTCATGTTCTTAACTACCTTAAATAAAGGGTCTTAAAAAAAGAGCCGGCGCCGCCCATGTTACTGGTAGGCGCCGGCGGTTGGTTTTAACGTAGCTTTAGTAGACTACGTAGACTGCAAAGGCGATTATCAATGCAAATGCCAGCGCCATAAAGTCTTCTTTACGGTCACTACCAAAGATAGATAATGCAGAACCTCGATCGTACTTTTGTTCTTCTTCAGTCATTTTAATTTACTCCTGATATTATTAATTATGCTAAATGGTTGTTTGGATAAACATCATAACAACGACTAGCGATAAGACGGCTTTAGTAAGACCAACTATGCCACCGATAACGGCTGGCTGACCACCTGCCTGCTTCATCGATTTAAGGGTAATTTGCATACCTAAGCCAACTAAACCAAAGGCGAATAACCAGGTAATCCAGTCACGGAATGCCTTTATTTTCGCCGCCGTATGTCGTACCGCTTTGTGTGCACCTTTGAGGATTTTATTTGCTTTCTTCGACATCACTTTCGCGTTAATCAAACCACGAATTTGAGTATCATCAT
>VAPL010492802.1_pt1 | contig 10379 bp, 4 predicted proteins | sample 3395061 | NCBI WGS metagenome assembly VAPL01 (sample SAMN08290444, study PRJNA428436) | hydrothermal vent metagenome | isolation source: Deep-sea hydrothermal vent chimney 2 | place: Pacific Ocean: Juan De Fuca Ridge | depth 2182 m m
ATAACAGTGTCGGCCACCTGCTGTGCGGTGGGGTGAGGATTGACCTGGGTGTCGGCAACGAAGAGCGGGCCTTTTTCCAGAATAATCAGCGATAGGGCGCCAATCGGGTGCATTTCTTTGCTGCCAAGCAGTTGCTCGACATATTTGAGATGCCACAGGTAATGGCCAAAGGTGCCGCAAATGAGGCTATCGGCATCGCCGAGATGAACCATGACGGACCCAATCACCGTGGTGTTGGTGCGCAGGATGGCCTGGGCGAGGTCCGGGGTAACGCCCTCTCTTTGCCTTATCTGGTGATAGGTCTGCCAGTAGGTGCGGTAGCGGGGATCGTTTTCGGGATTAACAATCTTGAACTGGCTGGTGATATTCTCGGGCAAACTGAGGCTCTGGCAGCGCTGATGGATAACTTCCGGGCGACCAATGAGAACAGGAATATCGATTGTTTCTTCCAGAATGGCGACGGCTGCGCGCAATACTCTTTCGTCTTCTCCTTCGGCAAAGGCAATTTTTCGCGTGTTGGATCGTGCCGCCATAAACACCGGGCGCATGATCATGCCGGAGCGGTAAACGGAGGTGTTTAATTTGTCCTCGTAGGCCTGGATATCCTCGATGGGCCGTCTGGCGACCCCGGTTTGCATGGCTGAGCCGGCCACAGCGCTGGCGACAACGGCTAAAAGGCGCGGATCAAACGGTTTGGGAATGAGATATTCCGGGCCGAAACGCAATTTCTCATCGCCATAAACCGCAGCGGTTTCGGCCGCAGAAGTCATGCGGGCAAGTTTGGCGATGCCTTCGACGCAGGCAATTTCCATCGTGTCATTGATTTCAGACGCCTCAACATCCAGTGCGCCGCGAAATATGAATGGAAAACACAGCACATTGTTGACCTGATTGGGAAAATCTGACCTGCCGGTGGCAACGATTGCGTCAGGTGCTACTTTAAATACCTCTTCGGGCATAATTTCGGGATTTGGGTTTGCGAGGGCAAATATGATGGGTTTTTCTGCCATCTTTTCAACCATGTGAGGCTTGAGCACATTGGCACCAGACAGGCCGAGGAAAAGATCGGCACCGGCGATGACGTCATCGAGGCCCAATGCTTCACTTGCCTGGGCAAACTGTTCTTTTTGTGGCGTCATTTCCTCAACCCGGCCCTTGTAGACCAGACCGGCGATGTCGCAGAGCCAGATATTCTCGCGCTTCACGCCCAGTTTAACCAGCATGTTAAGACACGCGATACCGGCAGCACCGCCACCGGTTGATACGACCTTGATGTTGGCAAATTCACGATTGGTCAGCACAAGGGCGTTTTTGGCAGCGGCACCGACGACGATTGCCGTGCCATGCTGGTCATCGTGAAATACCGGGATGTTCATTTTCTCGCGGCAGATCTTTTCAACAATAAAGCATTCAGGCGCCTTGATGTCTTCAAGATTGATGGCGCCGAACGTGGGCTCAAGGGCGATGATATGATCGGCGAGCTTTTCAGGATCGCTTTCGTCAATCTCAATATCGAAGCAATCAATATTGGCGAATTTCTTGAATAAAACCGCCTTGCCTTCCATGATCGGCTTGGAGGCGAGCGGGCCAATGTTGCCAAGGCCAAGGGCGGCTGAACCATTGGTTACCACGCCTACCAGGTTTCCCCTTGCGGTATATCTGGAGGCTGTGCGGGGGTCTTTTTGAATGGCCAGACTTACGTCAGCAACACCCGGCGAATAGGCCAGTGACAGATCTCTGGGGTTGGCCAGCGGTTTGGTTGGCCTGATTTCAAGTTTTCCCGGCTTTGGGAACTCGTGATAATGAAGTGCGGCCTCGTTAAGCGGATTTTCTGTCGTATTTTTCTTGCTGGCCATTGTCAGGCGTCCGTCATTTTATTGAATCAGTGTTGAGCCTAACACGTTGACAGGTTAAAAAAATATTCTTGCGATTTTTTTTCATTTCCCTGACAGGTGCAAAAAAGTCGAGCGTTAAACAGAGCTTCAGATTAGAGGTTTAACGCTTCAATCAGGGGCTTGAGGTGGGGTTCGTATTTGCGCCATTTTTCCACAGAGGATCGGTAAATCGGCTTGTTGGCCTGGTTGAAACTGGCGGTACCAAGACGTCGGCGTTTTTCATAATAATGTTCACAATCGCGGTGCCATTCGAGGTCGCAAAAATCCAGAATTCGTCTTATGTTGGCATCAGTATCGCCCACCACGTCCTCATATTGAACCGTCAGCAGCCGATTTGGGGCGATTGACTTCCAGTGGTCACATAACTCTTCAAACAGATTATAAAACCCGCCAATCATTTTCAGATCATTGGTAAAATCCAGGCCGAGACCAAAGCAGGCCTGATAACAGGACAGGCCGATATCGAGCGGATGGCGCTGCATCAGAATGATCCTGGCATCGGGCATTGCTGACCAGATGGCCCCAATATTGAAAAAATTATGCGGCATCTTGTCGGTGGCCCTGTTCTTGCCATTGGCCAGGCCTGAGATGTTTGAGCGATAGAGATCGCCGATTTCCGCCCAGTCGACTGAGGATAAATCAGTCTCGACATCTAAAAGTTTGGTCGACAGAATATGGGATAGCAGTATCAACTCGCCGCAAGGAGTAACATCTGGATGAGCGCCAATTATTTGTTCAACCAGCGTTGTGCCGGAGCGCGGCATGCCGAGAACGAAAATTGGTGAAAGGGTATCGTCAGGCACTGGCTCCAGTTTTTCATTGACGCTTCCAATTGGAAATTGTTGCTTCAAACGCCTGACGCGATCCTGATCCACCTGGAGAGTATAGGGCCGCGTCATTTTGCGCAAATCATTGCCAATGGTTAAATGGTGGAAAACGCGTGTCGTATCCCCCAGGTCGGCAAACGCTTTGGCCAGAGCAAAATGCACAAATGCCGGGTCAGTAAAATCGCTGTCCAGGGCTTTCTCCATTTCAGCGATATAGGCTGTATCTTCTGTTGATTGGGGAGAAAATTTTCTGAGCTGGCTCAGGCTGAAATATACTTTGGTAAGGTCCGGTCGTATTGAAAGTATCTTACGATAGATTTTTGAAGCCGCGTCGCTATCGCTTGAATCAATGTAGATAGCGGCGGCATCATTGAGGATTTCCGTGTCATCGGGGGCTTTGGCAATTGCGCGCTCAATTGTTGTTATCGCCTCTTCCTCGCGCCCCATCTTGCTGTAAAGAAGCGCTATACGTGTCTCCAGATCAGCATCATAATTGCCGATGGCCTGGGCATTTTCAAGGGCACGCAAAGCCTCGGGAATATCGCTGATGCTGACGGCGACTTCGGCAAAATCGACCCAAAAACCCGGGTCTGTGTCCTGAATTATTGAAGAAAGCCTGTACAGGTACGACATTGCCTCGAAAGGCCGCAATTGCTGACGGCGTATATTGGCAAGCCCGTGCAGGGCGCGCGGATGATCCGGTGCCAGTTCAAGAGCTCTGGAATATTTCTCTGCCCCGCTTTCAAAATCGTTTTCGGCAACCCGGCAAATTGCCTGCCCCATAATGTGGTCTGGATTGAGGGGCTCGTTTCTCGTCGCTTGCCGATACGCATGACCGGCGCGTTTAAAATCGTCATTTGAATAATAAACATAGCCAAGATCGGACCAGTATTTGGCTACTTTGGGATAGTATTTGACCAGTTTGGAATAGTATTTTTCAGCTTCTTTGTGATCCCCCAGATTGACAGCGCAGGTGCCGCAAAACTGAAGTAACATGTCAGATTTTTTATTGGAACGAAGCAGGGTTTTGCCCATCCGCAAGGCTTCGTCACTCCTGCCATTTTCCAGCAGTTGAGCAGCCGTTTCGAAATTTAATTGCATACTCTTTGACCAGATTTACCGGAGTTTAAATTTATGCATGTTTTATCTGATATCACCCAATCGGGTCAATAATTAATCGATTGAGACCGCTACAAAGCATAATTGTGTTTTCAAATAATGCGAAAACGGGACTGTTGCCCGGTTGACGCCTATGGTGTCCTTGAGTCATTATGGAAAAATGGGTACAGTTTATCCTGTAGTTTAAGAATCAACCGGGGAAATTGATTTTACAGGTTTAAGGGGGGGGCTTCTATCAAAGTCTGGTTCGTTCACTGAGGCGGTGGGCGGGTAATATCAGCGCCGAAGATCCAAATAGTGATCGTAGCATTAGTTTGCCCGGAGCTAATTTACCAATACGTTATCCTTTTTCGCTATGCGTAATTCGCCTTACCCGGATGTTATGTCGGGATTTGAGTGAGCAAAACTTGCTTGGAGTGTGGCCTGTTGAAACTTATTGACCGGTTTGGTGCCGTCATTAATATGGAGAAAAATCTCATGATTGTAGATGGAAAACCTACATTGCCCTGGTTTTTGAAACTGATGTTGCTTGTGGCATTCGCGTCAATTACCTCTTCTGGTACAGCATTTGCTACATCGGACCTTGCCAATGTTGTCGGTCCCAATGCCTGTGCCGAGTGCCATAAAACCGAAACAGCCAATTGGAAAACAACTCTTCATTTTCGTACTTTCAGGGAAATGCCGCGCCGAAAAGAAACCAAGGCTATCGCCAAAAAGATGGGGATCAAGCGGGTGAAGTCCGATGCTTTGTGTCTGGATTGCCATTTTACCTCGCAGCTTGTGAAAGAAAAGCCCAAACCGGTCGCTGGCATATCGTGTGAATCCTGTCATTCTCCAGGTAAAAACTGGGAGAAAGTTCATAGTAAATATATGGGTGGGAAAGTTAAAGAGCCTGCGGGAGGGGCGGCCATTCGGTGGAAAGCATCCGAGGATGCCGGCATGATCAGGCCTTCCAACCTCTATAAACTGGCCAAGAATTGTTATAACTGCCACGTGGTGCCAAAAGAAAAACTGGTCAATGTGGGCGGTCATCCTGCGGGAAGTGCTTTTGAACTGGTGTCATGGTCTCAAGGTGAAGTTCGCCATAACACCTGGTATACGAAAGATAACACGCCTGCCAGTGCCAAAAGAAAACGCATCCTTTATGTCGTTGGTCTGGCTGTTGAGCTGGAAACTTCCTTGCGCGCTGTCGGCAAAGCCACGCAGAAAAAAGCCTATGCTGTCTCTATGGCCAGGCGGGCGTCTGCTGCACGCAAGAAACTGATCAAAGTGGCCAAGGCGCTTCCTGACGCGCCAGAATTGATCGAAATTATCAAGGCCAGTAAATCTGCCAAGCTTAAGTTGAACAATGATGCTGCCTTAAATGCCGCAGCTGACAGGGTAGGCAAGGCAACCATGAGTGTCGTTAGCAAATATGATGGTAGTACATTTGCTGCGGTTGATGCGCTCATACCGGGGGCGGATAAATACAAAGGCAAACCGTCGCAATAAAACAAAAATGGCCTGTGCCAGGACGTCTGTCCGGCACAGGTTGGGGAGAATTTTGTGAGTCAGGTTGAACACGTCGGCAAGCCGCAGCGCTGGGACAAGCCATTTGGCCGCCAGCGTATCCATGCCGATGATATCGAACACATATTATCTCTCCCGATCTTTAAGGTTATAGATAAAAACGATTTCCCCGGAGATCTGGCGCTGGATGATATCATTGCCAATGACGGACGGATTACCAGATATCGACGCGGGGATATCATCGTTCGAAAAGGCGATTACGGAAATTCACTGTTTGTAATTTTAAAGGGCTCGGTCAGAGGCTTTGTTACACCCGATGGTGAAGACGCGATTTTCCATCTCAGGCAGCGCAAGAAGGAATCGTGGTTCAGGTCTTTTTCTCAACTTTGGCGAAATTCCGACATACCGGAATACCTTGGCGAAGGTGCTCACCGCTGGTCGGCTGGAAATGAAGACGGGGATGTTCATCTGGCCTCAGCTTCTTCGATATCCGTATCGTTACACGCAGCCGATATCGAAAACCCCGATGAAGTTATCGAAGTGCCGGATCAAACGGCTTCAACGGAAACCTGGGTGCCGCGCATAGAAAATGTTGATGAGCTTACCGCTACCTGTGAAACCTTTGAGCTGCTGGCACCAAATATGTTCGGCGAGTTGTCGGCGCTGGCGCGCAGTCCGCGAAACAATACTGTATTTTCCGACACGGAAGAAACTGTTTTGCTGGAGCTGCGATGGCAGGGACTAAGGGATATTCGTCAGTGGTCTGACAGTGTGCGCAAGACCATTGATAGACTTTATCGCGAACGCGGGCTGGAAACCCGGCTGAGAGAATCTGCGTTATTTAATAATGTCGATGATGCGGCAATGAAAATCATAGTCGAAAACTCATTATTTGAAACCTATGGTAATTTTGAATGGACGCATCATTTCAAACGTGAATTAGGAAAAGAAAACGATGGCCCGGTATTGGAGCATGAGCCGATTATCTCGGAACAGGACCACTACCTTGATGGCCTGTTGCTTATTCATTCAGGCTTTGCGCGTGTCAGCAAGAAATTTGACCACGGCGAAAAGACACTTGGGTACTTAACCAAGGACGATGTTTTCGGGCTGGATGAAATAATTGACAGTCTGAAAAACGATGGTGACAGAAGGTTACAGCGCAGCTTGCGCGCGATTGGGTATGTGGATGTTATCCGCATTCCAACGTTGATCGTTGAAGAGTATTTAATTCCCACTTTGCCGCAGTTTTCGCAAGCCGGCCCGACGTCGATCCATGAGGGAGAAACCGGGCTTCAGCAATCGATGCTTGATTTCCTGGTGGATAATCGTTTCATCAACGGCACCAAGGCTATGGCCATTAATACGGATAGATGTGTGGGTTGTGATGATTGCGTGCGTGCGTGCGCATCCGCTCATGATGGTAATCCGAGGTTTGTACGGCACGGGATTTCCCACCAAAACCTGATGGTTGCCAATGCCTGCATGCATTGCAAAGACCCGGTTTGCCTGATTGGCTGTCCCACCGGTGCCATTCACCGCGATATTGATACCGGTTCTGTGATTATTGACAGCGTGACGTGTGTGGGGTGTGCAACTTGCGCCAATTCGTGTCCTTACAACAATATTCGTATGGTTGAAATTCGCGGGCGCGATGGCACATTTTTAACCGATGCTGAGGGTGCGCAAATCTATAAGGCAACAAAATGTGATTTGTGTGCCGGACAACTTGGCGGGCCCGCATGTCAGCGGGCGTGTCCGCATGATGCGTTGACCCGGGTTGATATAAAAAATATCGAAAAATTGTCCGACTGGCTGGAGCTTTCATAAACGCCATGCAGAAAATTATTCGAAATTCGCTTGTTACCGCCATTGCCATCGTGATTATGTACGCGATCTACTGGCTCTATGGGTCGACGTTGCATGACGTCAGATTTTTTGATGGCTGGGTTTTGAGTGCTGGAATTGTGTTTCTGGTGCTGTTTAACATCAGGAAAAAACTGCCCATGATGCCGTTTGGCCGCGCGGCAATATGGATGCAGCTTCATCTTTATGTCGGTTATTTCGTTGTTGCTGTCTTTTTGATGCACACCAATTTATCCATGCCCGACAGTATGCTGGAATGGGCATTGTGGTCAGTGTTTATCCTTGTGGCTTTGAGTGGAGTTGCCGGGGCCTATCTGTCACGGACAACTCCGGCCAGGCTTGAGCAGCATTCCGAGCGGGTAATCTTTGAAAGAATACCGGCTTTTCGTGTCGGTCTGGCTGAAGAAGCTGAGGCTTTGGCAATTGATTCTGTTGACCAGGCGGGCTCTCTGACAATTTCAAATCTTTATGTGAATACCCTGCATGGGTTTTTCAGACGGCCGCGAAACTTTCTGTTGCATCTGAGAAGTTCAAGCCGCCCGCTCAACCGTATTCAGGGTGAAATTGACAGCCTCAGGCAATACCTTGACGATGCCGGTAAAGAACGGCTGGCAAAAATCAAAGACCTGGTTCAGGCGAAAGATAATCTGGATTTTCACTATGCCCATCAAGGGGTTTTGAAGGCGTGGCTGTTTATCCATGTTCCCGCAACCTATGGCCTGATCGTGCTCATCATTGCTCATGTGGCCATCATGTATGCCTACTCATCGGGAGGTCCATAGGTTGAAAATTTTACAGTATTTTGGTTTTCAGGAAAGTTCCTATGAACGCCCCAACCAGAATTGGGTGTGCGGTCATCGTGATGCGGGTAATCCGTGTCCGCTGGGGCCAGATGGTCGCGGCGTATGTCAGGCGACGTTCGAATGCCAGCCACATAAATCAGAAACTGAAGAACGATGGGAATGCACACGTCCAGCAACACGTGGCGGGAGTTGCGAGCAGGGCCCGCTGCCTGATGGCACCTGTTGCAAGGCGCTTGCCACATGTAATCCGCAGTTGAGCTTACGGGCAAAACGCGGACGCGCTGTGCGCTGGGCGATGGCTTTGGCGGTAGGGTTTATTGTGTTTCTGGTGGCCTTTAATGGCGATCAGAGGTTGTTGTCGCCGGGACCTTTGAGTTCTGTGCACAGCTCTTTGAATAGCTGTCAAAATTGCCACGCCAATGTTGCCGCCGGTGATTTTAACTGGATGCAGTCGATTTTTGTAACCGCAGATGCGCCCAAAGACAGTGCGGCGTGCAGTGACTGCCATAAATCCGGTAACCAAGCGCTCAAACCGCACGGGTTGGCTGAAACCAAGTTGCAGGCCATAACCAAACGCCATCAAGCTGTGTCACCGATAGGCCCTGAGCCGATATTGACTAATTTCCGCAATGCCATGTTCCCGGTTGAAGAAGTCATTAAGAACGGCGTTACCTGTGCCACCTGCCATAAAGAGCACCAGGGCAAAAAGAATGACTTAAAAGCCATGGCCGATACTCAGTGTCAGACGTGCCATGTAAAGCAGTTTAACAGTTTCCAGGATGGCCACCCTGAGTTCACCAATTTTCCTTTTGAGCGCAGAACCCGTATTATCTTTGATCATGGTGCCCATTTCGCCAAGTACATCCCCAAGACCAAGACAGATGGCAAAGTCTCAGGCAAGCTCCCGGAAACCTGTGCCAATTGCCATGAAACCGATGGCAGCAAGGGGTTGATGGTTGTTAAGAGCTACGACACCATGTGTGCGACATGTCATGCGGGGCAAATTGCCGGTGCGGAGCGCGCTTCCGGCCCCAAGGGGGTCACCTTATTGACTTTGCCGGGTCTTGATCTGACTGTCTTGCGCGAAAGAAATGCCGACATTGGTGAATGGCCTGAAGATGCTGAAGCTGAAATATCGCCGATGATGAAGCTTTTGATCGGCTCTGACGACAAGCGCAGAGAGATCCTCGATGCGGTGGAAAAACTTGATTTGCTGGACCTGACGGATGCGAGTGATGATGACATTGCAGCGGTTGAAAAACTTGTCTGGGAAGTGAAATCCCTCATCTATCAGTTCACCGCCGTAAAACCGAGCGATGCGATGAAAATGCTGAGCCCGGAGATGGGCGGAAATATTGATGTCGGGCTTTTGGCCAGACTTACCGCCAATATGCCGCGTGATGTGATGCAAGGTGTTCAGCGCGACTGGTTGCCGAACTTGCCGACCGAGGTTTTGAGGCGTCTGCAAGGACAACGGCTGGAGCCGGTTGCTGATGTCCCCGTGGCGGAAACAGCTGAGACTGACGGTGCTGATACGCCCTCACAAACCAAAGCGGATGGGGTGGGAGACGACATTTTAGCCAAAGACAAGGGTGAGGATATTTTATCCGGAGGCGACGATATCCTGGCCGAAGACAAGGGTGAGGATATTCTATCGGGTGGTGATGATATTCTGGCCGAAGACAAGGGTGAGGATATTCTATCGGGTGGCGACGATATTCTGGCTGAAGACAAGGGTGAGGATATTTTATCGGGTGGCGATGATATTCTGGCCGAAGACAAAGGCGATGATATTTTATCCGGCAATGATGATATTCTGGCGGATAGCAAGGAAGAGGACATTCTTTCCGGCGATACCGGTGCCAAAGAAGTGGCGAAAGCTGCGGAACCAAAAAGCAAGCCGGAATTGCCCGAACCATTGGACGCAGAGGCCTGGGCCGAAGCCGGGGGGTGGTACAGACAGGATTTTGCTGTTCTTTACAAACCCGTTGGTCATCGCGATGACTTTATGCAGGCGTGGCTGGATTACAGCGGTGCGCAATATGGCAAAGACACCGCCAAGTTGGCAGCTCCGGTTTTTGATATGTTGAGCGACAAACAGGCTCAGGGGCAGTGCGCTAAATGCCACAGTGTTGATGGTGCCGGTGAAGAAAGTCGTCGTGTTAACTGGAAACCGTTCAAGGTCTCGAGGTCTTCAAAGAAGTTTACCAAATTCTCCCACGAGCCACATTTTGGTCAGTTCAAAAACAAGGGATGCCTTGCCTGCCATGTGGTTGATAGTGACGCGAAATATACCGACACCTATAAATCTCTTGATCCAAAGGTGTTTGTGTCAAACTTCAAGCCGGTTAAACAGGAGC
>VAPL011187371.1_pt1 | contig 10378 bp, 12 predicted proteins | sample 3395061 | NCBI WGS metagenome assembly VAPL01 (sample SAMN08290444, study PRJNA428436) | hydrothermal vent metagenome | isolation source: Deep-sea hydrothermal vent chimney 2 | place: Pacific Ocean: Juan De Fuca Ridge | depth 2182 m m
GTTCCAATAATCGTCGAAATTGAGCCGCGAGTCGCGATCGCACAGGGTTTCGAATTCCCGGCACTGAGGACAAGTACTTCTATGTCTGGCTGGACGCGCCAGTCGGTTACATGGCGAGTTTCAAAAACCTGTGCGATCGCGACTCGCGGCTCAATTTCGACGATTATTGGAACCCGGATAGCGACGCCGAGGTCTATCATTTCATCGGCAAGGACATCATGTATTTTCATACGCTGTTCTGGCCAGCCGTACTCCAGGGCGCGGGCTACCGCACGCCAACCAGCGTTTTCGCACACGGCTTCCTCACCGTGAACGGGCAGAAAATGTCCAAGGCCCGCGGCACCTTTATCAACGGCCGCACCTATCTCGATCATCTCAATCCCAGTCATTTGCGCTACTACTACGCCGCGAAACTCGGGCCGACGATTGAAGATATCGATCTGAATCTCGAAGACTTCGTCGCGCGCGTTAATTCGGACCTGGTCGGTAAACTGGTTAATATCGCAAGCCGTTGCGCCGGATTTATCAGCAAACGTTTCGATGGTCGGCTGGCTGACAAATTACACGACGAGGATCTTTTCGAGAGCTTCGCCGGGGCGGCGGATACGATCGCACAGCATTACGAAAACCGCGAATACTCCAAGGCAATGCGACTGATCATGACCCTCGCGGACAGCGCAAACCGATATATTGATGAACTCAAACCGTGGGTGATGATCAAGGAGCAGGATCAGGCAGAAATCGTGCAACAGGTCTGTACGCAGGGGCTGAATATGTTCCGCAGCCTGATGATCTATCTGACTCCGGTCATTCCGGCGGTCGCCGACGATGCCCGGGCATTCCTTAACGAGGACAGTTGGCACTGGAATGACGCCACCGCGCCGTTGCTGGGTGCTGCGGTGAACAAGTTCAAGCCACTGCTGACACGCGTGGAGCAGGAACGGGTCGACGCTATGGTCGAACAGTCCAAAGAATCCCTCGCCAAACGCGGCGGGTAAACTTTACAATAGAGACATGACAGAGATTGTCGTCATTCTCATCGCTACCGTTCTGGTCAACAACTTCGTGTTGGTCCGGTTTCTCGGGCTTTGCCCTTTTCTTGGCGTTTCCAGAAATCTGGAGGCGGCCACCGGAATGTCGCTGGCGACCGGCTTCGTTTTAACACTGTCGTCGGCAACCGCCTACCTGTTACACGAATACGTGTTGGTACCGCTGCAACTCGAGTATCTGCGGACCATCGGCTTCATACTCGTCATCGCCGCCAGCGTGCAGTTCACCGAAATCATGGTACGTCGCCTGAGCCCGATGCTGCATCAGGTGCTGGGCATCTACATTCCCTTGATTGCGACCAACTGCGCAGTCCTCGGCGTCGCGCTGTTGAACGTGCAGGAGTCCAAAGGTTTCGTACAATCGGTGTTCTTCGGCTTCGGCGCCTCGGCGGGCTTCGCCCTTGTATTGGTAATGTTTGCAGCCATGCGCGAACGACTTGAGGCGGCCGATATTCCCGCAGCGTTTCGCGGCACGGCAATTGCCCTGGTGACTGCCGGCATCATGTCGCTGGCGTTCATGGGCTTTTCCGGAATGGCGAGGCCTTGACGGAAGCGCATGTGGATCGCCATTCTGACAATCACCGCCATCGCACTGCTTGCTGGAATAGGACTCAGTTTCGCCACGCGCCGCTTGCCACCCGGCGCCAACGATCCCGTCGAGCAGGTCAATGAACTGCTGCCGCAAACACAATGCGCGCAATGCGGTTTTCCGGGTTGCCGACCCTTCGCAGCTGCCCTCGTCGAGGGCTCTGCGGCGATCAACCTGTGCCCGCCTGGCGGCGAAGAAACGGTTCTCCGCCTGGCTGATTTACTCGGGCGGGAAGCCATCCCGCTCGCGGAGTCTGCTGAACCGTCGGTTGCCGTTATCGATGAGTCACTTTGCATCGGCTGCACACATTGCCTCACAGCCTGCCCCGTCGACGCCATTGTCGGCGCACAGCAACTGATGCACACCGTCATTGCGAGCGAGTGCACCGGGTGCGAACTGTGCATAGCACCGTGCCCGGTTGACTGTATTCGCATGGACGTGCTCGCGTGAGCGCGCCAACCTATGACCTTGGCAAGCTGCACGGTGGTTTGCGCTTGCCATCAAAAAAAACCGCGTCAACGCGCGAGCCGATCCTGGACGTGCCGGTTCCTTCTCAATTGGTCTTGCCCATTACGCAACACGTTGGCGACCCGGCGCAACCGGTGGTCAGCATTGGCGAACGGGTGCTAAAAGGCCAACTAATCGCGGACGTTCACGGCACACTCGGCGCGCCCGTGCATGCCTCCTCGTCCGGCAAGATAGTCGCAATTGAGCCGTGGCCGGTCGCCCGTCGTAACGGCGATACCGCACCGTGTATTGTCATCGAGTGCGATGGCCGTGACGAGCCCATACAGCTCGCCGAAACGCCCATGAATTTCAGGACGCTGACTGCGGAGGCACTGCGAAGCAAAATATTGCAGGGTGGCATCGTCGGTCTGGGCGGTGCTGTTTTCCCGACAGCGCAAAAACTCATGCAGGCGCGCAGCTGCGAGATCGACCAACTGCTACTCAATGGGGTCGAATGCGAATCGTACATCAGTTGCGACGATTTGCTGATGCGGGAGCACGCTGCAGAAATTGTCAGCGGCGCGCAGATTCTGATGCACGCCTTGCGAATCGATGTGTGTTTTGTCGCCGTCGAAAGCGACAAGCCCGAGGCGATACACGCGCTCGGCGAGGCTTTGGACGAGATCGGTGATAAGCGAATCGTCGTCAAGCAAGTGCCGACGATTTACCCGTCGGGCGGCGAAGATCAGCTCGTGCAACTGGTCAGCAATCGCGAAGTACCCAGCGGCGGTTTGCCCTCGGACGTCGGCTGTCTGGTGCAAAACGTTGGTACCGCCGCCGCCATCCACGACTGGATCGTTGACCATCAGCCGTTGATTTCCCGCGTCACGACCATTACGGGTGATGGTGTTGCCCGTCCGGTGAATGTGCGAGCACGAATAGGTACGACGATCGCCGATGTTATCGAATTCACGGGTGGTTACACCGATCGTGCAGAGCAGCTGATCATGGGCGGCCCGATGACCGGCAAGTCCGTAACAACAGACCGGGTCCCGGTGGTCAAAGCGATGAACTGTGTGCTGGTGTCCTCGAAAACACCATCGCCAGGCCCTGAACTTCCCTGCATACGCTGCGGCGAATGCGCCGTCGTCTGTCCGGTACAATTGCTGCCGCAACAGCTTTTTTGGTATGCCTGTGCCGATGACGAAAAGAAGATGCGGGAGTTCGGACTCACAGACTGCATCGAATGCGGTTGTTGCGATGTCGTATGCCCCAGCCACATCCCTTTGACGGCAGATTTTCGCATTGCCAAAGACCGCATACTCGAACTTGCCGACGACAAGGCGCGGGCAGCGCGGGCACGACAGCGCTTCGAGGAACGCAACGATCGCCTGCAGCGCGCTCACGTTGAGCGAGATGCCGAACTCGCACAACAAAAAGCTTCCGTTCAGTCCGCTGGACCCGCCGCGATCGCAGAAATTCTAAAGCGCAAACAACAGCAATCGGAAGACGACGAGTAATGGAATTTCAGCGCCACGATGCACCGTTTCTGCGGCCGGAGGTCAACGTTTCGTCTGTGATGTTGCAGGTATTGGCCGCGCTCGCACCGGCGGCGATAGCACACGTCTGGTATTTCGGACCGGGGTTCATTCTGAATTTACTGATAGCCGCAGTTTTCGCCGCCGGTGGTGAGGCACTGATGCTAAGCCTGCGCAGTCGCAAACCGGAAACCGGATTAACCGACTACAGCGCTTTGGTAACTGCGGCGCTGCTCGCGTTCGCCCTGCCATCGCTCACGCCCTGGTGGGTCACCGCAACGGGGGCGTTGTTCGCAGTCATTGTTGCCAAACACCTGTACGGCGGACTGGGCTTCAACATTTTCAATCCGGCGATGGCGGGCTACGTTGTGGTTCTCGTTGCATTCCCGACGCATTTGAATCTCTGGGTCGCCCCGCACATGGGTGACCTTGACTACCAACACCTGAGCGTTCTGCAAACCTTGCAATTTACGCTGTCCGGATCGCTGCCGGATGCACTTACGTTCGACGCCATCAGTCGCGCAACGCCGCTAGACGTGATGAAGTCCGGCTTGAACAACGCCCGAACGGTTACGGAAATACGTGCCGTACCCGTGATGGGCGATTTCGGCGGTCGGGGCTGGGAGTGGATTGCCAACTTCCTCGCAATGGGTGGATTCTGGTTATTGATCCGGAAAATTATCCGTTGGCAGATTCCGGTGGGCGTTGGACTGGGCTTGCTGGTGCCCGCGACGATCATGTTCACGATTGATCCTGGCTCGCACGCCAGTCCCGGGTTCCATCTTTTTGGCGGCGCAACCATCTTGTGTGCGTTCTTTATCGCCACGGATCCAGTAACTGCTGCCACCAGCCCCAAAGGTCGATTCATCTACGGCATCGGCATCGGTTTCCTGATTTACGCGATACGACGCTGGGGCAGTTACTCGGACGGTGTCGCCTTCGCGGTCCTGCTGATGAACATGGCCGTTCCCGCGATTGACTATCTGACTCGCCCGCAGATCGTCGGTCACGGCAGGCGTGGCAAGCACGGTGATGACAATGCCTGAGCGGCCAATCTGGAAGAGCGGCGTAACACTGGCAATTATAGCTGCGGCCTGTACGTCGCTGGTCGCGCTAACCTGGCAACTCACTGCGGAACGTATTGAGACCAACAAACAGGAGTGGCTGGAACGCAGCCTGACGCCGGCGCTCGCCGGATTGTTTTTCGACAGCCCGGTTACCGAATCAATACTGACGATACCGCCGCCTCACGATCTTCCGGGATCCGGCGCCGCGCTCGTTTACCGCGTCTATGCCGAAGATGCACCGGTTGCGGCCTTGTTTATCATAACCGCACGCGACGGATACGCCGGACCCATTCGACTCATGGTCGGTATCGCCATGGACGGCACCGTGACCGGCGTGCGCGTCCTGGAGCACCGCGAGACACCGGGGCTCGGCGATCAGGTCGATATCACCCGCTCCGACTGGGTGCTGCAATTCGATGGCCGATCACTGCTCGATCCGGAACCGACAAGATGGGCCATCAAAGGCGACGGCGGCGAGTTTGATCAGCTCACCGGCGCTTCGGTAACGCCCAGAGCGATTATCAAGGCCATCAAGACAACACTCACTTACTTCGATGCCAACCGCGACGAGATATTCGCCACCGCCGCGGATGGCGACGACGGCGAAACGCAGGATGACGGATAATGTCTGAAGGACTGCTGGAACGACTCAAAAATGGTCTGTGGCGAGACAACCCAGGCCTCGTGCAGCTGCTCGGGTTGTGCCCGCTGCTCGCGGTAACGGCAACGTTCGTTAATGGCCTCGGCCTTGGTATCGCGACGCTGGCCGTGCTCACGGCATCCAATGCGCTGGTATCGGCAACACGTCGCTGGCTGCAACCCGAAATTCGCGTGCCGGTTTTCGTGCTGATTATCGCCAGCCTGGTCACCTGTATCGAGCTGATATTCAAGGCATGGTTCCCGGACCTCGATCGTTCTTTGGGTATCTTCATTCCGCTCATCGTCACGAACTGCGCTATCGTCGCGCGAGCCGAGGTGTTTGCCTCGCGAAACCCCGTCGGCTCAAGCATTCTCGACGGCCTGGCCATGGGCACCGGGTTCGCATTGTTGTTGATGGCCATCGGTGCGTTTCGCGAATTACTCGGACAAGGCAGCCTGTTTTCTCGAATGGATATGCTGTTCGGCGGGGAACCGATGCGTGGCATCGTACTCGCGGAGAACGGCTGGTTGTTACTGGTCTTGCCGCCCGGCGCGTTTTTCAGCCTCGCGCTGGCCATCGCCGCAAAGAATGCAATCGATGATCGCCGCCGCCGCGACGCTAACACATCGATTCAGCGCCGCGCACGAACCCTGAACCGCTAAGGCGCCGCATGAATACTGACAAGCGCATCGCTATTTACCGCACACTACGCGAGCGTACGCCGACTCCGACGACTGAACTGAATTTTGACGACCCGTTCGAGTTACTTATCGCGGTCATTCTTTCGGCGCAAGCAACGGACGTCAGTGTGAACAAGGCCACGGCAAAACTGTATCCGGTTGCCCGTACACCCAGGGCCATCCTCGGACTCGGCGTCGACGGCCTGAAGCCTTACATCCGGACGATTGGTTTGTACAACAGCAAGGCAAAAAACATCATCAAGACCTGCCGCGCTCTGATCGAGGAACACGACAGCGTCGTACCTCGCACACGCGCTGAATTGGAGGCGCTTGCGGGCGTCGGTCGGAAAACCGCGAATGTTGTTCTCAATACGGCCTTTGGCGAACCAACGATTGCCGTCGACACACACATATTTCGGGTATCGAACCGCACCGGCCTCGCGACCGGCAAGACGCCGCTGGAGGTCGAAAAACGTTTGCTCAAGATGACGCCGGACGAGTTCAAAAAGGACGCCCATCATTGGTTGATTCTGCACGGCCGTTACGTCTGTAAAGCAAGAAAACCGCTGTGCACGGAGTGCTCGATCATCGACTGGTGCGAATTCAAAAAGAAGCTCACCGCGTGATTTTCGGTCAGGATAGAAACGAGTTACGCAATATGTACAAGGACGCGTGGACGAAGTTCAGGAGCGAACAGCCACTGACACCACTACAGGCGCAAATAGCGGCCGTGGTGCAGTGGCACCCGGAGTACCACGACGCGGTCTGCGCCGACGACCTGGACAAGGACTACACACCCGAGGGCGGCAACAGCAACCCCTTTCTTCATATGGGCCTGCACCTGGGAATTCGTGAACAGGTAGCGACCGACCGTCCCGCAGGCATTCAGACTGTTTTCAAGGCGCTAGCAGGCAAGACCGGGGACAGCCATGACGCCGAGCATCAGATGATCGATTGCCTTGCAGAAACCCTGTGGGAGGCGCAAGGTCGTAACAGCGCGCCGGACGAGCGAAAATACCTTGAGCGTTTGCAGCGCCTGACGCGCTGAGCGACGTAATAAATTCAACCCGTTGCAGGTCTGGTTTGATAACTTCGGACGGAACCACCATGAGCGACCCACAATCGCAGTACTCGCAATACCCGGTTCACGGCGCCGGCCTCGGGCTGCGCCGACCGCTGGCCGACCAGTTGATGGCCGAACCACCGACTGACGTCGACTTTATGGAAGTTGCGCCCGAAAACTGGATACACGTTGGTGGCGCGCTCGGAAAAAAACTGCGATTTTTTACCGAAAGATACCCCTTCATACTTCACGGCCTGTCGTTGTCCATCGGCTCTCCCGCGCCGCTCGACGAGCAGCTGGTCCGGGACATCAAGGGCTTTATGGCAGAGCACAACGCGGTCCTGTACTCCGAACACCTAAGCTACTGTGGCGACGACGGTCATTTGTACGATCTGATGCCAATACCGTTCACCGCGGATGCGGTGGATTACGTCGCCGGTCGAGTGCGTCGCGTTCAGGACATTCTCGAGCAACGCATCGCGCTGGAAAATATCTCGTACTACGCGCCGACCGACTCGACGATGAGCGAGAAGGATTTCCTGCTCGCGGTTCTCGAGGAGGCCGACTGCGATCTGATGGTGGACATCAATAACATCGTCGTGAACAGCATCAACCACCGCTACGATGCAAACGACTTCCTGCGCAGCATGCCAGCCGAGCGCATTCGCTACTTTCACCTCGCGGGACACTATGTAGAAGCGCCGGACCTCAGAATCGACACGCATGGCGCGGCCGTCGACGATCAGGCCTGGCAGTTGCTCGCCGACGCCTACGCACAGTTCGGGCCGGTACCAACGCTGCTCGAGCGCGATTTCAACTTCCCACCGATACCGGAGTTGCTGGACGAGGTGCGGCGCATCAAACAACTGCAGAGAGACACTGGATCTGTGTGTGCGGCCAATGGTTGAGCACCGGTCGTTCCAGGACAAGCAATACGCGTTTGCTGCGCACAGTCGCGACCCCGAGCACACCGTTGCACCCGACGGTGTCGAAGATCGTCGTATGGCGATTTATCGGGAACTGTTCTTCAACAACCTCAACAACCTGCTCGGCACGTTTTTTCCGGTGCTGCGCAAGATTCACTCGAAGGAACGCCGGCGTTACCTGGTCCGTGAATTCATGAAAGTACATCGGGCGAAGACGCCTTACTTTCTGCAACTGCCGGAAGAATTCCTTGGTTTTTTGCAAGACGAATATCAAGCTCTGGATGATGACTACCCGTTCCTGACCGAACTCGCCCACTACGAATATGCCGAGCTCGCGCTGCGGGTGTCGAGCGAAGAAAACCCGGCTAACGGTGTCGACCCGGACGGAGACCTGCTAACGCAGGTGCCGGTTAAGTCTGTGCTGGCATGGGCGTTCGCGTACCGCTACCCGGTACACCGCATCGCGGAAGACTATCTGCCGACAGAACCGTCGGAAAACCCTTCCTACCTCGTCCTCTATCGGCAAGACGACGACCGAGTGCGTTTCATGGAGTTGAACGCGGTAACGGCGGCCCTGCTCGATGCCGTTGAGCACAACTCTGCCGAGGCAAGCGGCGAAACGCTGATTCGTGAACTCGCCGCAACAGTCAATTACCCGGACGTTGATGCCTTGATCAAACACGGCACCGACGCCCTCGAAGAAATGAAACAACTACAAATACTGATCGGCACACGAAGCGCCGGCTAGCGGAGAAAACGATGGAAAAATTAATAACACTAAAGAACCGTATCGTTGGGCAGTTGGATCCTGCGGGCGACTATGTGGCCTTGTTGCCGCTACGGCTGCTGATGGCGTATGAATTCGGCATGGCCGGCGTGAAGAAATTCAACGGCAACAACTGGTTCGCCAACTACCAGGATAATTTCCTGTTCCCGTTTAACTACGTCCCTGTAGAAATTAGCTGGTTCATGGCGACCTGGGCCGAAATTCTCGGCGGCTTGTGTCTGTTGTTCGGCTTGTTTACACGGTTTTGGGCATTCAGCCTGGTGATAGTCTCCATCGTGGCCATATCGGGCGTTCACTGGCCCGACGACTGGAACGGCCTCGCCGAATTGTGGAAAGGTTATGCGATCACCGACAAGGGCTTCGGTAACTATCGTGTGCCACTGTTGTTCATCGCCATGTTATTCCCGTTGATATTTCTCGGCGCCGGAAAACTGAGTCTCGATAATCTGCTAGCGAAGAAATTCTTGTAACAGTGCAACACGCCTTCAGCTGGGTCGATACTCTTTCATCGATTTTCGTTTTTGTTGTCGGCGCATTTCTGCTGACGATCGCGGTAATGTTCGTTATCGACGTTACCCAGACGACGCACACGGTACGCCGAAACTTCCCGGTCATTGGGCGGTTTCGGTACACCTTCGAACGCATGGGAGAGTTCTTCCGGCAGTATTTCTTCGCACAGGACCGCGAAGAAATGCCGTTCAACCGGGCACAGCGGTCATGGGTTTACCGCGCCGCAAAGGGTGTCGATAGCACCGTCGCTTTCGGCTCCACACTGAACCTGGCGAATACCGGAACGCCGATTTTCGTCAACTGCCCGTATCCAACACTCGAACGTGACACAGCACCGACCGAGCCGTTGCTCATCGGTCCGTACGCCGCGAAACCCTACAATGCAACATCCATCGTCAACGTATCGGCGATGAGCTTCGGCGCATTGTCCAAACCCGCTGTGCTGGCACTGTCAAACGGTTCTCGAATGGCGGGCAACTGGTTAAACACGGGCGAAGGCGGCCTCTCGCCGTGGCATCTTGAAGGCGGTTGCGACATCGTCTTTCAGATCGGTACTGCCAAGTACGGAGCGCGCGACGATGACGGCAATCTGAGCGACGAAAAGCTGCAGGAAATTGGCGACATTGAACAAGTCCGGATGATCGAACTGAAGCTCAGTCAGGGTGCGAAGCCCGGCAAGGGCGGTATTCTTCCGGCCGAAAAAGTCACAAAGGAAATCGCTGCTATACGAGGCATCAAGGCCGGTGAGGCGTCGATAAGTCCGAATCGCCACCCGGATATCAGCTCCGCGAATGATCTGCTGGACATGCTCAATCGTATACGCGACATCAGCGGCAAGCCGGTGGGATTCAAAGCCGTCATCGGTGCTTACGGATGGCTGGACGAGTTATTTGAGGCGATCAATCGCCGCGGCATCGAATCCGCGCCCGACTTTATCACTATCGACAGTGGCGACGGTGGAACGGGCGCCGCGCCCATGAGCCTGATCGACAACGTCGGTCTTCCGATCAAGGAAAGCCTGCCGCTGGTCGTCGACATACTGTGCAAACACGGTCTGCGCGAGCGCATCCGTGTTATCGCCA
>VAPL010043945.1_pt1 | contig 10375 bp, 9 predicted proteins | sample 3395061 | NCBI WGS metagenome assembly VAPL01 (sample SAMN08290444, study PRJNA428436) | hydrothermal vent metagenome | isolation source: Deep-sea hydrothermal vent chimney 2 | place: Pacific Ocean: Juan De Fuca Ridge | depth 2182 m m
ACAGCGGACCCGTCGACCTTGTCGATTTCGACTACGTGCCCCTGGCTGCCCTGATCCTGTTCACGACCATGCTGGCTCCGCTCGCGAAAATCCTGGTGACGCTTTACGCGGTCAGCTCGGCGATGGTGGGTCGGCGGTATCCGGGTGTCGCGGTGGCGATGCGCGGGGCGGAAGTCCTATCGACGTGGTCGATGCTCGAGGTCTATCTCCTGGCCGTCATCGTTACGGTCGGCAAACTATCGCAGATGGCGACAGTAGAATTGAAAGTTGGAAGCTACGCCTTCTTCGCACTGATTCTCGTCTCGACCCTGGCCAATAGCGCGCTCGAGTCGGAGGCCATCTGGTCGCGCCTGGAGGAGGAGTCTTGAAGGCGAATACGGCTTTGAACGCAGGCCTCGTTCGTTGCACTGGCTGCGAGAAGCTGAGTCGCGCGAAGGCGTTGCCGTCAGGCCAGTTCGCTCGCTGCAGCCGCTGTGGGACACGGCTTCATCAGCGCAAGCCGCAATCGCTGCAGCGGGCCTGGGCGCTCGTGCTGACAGCCTATGCCCTCTACATCCCGGCAAATCTCTATCCCGTGATGTACACCGGGAAGCTCGGCCAGTCCGAGGGCGACACGATCATCAGTGGTGTCTTGAGTATGTTCGCCGTGGGTTGGTGGACTGTCGGCACCCTGATCTTCTTTGCGAGCATTACGGTGCCGTTGCTGAAACTGGTGAGTTTGACCTTCCTGTTGATTTCAGTGCAGCGTCGTTCTCGATGGAAGCCGCGAGACAGGGCCTTCCTCTACCGGATCGTCGAATACGTCGGACGCTGGTCGATGCTCGACATGTTCGTCGTGTCGCTTACGGTTGCGCTGATTCAACTGGGGGTCGTTGCCAATGTGCAACCGGGTCCCGGTGCGACCTGGTTTGCGGGGGTCGTCGTCATGACGATGCTTGCCGCGATGAGTTTTGACCCACGGCTCATCTGGGATTCGCTCGAGAATGATGAAGCTGACCATGAGAAGGGGAGAGCATGACGGGAACAGACGCCGAGCCGGACGGAGATTCCAGCGAGGCTCCGGAACCGGTTGTCGAAACGGGTCGCGGAATTTCCGTCGTCTGGATCATTCCGATCGTCGCCGTCCTCGTCGGTGCGGCGATCGGGTTCAATGCGATTCGCAATCGCGGTATCGAGGTGATCGTCACGCTGCCCACGGCGGAGTGGATCGAGGCTGGAAAGACGAAGATCCGATATCTCGACTATGAGATCGGGACGGTGGACGCCGTCAACATGAATGAAGCGGCCGACGGGGTCGAATTGACCTGCACGCTCAAGAAAGGCGCCAAGAAGTATTTGACAGAAGGTGCGCGCTTCTGGCTTGTCTACCCCCGGGTTGGTGCGGGCGGGATCAGTGGCTTGGGCACGCTTGTTTCCGGAGCCTATCTGTCTATGCAGATCGGACCCACCGATGCGAAGATGAAGCGTCGCTTTGCGGCACTCGATCGGCCTCCCCTGGAGAACAAGGATTCGCCGGGCCTGACGATCGAGATCCACGCGGAAAGCCTGGCCTCCCTCGACGTCGGCTCCCCGATCTATTTTCGCGAGGTCGAAGTGGGTAAGGTCGAACAACACCGACTCGAGAAAGATGGCAGCGGCGTCCTGTTGAGCCTTTTCTTTCCCCCGGAACATTCGGACCTGGTTCGCGAGGACAGCCGGTTCTGGAATGCAGGCGGCATCCAGATCTCGGGAAGCCTCACCAACTTCGAGGTGGCGACCGAGTCCCTGGATTCGATCATCGCCGGCGGAATCGCCTTCGACTCGCCCAGTGGAGTGAAGGCCAAGCCCGCGGATGGGAACTCGAAGTTCTGGCTTCATTCGACCAAGGCCGACGTTGAAAACTATCCGTTTCGCTATGGCGGACTGCGGGTCTTCATCGAGGGGCCGCAGCTTGGATCGATCGTGATCGGCGATCTCGTTTCCTATCGGGAGATTCCAGTGGGGGCTGTGATCAGCCAGGAACTCATGGTCGATTCGAAGCATGTTCGCGTCGGGCTCAACATCCAGGATCGTTATGCCGCGCTCGTTCGAAGCCGTTCTGTTTTCTGGAACGCGAGTGGCGTCTCCGCAACGCTCGGCTTGAAGGGTTTGGAGATCCATACCGGGTCGATGGCGTCGATTCTGGCGGGTGGCATCGCCTTCGCCACGCCGAGCGCGCCGGGACCTCCGGTCAAGCCGGGCTCGGTCTTCCGGATGCACGACGAGGTCAAGGACGAATGGCTCGACTGGTCGCCAATGATCTGGCGAGGACCGCCGGGCGAGGCGCCCGCCGAGGCCGATTCGGGCGCGGGTGGAAAGAAGCAGGGCCCGATCGCGAGATTCTTCCATCACGAGAAGAAGGACGAGGCTGAATCGAAGAAGACGGGTGAGCCAGGCAAAGATTCGAGCAAACACGAGGCGCAGGAGGAAAAGCGCGACGGGTTCTTCCGCGGTCTCTTTCACAAGAGCGACGACTAACGGATCTCTTCGTTCCGATCCAGGGTGGAGGAAATGCGCTCTGCCTTGGTCGCAATTCGCCGCCGGTAGTCGCGCGGCGTTTCACCCGTCCAGCGGTGGAAGGCGCGAGTAAAATGGGCTGGATCGGAGTAGCCCACTTCGTGTGAGATGTCTGCGATCGTCGGCGAGGACTGCTGGAGCAATCGTTCGGCGCAATCGAGCCGGACTCCGTCGACGAGCTCGCGCCAGCTCGTTTCTTCGTCGCGAAGCCAGCGGCGCAGCGTGCGGGGACTGACCCCGGCGATCTCTGCGCCGAGATCGATCGGGAGTACGCTCTGGGAGCGGAGCTGCGCGACGGATATGCGAAGCGATTCGAGGAAGTCGTGCGGAATGTCGGGCGTGCTGCCCTTGCTTCGTGGTGTCCTCGATGCGGGATAGCTCGGCAGGCGGCGATCCATCAGGCGATAGGGGATCGCGATCGCCATGGATGGGAACCCCAGATCCAGCCGACTGCCCTGCAGATCTGGAATCTGTCTCAACCAGCGCGGCGATCGGGAATCGAGCCGAATCGCGGGCGGCGCCCAGCGGCTTCCGGCGACCAGTCGGACGATCTGGGTCATCACCCCTAACATGAATTGTTCGCCCTGTATCTCCCCGATTGGATCCTTCGGAGGTAGATCACGTCGTCGCCATAGCCAAGCATAATCATTCTCGAAGGAGAGGCCGAGTTCTATGAACGAGACCTCTTGGCTGTACAGGTGGCAGAATGTCGCGATCGCCTCGCGTAGTGTGCCGCGGCGGGAAACCGGCCCCCCCCATAGCCCGAGCTGCGAAACCTGTGCCCCTGTTGCGACGCGCCAACCGAGATCGTGAAAATCCGCAGAGTCGGCGGAGAGGGCCATGAATCGCAACATCGAACGCGCGGAGACAAGCCCGGTTGGTGCCTTGAGAGGCGACGTTGGCACGTTTGCGGATACGAGAAGATCGCCCGTCGGCGCACCCGCTTCGTTCAACAAATCCAAGACCGGCTCGATCGCCATCCCATGAATGAGCGGTACAGCGTGTCTTTCGTGCATGGCGTTCTTCTTCTCGGATTCAGTGTCTGGATAGATGATGGGCACGTGGCCTGAAATGGCAAGGTTGCATCGCTGATATGTGGAACACTGGCCGCCGAGTCGAACGAATTCGAAAGATTTTCTACCGAACGTGTTCCGAATTCCGCACACCACGACCACGACTAGCCGAGAGGGGGACAGGTGTTTCCGAATTTGAGATCGATCGGAAAGGGAAGAGACGGCTTGATTTCCTGCCTTGGGGTTTTGCTCCTGGTCTTCGTTCATCCCCTTGTTTCGAGTGCTCATCCGCCGGACGACGATCACACGCATCACGGGAAGGCCGCGGCGAGTTCTGATCATGGGAGCCTGGCCGATACCGGGGCCAAGCTGAGCAATCCGGTCTCCGATGTCTGGGCGCTCTTCACCGAATTGGATCTCAGTTTCAACAATGGGAACGCCAACCAGGGCGACGACAAGATCGGCGGGCTGATGAATTTTCAGCCGATCATGCCGATTCCGATCTACGGCAAAGGCGAGGAGCGATGGCAGATACTGATCCGGCCTGCGGTTCCGATCCAGTTTGCCTCGCCCCGACCGGACGGCATCAACAACACCAACTATGACGCGGGCCTCGCCGACATCCTGTTTCCGGCGCTGGTCACCCCGTCGCAAAAGATCACGGGCTCGAATCTGATTCTCGGAATCGGCCCGACTCTGACGCTTCCCACCTCGACCAAGGTCCAGCTCGGCCGACGGCAGTGGCAACTGGGGCCGGCCGCCGTGATCGGCTGGAAAACGAAGAAATATGTGTTCGGAATCTTTCCGCAGTATTTCTTCGGCGTTGGCGGACGAGGAGACCAGGGCAGCAACATCGAGAACGCGAGCAATATGAACCTGCTCTACTTCGCGAACGTCAACTTGCCCGACGCGTGGCAGATCGGCATGAATCCGGTCATCACCTACGACCACAAAGCGGGTCGGGGGAACAAGTGGAATATCCCGATCGGGATCTACGGTGCGAAGACGACCAAGGTTGGAAACATGCCCGTCAAATTCCAGCTCGGCATAGAGTACTCGGTTGTTAGTCAGGATGACTTTGGAAAGCGCGCGCTGCTCAAGCTGAACATCATTCCCGTGATCGGCGCTCTGGTCAAGAATCCGATTTTCGGCGGAGGCTGACAACGGTCGCGCGAACTGCCGTATGACGCATCGGCGGCATGCAACGCTAATCGTCGGATCCGCGACGAGCGCATCGGGGATCGCGCCGTCACAGGACAAGGAGCCCCCCTGCAGAGATGAATGCGCCAGATTCGCAACGTGCACCGCATACGACCTGGTTGATTGGACCGGCGGCGGTCAGCTTGGTACTCGCTCTGATCGTGATCTCCCACCCCGCTCTCGCGGTCGACGAAGCGGCGGCTGAGGAAGCAAAGCCCGTTCCGGAGGAGACCTTCAAGGAGCAATTCGAGGAAGTCTGGACGCGTGACAAGTTCACGGGAGATTGGGAGGGCTGGCGCGCGGACCTGCAAGACCACGGTATCGACTCCCAGTTCAGACTAGGAAACTATGGCCAGTGGGTCGCGGACGGCGGCGTCGAGACCGACGGTGCATACGGCGGAACGATGGACTACCGGCTCAACCTCGATCTCAAAAAGCTCTTCGGCTTGTGGGACGGTCTGACTGTCAGCATGCACGCCAGGTCGCGATGGGGGCAAGATGTGAATGCCGCCGCGGGCGACTTGACGCTTCCGGGCGCGGGAATGTTCATGCCGCTTCCGGGGACCTACACCGGGACGGACGTTACAGGGCTCACTGTTATGCAGTCGATGCCAGCCTTCGCCGGGCGGGAGGCATTCGTCGTCCTCGGCAAGCTCGACGTCATCGATACGCTCACGGGCCTCTTTCCCTCGGTCGCGTACGGGCAAGAAGGGTTCTGGAACGTCAATTCCTTTGCGAGCGCCATGCCTTGGTTTGGTGCCGTGCAGGGATTCTCGTTGTATGGCGGGATATTGGAGACAGTGAATATGGAGTACGGGCTCGCGGAGACCGGCCTCCTTGTCACTGGTACACAGGGGGTGTCGGATTCTTGGAACAGCGTCCAAGATTCGTTCGACGACGGTGTCTGGATCGCCGGGTTTCATAGGCTCTTCTGGAAGCTGGATGACAAGCCGGGCAATGTCATGTTATTCGCCGGCGGCTCGACAAAAGAGCAAGCATCCAACGACCCTCGCGAGTTCATCAACATCCCTGGGCAGGGTCCTGTGAATACCAAACAGAAGAAGCCCTGGGATATCGCCCTTTATGTCTACCAGACCATATGGCAGGCCGAGAACGACCCGGATCGGAAAGCAACGATTTTCATGGGCGGGACCATCGGTCCGGACAATCCACAGTTCGCGCAATACAACTTCTTCGTGTCGGTCGAGGCATACGGGCCGATGGCGTCGCGCCCGCGAGATCGGATGGGCGTGTCTTTCTGGAAGAACTGGCTGTCCGACGATTTCAAGGGTCTGACTTCTCCGGTGATCAGACTTCGCGATCTATACGGAATCGAGATCTACTACAACGTCGAAGTCAACAAATGGCTCCATTTGACACCAGACCTCCAGTTTGTCGAGAACGAGAGGAAGGGCGACGACCTCGCGATCATTCCTGGGATACGGGCGATCGTCGACTTTTGATCACTGATCTCTCGACAACGCTTCGTCGCCTGAGCAGGGGAAAGGCAAGTACATTGAGAACTAACTGCCCGCGGACGTAACGCCCAGCATTGAGGAGCGCGCTCGCGCTTTGCCAATTCGGGGCGCGCGGCAAAAGCCGTCGCGGAACAAGGACCGACAATGGTCTTGGCTGAGCACGGCTGAAATGCTTTTTGTAGACAAAAAGTGCGGTGATACGCATGTGAAAGGGACAAAACCATGAGTGAAAAGAGAAGAATAGTGACCGGGGCGGTGACTGCCGCGGTCCTCGCGTTAGGACTCTGCCTGTCCGCCGGCGCGGGATACGCGGCGAACAAGGAGGCCGCAACAAAGAAGCCGAACATCCTCGTCATCTGGGGCGACGATATCGGTCAGGACAACATCAGCGCCTATCACCGGGGCTTGATGGGTAGCCGAACGCCGAACATCGATCGCATCGCGAACGAGGGCGCCTTGTTCACAGACATGTACGCCCAGCAATCCTGTACCGCAGGTCGTGCAGCGTTCATGTTGGGCCAGAACCCCTTCCGTACGGGATTGCTGACGATCGGCATGCCCGGTGCGAAGCATGGCGTGCGAAAAATCGACCCGACCCTTGCTGAGCTACTGAAGCCGTACGGCTATATCACCGGCCAGTTTGGCAAGAACCATCTGGGTGACCGCAACGAGTACCTGCCGACCGTACACGGCATGGATGAGTTCTACGGAAATTTGTACCACCTGAATGCCGAAGAAGAACCGGAGAATGCCGACTACCCGAAGGATCCTGCATTCCGAAAGAGTTTCGGCCCGCGCGGTGTCATGGACTGTGTTGCGGCGAAGAAATTCGACAAGACCGACGAGCCGCGATGGGGCGTTGTCGGTAAGCAACAATGCAAGGATACGGGCCCACTCACCAAGAAGCGCATGGAGACCGTCGAGGAAGACCTGCTGGCGCGATCGCTCGACTTCATGGAGCGAGCCGTCAAGAAGAACAAGGCTTCCAAAGAGGATAAGCCTTTCTTTCTTTGGCATGTGTCGACACGCAATCATGTCTGGATTCATCTGTCCGAGAAGTACAAGAACAAGACGGGCAATGGCATTTACGCCGACGGCATGGCAGAGCTGGACGACGTCACTGGCGCTTTGCTCGACAAGCTCGATGAACTGGACATCGCCGACAACACGATTGTCATCTGGTCCACGGACAACGGTGCCGAGATTTTCACCTGGCCGCAGGGTGGAAACCATCCCTTCAAGGGCGAAAAGGGCCTGACCAGTGAGGGTGGTATGCGGGTCCCTCAGCTCGTGCGTTGGCCGGGCAAGATCAAGCCGGGGACGATCATCAATGACATCTTCGCGCAGCAGGACTGGATGCCAACGTTGCTGGCCGCCGCCAATGGAGGCAAAGATACCGACATCCAGGCAAGGCTGAAGAAGGGCGGCGTCAAGGCCGCGGGGAAGAAGTTCAAGGCCCATCTCGACGGTTACAATCAGATGGATTTGCTGACAGGCAAGGGCCCGGGCACACGCAAAGAGATCTTCTATTTCAGTGGCGATGGCGATTTGAACGCGATTCGAATCGGTGATTGGAAGATCACCTTTACCGAGATGTCAGGCAATCTTCCTACGGCTTGGCGAAAAACGCCAAGTTGGCCGCTGGTCACGAACTTGCGAAGGGATCCCTATGAGCGGTTCCATGAACAATCGAGCATGTTCCTGAAATGGTATGCAGACCGGATGTTCTTGTTGGTGCCTGCGCAGGGGTACGTCGCAAGGCAGTTGGCAACCTTGAAAGACTTTCCGCCGGCCAGGGGTTCGAGCCTGAGTCTCGGAAAGCTGATGGAAAAGATCACCTGGGCGACGTCCGCGACAAAATAGGGAACGCTATCTCGTGTCAGTACACGAATAGACTGGACCCGGCGAGGTGCGCAATCGTGCGCACCTCGCCGTTCTAGTGCAGGACCTCCCGCAACTCATCGGTGAACTTGCGCACAATTTGCGGCGCGTGATTCGAGGCTAGATTGAGATTCGACCCGGATGCCCAGATGCTTGTGGCACCGAGGCTGCGATCAGTTACGCGATTGCGCAGGGTAACGCTGCCGTGGAGATGAGACGTAACACCTTTCTTGCGCTCCGCTTGGTCTGACGCTTCGAGCAGGTTGATGTGGATCGTCACGACGAGGCCTACGTTCTTGACATCGCCGCCGCCGGTGAGATCGACAACAGCGCCAAAGACGCCTTTTCGCAAGCCGTCGGAAATGAAAGCGGAGAGCTTCTCGAGGTCGAGCTCGGAGACCGCGCCTTCCGGGAGCGCGGATTTCACTTCGACTCCCAGCGTTTCTATTCGATTCAGCCGGTCGGGGAAACGCTCGGTGATCTTGGAGTGGACTTTCGAATTGACGCCGATTTGCGCACATGCGAGCCCAACGACCGCCGTGAGTGTGAGTGCCAGGACCATCCGAATCGCTGCCGTCATTGCTGCTCTCCCATATGGTGTCGCGACTGGGCAATCGTAGCGCTGCTGCAAGATTGGTTCGCTTCGGGGGCCATTCGTTTTCGCAAACGCTGCTCAGTGGCCACCCGCGTCCATACTCGGGCCCCTCGCCTTCGGAGAGCAGGTCGTAGTAGGGACTTCTTTCGACGACGACGCACGTCGAGCCGAGGGCGAGGGGAGAGGTCGCGGGCAGCCAGGTGAGCCGCGATCGTTTGGATCCGATCATTCGTTCTGGCTCCATCGACGTTTTGAATATTAGGTGAGAATTTTCTGTTGCTCTGTTGTGATGGTCTTCTCTTACGAGTTGCGCGATGCTCATTTCAAGATGCGAACCAATGTGATTGGACTATTGGAAATGAAAAGACGTTTTCGAAGTAAATGGCCGAAAGTGGTAACCGGCTTGTGTTTGGCCGCCCAGATCGAACAGGCGGCGATCAATCCACATGTCGCACATGCCGCGCCCCCAACGATCAGCGTTCAGGATTTCTTGACTGCGATGGACCTCTCGGCCGCGGAGGTAGAAGCCGCTAAGAAGGGCGAGATCATTGCGGGCAATGCGCCGGGGAGCAGCGAACGTGAACTCGTGGCGTCCATGGCCTTCGTCATTGAGGGGGTCAGCCCTGACGAACTCGTTGAACGCGGTGAGGGCGGATTGCTCGATGCCGTCGACGATCAGACGATTGCATTTTCGATCCTGCCTGAGAATCCCACCCTCGAGAGTTTTGCGGGGCTGAGTCTAGGCGCTGATGACCTCGAAGATTTTGCGAGTGCTGAGGCGGGCGAGACCTTGAATCTCTCCGCTGAGGAAATCGAAGCGTTGAGCAAGCTCGATAAGGAATCGCCGGTTGACCAGGTCGAATTGGCCGTTCGTGCAGCACTGCTTTCCCGGGTCCAGGCATACAAAGCAAAAGGTCTAGCGGGTATCGCGACGTATCAGAAATCGATAGAAGAGACGCGGTCGGCTGCTGAGGAATTGCGGTCGGCAACCCTCGCCAGCCATTCGATCCAGGAGATCGCTCCGCTCGCCTACAAGCTTCTACTCGAGTACCCAGCTTCAATCCCGCCGGGCACCGAGGAAGTGTATCGCTGGAGCTATTTCGAGGCGCATGGCGAGACCACGATCGTTCTCACCCATTCGCTCTACATTCCAGACGGTGAGAGTTGGATGGTCGTGCAGCGTCAATTCTACGTGAGTCGTGGCTACAATTCGGAACAGGCCATCGCGGCCTTCATTCCCATCGTGGAAGGAACGGCTGTCTTCTACATCAATCGGACCTCGACCGATCAGGTGGCTGGATTCGGCGGCGGCACCAAACGGTCGATTGGCAGCAAACTGCTCGTTTCGCAGCTCGAGGCGCTCTATTCGAAGGCGAGGGAGGCTGCGAGTCTGGATGAGTGAACAGCGTCAGGCCGCTGCGTCGCAGGGAAGGGCGGCGTCGAGTCGACTCGCGTTAGTTGCGATGAAACTCAGCGTGCGTAGAAGGACCGTACCGATTCGTCATTGATTCGACCTTTTTACTCGATCGCGCCCGCGATGATGAGTTCAGTGATCTCATCGTCTGGGAGCCCGAGGACTTCGCCTAGCACGTGTGCATTGTGCTGTCCGAGCGTCGGACATAGGCCCGGGTGGGTCGGTGTCGCCGAAAGCCGGGCCCGCGCATTCTCATAGG